>Ga0265299_10000011_pt1 | contig 348671 bp, 443 predicted proteins | sample AusTroGonzalo_MG_4_FD_193485 | JGI IMG/M metagenome (GOLD analysis project Ga0265299, IMG submission 193485) | Bovine rumen microbial communities from tropical cattle in Woodstock, Queensland, Australia - Gonzalo_02 | ecosystem: Host-associated > Mammals > Digestive system > Stomach > Rumen ... | reverse complement strand
GAAATCCTCCTGAAATTAACACCGTGTGCTTGCTTTGGACATATTCCAAACATGTAATCATAATAATGGCACATCTCATGGACCAATGTCTCTTGTAATGACTTTTCAGTACCACTGTAATGACCATTCAATGATATAACGGGGTTGCAATATTCAACAAAATTACTTCTATCAATATCGCGCCTTGTGTTGCTCCAAGAATTAAAAATAAACATTTTACCAGTGGTTCTGTTGGCTTTTAACTTATAGCCAAATGGTCCCTCTATATGGAACTTTCCAAGCCAACCACCTTGACTACCCCTACCAGTGGTGAATATCTCAAACCTACAATCACCAAGTTCACCACCAAATAACTCCTGATTGAACCTGTCATAATTCTCTTTCATCCACTCAGGAGTTGCTCTCATCATATCACTATTGGATTCCATCTAAATTAAAAGCCAAATAAATTATATGTTATACCAACACCAATTGTTGGTGCGAAATTATTGTGTTTGACATCATATCCAACACCAACTTGTGGTCCAACAACAAACCTTTGTTTTTTGGTTTTTGTTATGGTGTGGTCAATGTATACAGTCTTCTTGTAAATGTCTATGCTATCCAGATTTGGTTTATAACCGCTTACCCAGGCGGTGTATGTGCTGTCATCACTATATTCTTTTTGTGTTATAGGGATTTCGGCAACAACTTGTACAGTGTCACCAGGAATTATTTCTACGGTTCTAAGTGTGTCGCGTTTTAGTGCAACGACTTTTTCGTATTTTATTTCCGGTATTGTATCATGGATAGTATCTCTTTCGACTCTTGTAACTGTTTTTTCAACAACAGTGTATTTGTTTTCCTTTGTTAAAAGCCAAACATTTAATCCAACGGATATGACAAATAGAAGGCCAATTATTATTTGTGCCCATTTTAATGTTTTATCTGCGATATTAAATGTCATAAGTTGAGTTTTATTATAAATAGTTGATTATTTAGCTTATTCTAACATTTGGTGATATAATTTTTTCATATTCATAATCAATCAGGTCTGGTAAGTCAGTGCCGCCCCACGTTGGTTGTACCATGTTGCACGGGTGGGTGTGTGTTGCTAAAACGTTAACAATTTTTTTTAGGATGACAATTAATTCATCACCGTATACACACCTATGGAGGTTAGACATGATTTCATCAAGTTCTCCGTTTTTAATTAGATTCTCCCTATCACTAATTTTTTCGCCGAATTGGTTATTATCTTTGTGTGATATGATGTTTATCTTATCAGCAACAATATTAACAACGGAATTTGCTGTTCTTTGTGATTTTGATTCATATTTTTCATCATCATTATCCCCAGTTCCAGACTTTAGTCCAGACAGTCCGTTTTTCGCGTATTTTACCTGTATGTAACCAGGGTTTGTTGAATTGAACACAACGTTACCTTTAAGATATTCTATTGTGTTGTCTGTTGGTTCTAATCTTATTCCAGCCCTAAGGTCTATTTCACTTTCTGAACCCTTTGCGGTGTCGTTTCTGTATTTCAAGATAATATCTTCTTGTCCTCTACCTAAAATTGCAACGTCTTCGGATTCTGGGAAAGACCCAAAAACCAAATCTCTTTTTCTGTTTACCGCTGTTAATGGCTTTACTGTTCCAGCCTTTTGTGTTGACAATAGAGACATTGCCGGCCCTCTTGATGATGCTTTTTCGCTACCAGAGTTATCAATGTCATATTGGCAATATTCTTGATACTGTGGCTGTGAAATGATTGGTCCTATGTATAATCTTTGGCTATTTGGGTTGCCGATTTCAGAATTAAAAACAAATACACCCTCGCCGACTTTTGGTACTATGTGTAATAACTTTGGGTTGGCTGGGAAGGCCCATGGTAAATCCATGGTTCCAACACTTTTACTATCAGAATCTAGTCTAACCTTTATTCTTAATGCGTCTGCTCCGTCACCGAATAAAGAATCCCACTCCACATATTCAACCTTTCCGGTTGCAAATAAATTATTTGCCATTACTTGATTCCCTTTCTTTTATTTAATTCTTTCTGGGCTTCAATATATTGTTCATGAAGCTCGTCCATTTCTTGTCCAAGTTTTTTTGCTAACTTGAGCAACTTCTGATATTTCGTTTCGAGTTCTTTGATAAAATCAGAAAGTTCTTTATCGTTTAATTTTTCTAACATATTCGCAAAACTATTCAATTAATCCCCAAAGGTGTGTTGGTAATATATTTGTGCCAGTTGAAACGACTGGTCCGGCAGCATTCGAACCATTTGATAACAGAACCATTTCTGCTGGCCTTATGGAACCCTGTACAACCGCATCTTCTTGAAGCGCACGATAAACTTCAGAAACAACAGCATGAACAAACATAACGTTAAGGTTTGTGCTTCCATCTGGGTTTGGTCCTGTTGGTATTCCATATTCTTCAAGTAATTTACATATGTTTGATACTGATGTTAATACAGACAATCCTCGTCTTTGTAATGCGGCACACAATAATAGTATTGCTGGCATTGGTATGACTTTTGTCAGTTTATTATCAATAGCCTGAAAGAATGAATTTATTTTATTTACTACAGTATTAATATTCATAATTTAACATGGATTTGTATTTGGTATTATTTCGTCTATGAGGGTGTCAATATCTGCGTAATCAACCTGGTTTATAATTGAAGATATGTCGTCTGACATCCTTGAATTATTATCATTTGAATTATTATCATTTGAATTCATCTTATTTCTATTAAACTTGAAGCATGATATTAACATTCTTAAAATGTTCACCCATTTCATTGCAATTTCAAGACCAAGCTTTCTGATGTAATCATACATCATGATTTTAAGTCGTTCAAGTATCATTCTAAGGAACTCTTTGAGTATTGTGTCAATAATCTCTCTGATTACATCCTTTAATATTGAAGACAGCCCATTAAGTGTTTGTATAACATCTAACTCATAGTTATCTTTAATGTTCTTAATGTTTTTTATATCTTTGTCCAGGCCTTCTGGGATTGCATTCATTCCCATTAATATCCTATTGACTTGGATTAGCATAAGAACTTTTGGACTTAAAAGCGCATTGACAACAGCACTAGTTAAAACCTTAACTGCTTCTTTTATGAAGTCTAATATACTTCTACCGGAATTTCTTCCTGATGTGTTGGCCATTTGCATTATTCGGCCATTAACATCCGTGTCATTTACGTTGTCATAGAATCCGCATGAATTTGCGGTTTTCATCAACGCATTTGTTATGGTTTCTGTTCTTTCGTGTAGTGTTGCATCAGCATCATACGCATCTAATATGTTGTATATTTCTTGTATTTGGTTGTCATTTCCGTCATTTGGTATCAATGTGTTGTTTGCAATCTTGTTCACAACATTTTGTTCCATTGCTTCGTAATCCTCGTTGCTGAACGTGTAAAAACAATCAGTGTACTCGCCGGTTTCAGTCTCTATCATCTTTTCGACAAGTTTGTCAACGTATGCATCTATTCTTACTTGGTCTGAACTGTTTTCCGCATTGTTATCATTACTCCTGTCGCGTTTGAATAAGTCTTTTAACGACTTCAATGGGTTTGGAATATCTATATTCATCAGCGTGTTTATTATTGATGATGCAATAGCTTTTTCATCAAATAATTTCATACTGACAACATAGTCATAGTTGAATTCGAATATTGTTTTACCAAAATAACACTCTGTTATTAGGGATTGTTTTGATACTCCATTCTCTGGTTCTATTGTGAACTCTTTTGTTGCTGGATTTAGTTCCATTGTTGCAACATAATTGTGGTTGGCGCCTTTTTGGTAAATATAAAAGATATTGGGGAGGTCAGCATTACTACCAACCCAATAATCTCTTAGATTTATACTAAACCTGCCGTTTCTGTCATATTCACCTTCTGAGTTGAATCTTGCGTATACTTGTTTAATGTTTTGTATGTCATTAAACTTGAAGTTTGGTAGGTTATTGTCCTGTAATTGTGCTCCAATATATTCTTGAACCTGGTCGGTATCAACATAGTCGGCCATTTTGTCGGCATAATTACTAAGTCCAACACCAAATCCAGTGCCAACACCAAATGGCTTTGGTAATATTTTTAGTTTAAAGTTTCCGTCGAGGTAATATGGAGAATCAATATATTCGCCAACATATTCGAGGTGGAATAGTGGCTTTGATTTATCATAATTGATTTTTCTTTCTAGTCCAGTTAATGTTGTTCTGTCTTTATACCATACAGATGTCGTTGAACCATCTCCAACCCATGAATTTGTGACTGGGACTATGATGTACCATGTTTCAAGACCATCATTACCCTTTCTGTTTTCTTTTTTCGTACAAAGATAAATTGTTTCACTGTCTGGGTGTTTGAATGTACAACCCTCAATATACCTATGGTCATCAAGGCCTTTAAATTCATGTGTATTATTAAAGTTTGCGCCATTTGGAACATCATCAAAATAGTTATTCATTTCACTTGGCGCGATGACTGTTGATGTAACAAAATGTGCGCAATTTTTTGAGAACCATAAAAAAGCATTCATATCATCTGCCCTTGACAATGAATATGGTGATTTTGGTTCCATGTATTCTTTGTCATTGAAGCAACCGAAATACATATACCTACCCCATTTGCTAAATGGGCTGGCCATTAAGACTCTTCTTGGGTCTATGATTGCTTCATTAAGGTATATGCCATTTGTCCTAAACTCGTCTGGTATTCTTGGGTCGATTGAGCAACTTACAAGTTTTTTTATGTTTGTAAGCAGTAACATTTTAATTGATACCTCTAAAGCCGGAAGAACGGAAACGATAATATTGGCAATCCATTTTATCAACTCTCTTATACCAATATCCAAGAATGATGCAATATTTGCAAGGAAATCTGTGACACTTCTCGATGCTTTTTCAAGCTTGTCTTTTCTTTTGTTTTTCCTTTTTTGTCTTTTTATTTTCTTTTTGAGTCGCTTTTGTTCATCCTCGTCTTCGGTATTAGCTAGCTGTTCCTCCAATTCCTTGATTTCTCTTTCATCGGAATCATCATCTAATGCTCGTGAAACGCTTGAAGAAAACGCTTTTGCGGCACCAATTTGTCCATATATATTAGCTAGACTACTCATGTGCGGTTATGGTTTTTTTATGGTTACAATTTTTGTTTCGTTCTGTTTATCCTGGTCTTTCATTGCCTTGTCAACCATATCCTGTAATGAACCAATATCAAAGCTGTTGTTTTTATCTTCCATTCCAGCCTTAATGTCTCCATTGTATTTAATAACTTCCTGTAGCATTTTCGCAACATCTATTTTTTGTGCGGTTGCTTTGTTTTTTGTTGTTAAGAAGTCATTTATGGATTTTGCGTATTTTGACTTACCGTCCATTGCTTCTTGTGTGAGGTCAGTTGAATTTGTCAATTTGTTGATTTCATTCTGTGCCTGATTTATTTGTTCGTCAGCCAACTCCATGATTGTCTGTAGCAAATCCCTCAAATTATCTGTTGAATTGAGTTCTATCTTGAAATTTTTTATCTGTTTTGGCATAATAAAGTTGTTTTTCTATAAATAGATTATTGTTAACTTTCTAGCATAACCCTCTTTATGCCGTAATAGGCGCTTTTGTATCTCTTCATTGAGTTTCTGATTGTTGATGTGTCGAGTCTTGTTAATTCTTTCAAATACAACAATATTGCCGATTTGTTGAACTTATTACTGCCAAGCTCCTCTTCCAATTCCTCCCAATTTTCAAAGAGATTTATTAACGCCATACCAACAATTTGTTCATTATGTGTTAATGCCGGTTCTTCTTCCTCATCAATTATTTTTCTTATTCCATCACATGTTTTCTTAATAAGGTTTGTAAGAAACTCTTCGTTGGATGGCTCGCCGCCCATGTTTACAATATCTTTACCATTATTTACAAACGTTTCATACATGTCATTGTATGATTCCTCTCTCGTTTGTATTTTCTTGAAACTGTTGAGTTTCCATAAAAGGTAATTTTTGCATATTGTTCCACAATACGAATATGCCTTAAACCCCTTTTCTGGGTTAAACAAATCAATTTTAGTCATTAAGAATGATATGGTATCATTGAATGTCTCCTCGAATTCTTCATCTGGAGGCATTAGTTTATACCTTCTTATAATTGATTCTATCATTTTTGTGAATGCGGGCCTAAGCCAGGTATTGAATATTCTATCTTTCTCTGGTTTTGAATCCGCATTAATGTAATCTACTACAGCTTGTTCTTGTTCTTCATAAAAATAGCCTTTTCGTTTTCTTCCTCTTTTTGCCATTTTACATAAATCTTATTAATGAATTATGCGTTTGGCATTATAAAATATTTTGTTGATTATATTTTCTTCCTTTCCACTAACATTTCACATGTTCTTTCGTGGTGCCTATTGTAACGCTAAAAAGGAGAAGTGCTAATGTCTTCTCCTTTAATATGTAAATATTTGTAAAAAATTTTCAAATATCTTTAATTTTCTTCTGTGGTTGCTTCTTCTTTCTGGTATTCTATTTCCTTATCAGTTTTGTGGAAGCTTTGCTTTTTTGCTTCCTTAAACCAGAATTCTGATTCATCCTTGTCCATTGTTTTCCTATATTCATCCATCAACGAACCTTCTCTTCCCAAAACGTGTGCGTATCCAACCTTTGGAACCACATAAACCTTTTCTCCGTTGTGGGCGATTCTCAACATGAATTCATACCAGAATGTTAGCTTGATGTTTTCCTTCAAACCACCAGCGTCTTTCCATAATTGTGTTTTAATGATACCACCAGGAATATAGAAGCTGAAATAATCTTCAAGACACTTTTCATCAATCACACCAAGTTCGTCAGAGAAACTTGCAGCAAGAACGGCCTCGTTACCATTACCAACAAATTCATCCTTTCCGTATTCTACGTTATATAAATCGTTAAGCGGTAAGAACATGTTATATTGTTGGTTGTATTCTTGGTATTTAATGAATTCATCAAACCAAATGCTTGAATATTCGTCGTCAAACTCAAGGATTGAGAACCATTCTGTTTTTACTTTTTTAACACCAAGATTTACCAAATGTTGAAAACTGCTTCCGTCTTTAGATTTAACAACGGTTACTTGGTCTTCTTTTGCGTCGCTTCTTGCGTCAAATGAATAGTTAAAACCACTGTCTTTTGTTGTAGAAATCAATAGTTTAACTTCTGCTGGCACACTTTTTACGGCCTCGGTAAACATTTTTTCAATGTTATCATCCCACTTATGTACCGGGATTATTACTGTAATATCACTTTTCTGTACCATCTTTTTCTTCTGTATTATCTTTATTATCTCCTATCTTCTTCAGTTCTTCAAGTGCCTTCTTCCTTTCTTGCATAACGTTGTCCAAATATGAAAGGAATTGATTCTTTGTATTTTCTTCTGTATACATGTCTTTAACCAATTCTTGGTCTTTGTAAACTGAATCTGGAATGTTATTGGTTATGAAGCCTCTAACAACGGTTGCAATCTTGTCTTGCATCAGATTGATATTATCAAACCAAACACATGAGTTGTTGAGGGCCTTTCTGTCTTCAGTATACATCCACTTTTTACCAGTTTTTGGTAACATGGCAAATACTATATTACCACTCTTCATCGCTTCAATTGCAGAATAACCGAAGCTTGCATTTTCATCGAGCCAGATTGTAAGGAATCCTTCTCTCAGAGCTTCTGCGAATTTAGCCTTGTTCATACCTCTCAGGTCCGCAAAAGAAACCCACTTCATAAGGGGATATTTCCAATAGAATGGCTTTACAAGTCTTGTCACGTCATCAGGATTGTGTGCAATAACATTAACGACACATTTCTTTGGCTCTTTTGTTTCTCCAAACATTTTATCAATGTAGGGGTCAATGACAGTTGTCTTGACATATGGGAAAATGCCCTGCAAAAGCTGTTTATTTTCCTCGGTGTTTGTTATTGCCTCCATCATGCCATAGCCACCCCATTGTGCAGAATATGGTGTTTGTGATAGGATGTAGTCATAATTCTGCATGATTGCGATTCTTTTACATGGCAATCTCTTTGTTTGATTCATTACCTGTGCAAAAATTTCAGGGATGAACAACACATCTGATGCATTAATTTCAACTTCATCTTTTCTGATGTCGTAATGTGGGAGTGACGCATATTCATCACCAAGCCATCCGCCAACGCCTACGAATTCACCCTCCTTTTCGTCAGATTGGTAGACCATTGCAACGTTGTAACCAGCATCTTGTGCTATCTTTGCAAGCTGGTATTCATATGCAAGGCTTCCGCTTGCATACCCCTCTGTGTCTAAGACATAAAACAAGATTTTGTTAGCCTTTTTATCAAGTCTAACAATTTCATCTTGTATTTTACTTAAAGCACTTTTCTTCTTTTCTTCTTCCATTATGTTTTTATTATTTTATTATATTAGCTTAAGAAATCCGTAGTTAAACAGTGTGTTATAGGCAACCTCTTCCCCAAAGTTCATGTCACCAACAACTTCACCACTTTCAACACTAAGACCATCAACCGAATCTAATAATCTTGACATTAAGTTAACCCTAATCGCTTCGTGTTGTGCACGTTCTCCGTTTTTAACCTCGTGTTTAACTCTCTGTATGATTCTCAATGGTGATGATGTGTCAATCTCGCCACCTTCATCTTCACCTGGGACAAATGTTTCCTCAAGTTCTATGTCTGTGTTCCTTTTTTCACTTGGAGCAAAGATGAAATCCAAGATAGCATCGATGTCCAGAATGACTTTTTCTTGCTTCTGTTTTGACATGTGTTTTTGAATATATTAATTATTTTATTAAGCTTGTCTTCATAGTCTAAAAATTCTCTGAATTCGCTAACAACAATATCAGAATATTGTTCGCCGTCTTCATTAAAATTCATCCTAACGAAAACCACACCTTTTCCACTTTGTTTTAATTCCTTTGCAACATTTGTATTTGCTGTAACATAAATATCACCATATTGCTCAAGCTCTTTTATTGATTTTGGGAATATAGCATTTCTTACTCTTGAACCAATCTTTGAAAGGAAGAAGTAACTGCTCTGTATGGTAAGATTAAACTCCTTCAGTGAGAAAAAGAAAATCTCAACATCATATTCCTCCTGATTGGTTAAGTCTTGTAACCATTTGTTGAGGTCTCTACTAAGATTTCTTGACATCTGTCCAGCATGTCCGAATATCTCAAGTGGGTAATCTTCGTAAAGAAAAACCTCAAGTTCTTTTCTTGAGTCAAATTTGCAAATTGTGTTTAGTACATCATCTTTTAAATCAACTTCGTCAATGTCTATGCTTTCATCAAAGTCTTGTTGATAATATTTTACAATTTGCCTATTAACATCCCTTATTACATGGTCAAGGTCAATTCCAATTCTAATCTTTTCCATCTTCCATAATGTTTTTTATATCATATTCAACTTCTTCTTCCTTCAGCCAGGCATCCAAATTCTCCGCATCTCTATTTCTTACAACGAAATCTTCATCTTCATCCTGTTTGATTCCTGCTCTTGGTATGTATCCTTCTCTTTTCTCTTTATTTTTAATTTTTTCCTCTCCTGTCTTTGATTTAAACTTTTCTGATAACAACACATTGCCGTCAAACTCTTTCCATTCATATTCAAGAATAACATAACCGTCCTCTTCTTTTATTTGAATGAATTGTGGCTTTTTAAAGTTATAATCAATTCCATTTGGGACGTCATTTGTTGCATTCAATGTTGTAAATTTCAACTCTGACAAATCTGAACATATTTCATTCTTCGATTTGTATGTTTTCTTGGCGATTTCGTTTTCGCCAAATGCATCCAGGTCTTTTTTCGTCTTTTTAAGGAAGTTCACAAGTGGTCTTAAATCCCTATTCAGATTGTCATCAACAAAATACAATAGCGTTCTGTTTTTTCCACCAGTTAGGTCAACCATGATTTTTTCAACATGATTTTCAAGCCTGAATTTCACAACACTGTTGTTATATGTTATTTTAAATATCTTTCGTTTTTTCCAATCGTCTTTAAGTCTATCATCTTTGTTGTTTAACATTTCAAGACTTTCCCTTATTCCATATTCCTGGTCAGTGTTATATTGGATAAACTTTTTTCTTTTATTTAAAACGCTTTTCTTCGTTCCTTCTTTCTTCACAGCTTGTCCATTACCAATATATTGGTATTCGTTTGACATTTCCTCTGATTTGAATGTTTCATATCTTAACTCTTCGACCTCTTGTGTCAATTCACCCTTCAACAAATCATTCCATATGCTTTTGTGTTCGACCTGCTGGTGTATTGAGTCACCGCCATCAACATCTGTGTTCGAGGTAGTCAATATATCATCCCCGGCTTTCATACCAAAAGGTATGGCCATGAAAAATCCTTTTATTTTATCTAAAATTCTCATCACTTAATGTTTTTACAAAAACTATGCCAATTTATTGCTTTTTAGTGGAAGTTTTCTTTGTTTTAGTTTTTCTTGGTTCATAATTATCAAGTTCGTTAAAAGATTTCTCTTGCATTATGTCTAAAACAATATTTCTATATGTTTTTGCTTTTACAAGCTTGTCATTTATTTCCATCCACTTTAATTGTTCATTTGGGTTCTGTGAATTGAAGTATGGTTTTATTTCAAAGTCATATCTACTACAAACGGCATTTAATGCGTTGTAATATTCCAGCAATTGTGCCAATGGCATTTCCATTAATTTAGTGTAATTCATATTATTTGTTAATTTAATCTTATTGGGAAGTATTCTCCGTATTTGTCGTTAATAATATCTCTGTTTGTGTACCAATTTTCACTTAATTGGCCTATTGATTTGTGTGCAAGTCTAATATTTGTAGTTACACCTATTTTTGTTTTACCATCAATAAAATTGGCAAGGCAGAAATCAATATCATAGAAATTAAATCCTGGCAATTCTGGGTCAAAATTCTTTGTTACCCTGCTTCTCTTTACTGCAATGAATAAACCATCAATAACACAAACCTCTTCTAGGTCTTTGTCCAACAATGGTGAAAATGCAGTTAGCCAAGATTTCCCATCGTGCTTGTGCAGCACTTGGCCAAATTTTTTATTGTAGTTCCACCAGGCACCATTTTCATCAAATTCTGCGCTTCCGGCAACCCCAATAATTCCAAATTTCTTGTTTTTCGTGAAGAGCCTTATAAGTTCTTCTCCCCATCCCTTTTTCAAGAACTCAATATCGTCGTGACAAAAAACAATTATGTCAGATTCAATTTGTTCGTTTAACATCATATTATAGTATAGTCTGCTCAGGTTCATTGAATTGTCATTAACAACAAAAATAACCTTAGCCTTACAACCTACCGTGTTTTTAATCGACTCTATAAATGAATTACTTGCATCGTCATTTTTTCTTGATGGGACAATTACGGTTATTTCTTTATCTTTCTTCACTATTCATCATTTTGTTCATATAATATATAAGAAAAAACCCATATATTTCAAACAATAGATGGGTTTTAACTACATTTTGTTAAAGGACTTTACTCTGCACTTTTGGTTTCTTCTTCCAGCTTCTTTATCTTCTGTACTTCGTGTGAGTACGTGTATACCATTTCGTTAGCTTGCTTTACGATGTTCGTCAGCATTGAACTGTAGTACTTTGCTTGTGCGTCGTCGTCCTTTCTGTCGATAATTGTCATGGCTTCAGCCTCGAATGGTGTGAATTCAATACCACATTCTGTTGCCATAATAAGGGAATGTAATCCAATTCCTATTGCCGGCATTCCACTTGTGTAGGTATACAACTCACCAAGTTTGTTCCTTCTCCATTCATCTGTTGATTTCACGAGTCTGACCGCTTTGGATATGTGTTGCAACAGGCAAACCTTAACAAGAGAAAACTTGTCAACAGCTATTTGCTCTGGATAAATTTCATTTACCTTAACCGCGAACGCTGTTAACTTTTTTAGGGTGGTTTCTATCAAAGAACCTTCATAAGCAAGGCCGCTGTCTGCTGTCGTGTTATAGCTTGCAATGTGCAACAAGTCGCCATACTTATCACGAAGTGAATTACAAGCATCTACAGAAACACCACACGCTTCAAGTTTTTTAAAATAGGTCTCAAATAACGATTGTTTTTCCATATTTATTTTATTTTTCTGATTATTTTCATTGCAAAAGTACTAAAAAAAAATTAAATAATAAACAAAACCGCATAAAAAAACCACCAGAAAGAAGTGATTTCATCTATCTGGTGGAAAAACAACCAAAAAATTATAAAAGAACAAAAAATTATTTTTCGTTATGTTCTTTGTATACCTTTCTATATAGCTCAACCCTGTCTTTTGTTACGGTTTCAATTGAGTATTTGTCACAAATGTCTTTTTTGAGATTGTTTTTCATGATTTCAATGCATTCTGGGTGTTCGGCAACATAGGTAATGTATTTTGCCCATTGCTTGTGATTCTTGGACGGGTCTACAACGAGTGCGTTTCCATTTTCATTAATCTTTCCACCTTTTTCAATATATGGCACCAAGTCAAGGGTGTACGGACCAAATGATGATGCAATAATTGCAGTATCAGTAAACGCACATTCAATCACTTTAAGCTGACTCTTAACTGCATTGAAATCATTTTCTTTTAATGGGGCTAGCAACACATCAACATTTTCGTAATGCTTTGCATATTCATTGATGTTCTTTGTCCAGAACCTACGATATGGTTCATTCGTAAACGGGTCTTCCGTATTAACATACATCTTTAAGAAGTTCTTATGTTGTTCTGAAACCGTTGCGTAGTTATTTGTTAGGAACTCTTCATATCTTGCCCAAACAGACTCTTCCGGCCTGATATCCCTTCTTGTTGACTGGCCTGTGTTTCTGTCATACACGGTTATAACACCTCTTGTGTCAAAGCCACAAAGACAAATTTGTATTTTATCAAGAACTTCCTTTGGAAGTGTGCTAATTCCAGACATCAGTTCAATATCCTTTAAGTGTGTTGAACCACAAATCAAACCAATCCTGATTTTATCTGACGGTTTCTTTGTTTGAATAAATTGCGGCATGTCCTTGTCGATTGAGTTTGGAAGAACTGCAACATTTTTGTTATATTTCTTTAAAAGATTAGCAAAAATTGGGGTTGTTGTTGTTATATAATCAGAGTTCCTCAAGTGATATGCGATTGTTTCTGCCCACTTTTCTCTCTGTGATGTAATAAACAATGGGTGGTCTGGACCCAACTTCAGATTATCGTCAATATCTATGATACATGGCAAGCCAATGAACTTTGCCGTGTCAATGACCTTACAACCTCTATCCAATTGCTTATGATACACAAGTAAGTCATATTTACTCAAGAAATCGACCAGGTTATCCTTTGGGAAATCCTGCAACATCATCATATCGATGTCAAATTCATCACCATAATGTTCTTGCATGTATTGGTGTGGCCAAATTGAACGAAATCTTGACACGCCACTGTTGTCATCATAATGTACAAGTACTTTGATTTTCTTCTTTTCCATATTATTTTGGTTTTTTTATTATTTTTACAATTAAAGTATAATCAATTTCAATTATTTTCCAAATAACACTTGTTAATTCTTACTGTATCATTATATTTTAGTATGTTTGTAATGACTTAAATTATATAATAACACATGGATAAATTTAAAAACAAGTACACTGCTATTGTTTGTGTAAACAACAAGAATGCCATTGGGAAAGATGGTGAATTAATCTATTCGATTGGTGCTGATATGAGAAATTTCAGGTCTCTTACCACAGATAATGTGGTTATTATGGGTCGTAAGACTTTTGAAAGCCTTCCAGACAGGCTCCCGTTGAAAGAGAGGGTTAATATAGTGTTGACCAAAAATGAATCATACACGGTTGATACTGATAATCCAGAACTGTTTAAGGATACATATGTATGTAATAGTCTTTCCGAGGTTGATGATTTGTGCTATTCAATGTTTCCTGATAAGGAGTTGTTTATTATTGGTGGAGAAAAAATTTACAGTGAAGCATATGTTCTTGGAATCATAGACAAGGCAATTGTTACACATGTAAACGACGGGGAAGATGGTGATTCATATTTTCCAGATTTGGCCAATGACGAAAACTACAAACAAGTCTTCAAAACAACAGCGTTGAGGGACCAAGGAAAAGATTTGTATTATAGGTATATTGTATATAAGAAGAAATGCTAAATAAAGAAGAAATACAATTTAATTCACGCGCAATTGTATCTGCATGGATTGGAAACGGTGATGATGTGTCAAATCTCACCATTGAGTTGAGTAATGATGATGAAACAATAAAATATCAATCATCATTAAATGAGTGTGGCGATAAAATTGGTGAGTTGTTATTTATTAATGGCGGGAAATACAAACGCCTTCAACTTGTTGGTTGTGTTTCTGGCGTAACTAAGACTATTGGTGAAATTGAGATAGTATGAATAGGTCTGAGGTTATTGGGTTAATCGATGATGTTTCAAATAAAGGGTGGAAGGATTATTTCACCAGGAATGAGTTTGAATCAATTATGTGGTCGATATATGAGGAATACAGGAAATATTCTAATATTGACTATGGATTCTTAATGACAGCAAACGCAGTACTAGGAATGCTTAACACTAATGGCGGTGAATTGGCAATAAGGGAAAAATATCTAAAATAACAATGATTGTTGAAAGTGGTTCTAATGTTTGTTGTTGCCCTGTTTGCGGTAGAATAATAACTTATTTGGAGTATCACAGAAACGATACGTACAATGATTATAAGGGTTATTGCTATCTGTGTGAAGATAATGAAAGAAAAGAAAAAGAATATGACAGAAAGTGAAACAAAGTTATTTACTTTGATGGTTGTAAGCAATACACCAGAAGAGGTTATCAAAAAATATGATGCAAGTCTTGAAGTGGAACCTTATATAAAGTATTCATACAAAGATATTGGTAAGTATAAAAAGAAAGCAATAAAGATTTCACAAGACCTTGTTGATAACGCTGATAAACTTGGACTAAGTCAGTTTATGAAGGATTACTTTGCTGATAGGGTTAAGTCATTAAAGAAATTGAGTGACTTCGAGTATTATACAACAATTAGCGAAGGCTGTTCGTTTGACAAGGACGGAAATGCAATTACAACAGAAAATCCAAACGGAAAGTGGGGTAGCTGTAGGATTGGTAGGAACCTTTGTATACCACTAAAATTAAAGAATGGGACTGAAGTGTTACAAGCAAAAGCCGGTGATGTTGATTGGGAGAAGATGCATATGGTTAATGTTCCATTATATACGGCAGCATGGCAATTGTTTCATAAGGAAAGGGAACCAGAAACAGTTCAGGAAAAACAAATTTATGAAAACATAAAGAACCAGAAACGATATTTCGAAGGATTTGATTCCCAGGAAGACTATGTTAACTATTGTTGTAGTTATTGGTGCTATGCATATGCAGACGACAACGGGTGGCAAGATGCGGATGACCATAAGAATTATGAGTGGATTACCGGTTTCTATGATAAGTTTGTTAAGAAATTAAAACCAGATGATTTGATAACGATTTACGAATGCTCAAAACCATAAATATAAAAAACGCCTGAGAAAATCTCAAGCGTTTTCTTATCTCAACTCTGCCATGTCAAAATATCCACCAACACTACCACCTTCTTTACTTAGTCTTCCCATATCCAAGGCAATAAATTTTGTTTCGTTAATTACATCAAAGTGGTGCATGTGATAGTGCCCGTAAAACCAGTGTGTGATATTGTTTCCATTTTCTATGAGGTGGTTGTACAATTTTGTAAATTGTTCCCTTTCAAAGATTAGGTCTTTTTCTAATTCATCATCCAACCTAGTCCACCCTATTGATTTTGGGTTGGTTGTTGGCTGGCAGAAATCTGGTGCGCTATGTGTTGCCACAACGTCAATTGAATAACCAGCCTTTTTTATTTCATCAATGATATCTTCCCTGTATTTAAAAGCTTCATTCTCCCACCAATACAACTTTGCTTTTTTGCAAGCGTCTTCAAATGTATAGTGTTTATTTACGATTAGGTTGCTTATTTCGCAATCGTACATTGTTTTTCTATTTATCCTATCAACAGAAACCGCACCACCAACACACAGGATGTTATGTTCCGGTGTTTGTATTATTGTGTAATCAGAAACCGTTTTTATGTTGCTAAAATTTACTTTTGGAATGTCCTCATTATAATATGATGGGTCATCATGGTTTCCTCTTATAATGTAGCAATCGACATTGTTTTTTATGCACTTTTTATTTGGTTTTGATAGTTCGGATAATTCATGTTTTATACTTGAAAACCCAAAACCAAAATCTCCACAAAAAATGAGATTACAATTGCTTAATGAGTTTATGTCAATCCAATTCTTTATGGCTTTGAATTCTCCATGTATGTCTCCAATGAAGAATGTCAAGTTTTTATCTGTTGTTATTACGTTAAACATTATGTAAACTCTATCTGAAGGAGTTGGCAAAGTCTTCTTTGCTTTCTCTCATTTTTTTCAATGCTCTATTATGTATGTTGTTAACTCCTGCATCCGTCATACCCAACTCTGATGCTATGAGACTGACACCCATTTCCTGGTTTCCGTCTAGCCCATATAACAACTTTATTACTGTTTGCTCTTTTTCTGATAAACACTTTAAGAGTTTGCTTACCTCACTCTTATTGTTTTCTGTTTCTATGTCATCGAGATAGGTGTTATGACAATCTGTCTTGTCATTGTATTCCGTCTCGTTTCTCACAGACTTATTGTTTTCTTTAACAGACGTGTCTAATTCGCTAATATAGACATATTCAACATCTATAACATCGTCTGCTTTGTTTACTGGCTTATCTGGGAATTTCTTATTATATTCTTCTAGGATTTCGTCTGGGGTTGGTTTTCTCTCCAGCTTTTGCATAAGACTATTTGTTATTTCCGAAATAACAATTGACGTTTTCGAACAATTTGTCTTCACAACCATTGGGTTGGAATATGTCTTATACATATTAATTTCTCTTCTTATCCAATATACTGCATAAGCATAAAATGGAACGCCACAAGTTTCATCAAATTTTTCAATTGCCTTTATTAGGCCAATATTACCCTCCTGTATCAGGTCATTCAAATCGTTATTGGATACGCTGTACTTTTTTGCAACTGATACGACTAGTTTTATGTTGTGCTTACAAATCTTATCAAACGCTTTTTTCTTCTCTTCTTTAGACCCATTATGATAAATTTTAAATAGGTCATTTATTTCTTCTTTTGTTAGCGTATCAATATGCCTAATATCATTATAATAGTTAGTCAAACTGATGTTACGAAACGAGTACCTTTTGGGTGCTCCACTTACATAAATTTTTCTTTTAGATTCTACCATATACTATATTTTTCAACCTTATTTTATAAACAACACCGCAAAATTACAAATAATAATCCAACCGTGCAAAATTTTCTCTAAAAAATAACCATCAAGATATAAATATCACATCAATCAATTCTTTTTCTTGAGAATAACAATGGTTTTTGAATCACCTTCATCTTTTGGCAAGCTTTCCGGTACTGATACATCAGACAGCATATCAATGAACATGTAGATGCTCTTTTTGTTCTCCTCTCTACGTTGTTTTTCTCTTCCCTTCATTGTTAAAACAACCTTAACCTTTGAACCGTCGTTCAAGAATTTTCTTGCGCTATTTGCCTTTGTGTTGAGGTCATTTTGTGCAATAGATACTGATAATTGAATCTCCTTGGTTGGCTTTGTGTTATGAAGCTGTTTCTTGGCGTTCTTCTTCATTTCATAAACCATCTTTTGGTAGTTCGCTATTTTAACAACAGGTGGGTTGGAATGTGGATTAACTTCTATCAAGTCCAGGCCGAACTCATCTGCTTTTTTTCTTGCTTCAGATATGTGGCATACTTCGTTACCGCCATCAGGGGATATTAGTCTTACCATTGGTGAGCCTTCAATGAAAATCTCCCCATTCACTCTGTATTGTGGCTCGTTTGTTTTGTTCTTGTTATATGCCATTATTAATCCTCTTCTTCTTCGTCATATAAATCTTCAAAATCCTCTTTGTATAGGTTTTCATCAATTGTGATGTCAGTATCCCTATATTTCTTCCAATTCTCAATAACAGCTTCCTTGTTTGAGTTTGGGCTTACACCAAGATATATGCTTAATCCAAAATCATTCAATTCACTATTCCAATTAAAGAAATTTCCAGCCATGTCAAGAAACTCAAAGAACTTATCACAAACCAACTTTGGCAATTCTTTGTTGTCAAGGAAATCGCCAATAAGTTTATTAACTTCCTTTTCCAAATTGTCAGGGTGGTCATAGCCTCTGTAACCTGGCCACTTGTTACCATCTTCGTCTGTTTCTCCTTCTATGTACTTATCAACAATTGGTTTATTACAATAATCTTTAAGTATTTTTATTGTGTCCAACAATTCTTGATGGTTGTCGATTTTATAGGCGTATACGTATGAGTCATAAATTTCCTTCAACACATCATTTGGGATATAATAGAACTCATAAGGTTTTGGCCCACAAAATTCGTGAATGTTTGGCCTGTTTTCCTTGATTTCTTCCCACTCTTTATACTTCTCTGAATAATCATTACATTGTTGGACGAAGTCATCCCATTCAACCTTTGGCTGCACATATTTGTAAATCTCTTTCATGCAGTCATCAGCAGCCTTACTTAAAATTTGTCTTCTTGTTATCATACTTATATTTTACTTTTGATACAAATAAAGTTCTGGATATTTTTCTTCTAACTCTTTCTTTATGCTTTCAAACTTCTCTAATGATAAAAATCCCATTTTCTGGAGTATTGCACTTGTAATCATCCACTCAACAAATGGCCTGTCTGAATAGGTTCTGTCAATCTTAAGTGGACAACCAAGAAACTGGTCATCAATATATGTGTTTGCATATATTTTCCTTGACTTACTCCATGCATCCTGTGATGGGTTATCATTTATTGCATAAAGCTTTATATCATGCTTTTCAAACCAATCTTTAATGCCTTGAATTGTGTCAACTTCAATTGTGGTTTTGTGCTCCTTACTTCTCATTGACATACATATTATGTTATGACCCTCATCAACAAGTGCTTTGAGTACAATTTCAGCACCAATATTCTTCCCTGTTTTCGGAAACTCATGTGTAACACACGTTCCATCAAAATCTACAGATATAAGCATATTTTATAGTGTCTCTTTTAAATCTAATATCTCTATTCTTTTTCCCAAATTTCTTCTGTATCAATACACTTGTATGTTCCGGCAGTTAATCCACCTGAGAACACAAACTGATGTATAAGTGTCTCAATATCATGTAAATTGTCTACGACATAATGGTGTACTTCGAGGATATGTTCTTCAACATCATCAGGAAATGCAGCGCCTTCTGCGTCATTTTCGGTTCCAGGTATTGCTGTGTTCATGTAGCCAAGTGCAAGGGCGAGGTCTTCCAATCTTCCACCCAACATATATGGGTCTTTTTTATTCACCACAATTGTGGAGTCAAAATCATTCTCTTGAAAATTCAATAAACGAATCAGTGTGATGTGTTCGTTTGTCAACGTAAGTCTTTTAATCATTTTTATATCTTTCTTAATCTCATTATACAATTCTGGGTGACACTCTTTTAGTGTGTCTTTTATAATCTTTAAAGAATCATAACTTTCCTCATAGAACCTATCTGTTTCTAAATCACCAAATAAAGCCCATAGAATTTGCCAAAACCTAAAATCTTCATACTTGTCTGCGAACTTTTGCAATGTTTTAAGTATTTCCAAATTGCATTCGTGTCTTTTTTGGGCTTTTTCTTCCCATGTTAATTTTTTCTTTGTTTCTGGCATATCTTTTCTTTAAATCCTTAATGTACTGTTTTTTAATCATGTTTCCGTGTGATTCTTGCTTATAATCATATATTGTTAAGTCAAAATCTTTTACTTCGTTATTGATAATGTCAAGAACCCTGTCTCTATCTGCGTTTCCATCGAACTCTGTGCAACCAATCATGGTTGTTGCAAGATGTTTCCCCTTATATAAAATATTAATCAATTTCAAGCATTTTACAAGTGAGTCATAGTCAAAGAAGTCTCTCTCATTACCTTTAAAATTATAACCAAACGTGGTAAATGCTAATATGAATAATGGGTTATTATCATCCTTGCACTCTAATATCGTCCCTAATTTTTCTATGTCACCATATTTTGTGTTGTAGTTATAGTCGATAACATATTTGTATTTCTTTACAACTTCTTCCTGGAAACCATTTCTCATTACTTGATAGCAGTTTGTCCCAAGAATTATTGCGTCATACTCATTGACGTGATTAATCGGACTTTCATTTATTACAATATCAACCATTATATTTTAAATGATTCTGATTTGCTTAATTTTTCCAATGCCTTGACATCTTTTTCAGAAAGTTTCTTTGGCATAACTATGTGAAGTATGCAGATTAAATCACCAACGGTATTTGTGTTGTATCCTGGCAAACCATACCCATTCACAACAAGTTGTTTTCCTTCCTCAGAGCCTCTTGGAATGTTAAGGTCTATCTTCTTTCCGTTTAACGTTGTTATTCTTACTTTTGTGCCGAGAATTGCGTCTATAACACCGACGTTGACAAGCATTAGTAAATTGTTACCATCCCTTTGGAATATCGGATGTGGTTGCTCAACAACTGTTATAATCAAATCACCTGGAACATTACCATTTCCTGGTATCTCGTTACCATATCCAGACAGTCTAAATTGCAACCCATTTACAACACCCTTTGGTATGTTGAAACTTTTTTCTATCATTTCATCTTCAAGCCCAACGCCACCACATGTTTTGCATGGATTAATCACAATCTTTCCGGAACCTTGGCAATATGGGCATGTGCTTCTTACAGTCATAAAACCATACCCCTGTTCGGTATATCCACGACCATGACAGTGCGTACACGGCTCCTCTCTTGAACCATCATCCTTTCCACTTCCGTGACATGTTTTGCAGAGTTTCTTTCTGATAAATCTAACCTTTTTTGTTGAGCCATTAAGAACGTCTTCAAGAGAAACGCTTACACTTCCCATTATTGAACTGCCCTTCTGTCTCATTTGTTGACTCCCACCACTGAATCCGAAATTACCAAAACCAAAATCATCATTGAATGTTGATTGGAAATGGCGTAGGATTTCCTCCATATCCATGTTTCCGGTAAATTGGAAATGACTCATTGGATTGTCATATTCAGCCTTTTTACCGTCATAATCAGACAGAACCTGATTAGCTTCATTTACCTCCTTAAACTTTTCCTCGGCTTCTTTGTTTCCTGGATTCCTGTCTGGATGATATTGTATTGCAAGTTTCTTGAAGTTTTTAGATAGCTTTTTCAAGAACTCTTCTTTAGGTAACTTCTTGTCTTCTTCTGTTAAACCTAAAATCTTATAGTAATCCTTTCTTTCGTTTGTCATTTTTTATTCTCCTGTGTCAATTTCTACCCAATTTCCGTTAATCTCTTTTTTGTATTGTATTGCCTCCCCATTATGGTTCTTATTGTAACAGTTATTGCAATATGGGCATTGCCAACCGTATGGAGTTGTTATTATGTCTGCATCTTCTCCACATTCAATGCAAATATGCTCACTCATTGATGAATATTTGTCAATTAAATCATACATTTCTCTTGATGCGGTTCCACAGTATATGCATAATTGTCCATATTTCTCTTTTATTTGAGTAATCCTGAAACTATACAACATTTTGTCCTTTTTCAGTTGTTTTTTCATGTCATTTATTAACTGTTTTCCAAACCTCTTATACCATCCGTAACACCCATACTTTAAGGCATCAAGTTCGGTATATGTGGGTATACAGTGAAGAATCTGTAAAACATAGTCATTTAAGAAATCAGCGACTTTTATTTTAAAGTATAGCCATTTATCTATTACATTGGTTATCAACATAAAGCGCCTTAAAAGAACAGTACTATCATCAAAAACAACATCAAGATGGGTTCCGCCATAACGAGTTCTGAAACCTATGTTAACGATTGAACTGTATGATTCAGATATATCATAAATAGAAATTCTTTTAATAAGTTTTCCGTTGTAAAAGACATTAATCACACCATCCAGAATGCGATAATAATAACCATTATGTGCCAGATTTAGTTTTTCTGTACTATTGAAATTATTAACATTGTGAAAATATACAGTAACAACCCCAACACACTTATTGTAGTTGTCAACGTGATATTGATGTAATTTCCAATTATTATAATGTTTTCCAGTAAACCTATTTCTTGGATACAAAAATGGATACCTAATACATAGGTAGGTTGACCTAATTGGATTTAAAATCTTTTTGTCTATAAACCTTGATAATTTACTCATGAATTGAATTTTGATGCAAATTTACAATATTTTTATAATCTCTCCAAATATTCTATGTTAAAAAATGTTAATAATGAAAAATATGGGCAAGAAATGCTTCTCACCCATATAATTCACCATAAAACTAATTACTCCTTAACTTCTTCAAACGTTGCATTCTCCTGGCCATTGTTTGGTTGCTGTTGATTTGCATTAGTAGAGCCAAAACCACCAAATGGGTTTCCTGTTACGTCAGCAAAGTTAAATGCACCAAATGGGTTTGCACCAGCCTGTTGGCCTTGTTGTGATTGGTACATCTTCTGAATTATAGGAGACCACTTTTCTTCAAGCTCTTTCTTTGCTGATTCTGTCTTAGACAAATCCTTTTCTTTAACAGCATCTTTTACCTTTTCGATTAATGGTTTGATTTCTTCCTTTTCAGAATCACTAATCTTATCTCCAAGTTCTGTAATTGACTTTTCGATTGTAAATGCAAAAGCGTCTGCCTCATTTAACTTGTCAGCAGTTTCCTTAATCTTCTTATCTTCCTCTGCGTATTGTTCTGCTTCAGCCTTCATTCTTTCAATCTCTTCTTGCGTAAGTGTTGATTTTGCTTGAATTGTAATCTTATTTGGCTTATTCAGAGCTTTATCAAACGCACTTACCGTTAACACGCCGTTGGCATCAATATCAAATGTAACTTCTATTTGGTTCATACCTCTTGGGCTTGGTGTTAATTCAATATCAAACCTTCCAAGAAGCTTATTCTGATTTGCCATTGGCCTGTTTCCTGAGTAAACCAATATTGATGCGTTTGCTTGCATGTCAGTTGCGTTGCTGAAGTCTGTTGTCTTCTTACAAGGAATTGTTGTGTTTGCTTCAACCATTGGGGCCAAAACACCACCCTGTACTTCAATACCTAACGTAAGCGGTGTTACATCAAGAAGTACAATATCACCAACATTCTCATCATTGTTCAAGATTGCGGCCTGTATTGCAGCACCGAGGGCTACGGCTTCATCTGGATTAACATTATGAGAAGGTTCCTTACCGAAGAACTTTTTAACGGCTTCTTGAATTGCTGGGATACGAGTCGAACCACCAACCAGGATTATCTCGTCAATATCATTAACACTTAAATCTGCTGATTTTAATGCTGATTCACATGGCTTGATGGTTCTATCAACGATATCTTTAATCATTGATTCAAATTTTGCACGTGTAAGTGTCTTAACCAGGTGTTTTGGTGTTCCGTCAACTGAAGTGATGTATGGAAGATTCACATCTGTTGATGATGCGCTTGATAGTTCAATCTTTGCTTTTTCTGATGCCTCTTTGATGCGTTGCATGGCCATTGAATCCTTTGACAGGTCAACACCCTCGTCTTTCTTAAACTCATCAATAATCCACTTTGTGATTTCCTCATCAATATCAGAACCACCAAGGTGTGTATCACCATCTGTAGATAATACCTCGAAAACACCACCACCAAACTCAAGGATTGAAACGTCATGTGTACCACCACCGAAATCAAATACAACAATTTTCATATCCTTGTCAGACTTGTTTAGACCATATGCAAGTGCCGCTGCTGTTGGTTCGTTAATAATTCGAATACACTCCATACCAGCAATTGATGCGGCGTTTTTTGTTGCCAATCTTTGGTTGTCAGAGAAATATGCTGGTACAGTAACAACGCATTGTTTTACCTCTTCTCCGAGATAATCTTCAGCATCCTTCTTAAGCTTTTGAAGAATTGTTGCAGAAATCTCTTCTGGTGAATACTTTTTCTCATCAACATTAATTCTTGGCTGCCCATTTTCATTAACAATGTTGTAAGTAACTCTATCAACCTCTTTCTTACACTCGTCGTAAGTGTTACCCATTAATCTCTTAACTTCGTAAACAGTGTTTTTAGGGTTTGTTACAGCTTGTCTCTTTGCTGGGTCACCAACTTTTCTTTCACCTTTGTCGAAACCAACAACCGAAGGTGTCGTTCTTTTTCCTTCTGAGTTAACAATCACAACAGGATTGCCACCCTCAAACACGCTTAGGCAGCTATTCGTCGTTCCTAAGTCAATCCCAATTACCTTACTCATTTTTTTATTTAAATTTATTAAATTAATTCTTTAATATTTTCTAGTTTTTCTTTAAGGTTGCTATTATCGTTTTTATAATACCCTAATTCAAAAACTAATTTCTCTTTTTCTTTTTTTAATTTTTCAACTTGTTCTATAAGTTCTGTAATTTTACATTCTTGTCTTTTAAGCACTCCATCATATTCTTCTGGGGACAAACAAGCGATTCTTGTTAAATCAGATTCAATATTTTGTGATTCTGACTTAATTAGTCCAGCATTTTCAAATAATTTATCAACTTCATTTATTATTGGGTTGTTGTCAAACTTATTTAAAATTTCTTTTTCTTCTTGTGTGAGTTTTTCTGGTGAATCTTTTCTTTTCTTACATAATTCTCTATAATCTTTCAATTCTTTTATATGTCTCATTGATTCTATTCCTTTCTTCTCACAATAATTGATAAATTTTTCACCAAAGTCCTTACCATTTTCATTTTGAATGCTTCTTCCAATTGATAAATCTTTTTGAAGTTGTTCTTCTTCACTCAATTGTTTGCTTTTGGCATATATGTCATTCATCATTTCCATATTAATTGGAATTTCTATGAATAACTGGCCATCTCTTTGGGTGATATTAACATTTGTATTTATTTCTTCCATTTCTTTATTTTTTTCTTCTTTTCTTTTATTTCTTAGAATAATGATTTGATGCTATTGAGTTTTCTTCTCAATTCAACATTTTCATTTTCAAGCTTTCTACTTGATTTTTCTAATTCTTTAATGTCATTTTGAAGTTTATAAATTTGTTGTTTAAGTGCTTCGTTTTCGATTGTTATGCTCTTTTCTTTGCAAGTTTTTTTGCATTCGTCATTAGACTTAATTGTGGTGTTATCATTATCACTAATATAACCGCAACCATGGCCTTCATCCTTTAATACCTTACCATCTTCTACTTCTTTTTCTTGGTGATATACATTTTTGCCATTCTTGAACTTGTCACAAACATAATGATAGTAAGATTTGTGTTTTGGCTCATCTTTCTTCTTTTCTTCACACTTTTCTTCCTTACAACTCTTCTTGCATGATTCCTTTTCTGAGAAAAGTTCATTAAATTCATTCATAAACTCATTTGCTTCATCCATGAAGACTTCAAATAAATCTGTATACATGGTTTTATATTTTTTTATTAATTTATTATTTTACTAACACCATTACAAATAACATGCCAAAAATATGGCATAGACAAGAAACACGTCTTAATCTATGCCATACATGTCATTTTGTCATGTCATACCTGTTCTGTAAACATTGATTCTGCCAACTCAAACCCCTTAATCCAGGCTTCTGTAATTTGTTGACTAACCTTTTCATCAGCACCCATTGACTTAACAAGCTTTTGTGCTGCATTCTTCTTAAAACTGTTACTAATGATACTCATAATTTATTTATTTAAATTTATTATATGCGTCTTTTAGTTTTTGGTCATACTTATTTTTCTTATATGATGAACCATTATACTTGTATGCAATTTTCGCCCAATCTTTCTTCTGCATATATGGAACAATACCCTTTGCTTTAATGAACTTTATGAATGAATAGAAATGTGCATCTTCGTTTTTACAAAGGTCTTCATAGAACTCTTTTGCTGAATTATAACCACACACCTTGTAGTTATTACCCATTATTTGGAACATTCCATATGACGCTGATTCGTAAGCGGCGGCTTCATTTATTTTTATCGCTTTTTGCAATCTAGCATATTCTCCAGAGTTTCTTCCGGTATAATATTTCTTCGTCCAAGTTTTATATAGTATATTTTCGTTACCTTTAACATACTTTGACGGATTAATCTTCCTTGCTTCAAGTTGTTTCCAGAAAATATGTCCTTCAAACAACATTGTTGGAATTCCATTTTGCATTGCCTTACCACCAGACTCAACTGTTTTTATTGCTTTGAGTACGGCAACCTCAACATCCAAATCTATTGCGGCTTTAATATAATCAGCGTCAGTTAACTGTCCAGACTTTAAATCATCTTCGATAAGTTTCATCCAAGTCTTTTTTCCAACGATACCATCTGCAACCAGGCCATGTTCACTTTGCCACTTCTTTACTGCTGATGTTGTTTTGGGCCCCCATATACCATCTTGCCATGCTCCAATATATTTTTGTAGTAGCTTGACATCACCACCCCTTGAACCTTCTTTAATTGTATTCATAATTCTAAACCTTATTACCGATTATTTGCATGCGTGTAAGGTATTCATTACACTTCTTTTTATCATTAACAATGCTCATAATAAGGCCTTGCGAATATTGGTCAGCCATTCCACCGTTAATGTAGACAAAACCCCTAAATAGGATTATTTCAGTTCCTTCTGGAATTGTTCCAGCTTCAATGGTATATGCTTTCTTAAAAACATATTTTCTTTGTTCGTTTAATTCCATTGTAGTAATTTTTTATATATAATTTATTCTAAAATTCGTTGCAAAGATACTAAAAATATTTGTATTAAACAAATTTTCAATTAAATTTTAACAAAAGATTTGAATTATGCAAGACGGTTATGTATATCTGATATGCGAGAATGGTGACAATGAGTTATATAAGATTGGTGTCACAAAGGGTAGTATTGAAACCAGATTAAAGAAGCTACAAACAGGAAATGGAAATAAATTGATTTGTGTGAATTCGTTTAAATCAAATAGGCCATATAAACTTGAAAGTTTGCTTCATTCACATTTTGCTAACGATAGGGAAGAGGGTGAATGGTTCCTGTTAAGCAAAGAGCAAGTAGAATCGTTCACATCGCTTTGTGAAAAGTACGAAGGGGTTATTGAGGCGTTAAAGGACAATCCTTTCTTCTAATCTTTCGTTTTCTTAAGCATTTCCCTTATAAGCTTTTTTTGAAGTTCCTCTGCTATTACCTGAGTGTGGCAAGGTAATGGATAACACCAGCACCCAAGATATATGTCTTCGTTATTTTTGTAGTGTTCATATATCTCATTAAACTTGTTCGTTAAGCCTTCGAATCCAGGTTTATTGTACGCCATATGGAAATATTCTCTATAGGCATCAATTGATTCTTCTCTTGTTTTGAATGATAATTTAGCAAGGGATGACCTTTTACCATTAAATGTGTATGGATTTCCTAATGGGTTGCCATTTTTAGACCTTCCACAATAATAGTAGTTAGGCATTCCTGAGCAATCTTCTGTGTTTATGTTTACTATATGTATTGTTCCTGGCATATTGTATATTATAAAAAATTGGGAGGCTAAAACCTCCCAATTGTACGTTACACCTATCTGATTACCCTACGGATTATTCTTCTCCCTGCGGTAATTCTGGTTGATGGGTTTTGTCTGGGCGGCGCTTTTCTTACTGCCTGTTGAATGACCTTTCTTTTATTACAACTGCATGCCATGATACTCTATTTTATTAATAAATAGTATTCACGCATGAAAAGTTATATTAAAAGCTTATCAATACGCTGTCATCAATGTATTGACATATTGTTTTCTTTAGGTTTTCAGCATCAATATAACCAACAGGCAATACCAATTGTTTAAACCTTAAGATACAGTCCATTGGGTTCTCAACATACATTAGGTCTTGTTCAGCACTAAAACTTGAATACGTTAAATTTTCCATATTCATTACTTTTTTGTTGATTTTTTGGCTTCCTTTTCCTGGCGCTTGCGTTCCTTTTCTTCTTCCTTCTTTCTCGCCTCCTCTTCCTCTATCTGTTCAATTGTCATTGCAGCAATCTCAAGTGCGTTGTCATATTTGTCAAGGAACTCAACACCATTATTGTCTACATAATGACGCATGTTAAATAGGTCTGAATATGGGCGATTGTCAATTACCAGCTTGTCGTGGTCAAAATCGTATGACACGAGAGAGAATACACCCTTAATAAGAAGTCTCTTGTTTAGTTCGTCAAGCCTGTTGAATGCGTCTTCGTATACAACCAGTGTAATTACATCATCTTCTCTGATAAGAAACTCTGTTGTTGCGCTTGCTTTTGAAAGCTTGAGCATTTGTTTTGATTTTGGTGTACTTACAATCTTAAGATTAACACCAAGATTCGCACAAACGTGGTTTTCCCATTCGTTCGTGATAAACTCAAATACATCATCCGATGTCTTAAATAATTTTGCCATTTGTGTTATATTTTTTGGGTTATACATTAAATTTCGGTGCAAAGATACTAAAAGAAATTGTAACATTCAACATTTTTCTTAAATATTTTATGTATAAACGATATTTATTAATATATTATACCATAATCATTATGAATATAGATAGAATTATAACAGAATCAATAAACAACTTCTTAAATGAGAACTTTGTGTTTGAAGACGAAAGAAAAAAACACAAGATAAGAAAAAAAGCACGTAAGGGAAAAGGTGGCATTCGTAAAGACTATGACGTTGAAGACGAAAGAAAATATAATGCCAACGTGGACGACCAAGAACAGGGTTCGTTTGTTGGCGCCCTTGATAATGGTTTTATAAACGTTAAGAAGGTTGCAGAAAAACTTTACCCAGACCACACACCAGAAGGCGCACAATCTGAATTAAGAAAGAAATTGAAAGGTGAAAGGTCTGATTCTGGTTCAAAATATAAAATAAAGAAGAAAGAAGCTAGAAGGCTTCGTCATATAATTGCTAGATATCTAAGAAAGTAACATGAGAAAGACAGTATATAGTTTTGTTTGTAAATTAGAAGGATATAAGACAGCCATTAAGTCTCTGCATTGGGATGCTAAGAGCTTATCACAGCATAAGCTTTGTGATGATATTGCTGATAGACTTGCGGACTTTCAAGACCAGGTTTCAGAGGTTGAGCAGTCAATCACCGGAAACCTTCCGGTAAACAGGTTAAAAGGTACTCAATATAAGGTAAGAAACTTGAAGAAATTTGTTCAAGATGTTATTGACTCAACAAACTCTTTTTATAAGAAGATTAAGAAATTTGGTGATAACTACGTTGGCATGGCTAGCGATTGTGAATCCTTCATTTCTGATATGCAAAGGAATCTTTATCTTGTAAACTTCACGATAAAAGAAGATTTTAAGAGGAATTACAAGAATAAGATACGTGAAAGCATGAAGGCTAATGGACAGATAATTGAAATGTCAGGTCGACAATTCAATGACTTAATTTCGGAAACAGTGAACAATGTTTTGTCCAGGCTTAATGAAGGCAAAAATAACGACCCATCATATACTCACTATGCTGTTAACAAATTCACAAATCTTATTGTTAATGGCTGGGAATCCAAAAACGATTATTGCTTTGAAGATTTAGAAGGTTGTGGGTTTAATCCAGAAGCATACAAAATACTTGGGTTGGTTGCGTGTAAGAAACGAGGATTAGACCCAGACAATGACGTAAACTGGTCTAGTACTGGAGTTTTTCCGTGTTTTGAAGAATCAAAAATGCAACAAGATGGGGAAAATATATTCGCAGTGGCAAGAGAAAAACATCCAGATTGGTTTGTTGATAATTAATAAAAAAAACCACCTTTGATTAATCTCATTGGTGGTTTTTTTTTCTTTTATGCGTTATGAAGAATATTTTTATTTTTCAAATAAACAATTATCCATCCTATGTCATCGAGTATGCAACATATTGACCACAAGAATAAGGCAACCTTTAATGATGGCAGTGCGATAAGTGCAAATAAATAGCCTATAACACAAACAATACCAGCAACAATATCCGCATTGTTATCATAGATTTCCCTTTCTTTTTCAACCCACAATTTTGCTTTGAATGCCATAATGCATTTTCCGACAAATGTAGATATAAGGCTACTGTATACAAGTGATGAAATTGCGAAAACCCAAACGTTGAATGATATAAAACACAAGTAAAGACCAAGTAAGCAACCGCATAATGATTCGGTTATTGTTAAAAATAGGAAATATTTGATTGCTTTTTCTCTAACTTTTCCTCCCCAAATCATGCCCATTAACAACCCAGATATTGACATTGCCAATGATTGAAAGGCAATCCATTGTGCCGGAAGTTCTGACACAATAACCTTTAGTATTGTTGGGTGGGCATATGTAATTAACAAACCAGAAAGAACGAGACTCATTAGCAAGTACTTCTGATTTGAATCTGGATGTATATTAATAAATGATAGTATTCTTTTTAACATTTTATGAATAATATTTATAACCTATTGATTCATATTTAATCTCAACACATATCAATGACAAGCTTGAATCAGAATAATTGATTGGGTTTCTAACCACAGATACTATCTTTGAATCTTCAAAAATTTCATCATAATGACACCCAAGTTTATCATGATATGATATACATAGATTAAAGACATCTTTATGGTTTCTTAGTATTTCGATTATGGACGTCCTTTTATTACTAATATCGAGTACACTATCTTTTATATAAAGAATAATACGATTATCTGATTTGAATATAACACCACTAACATACCAGTTTGGAATATTAAAAGCACTATCTGTATTGACTAGGAAACGATTGTTTGATATTAATTCAAAATCAAATGGATTTGTTGATATGTATTCTTGTTCTTTTTTCTTCTTAAATGGCCACATAATTTATTTCTGTTTATAAAATATTAGTTCATTACACTCACTTCTGTCAGGAAACTCAAAGTCTCCCCACATTCTGTCAATTATTGAATCCCACTTTCCGTGTCCTCTCCTTTCTTTACATACTTCAATTGAAGGAGCTTCAACATACACATATATAATATTTGGTGTACCATACTTAAAAGCAGTTTCCTTTAGTTCTGTACGATACCTTTTCTTCATGTTCGTTTGGTTAATTATGAAGCTAGTACCTTTTTCACAACAGGCTTTTATCCTTGAATTAACGATGTCAGTCACAATTGATTCTTTTGTGTTATCAAGTTGTATTTTTCTGCCTTGTATATTTCCATGCGTCATTTCTTCCCTTATATCGTCTCTTGAAATTGACTCAAGATTTGGAAGGAATTTTTGTATATATGTATCCTTTCCACTTCCTGGAACACCAATCATAATATACATGTTGAAATTTGATTTATTTATAAATTGTTTATATGGCCTTGAGAAACATCTGTTCGCAACTGCAAGGTCTTTTATCTCATTAAATCTTTCTTCAACAGATTCGATTGAATTCTCTTTTGATTTTGAACCAAGACTATCTGCAAAATTAAGCCAAAGAAGTTTTTCTATTGTTGAATTTCCTTGAGCAAGCCTTGTAAGTTCTTCAAATCTCTCCTTATGGCCTTTGTTTAGGAAATGGTGAAATTGCATATGCCACCTGACAAGCCAGCAAATTTCTTCTCTCATCCAATAGTCTTTTTCATCGAATATAAGGTTTCTTGTTATCCTCTCACCAGCCAAACCGTGGTTTTTGCAGTGCCACTCTTTGTCGTTATCGTCAAAATATGTGGTTGTTGCTTTTCCTAGGTCGTGGCACAATGCTGCAATCATCAATATTTTCTTATCTCTATCTGACATAAAAGAAAGTTGGTCATTGATAATTTTATGCATTTCTTTTGCGACAAGTATGGTGTGATTCCAGACGTTACCCTCTTTGTGATAAATTCTGTTTTGTTTCGTATCCTTAAGAATAGCAAATTCTTTGCAATGCTTAATATTTTTGACATTTGGTGTCAAGTCTTCATTAAGCATCCAACCCGTGTTTTTTGGAAACTCACACATCTTTGTTTGAAAAAGTTTTTTAATCCAGTTCATTGCTCTTTGAAATAATTTAATTCTTCTTCTTTTGTTACAATCTTTGATAATCTTCTATCGATTACATCATCACATGATTTATGCGCAATTTTAATAAACTCTTCTTTGGTAATTTCTTCAAGATATACAGTATATTCCCACTTTTCACCTATATTATAACACATATCCTTAACTCCGCCTTCATATTGTATATCCATATCAACACATAAACACCATAACGTGTCATTCTCTTCTAAAAGTTGATATGGGAATATATAATTCTCTTTTTTGTATTCGATTCCATTGGAAACCTTTATACATGTCATCTTGTAAAACCCCATAAGAGCATTTTTCCATAAATTACGCCTTTTTGTCAACTCTTCTTCACATTCATCAACACTGGCATTATATTGTGATATCAACGCATCAATGTGCTTATCAGGGTCAATTATTTTGTTATGCCTGTTGTGTTTCAATTCGTATAGTTTGAAGAGCGTTTCCTCCAACAAATTCTTGTTATCAACATTAAAAGCTGGTATTTTAATTATTTCTCCCATTGTTTTTTATTTTATTTAAATATTGTTTAGCCTTATTTACAACCGGATGCCCCCTGTTCTCCATTTTATTTGCGAGGAAATCAATATAAGATATTTCGTCAACTTCTTTCAACCTCTTTCCTTTGTATTTACCAAAATTAAGAAGGAAGTCACCAGGGTCTTCGTTTGATTTAACGGTTGATTCTGTTATTACGGATGCTTTTGGTAATTCAACAGCATTAAAGTCAACTTCAAGATATTTTCTGGATGCAAGACAATCTGCAATGTGAAGTAGTTTTTGTGCGTCTGTCTGTGGTTGTTCATTACCAAATTGACCCATATGGGTTAATACAGCATCAGAAATAAATAGAGCATATTCAGATTTTAAGTTCGCTTTCTTGCTCTCTTCAATCACATAATTACCGGCAAGCTCTGGGTGGGTTTTAACCGTGAATCCAGAAGTTCCATTGCCATATTTCTTTATGTCATGAACAATTGCAGCACATATCAGCAAATCCTTTTCAATTCTTGTAAAACTGTAACAATTTGTCTCAAGGATATCATTCATTATTAGTGCAACACTCATCGAATGCCTTGCTAAACCACCATCACCAAGGGCATATTGTGGGTGATATTTCCCTGTTGATGATGCTGGTTTCTCAAAGAAATAATCATCCGCGTCTGTAAGTAATAACTTACAGAAATCACGAATCTCGTCAATTTGAATTAATGACAAAATACTCCTAAAATATGTAAGCCTATCTACTTCCTTCATTTTTCTTCTTGTGCTATTTCTCCGTAATTATCCAACATTTCCATGTCAACTTCTCCAGCATCCATAAGCAATGCTTCCTTAAATGCAAATGCGCACGTCTTTAATTTCCAAGCACTTGGCAATTCAGAACCTACTTTTCTAAGAACAAATCCTTCTCTTGGAACTTCATTATTACACAATGGCTCAAGTTCTTCCATCCCAAAGTGTTCCTTATCAGTCTTCATTTTCTTAAGGCACTCTTCATTCCAATGTTCTGCTGGGTCAAGTTCTGGATAAAGTTCTGCAAGTGTTCCATGATAGAGAATGTCAATCGGATGAATTCTCTTATAATTTTCATCATTGTTTTCCTTCATCCTTTCAATGAGTTTAACAGTCCAATCATAAACTTCATCTATTTCCCATTCTCTCTTTATACCATCTTCACCGATAGTTGAGATACGATAGAACATGATAAAGTTTTCACCAGGTTGGCAACCATAATCATAATGTTTTTGAATCATCTGTTGACAACCAGTAATGTAACCACAGATTTCCCCATATACACTCATACCTTCATCAAGGTAAGGATAGATAATATCACCATACTCAGTCCACACATCTTTTGAATAGAACCCAGAATTGACTTCCTTGTTAATATACCTGTTTTTGATAACTTTCCTTGAAGAATAAATTGGACCATATACGATGTTATAGTCAATAAAGCGAGTGTTTCTGAAAACACCAGTTATATCAACGAACTTATTCCACAACCACTTGTAGAATGCAATCTTCTTTGGTTCTTTCACATGGAGTTTTGAAAAAATTCCGCTTGTTCCGTGCAACTTAACTGTCATAACACATTCATCATTTGCAGAGAACATGTGCATACACTTATTTAGCTGCGCTGTATCGTAGTGGTATGAAAATTCTCCTTCAACGAGCCTATCAAACCTTGAAAGTTTCTTACTTCTCTTTTCCCCTTTGCTCTTTCTTACATTTTGGGGCTTAATTGGTGGAACGTATGCTTTAACAAATAATTCATCATTGACTGTATCGAAATCTTCACCAACATAATCTTCAATGTTGATATTTTTAACTTCTGGACAGAACTTTGCCATTTCATCAACACCGAACACAAAGCCAAATGATGGCTCACCTTTCAAGGTGATACAACGCACCCTTCCATATTTGTTAAAGAACCCACAATGAGTCTTGGCTTCATCGACAATATGCTTTCCTGCATTTACAAGTTCTTCAATCTTATTTTTTAGATTAGTATATTCTACTGTAAGTGCCATGGCCTTAGAGGTGGCATAGTCCACTTTCTGTTGTTTGTCTTCAATCTCTGAATTAATTGCTTCAATTCTCCCAACTTCAGGAGTAATATTTCCTTCAACGTATTCATCAAGTTCCTTTTTTAGTTTGTTGATTTGTTTATTGTACTTTGCAGCATTTGATGTAAGTGAATTAATCCTAGACTTTATATCTTTTGCCTTTGAACGTAAACTATCTGCTTCATTGCGATAGACCCTATCATACACTTCCATGATAGCATTAACCTCTTCAGCGTTGGCGTTCATATCACGGCAACCAATTTCGAATAGGTTATTGATAGATAAGAACTTTTCATTAAGAGCAGTTTCATTAGCCGAATAGAACACAACTTGGCCATTAGAGACCTGGTCTTTACGAACAACAATTTGAGTACCAAGAATATCTGTCTTCGCAAGGAAGTCAGAACCTTCAACCGGTGTGAGTTCACCAATACGAACAACGGAACAACAATACTCTTCCTTAAAGGAATCACTTTTTGAAAATGGATTCTTCATAACTTCTTTTTTTTTTGATTAACCATATAAAATTTAAATTCAGTGCAAAATTACCAAAATATTTTTTAATATGCAAATAATTTGATATCTATTTTTATAATAATGATAAATTTTGTTTAAATATGAAAAAGAAATAAGTGATTAGATTAACAGAATCAGACCTTTACATCAACCTTAATATCAAACCATTTACGAAAAAACCAATTGGACTTTTAAAACATATCAGTAAGGCGTTCGGATTCGGACGCTTTTTTATACAATATACTGTACGTACAGTTAAGTATATATTAATTAATATTATTTAATAATATATTATATTATAATAATTAATATTATATATATTTAATATTTATTATAAATTATTATATAATATCATATTTTTACTTGTATTATATTAAAATATTATTATATATTATTATAATAATAAGATATTAATATTTAATAAAAAAAAAGAAGATTGAAAACAAGATTAGAAGATATTGATAAGGCTCATGACATATTGAAGTCTTATAATGGCCCAAACGGTTATATTGAGAAGTTAAAATCTGATGTATATCGTTTAAAAAAGTCCCTAAATGATTTTCACATTAATTTCATTATCAAGAACAGAGATTTACAATCAAGGTATATTGGAAGAAATGTAAAGGTAATGGAGTGGTGGGGAAAGAAAGCTCAGGAGAAGTATGATTTACCCTTTATTCCGAAGATAGTTGAAGTTGGGTGGTATTTTGGTGAATATAACAATTTGCAGGTGTTTTATGGGAGGTTCAGAAAATCTCAAGAGAAAGGAATTTTGTTAGTTGTACCAAGTGATGCTTTAATTACGAATTTCTGGTTTGAAGATTTTCACAGTATTGATGTTGATTTTTCAAAGTACAATACAGAGAAAAGAACGCTTTTACCGATTCAAGAGGAAGCTGTGAAGTTTTTGGTGTCAAGGAGAAAGTGTATATTGGCAAATGAAATGGGTTCTGGAAAGACAACTGCTACTATTGTTGGTGCATTAGAGGGTGGTTATAATCACGTATTGGTTATATGTCCAGCTTCAATCAAAAACACTTGGGAGAATGAATTATCTTACTTTGTTGATAAAGATGATATAACGATAGTAAGTGGTAGTAATTGGAAGGATAACAAGTTTACAATCATCAATTATGATATATTGGATAATTTTTACAAGATTCCAAAGCAGACAGTAAAGAGAAAGAGTATATCACTGGATGATAATGGTGAGATAAGGACGACATATGATGACAAGGAAATAGTATCAAGAAGTAAAAAGATTGTTAATGAAGCAATGTCTCAAAGTCAGTTATTCCAGGCAAAATATGATTTGATTATAATAGACGAAGCACATAAGTTGTCGAATAACACATCCGGAAGATTCAAGATTATTTCTGACTTGATTAAGAGAAGTAATCCAAGTGGTATATTTGAATTAACGGGTACGATGATAACAAACTCATCACAGAACCTTTATAATCTATTAAAGATTATAGACGTTCCTGTTACGAGAGACTGGAACAGATATATGGAAAGATATTGTTCAACAAAGAGTTATTACCAGAAGGGTGAAAGGGATGCTTATACAGCAATGTTCTTGAAGGAAATTAAAAAGAATTCGTGGTATGATTTAACAGATAAAGAGAAGGATAAGTTAAATGAATTTCTTGAAAAGAAGCATTGTAAGAAGTTTTATGTCAAGGGTGATGATGCTTATATGGATGAATTAAAGGAAATAATCAAGCCATATTATTTAAGGAGATTAAAGAGTGATTTCTCTGATATTGTTAAGAAAGATGTTAGATGCCTTCATTATGAAATGACAGAAGAGGAAAAGAATTCATACGAAAGGTTGTGGGATGAATATTTGTTGCTTCAAGAAGACGTTGAGAAAACAGAGAAAAATAAGCAGTTGATTGAAATATCGCTTATGAGACAATGGTTAGCTGATAAGATGATACCAAGGACTGTGTCTTTGGTTAACAAGTGTATAGAACTTGGGCATAAGGTTATTGTTTTTTGCACATATGACAATGAGATTAATACATTCAGAGAAGCATTCAAGGGTTATTCTGTTTATCACAATGGAAAGATAACACTCAAGAAGAAAAATGAAGCTGTTGACAGATTTCAAACGGATGAAAGTATTAAGGTCTTTATTGGAAACATAACAAGTTCAAGTGTTGGCATTACATTAACTGCTGGCGATGTTGCTGTGTTTAATAACTTCTCATTTGTTCCAGCAGACAATTTACAAGCAGAAGACAGGATTTGGCGTATAGGTCAAGACAAGCCATGTACTGTTTATTATCAGAGTTTCAACGGGACGTATTTTGATAAAATGCTGAATATTGTTCACAACAAAGAAGATGTTATTAACAAGATAATTGTAAAGGAAGGTGAAAAATAATTGAATACACCTATATTTTAGAAAAGAAGAGTATATGAACGAAGATTTTGTATATTATAGTGAGAATGACGGGTATGATGAATCTGAAAGGAGTTTTGACCGTTCAGGTGTTGACAGCGGAGAGTTTGATGACAGTCAAGATTTTAAGGATGATGATTTGTCATTAGCGTTTATAAATTATATTGGAAGTGAAATGGATGGCTATAATGAATATGAGTTTATGTTCACTCTTTATCCTGATGAGTTTTGGGGTGAAAATTTCAATTATAGGCCAGCCGGTGTTTGTAATGGTCTTGAGCCAGACAGAAGGTTTATACAGAAGGTTGTTAGAATAAAGACACTAATCAATCTTGATTTAATTCAGGATTCTGGGTGTTTTTCGATGCAGGACTGTATGGATGGTGTTGTAAGTTTGGCTTATCAAAGTCTTGATAATTTGGATGAATACCCGGAGGACGGAAGATTATATCTCATGTTTGGTGAGAGTTTTAAGGATGTTGAGAGGAAGTTAGCAATGTGTCATATATTAATGCCATAGAAAATGCCGTATTCTATTGATACAAAGAAATACATTAACAAGATGACATCATATCTCAAGTCAGGAAAAGTTAAGGTTGATGTCAATTTAAATAATCCAAAGACCATACAAGACAAACTTGCGTGGTTAAACATTTATGACATAAACCCATTAAAGGTTAAATGTGCAGACAAACTTGGTGTGAAGGAATATAGCAAAGAAGTTCTTGGAGAAGATATATGTATAAAGACGATTAAGGTTTATAACAATACCAAGAGTATAAATTGGAATGGATTACCAAACCAATTTGTGATTAAGTGTAATCACGGTAGTGGAATGAATATCATTGTAAAAGATAAATCTAAATTAAACAAACCAAGAGCTATAAGAACGTTGAATAGATGGTTAAAGGATAATTTTGCGTTTAGGAATGGTTTTGAGGCTCATTATCATGATATTAAGCATAAGATTTTTGTCGAGGAGTACATGAATGATGGTCATAAGACATTACATGATTATAAGTTTTGGTGTTTTAATGGTGAACCTAAGATTTGGACAATAAATGATGGGAATGGTCATGGTGATATAATGTATTACAAAATGGATGGTAGTGAGATTAATCTTTATGGTGTAAAGCATCACAATGATTATAAGAAACCAATCAATTTTAATAAGATGGTTGAGTATTCAACTAAACTGTCAGAGCCATTCAAGTTTGTTCGTGTTGATTTTTATGAGATTAAGAATAAAATATATCTTGGAGAGATGACATTTATGCCAGGTGCGGCAAAGTTCAAATACAAGAAAAAGGAATATGATATAATGGTTGGTGAAATGTTGGAATTATGAATAAGAAAGTAGTTATAGTACATTATAATACCCCAGACTTGATGATGGCACTTGTTAAGAGTATTAGGAAATTTACAAGTGGTTTCCACATATACATTTTTGACAATAGTGACAAGGAGCCATTTTCTTGTAGTGGGGATGATATTACAATAATTGACAACACGAATGGTCAGATTATTGATTTTGACAAGTGGGAAGAAGAACAAGATAACATTGACCAAAAGATATACAACAGAAATAAATTAGCAAGCGCAAAACACTCTTATTCAATACAGAAATGTATAGAGTTAATTGGTGGTGATTTTATTTTGTTAGATTCTGACGTTCTGTTAAAAAAAGACATATCTGGTATAATGGATGACAGGTTCTGTTGTGTTGGGATGAAGGAGAAGCTTAAGGAAAGAAAAGAAAGGGTGTTGCCGTTTTTATGCTATATCAATGCAAATAAATGCAACGAAAACAATATTAAGTTCTTTGATAAATACAGGATGATTGGTATCAATTATGAAAATGAAGGTAATTTATATGATACTGGTGCATCATTTTTAGAGGACATAAAACAAATTAATGCGTTCAAAAATATTGATATAATGCAATATGTGGTACACTACGCAAGTGGAAGTTGGAATGCTCCATGGAATAAGGGAAAAAGTAAAAATAAGTGGCTTAATGTATATAGAAGATTATGGATGTAGACAAGAAAATAGTTGTTTCAATGACAAGTTGGCCTAAGAGAATAGGCAATGTCAAAACGGTTTTTGAAAGTTTGTTAAATCAAACAGTAAAACCAGATTTAATTGAATTGAATTTATCAACTCAAGAATTCCCAAACAAAGAAGATGATTTGCCGGAAGATTTACTTGAACAGATAAAGAACAATGAATGTATAGAAATAAACTGGGTAGAAGAGAATACTGGTGTATTCAAAAAGTTAATACCAACAATAAAGAAGTTTCTTGATGAAGATGAGTATTATTTGTTAAGTGTTGATGATGATTACATTTATAGAAGTGATTATATTGGGATGATGATTAATTATCTTCAAACAAATAAATCGGATGCATTCTGTTTATCAAAAGCAAAGGTTATTGGAAATAGGATGATATATCTTTCATCTTGCTTTAATGCCGATTTTTATGAAAAGTTAACACAGGAAATTATCAATAACAGGATTAGTGATTATTATATTCAATGTTTCATAGAAAGATATAGGAAGAAGAGGATATCAAGATATGACCATAAGGATGCAAAGAATATATTAAAGTTATATAATCCAGTATCACCAAACTCAGGAAATAAGACAGAACCAGGAAAGGACAGCAGATATAGCCCACAACAAGTAAAAAGGGCAAAAGATGCAATAGACAGATTATTCAGAAAATTAACATCAAGAACACCTAATAAGTTAAAATATCCATTATCAGCATGGTAAGTGAGATAAATGATATAATAACTGTTCACATAAAAGACAAACCAATTACAAAAAACAAGAAGGCTATAGTCACGTGTTTGATTGGAAATTATGAGAAACCGACAGATGAATTTGAACATATGCCTGGTTTTGATTATATTTTATATACAGATAAGCCAATAAAATTAAAAAGCTGGAAAACAATTATAGTTGAGTTCAATAGTGGTAAAGAATTATCAAGCACAAAGAAGCAGAGGTTTATAAAAACGCATTTAACAGAAATATTGAATGAATACGAATTAGTGTGTTATGTTGACGCGAATACAACAATAAATAAAGTGTTATATGAGCACATTGATAAGAACAAAGGTAATATAGTTACATTCAAAAAACACATAAGAAATTGTGTGTATGATGAAATAAATGCTTGCATTAAAGCAAAAAAAGAAAGTAATGGTATTTGTGAGTTGGTAAGAAAGAGATTAACAGATGAAAATTATCCAAAGAACAACGGGCTATTTGAAAACAATGTTATCGTATTAAAACCGAATAACGAAAGATTAAACGAGTTGATGAGATTATGGTGGAGAGAAATATACAACTATTCAAAGAGAGACCAATTATCACTTAACTACGTAATATGGAAAAACCATTTTGAAGATATAATAAGCGTGTCGGAAGCAAAATGTTTCACACCAAAAAAACATAAAAAGAAATGATGGAAAGCGGAGTTTATAATTTAATTAAGATTGATGATGGAAAGGTTGCCGGAAATGCAATTGGAAGAACAGGAAATCAGATGTTTGCAACCGTTGCTGCAATGACATATGCAAAAAGAACATCAAGAGAGTTTGTTGGTATGTTAAAGGCTGGCGCACCGGAACAATATCCAGAAGAGATTGAAAAAACAATCATGAGAAATGTTAAGTATGTCCCATTGGAAGAGTTGGATGGGTTTTATTATGAAGATACCGGCCCATGGCTTTGTAATGGTTTTCCAAACACTGACATAAAAAACATTTTGCTTAATGACTATTTTCAAGATGCCAGGTGTATTGACAGGGATATTGCTTATTATCTTTTTAAACCATATGATTCAATATTAAAGACAATATATGAACTCTATCCTGATATTAATGATATGGTTTGTGTACATGTTAGGCGTGGTGATTATCTTGAATTAGACAACAGGGGGTTTAATCATTACTCAAAAGAAGAATTGGATGAAATAATCCAGACACACTTTCCAGGTGATAAGATTTTGTTTATTTCAGACGATATTCAATGGTGTAAGGACAATTTTAGTGGAGACAAGTATTATTTTGCCGACAAACCATACGAAAATCCAGTTGAAATAGATTTATATTTACAGACACAATGTAAGGGTAATATTATATCAAACAGTTCGTTTAGTTGGTGGGGAGCTTATCTTAATGAAAGGACAGAGAAGGTTGTGTGCCATTGGCCATGGTTTAAACCAGGCATAATACACCCAATGGAAACATTATTGCCAGAAAATTGGATTAAATATGAATTTAAACCAAACAACGTGGAAAAAGTGACAAATGAAGATGAAAAGGTGGTAGAACAGGAAGAGAATGTAACCAACCCAGATGAAAAAGTAACCGAGCAGGTAGAAAAAGGTGAGGTGGAGAAGAAAAAACAAGTTGTAGACATTGTTTGCATTGCAAAACGAGAAGAGATGACAATTGTTGATTGGGTTGAATATCACAGACAAATTGGAATCAATCACATTTACATTTTTGATAATAATGATGTGGGGGATTTATCTTTGGTTAATAAATTGAAGATTTATATTGATTGTGGGTTTGTTACTGTGTTTGACAATATTCGTGGTATGAAAGGAATGCAAATGGAATGTTATAATGCGTTTGTAAGACAAAATTTAAAAGAAAGGGTTAATGACTGGACATTATTCATTGATTGTGATGAATATCTATCGTTAAGAGACAAATATAACAACATAAGTGATTTCTTGAATGATATTGAAAGTAATTGTCCAAACATCGGAGTTTTGTATGTGAATTGGGATTGCTATTGGGCAAATGGTAAGATATTCTATGACCCAAGGCCAGTTGTTGAAAGGTTCAACGAAAAGCTTCAATTATATTTGGAAGAAAATTCACAAATTAAAGCGTTTGTAAAAACCGGATGCCAAGCATTCTATCAAGGCAATCCTCATAACCCAATACCAATAGACGGAAAGAAGACATATGATACATTGTTTAGACTAGTGAATCTTAGCCCGTTCCAAGAAATTAGAGATGATTATCCGGTTTATATAAATCATTACCTTACAAAATCATTGCAAGAATATCTATATAGGAAATATCAGAGAGAAACAGCAGACAATATTGGCCAAAACCCTTATGATTTCAAATACTTTATAAAGAGAAATGGCAATGATGAATATTACGAAAAAGCGTTTAATATGCTAATAGAATTGATGAATGATGAAAGAAATTAAAACATATATAACATATTTTGATGACGACCAGATTAAAGAATATAATCTGAAAGAAGATGAAAACACGGTCCTGTTCAAGGGCAATGATGTTTCATATAGCGGAGAATCAATAAACGATTTGAATACGTTCTACTGTGAGCTTTGTACAATGTATTATGTTTGGAAAAACAACCTGAAAAGTGATTATGTTGTATTAAGACAGTATAGAAGGCCATTTAATTGGGAAGAAGTTGGAAAGTTACCAGAAGAGGGTGATATAATATGTTATGAGGGTTTAGAAACACAAATACCAGTAATATTCAACTATGCAATTTATCATGGAAAAAGAAGGGCAAACGATTTACTACATGTTATGGTTGATTTATTTGGTAACAATTCGGATGAAGTAAAATATTTCCAGAGGGGTATGATATTATACACAAACAATACGTTTGTGATGAAATGGGAAGACTTTTGCAAGATGTGTGAGTTTGTGTTTGGTGTTACTGAGAGTATTGATAGGTTTTATAAGTTGAACCACACATATGATAGATATATGGTTAATGCAAGAAAATATGTTGAAGATGGTAGGGATGAATACCAGACACATTGGATGGCATATATTGGAGAAAGGCTTGTTAGTTGTTATATTGCAACGAAAATGAAACCAATTACAATACCAAGACTTGAAAATAACGGCTTTTATTCACCATATAAAAAAGAAGAGACTCAAAACTAGAGTCTCTTTTTAATTATTGTTTACAAGAGCGTAAACATCACTTTCTCTGTATCTTCTATGGCCACCAACAGTGTGTGTAGACTTAAACTTACCATCCTTGTCCCACTTTCTAAGTGTCTGGGTTGTTACACCCAATATCTCTGCAACCTCTGAAATCTTTAAAAGTTTATCCATATTTCAATAATTTTTATAATAATATATAAGGTTTATCAGAAATAATCCAAACATAATAAGGTTATATTTGATATTTATTTTATATTAAGTAGATTTTGTATATGATAAACGAGACTTTTAATATTAAGAACAAGAGGTTAACAGCCAAAGACGGTCATCAATATGACATTGCATACATTGACCCGGCAACTTCAGAAAACACATTCCCATATAAAGATGAGATTAAGAAATATGGCGCAAAATTTTTCAGTGATTTAAAGGCGTGGGGTTGGTATCTTGGCCAAAACCCAGAATCGGTTTATAACAATTACATAAAGCCATGCCTTGAATATTTGGTTTCCGTTGAAGACAATAGTTCAGGAGAAAGACAAGACAACGTTATTCAAATAATTGACAGTTTATTATCCGAATTAAGTTCAGGAAACATAGAACAAGGCAAATCATCAAGCGTGAAAAACTTGAGAAATGAACTTCAACAATTTAAATCAGATTTGCTTAATAGTGTTAGCAGTGAAGATTTTAAGAGGAAAATTGAACCAATTATAAAATTTCAACAAGCACAGGGCCATAATTTCTCATTTAAGAATGCGTTGCTTATAATTTTCCAAGACCCGAAGGCAACCATGGTTAAATCAAAGACGCTATGGAATAAAATGAATAGAGAAGTTGTTGATTCATCACACCCAATTGTTTTATTCAGACCAGATAGTGATAATAAAATATCTCAAAGCGAAAAAGATGCGATTACAGCAGATTTTCTTTATCAGTGTGGTGTTTATGATGTGAAGGAATTAAATCCAGGTCAGAAGGAAGAATTATCTATAAGGCTTAGAGGTAATGCGAATGCAATGTCATTCAAGATGTATTTTGGCTATGACATTAGATTCACAAAGCAAATGGAAGGAAAGGAAGAGTTGGTAAAACAAAAAACTGGTGATGAGCCGGATTGGTATGATAAGAGTACAGACAAGAGTGAATACCTATCACTCTTAATAGATAGTGCGACACAAATGATTATTGACAGCGGTTTAAAAATAAAATATGTTCCGTTAAGTGAAATGGGTGGTGCATTAGGTTCGGCAAGTGCAGATGGCACGATAACATTGGCGCAAGATGCAGAACCAGTGTTAAATTACGCAAATACAATCATACACGAATTTTCTCATGAATTATTGCACTTGAAATATTTGAAGAAAACAAGTGAAACAAATGAAAATTCGGAGTGGGCACAATACTATGTTGGAACAAAAGCTGGTCGTGGTTTTGTTGAACAACAGGCAGAATTATGTGCTTGGATGGTGTTAAAACACTTTAATTTTGATGTTACCGAAAGTAGTTTGGTTTACACATCTGGTTGGGGAATGACAAATGAAAAGGCTGCTGCAAAAGTGTTTGATACAATCGCTGACTGTGCATCATTTATAATGAGAAAATTGGATGCGTATATAGATAGAGATGCTTCTAATCAAGAAAATAATACAAAATAGATATGATAAACGAAGAATTTTTAAGAGAAGACTTTGAAGGTGGACAATTAGTTACCGGTCAAGATGTTGCAGACCTCTTGGGTATGGGAGAAGTCTACAAGAAAGGCAAACAAATGGAAGCAATGGATAACGAAATGAAGATGGAAGCAAAGAACAAGTTTGTGAATATCTTTAATAGGATGAACGAAGTTGCTAAGAGAAATGCAAAGGACATAATTGATTAATGGCAGAAATTGAATTTAATATAAATCAGCAAAGAAGAGTCCCTGTTAAAAGAAATAGAATGTTCTATGACAGGGAACAATTCCGTTTTGACATGGAACTTGGTAGGGAATATGTCGAGGGTGACATGTCTCAAACCGTTGTATTATACCAAGTAGATTTAACAAAAACAAACCAGGATGATTTATATGGTGAAACGAGGTCTGATTCAATTATTTATTTTCCTCCAGTAGAGGTTCCATGTACATATAAAATAGAATCTCCAGAATTAAGAGCATATGACAAATCAAAGAATTTGGGAACCTATCAAAAGATGGGAAAACTAAGAATGGGTGTTTATGAGCAAACATTGATTGATTTGAATGTTGATATAAAAATTGGTGATTTTGTTGGTGTTCAAGTGTCAGAAAAGGCTATGGTGTATTTTCAGGTTGAAAATGACGGAAAGAATAACTATGACAATGAACACCTAATGTTTGGAACAGTTCCATTGTATAGAAGTATAATAGCATCGTGGGTTGATGGTGCAACATTTAATGGTTAGAGAAAATGCAAAGGCCAAAAAGCATAATAAAGAATTTCAGGAATAGAAATATTGCTGTTGGAAGAGAAAGAAGACTTAACATGGCAAAAACCGTGCTTGAGCACCAACCTCATTTTCCAAAAACTTTAAACTATGAAGACGTCGACCTTGCTGTTACAAAGTGGTTGAATGACAGTTTTGATTTAACTTATGATGGCAAGAAGTTTAAAACCTACAAATTATTTTCCAACCAAAGGATTAGCGAATACGGACAAACGTGGCAAAATCTCGATGAAAAAGGCAATCTTGATATAAATTTCAAAACAATCACAAGGGAAAACAATCCACAAAAGGGTGAAATATATGGTGGAAATTATACAATTCCAGGTGCCATAACATTTCCAATCTTTAATGTTAAGAGCCTTGACGAAAATGGAATGGAATATGTTGAAAGATATTCCATGAAGCAGCCGTTTGCTGTTAATTTGATATATACAATCGGTGTGTTTACAAATTCATATAAGATATTGAATGAAATGAACACATTGGTTCACCAACAATTTAAAGCACTCGAAAGATACATATATCCAAATGGATTTGCCATACCAATGGAACTTAATTCGGTTAACGATGAAAGCGAATATACAATAGACGATAGGAAGTATTATTCACAAACATTCCAAATAAAGGTTATGACATATATAATAAGGAAGGATGATTATGTTGTAACGAAAGTTCAATCAAGAGTAAGAATGCCGTTTGTTAGTGGCGTTAATTCTTCAAGAACGAAATGTAATAATAAGTTTGAACTTGATTTCTTATCATCACCATTAACAAAAACAGAAGTTAAAGAGTGTGAAAGTATTTCGGAAATTATTCCAAAACCAGAACCGACCAAGGAAGAAATAATGACTCAACCAGCAGGAAAGGTTGAGCTTGAAATTGAGGAATTAACTGGAAAACAAGTGTGCTGGGAAGATACAGAAGACGAGTTATATGTAAACAAGAAGGTTGTATATAACGCAACAATCGATTATTGTGAAGTAAGAGAAAATGAAGGAGAATTCCAATTCCAGGTTGATTACAACCTTTCATTAGAGACAATTGAACTAAAGAACATAAGTTCGTATAGATTTTTTATTAATGACGCGGAAATTAACATAGAAGGTTCTGATGTTAATATGCTAAAGGGTGATATTGTTAAAGTTATTGTGTCAATTAAAAATGAAAAAGAACTTGCATATTTTACAATGGTGACATATGATGTTGACACAATCCTTGAAAACAATTATGAAAATAGGCAACCAGAAACAATAGATGTTAATTTTGAAGAAAATTAGTGTTAACAAATTTTGACTTATTTGATATTTATTTTTCTTTTTTAAATTTTAATAGATATTTATATATAAATTGTCAAGGCATTGGTATGCCCATTTGCAAGACACTAGAATAAATAATTAATAAAAATATAATAAGATGGCAGATTTTGTTAACAGAGTTCACGTATCTCCTGGCATTTATGCATCGGAATCCGTGGACATGAAAACAGCAGCAAATAGCATTGGTATTACCAAATTAGCTGTTGTCGGCGAAACCTTGAAGGGTCCAGCTTTCCAGCCATATTGGATTCACTCGCCAAAAGAGTTTTCTTCAGTGTTTGGTGGAACTAGCCCAAAGAAGTTTCCTGGTTCAAACTACCCACAATACGAACTACCATACATCGCAAATGAGTACCTGAAGAAGAGTACAGAACTTTGCGTTGTTAGAACGTTGGGTGTTAGTGGTTATAACGCAGGTCCAGCATGGGTTATTACCGGTAAACAGAGCACTAATAGTGGTGCAACTGAATATGTAATTGCTGTATTACGCTCAAGGGGTGGATACAAATTCCGTCCAGAGTTCGGTAAAGTAACAATGGAAGATGGTTGTCCATGTACACTTGGCAACGATTCAATAACATTTGAGGTTGGTGAAAAGAATACACTCATATCTTGTAATTCACCATTGACATACAACATGGACGCAGTTTCACTCTCAACATACACATCATTGTATTCCAATGGTACAGAGTGTACGAGTTATTCATTGAATGGAACTGAACTCGGTTTCGAGGCTTCTTATGGTGACTATGGCAGGTTTACAATTAATTGTATTGTAGGCCCATCAGATAAGGCTGTGGATGCTGTAACAGATAGCGATGATGAAGTTGTTATGCACATTCCTGTTTCATTGAACAAGACTGACAAGGATTACATCTTGAATGTTCTTGGAACTTCCAACAACGATGGTGATATGCCACTTTACGTTGAAAGTCTTTATGACGTTGCTTGGGCTGATTTGGTAATCAATAATGGATATGATATGGTTTCCCAAGATTTGACTAAGTATAATGTTGGTTATCCTTCTGATTTTGGTGGTTTACTCCCTGTTAATAGCATTTTAGCAATGTACACAGAAGAGTTAAAGAAAAAGGATTTAGGGAAGCGCTTCTTGTATACAAAGAGCAACGGTAGTCCAGAGGGAATAACCTACTATTTGTTTGATTATTCGAAGGGCGCACCGATAAGAAAAACCAACCCATCAGAGGGTGCTAGTGGATTAGATTTGTTTGAGAGTGCAACATGTGAGGATGGACATATTTACACGGTAGCTCAAATTACAGACGAATCTAACAGGAAGCACTATGTTTACATGGCATACTCTCCAGAATCAACAAGCCAGCTTGTTGGTGATGAGAAGATAATGGCAGAAGATTACCTTTTGACTGAGGATGAAGTTGCTGGCAATGTATCAAAGCGCGGTATGCTTGTTTATAATAATGATGATAACTTATATTATAAAGCAAATCGTGGGTATAGTGAAATTATGCCATTGTTAGCAACGAGTGTTAAATCTAAAGATGTTACGGACATATCCAACAGTGGAAAAACGTTTAATATTGACAACCAACAAATTGATGGAACATTCTTATATGCAGAAACGAACAAAGACATATATGAATATGATACAAATAATCCAAAGTATCAATTAGGCTCAAAGAGAACGGTTGCTGCAAGCGACTTTATTGAGATAAATAATGTCACATATGCTAGGTATAAAATTACCGCAGCTCACAAAAAATATCAATTTGTATCACAAGGAAGTTCAAGTGGTTTCAATGTTCTATTAGCAAATAATGTGAGTGGTGACTCTGCAACATCACAGACAGTGATTCCAGTTTCAAATAGCGCTTATAAGGGCTATGAAAAGAATGGACGTGGACAGAATTTGATTTACGATTTCACTGAATATGGTTATTTCTTTGTTCCGGCAACAAAGAAAAAGAATGCTGGCTATCCAGCAACTTATACTTATGAAACTAATTTTGATGTTTATCCACTAAGTGGTGATACCCCAATAGGATACTACGCTAACAAGGTGTCAAAAGATGCTGAAAAGGGTTATTACAAGTTAGAAAAAAATAAAGAATATTTGGTTGCTAGTTCAGAGGAAGGAACTCAAGTAAAAATTATACTCTATAACACAACAATAGACTACCATATAATTCCTGTTACTTGTGACCTTAACAACTACAAGACTGGCTATAGATATTCTTCAACTCCTTGGGTTGTATCAAACGCTAAGGGTGATGCAAAGCATATTGAACTGAATAAGTTGTTCAGATTCCACACAATAAGTGATGGTAACGGTTCTGTGACGGAAGTTAAGGTAAGCATTGAGAATATTAGACCTGATAGTGGTGAGTTTGATGTTGTTGTAAGAGACTATAACGACAGTGATTCAAGCAGTACTGTTTTAGAGTCATTCAGAAAATGTACAATGGGAACTGATAAGAAGTCGATTGCTTACAAGATTGGTACCATTGACGGACAGTATGAGAGCAAGTCAAAGTACATTACCGTTGAAGTTGCTAATGGAACAGCAGTTAAAAATAGTGTTCCTGCCGGATTCTTAGGCTATCCAGTTCCTTGTTATGATGGCGCAGAAATTATATCAAGTGGCGTTCATAGTGCTAAGATAGCACCAATCTCTTATAATAAGGTTTACAACGAGGATATTCAGAAGAAGAAACAATATTTCGGTATATCAGAGTTGGCTGGATATGATTACGACTTCTTCTCATTCAAGGGTGTTATGGCAACACTTGAAGACCCAATGTTTGTTACAAACGGCTTCCACCTTGATTGTCGTGTGAATGAAAATTCTTACGCAAATAAAGAAGAGGCCCCAATTATTACTGTAGATGGTGTTGAGGGGTATGTATTTGATACCGTTAGCATCAACGAACGCACAACCACATTACAGAATACTCCAGTAATATCTTCTGAAGCAGACATGGAAGGTTCAATTTACGAAGATGGTAAGCTCCGTAAGTTCACAATGGTATTCGCTGGTGGTTTTGATGGCTGGGATGTATATCGTGAACAAAGAACAAATACTGACGAATTCTCATATTCAAACTATGGTGGAAACGTTAACACGAAGACCGGAGAAGGAAGAGGATTTGACATCTTCGCTGATAGTTCAAGTTATGGAATAGATGGCCGTGCAATCACGAGTGACTACTATGCAACGCTTGCCGGTGTATCCATGTTGAAGAATCCAGAAGAAGTTGACATTAACTTGTTAGCAACACCTGGTATTGATACATTGAATAACACCAAACTCGTTGAAGAGGTATTCAATATTCTCGAAGACCGTGCAGACACGTTCTATATTGTAACCACCCCAGATAAGGAAGCTGGTGCAAGTGATTATGTTGACGACATACCTGATGTTGACGAGATTGCAGATAATTTTGTTGACAAGGAAGTTTATAGTGATTACGCAGCAACATATTATCCTTGGGTTAAGATTGAGGACAATGGCGAATATGTTTGGTTGCCAGCAACACGCGATGTTGTTAGAAACCTCGCAGAAACCGATAACACTAACACAACTATGAACCTTGCTCCAGCAGGAACAACAAGAGGTCGTGTTAACGCAATTCGCGCTCGTAAGAACCTTAAGAATGGTGAATCTGATGAGCTTTATGAAGCAAACATCAATCCAGTTCGCACATATGCTCAGGAAGGCCTTGTTATCATGGGTCAAAAGACATTGCGCAAGGAAGATGACCTTATGAACCGTGTGGATGTTCGCAGAATGGTAATGCGAATGAGAAAGCTTATTGCTATTGCTTGTCTCGGTTTGATTTTCGAGCCAAACGACAACAATACGGTTAAGGCATTCAAGAGCATTATATCTGGAATTATGCAGATATTCGTTGACAACAGAGCAATCGAAAAGTGGACAATGGATGTTGATGATTCACAGGAGGCTCGTGACAGACTTGAAATCGGCGCAGTTATTTACATCAAGCCAATCAGAGCACTTGAATACATCACTCTTAACTTTGTTGTTACGAACAATGATGTTTATTTCGAGGATTAAACCAAATCGGTTAATAACGAAAGTCGGGAATCAAAAAAGGTTCCCGATTTTTTTTTCTTTTGCAAAATGATATTTATTAACATATGAAGGATGTTAAACTTATAACAGAAAACATCAACCTTGACGGGGTTGGAGAACTCGAAATTGGATGGGATTTCGATGAGGATGATTATCGTGACTGGCTAAGTGAGAATGGTCTTGAACACAATAAACAAAGTCTTATTGCATATGTTGGTGACAGTGTGACATTTGAGGTTGAATATTTCGACAATGACACATATCATCATATGGGCTATGACTATGCTGATTATGATGACATGGTTAATACTTTTGGTGAGGAATTAACATATGAAATTATTAATGAAATAAGTGATAATGACACATATAGAATAGAAACCTCAGAATTATACAATAGAGATAAGTTTGATGTTAATAATCCAGATGAACTGAACAACATTGCCATGAAGATATTGAATCATGGTGAATATTATAAGGGCTGTAGGGGCTTTATATTAACCAATGGCGTGGTTGTTTATACACCAGCAGAACACAACATGGTAAGTCAGATAAACGGTATTAGAGGTACATTTGACTTCATAAAGAAAGGAAATATAAGAATACTCAACCAATCTATAGATTTATCAAAACAACCTACACCAGAGCAGAGAGAAGTGTTAAGAAAAGTCATAGCAAGTTATTCAAATGAGGAATTATATGTTGACATAATGGATGGGAATGGAGAATGTGGTTCAACATATGTTAAACCTGATTGGAGATATGTTATGGGTGAAATTGACAGGTATTTCAGTGAAGGAATAAGGCCACGAGGAAATACATATTATGAGGGTGTTCAAAAGAAATGGTTGAATACTATACACCATGATAGCAAGAATATTGTCATAAACGAAACACAATATAAAAGATTGTTCAAGGAAGGCGCATCGAGCATATTATATCATTTCCTTGCATTTGATGAGTTTGCTTATAAAACCGATGCAAGAAAACCCATTAATCTTTAGTTAATGGGATGAATTGCAATGCAAAAGTACTATAATTTTTTTTTAATAACAAAATAATTTTATGTATATTTGTCATTGAATGAATTGGAACATGGCATTAATGAGATTGATAATTATGATTTTCTACTCGATAAAAATTAGAATGTAATGATATTTATATAATAATACAAGCATTGAGAAATGAAGGAATATAACAAATATGTAAGACAGTGGCAAGACATTGCAATTAAGATGAATGAAGCCATGCAGAAAGATAATTTTGGTCTGGCAGATAAATTATTGAATGAGTCAATTGAAGCGTACAATCACTATAAGAAATGTTGCTCATACCCGAAGTCAAACAGAGAGAAGACGTTTGGTGAATTGAACTATATGCTTGAATCAGAGTTAACGAATCTTTTCAAGAATAATAAGAAGGCACTCAAGGAGTGTACAATCTTAATGAAAGAGGATAAGAATTTAAGGTCTGCTTTCAGGTTTATTGATGCAATGAGAAAATATAATTGCGAAGGAAACGCAAACAATTATGTTACGGAATCATTAGAGTTGGCTGACATTGACAAGAAAACATTCAAGGAGAGCGTTCAAAGGTTAGCTGATTTGTTATCAAAGTATGAAATTGGTGGTCAATCAATTGACGAGGAGAGTGTCAAGTACTTCAAGGCATGTGAGAAGGCACTTTGTGAGGAAAAGAAATTAACAAACCTAACAGACTACACAAATAGCGTTAACACAATCGCATCTTATATTGAAGCACATAAAGCGCCTGTAAATGAATCAAAGAAAACCATTCAAACCATTTCAGAAGAGCTTGAAAAGAAAATTGCAAATCTCACAGAAGAAGAGCAAGGTCTTGTTAAGGACATAATTGATTTCAAACAACCAATGGTTGAAAAAAGACAGGAGCAACTTTTTAACAGATTTAAGAACGAATGTCTTAATACTGTTTCAAAATTAATGAGCGAGGCAAATGAAGATGATAAGGATGGTTTAAATGCAATAAAGGAAAGGCTTGAGAATAAGTCTTATTGCAAAGAAACAATAGTTCAGGATATAGCAAATCTGTTAGAGATAAGAGACGTTTTACTTGAGAAGTAAAAAAAATGTTAAAAAAAGTTAAAGAATTTGGTTTTCTAGTTGATATCGTTTATATATTGGTTAGAAAACCAATATTTTTTATGGCAGCAAGAGAAGCGAAAGGTATAAATGATTTGTGTGTTAATAGAGGCGCAATAGTGAAAATAAACCAACCAAAATCACAAGATAGTAATGTTCTGGAAATAACAATGTCATTGTGCGTAGTACCAAGAGAACAGTATGAGCAATATGAGTACGAAGCACAGGTAAAGAAAATAACAACGTATATTTCAAAATCGCTTAGGGGGTATGTTATTGACAATAATATGTTTCATAACAAATCAATTGTTGATGTAAACTTTACCTCAGCAAACTTAAGAGCCGGATATCATAAGAATGTTCAGGTTTCAATGTTTGTGATGCTGAAAAATAAATTAAAGCATGACCGTCTCGTTAAAAGAGTTAAAGAAACAATAAAGCCGACGATAAAATCAATAACTGACAGGTTCAGTGTCGAAGGTTATATATGCCACAAGAGGAAGAAACAAATAAATAAAAGCATAAAGGTAACGAGAAATGGAAATGACATTTCATGATATTAAGAACAATAAGCCATTATTTGAATTTTGCCAAAAAATATGGGCATATAAGGTTGCGCTTGAATGTGATAAAAGGTATCTTTTTTTAGTGTCTTTAATAAGTTCACACAATCTTATAAATGAGGAGGCTTGCATTCATTCAATTAAAACGATTAACTTTATACTTGACAACATAGACTTGTTTGATTTAAAGGAAGGTTTGAAAGAAGAAATAATTAAGTTCTTGGAGAATGGCATAAAAATAGCTAACCACGATTTAAAGATGTTTTGTGAAGCATAAAAAAAAAAGGAATTATATACCTGTTGACCCCGAACAAATGGAAATTGTTAACTATTTATATTTAAAATAATAAGATATAATTTGAAATACATATATGAAACGTACAATTAGATTGAATGAAACGGAACTGAAAAGGATGATTTTTGAATCAGTAAAAAGAGTGCTAAAAGAGAGTTATTCTGATGTTGCATATACATTGGAAGATGAAGCAAGTGGGGCGGTTTATGCAAATTATCATGAGGACGAATTGGAAGATGCAATTAATGACGCAAAGGAAATGGCACAAAAATCGAGACCTTATGGAAAATTTTTAGTTGTTGACAGTAATGATAATATTGTTTTTGATACGGACCCAAATGTTTCTTATAAAATATAAAATTTCTACTTTGAAAAACTATTCGGGGTCAACAGATATATAGTTCCAAAAAAAAGAGGCAAGGTTATCATTATCGATTTTCTTGTCTCTTTTTCTGTTGTATAGTTTTTTGTTTTTATGTGGCCTGTCAACGGCAATCCACCTACCACCATTTCTTTCTAATTCAATCTCCCTGTTGAGTTTTTTTTGAATCTTGATGTAATCATCACCAATTTTCATTGTTTTTTGTTTTATCTTTTTCATTGTGTTTATATTTTTTATGGTTTAATGATAAATATTTTGCAAAGGTACGAAAAAAATTTGAATTAATCAATATTTATAATATAAATTAACGTTAATTAACATATGATGAATAAGAAATTAAATGAGGCGCAGGAATATCTTAACCTCGTGAATAAGATTTTGAAGGAAGATTATGGTATGGGATACGAAGAGGTACCACAAGAAGATGGATATGTAGAAGGTGGAGAAGAAATGCCTCAGGATGAGAACCTTGCCAATAGTGATGAAAGAATTGCACAGATTCGTGAGATTGCTTTAGGTGGTTTACAAGACTACGCACATGACGTTGATAGTGAAGAATACCAATTCTACAAAAAGATTTGGTTAATGTGTGACAAAGCAGTATCAGAGAAAGATAATGTTGGTGAATCAAATTAATAACTAAAAACCAATGATTATATATTTATATTAAAACGAAATAATTTATTAAGAGAAATATAACAAATGGCAGATTTACTTTTGAATGCGCCGATGCAAAGCGAAATGCTAAGGCAGAATCGATTTCTTTTGACTTTTCCAGATAGTTTAGGTTTAGCATCATGGTATGTATCAACTGCACAGCGTCCAAAGATTAATATAAACAAGGTACCAATTCCATTCTTGAACACAGAAACATATGTTGCTGGTCGATATGTATGGAATCCGCTGTCAATCACATTCCGTGACCCAATTGGCCCATCTGCAAGTCAGGCACTTATGGAGTGGGTGCGTTTACATGCAGAGTCAGTTACAGGACGTATGGGTTACTTTGCTGGCTATGCTAGGGACGTTGAATTGTCAATGCTTGACCCAACTGGTGTAACAATAAGCAAGTGGATATTGAAGAATTGCATGTTGTGCGATACAATTGACTTTGGTTCATTGAACTATTCTTCTGACGCTTTGGCTGAAATCACATTGAACTTGCAGCCACAATACTGTATCCTTGCTTATTAATTTAAGTTTTGTAAATATTTTTAATGGGCGTATCTATTATATGGGTACGCCTTTGGCATTTTGAATAGATGAAACAAGTTAGTAGAAATAGACCAACAGCAAATGGTGGAAAGAATAAGAAGAATAGGGTGACCGATAAAAGATTACCACCAAAACAAAAGGTGGTAAAAAAGAAAGAACATCCAGATTTTGGAACATCAATTGCAGAACAAAATTTTGCTAGAGATTTCCTCGATAAGCTTGGTGTGGAATATATTTGGCAGTTTGAAGCAAAGGAAATTCATAGGTTTTTTGACTTTTACCTAACAAAATACAGAATATTGATTGAATATGATGGACAATATTGGCATTCAGACGATAGAATATATGAGGAAAAAGATTTAAACCCAATGCAAAAACATAACAGACGTGTTGATGAACAAAAGAATCAATGGGCGTTATTACATTGTATACCATTGATAAGGGTAAAAGAAAAAGATGTAAACGAGCACCCGGAAGAGGTAATGGACATGTTAAGAAAAAGGCTTAAGATTCAGGAAGGTTTGATTGAAAAGAAGAAAGAAATGAACAAAAGACATGTAAACAGATTAAATGACTTGAAAAACTGATTAAAACTAATTATATATTAAGAAGAAAAGAAAGAATATAATGCATTGTGATTTGTTCATACCATATATAGAAGGAACATCAATTGACATTAACGATAATCTTAATGATTATTACAAGACCGCACAAGATTATGCAGATGCTTTGATAAATGAAGATACGTCGAATGGGTCGATTGTATACAATGCCATGACAAGAGGTACACTTGGAAATACAATTGGCTATAATAGTGTAGCAGGAAATAATAGGCTAATCAGTGAGAAAATCGCATATGCAAAAACCGAATGCATCCTGTTGGCACCAAATGGTGGGAGTCAGGAGACTGTTGACAGCATGATAGATAAGTTTGCAACACAAAAAGAGTTTCTTGTAACAGTGCATTTTAATATGCAGTCAATGGATGCAGAATTCGAGGAAGAATTAAGAGAGTGGGCAAAGGAAACATTAAACATACTTCGTTATAGCAGAGAAATGATAAGCAAAGGTGTATCAAGACAAGATAGCGAAATGTTTGTGGAAAGGAATATCCCAAGAAGAGATTTAAGAATAAGTTTCCTTAACAAATCCAACAAAAGAGTTAACTTTGTTCTAAGGTCTTGTGAAGTTGAACAAAAATTAGCAAGGAATAGATACTTATTCTATGTTAAAAGAATGGAAATATTGAAATAAATTATTCACAAAATAAATTATGGCGAAAAAATTGGTTTTAAGTGAAGAAAAACAGAAAGAATTGTTATTCCTGAAGTCTACATATGAAATGCATTGTAAGACAAGAGAGGAAGCACAATTAAGGGGAAAAACAAAGAACATTGATAAGATAGACAAGATTATCAATGAAACTGTTAATAGCATGGCACAGATTGATAAAGACTTTGCCAGGAAATGTGTTGAAGAATATCAATCGAAAAACAAGAAGGTTGAACTGATTGATGTTATAAATGGTGCTGACGACAGTCAAACACTTTTTGATGCGTTGGGCGAAGATACCGAAACAAACAGCCTTGTAGATGACGAAGATGTTCAGGAACAGACAAAGACATTTTACGACCAGTTTACTGATGACGAGCCAGACCTTTATGCTATGGCAGATAGTATAGAAGACTCAAATGAAGACAGCACAGAAATCGTCATAGACAGCTTTAGTCAGAAAGGTCAGGAACCAACGCAGGAAACATCTCCAATGGCAGAGGCTGAGGAAGCAATATATAACGATGTGGACCCAAATGCTCAATATGATTTAATTCCACTGCCATCAAAGGGTGAATGCTATAGGGTTAAAATAGATAGGATTCCTGTTGGTTATCTCACGGCGGCTGATGAAAACTTAATAACATCACCAAACCTGTATGAAAGTGGAAGCATTTCATCAATATTGCTAAAAAAGAAGGTCTTGAATAAAAACATCAATGTTGATGATTTGGTTGCCGGTGACGTTGATGCTATTATGGTATTCTTAAGGGGAACAAGCTATGGAAATGAATTTCCAATTGTTGCAACAGACCCAAGAAACGGAAAGAAGATAGATACCAGTGTAGACTTGTCAAAATTGAAATATAAGCCGTTTAATTTGGTTGGTGACGAGAATGGCTTCTTTGATTTCCAATTGCCAAAGAGTGGTGTTAAATTAAAGTTTAAGTTCTTGACAAAGAAGGAAGAGAATCTTTTGCAGAAACTAAACAAGAAGGAAAGCCAGGGTGTTGCAGTGTTTGATATAAATGACGCAATAGATAAAATCAAGAACGCACTCAAGACAGATGATAAGCTTAATGACGGAGACAGAAATCAGATTATAGAAATTAGCAACAAGCTTAAGAAATGGTCTGATAACCTGGCACAAAATAAACAAGCATTACCATATACAAAGTCTGTCACAAATACAATGGAAATGCAAATTGTAAGTGTTAATGGAAACACAGACAGAAAGTACATACATAACTTTGTAATGAATATGCATGCAAGCGACTCACTCGCATTTAGAAGATATGTTTATGATAACCAACCAGGCGTTGATTTTGAGATAGAAGTAGAAAGACCCGTGTCAGATGGAGGTGGCACGTTCAAATGCTTTCTTGAATGGGACGATTATGTTTTCTGGCATATCGCCTGATTTCGCAAAATCTCTAAGAGAAGAGCTATTCGGATGCTTTAAGTATATACACATACCCTATTCTGAACTAATGAAGATGCCAACAAAAGATAGGAAATATTACATAAGAAAGCATAACGAAGTTACCGAAAAAGAAAACGAGTCCGGACACGGAAATAGCCTAAGTCAAGAACAAATGCAAGACTTAGGGCTTATGTGATGAAAAGTGGTGACCAACTAGATGTTAGTCACCATTTTATTTAAGCTAACAATGAAAGGCCAAAATAGACAATTGCACCAAGAACAAACATAATCACTATGAAAATAAAGGTTATAAGTAATGATGGTGTACCCTCACTGAATGCAAAATATTCAATTGGGTTGTCGTATGCAACCATGTTACCACTTTTGAACTTAACAATGTACTTTGTATCACTCATAATAAAACTTATTTTTAATGGTTAAACTTAATTTTTGTGCAAATTTATAACTTATTTATGAATTAAACAAATAATGTAAGTTAAAAATTGTTAAATAGCTATTTATTGATATATTATACCTGAATAATGGCAGATACTAACATTAACATAGAACAACTCGCTAATATTATATCAAACGGAAAGAAGTCAACCAGTTATGATAGGCTGCTTGACAAATTAGAGCGTGTTAGTGATAAAATGGAACGCGCAAACGATAATGATGGGGTAAGCAAGAGGTATATGGAAATGCTTGCTGAGGAGCAAAAAAGGTTAAAAGCCGCTGCGGAGTCTCAGATGAAAGCATCAGAATCACTCGTTTCAACACTCAAAACTCTTACACATGGCAGAAAAGATTACAGCCAAGAGATGGTTAATAATGTTATGCAAGCAAGGGTTGAGTGGGTAAAACTTAATGAACAATTTAAAGAACTTAATCAACAACTAAAAAGAGAACAAAGGAGAAAAAACAAAGACGTAGACGAAATCAATTCTTTAAATAAGCAAATAGACAAGATAAAAAAAGAACAGAGTGACATATTAAATAAGATAAAAAAAGACTATGGCGACGGCTCTGTGGCTGAAAAGGCTGTTGAAGAAGTAACTAAAAGCAGAAAGAAACAGAAAGAAATATCTGATGCAATCAACGCAAGTGAAGAAGCAAGTGTCGACAATACAAGAGAGTATAATAAAGAATTAGAGAGAAGTAAAAAGCAACTTGAAGACATAAACAAAACATGGGAAAGCATTAAGGCTGTTGCCAGAAAGACATGGCAACATGTTGAGTCTGGTGGCAACATGTGGATTAAGTTTAACCAAGAGGCAATTTCTGGTGCGAAGATGCTTGGTATGACGACCAGGTCAGAAGCCCTTGCTTATACTAGAACACTTATTGACAACTCTAAAGAGCTTGCAAGAAACTACGGAATGACGGCAGAGCAAGCCATGAAGTTACAAAACACATATGTTAAGGTAACCGGAAGAGCAACATTCTTGTCAAAGTCGCAAATGGAAGATATTGCGGCATCGTCAAAGATAATGGGTGACGAAACTGTACAGGGTGCCATAAAGATAATGGACAGTATGGGAGCAACGTCACAATCAACCGTTGAACTACTTGATAAGAATTATGCAAGAGCTAAAAATGCAGGTCTTGATATTAACAAGGCAAGCGAGGCATTAGTACAGAATCTTTCCCTTGCAAATAAATTAAACTTTAGGAGTGGTGTTGATGGTATCTCGAAGATGACGATATATTCTCAAAGGATAAGAATGAATCTTCAGGAAGTTGCAAATGTTGCTGATAAATTCTCCACAATTGAAGGTGCGCTCGAAGGTTCTGCAAGACTACAAATGCTTGGTGGCACTGGAGCAATGTATGGAAGCAATCCAATGGCCATGATGTATGAAGCAATGGCAGACCCTGAGGCTTTGTTTAAGAGAATGGGTAAGATGTTCAGTACACAAGCATATTTTGACAAGAGAACTGGTGAAGCAAGAATCGACCCAGTTCAAATGGCGATTATGCGAGAACAAGCCAAAGCAATGGGAATGAACCCAGACGAAGCAATTCAAAGTGCAAAACAACAAGCAAAACTCAGGTCAATTGAAAATGATTTAAGGGCTGCTAATCCATCATTGTTTAATTCAATGACAGACGACCAAAAGGCTGCAATCGGAAATAAGGCTGAATATAGTAAAGAAAGTGGTTGGACTGTAACATATTTTGATGAAAGTAAAGGAGTGAATGTTACATCGTCAGTTGATAGATTGACAGCATCGCAACTTGAAAAAATAACAAAGGATAATAAGGAACCGGTAGAAGACATCCGTGATAGAGTAAGGGACATTGCAAAAGAACTCATAAGTTTCAGAGAGAGAGTAGACTCAATGAAAGACCAGTGGAAGATGGGCATTGCAAAACTTTTACACCTACCAATGGCTGGTATGAATAATGGCCTAGAAGGAGTAAATGGAAGTGATATATGGGGTGGCCTTACTGGTGGCGGATTCGGTACTGGAATTGGTCTGGCCGGTATTGCTGCCGGTACTGCCATACAAATTTCACTCTCAGCAAAGGGTGTTAAGTATGCCAAACAAATGCTTGGTGCAATGAAAGGTTATGAAGCAGCAGGAAGAACGGCAGAAGTCACATCAGAAATAAAAAATGCATCAAATTTGGAAAAAGTTGCTTCAGCCGGTAAAGAGACCAATGCATTGAAAAACTTCAGCAACTTAAAGAATTTAAAGAACTTAAAGTGGGGTGGCAAGGCTGTTGGCGGTTCTGTTCTTGCGATTGGTGCAGAATTGTTTACGGCTGGGCTTGATTGGTACTCAGCAAACGAGCAACGCAAGGCTGATGAAGATAGATTGGTGAAACTTTCTGGTGTAAAGAACGCAGTAACAGGTGGCAATAGATTTAGTGAAAAAGATTTAAAATACCAGGACATCACATCAAAAAACACAGAAAAAAAGGAAAAATGGGGAGCCTGGGGTAGAGGCGGCGCAGCAGCAATTGGAGCAGCTATTGGTGCTGTAGTTGGTGGACCCGTTGGTTTGGCTATTGGAGCAATGGCTGGTGGTTACATCGGAAATTGGGCTGGAAAAAAACTTGCACCAGAAGAGTATGAAGGCAAGATTGGAGAACATCTAAAAGAAATTGGGAAGGATGGTACAAAGGAAAATATCAGGAAAATAATATTACCAGTTGAGAGTATTGATTATAATGTGTCTTTAATCGCAAATAAGTTGGGAATATTATCAGCAACACCAGCAAGGGGTAATATATATTTGGAATCAGAGATAGCTGGTGAACACACCGTGGAAGTTCAAGAGTTAAATGCAAGCCATGTTAACCAACAAGATTCGAATGTCGTTTATAATAGTCAGTATCAACCAAGAGGTCCACTAACATTAAATATAAATGGTTCAATTGATTTGAATATGAAGGGTACGAACATTGGAAACTTGTCAGCAGCAGATTTCAAGAAGATGTTTGAATCAAATCCTGAGTTACAAAGGTGGCTTACTGGTGGAATAGCGAATGAGCTGGTTAGGAGAGGAAATGCTGGAAGATATAACCAGGAAGCCACTGATAACAGAATTGTAGCAATGCCGGATTCATATAAATCGCGTGGATAATAATTAAAAAACATTAAATTTTAATATTAAGTATAGGAAATGGCACTTTATGGAAATATAATAAACAATTTGGGTGAAGACTTATCCAAATACAACTCTATAGGTTGGATTGAATTTAGAAACCAGATGATGGCTGACATCAAGGGATTCCGTATACCATTTCCAACAAGAGAGTGGGAATCAGAGAGTATATTAAGGTATAATATATCAGAAATTAACGAAGCAAATAATACAACAAGGGGCAACGCCAATTTCACATATTATACAAATGAAGGACCAAGGAAATCACACCCAAATAAACCAATACTCGCAAATCCGGATGATGTCATTAAGATTTGGAATGACTATAAGGTGAGGATAAATGATGAAAGCCCATTATATACAGATGGGTATCATTCTACTTATGAGTACGAAGAAAATGACAGCACAAGAAGTTCATCCAGAGATAGGTGGTCAGAAACACCATTAGATAGAACAGTGTATTATGGGGATGAGTACATAACACCATACAACGATGGTCAAACACTGTTATCAAAAACAAAAAGGTGGTTCAACAATGCCACGAATGATTATATTTCAAAAAGATATTCAACATTAATTTCAAGGTTTCATACAGACCTAAATCAGAGGTCAATTGAAGATTTAGATAACGATATTGGTGTTCAAGCATTTAGCCAAAAATATGGCCTATCACACGGAAGAAATCTTTTAAAATTAAACCCAACAGAAAGTGATGGTTACAATGACCCGTATTGTCGTGTTTGGAAATGGCATAAACAGTATTCAACACTAAAGGATACAATAAGACCATTAAGAGGTAATGGTGAACCATTGGATTATGAAACGCTATTAGATTATAATTGGGATGTTTTTAGGAGTAGTGATACGTCATACGGAAGGCAAAATGGTGGAAGAAGGCTTGAAATGTTTGGTGTATTACACGGAAAAGGGAATCAAGGTTTGGTAAATATAACACCATCCTCAAATGATGATGGAGAGATGGTTGTTGGTGTTGAAAAGTGTATGTTCTCTATAGAAAATCTTGCATGGAAGGGAACCTTTAATGACCCAACAATATTTGAAAAAAATGGGTTGTCACCAGAGCAAAAAGGCCCACTTGGTGGGCGAATAATGTGGTTTCCGCCATATGACATAAAATTCAACGAATCAACACAAGCAAACTGGCAAACCAATGAATTCATTGGTAGGGGTGAACCAATATATACATATGCAAACACACAAAGAAGTGGTTCTTTAACATTTAAATTGCTTATTGACCACCCGGCAATACTCGATTATTGGGAGAGAAGGGATGAGACAGGAAGTGTTACACAATCTGGTGTTGACAACGTTGACAGCAAGGAACAAGAGTTATTAAGGTTTTTTGCTGGATGTTCTGTTCTTATGGCCGACAAGTCGAAATATGCACAAGTCGATAATGAAGCTGAGGTGGAAGAAAAAGACCCGGCACAGTCATCAACGAAAAGCCAGGGAAATGTGATTAACTTTTTCGTATTCTTCCCCAATAACTATTCTGGTATTGATGATAAGGTTGGTGGTGTGGTTGACCCAATAGATTATTTGATGAATGGTGTTGGTTGTCAAAAATATACTGATATTGACGAGATAAATGATAAAGATTCATACAAGGATTTAAATACAGACCCAAATGCAGTATACACATATAACGGCGTAACAGTTGGTGGTTATGAAATGAGAACACAACCAGGTGTAAGCGTCATACAGAGCAACACAACAAGTAATTGGATATGTGATGTTTCAGATAATACTGGTGAATACTATTCACTTGTAAAAATGGCTGGAAGTAAGGCGGATAAAGAAATAGGATACTCTACAGACGCGCCACTTGAGAAGAAAATAGAGTGGAATAAAAGGAGGTATTATTATAGAGCAGACAATGACACACTGAATCAGATTCTTATTGGTGATGAGAATGATGGTGCTGTGTCTTATATTGATAAGGTTAGTTATCAATTAAACTCTTTTGGTTACTCAGAAGCTTGCACGAGGTTTAATTTTGACCAGAACACAACATATAGCATGGCAGAGGTTTATGTTGCGTTAAATGGTGAGAACAATTGCTCTTTTACCAATCTATGTAACAGTGACAGGGTAGCAGAATTGAAAAAGATATTCGCAGGAGAAATGGGCGAAATCACGAACATATCTTGTGAGGGTATGGCATCAAGCCAGGCTAATAATGAAAGCACAGCCACAAACAAGAAAAGAAACACAAAACTGGCAAAGCAAAGAGCAAAAACCGTTAGGACGTGGCTACAATCAAAATTAAAGAATGAATCAATTCATTATGCAAGTGGCGACACATATACAATTGACGCAAACAAGGAATACAACCAAAAGGATTCAAACGAGAAAGAAGCGAAATTAACAAGGTGTGCAATAGTTAGAATCACATATGGCGGTGATGATGTCGTTGATGGAAGCCAAACAAATGTTTCTGTTGATGAAAGTGGAAAAGCAGAAAACAACTCAAATGTGTTGTCAGAAGAGGCAACACAGGCCAAAATAGAAGATAATGTAAAAGAAAATGGTAGAACATTTCCAGTAGAAGCAAGTTATAGGTATGACAACGAATATCTTTTCTTTAAGAAATTAACAGAGGAAGAGCCGTTCATTAAAAAGCTTCTTAGTGAAAGAATCAATAATTTTGACCCAGTATTCCATTCAATGAGCCCAGAGGGTTTCAACGCAAGGTTAACCTTCTTAAATCAGTGTATGAGACAGGGCCCAACAATAAGTTCATCAGACACAAGTGGAATGAAAAAACACAACCCAAACAATTTGGCTTTTGGTAGACCACCTGTTTGTGTTTTAAGGGTTGGTGATTTCTATAACACAAAGATAGTTATCACAAGCATGACGATTGATTATGACCCACTTGTATGGGATTTGAATCAAGAAGGTATTGGTGTGATGCCAATGATTGCAAACATAACGCTTCAATTTAACTTTATCGGAGGAAGTGACCTTGGTGGTCCAATTCAGAGGTTACAAAACGCAACATCGTTTAATTATTATGCAAACGCTGGTGTTTATGATAATAGGTCTGAAGCAATAGAATATGGCGATAATGGAAGGGTTCAAAGGTTTTTCTCTTATGACCCATATATAAAAAAATAGAACATGGCAACGTATAATAGATATAAATCATTTGTGACTGATAGCGGTAATGTAAAAGTAGTTCCATTCATTAAAATACCGAAGAGGGCTAGTGATAAGTATGCATATTGGGATGGTTATAATTCCAGGATGGATTTATTGTCATATCAATATTATGGCGACCCAAGTTATGGTTGGTTAATATTACAGGCAAATCCACATCTTCCAAGTCTTGAATTTATGATTGAAAACGGAACACAAATAAGAATACCATTCCCATTAGAGATTGCCATATCTCAGTATGAGAACGATATAAAAGCATATTATATAATTGAAAATTCTGATTAATGCCAAAATTTGTAACAGATAAGGTAATATATGTCGAACCAAATATGACGGAAGACTACTCGTCTTATAATTCGGCAAACAATGGTCAGGTATATAAATCTATTGACCTTGAGGATATGTGTGTTGTTATTGGCCTTGAAGTAGAGGTTAAAGGAAGAACACAGGACACAGGAGAAGACAAGACATTAAGGCTTGTGTGGCAAAGTGGTGTCAATGGGGATAGTCATATTTCATTCCTTCAGGGAACAAAGGTCAAGACGGCAAATCATGGTGAAGTGAATTTATTAACAACAAGTTTCACTGAAACATATTTAAAGGACATTGAAGAAAATGGAACCTGTGAAATGTTTGGAATAAAGTCTATTGACGTTAGTTATGACAACATGATGGTTCCAGAGGTAACAATTAACTTCATTGATGTAAGGGGTGTTTCATTATTTGCTCAGGAAGAAATGCGTCACCATTTATCAAAGGGGGACATTAACGGTATTGCTGACAATGACATAGATGGTTCATTTTTCAAGGCATTCTTCACATTCCCATATCCGAAGTTTACGTTGTATGTTAAGGGTTTTTATGGGAAAATGGTGTCATACGAATTAACTTGTTCTGATTTCAGGTCGGCATTTGATTCAACCACTGGAAACTTTAATGTTACGGCAAGATTCATAGGTTATGCATTTTCTTTCTTGAATGATGTGATGGTAGCCGGATTATTGGCAGCACCGTATAGTGAATACATTGGCAAAGAATATTGGGAAGACAATATTGACAATGGGAGATTCAAAATTGGTTCTTTTGAAATGCCTACACTGAGCGAAATATGTAAGGAGTACAAAAACATACAAGAAGATGTTGCAAAAACCATGGAAAATGCGCCACTTGGGGAATTGGCACAATCAGTTGGGATGCCAGAGAATGTTGTTGAAACACTTTCCACAACCGACGAAAATATACAAAAGGTTGCAACAATGTATGATGAACTGATGGCAAAGTTTAAAGAGGTTGAAGAAGTATTAAATGGAACAGATAGGCACCATGGTGATGCAACTATTTGGGGTGAGGAAAACGGAAGCCCAACAAATAGCGTTGCATTCATTTGTGACACAATACCAGATGAACTTAAAGAATTATTAAATGACAAGGAATTAAAAACACTTAATAGCGCAATTGATGATAACACCAAACACAGTACAAGGCTTCAAGATTGGAATGGAAAGTATGGAAATGTTGAAATCATTGATTTTGGCGATTATGATGACATGATAGATTCCAATCACAAAATAAAAGAATCGCTAATCAAAGATGCTGGGTTAAGAAATAAAATAGACAAAAAGGCAGATGAGGATTGTATTGGGTATACAGAAAGGGGTTCTAAAAGATATAAGAAATATTATGATGCCTGGATAGACAACGAACATTGGTACGATAACTCAAGTCAAGTAATCGTGTATCAAGACTTTGGTCTTAATGATGCAATACATGCCAATCAAAGTGCAAACTCAAATGGAGAAGATGTTGAAAAGGCCAGAGAGAAATTACAAACAGAGTTATTAAATGTAAGTTTTCAAAAGCATTTTAATTTTGAGCCAACGGTAGAAAACATAACAAAAATACTTATGGCTCATGTTGAGACATTTGTATACATGATAGAGAGGTGCGCAAATAACATCAGTGCGTTGGGAACACAAAGATGTTTTAAAAACTTAAAGTTGAATTATGACTTCTTCCCAGACGCAGGGAAAAATAACCCAACAAGAGTAACGCAAGACACAGTATTGGCACCATTCCCAAAGGTTGTTAACAAAGCAACATCAAAAGATGACCCAGAAGTAACAAGATGGCAAGATGAGTGGATTGGGGCTATACCAGGAGCGTCACGAGATGTTTTTGAGGAAATAAAGCTTGTTGAGGGCTTGTTAAATGGCATATCAGAAGCACAACAAGTTAGTGGAGAACTTACACCAGATGGTTTGTATAGCCCACCTGAAGAAGAAAAACCTGGTATAAAATATCCGTTAACTTATTTTGACCTTTTCTTAAAGGAAGATGATTCTGTGTTTGGAAATGACATAAATTTTGGTGATACAAATGAGGTATTTGCAAGATTTTGTGTAAGGGCGTTTTCTGTTTTAGCAACACAAAGAATTACGAATCAGCAAACAAGTTCATACGGAAGGGCTGATGCTGAGAATTTCTTGGAAAAATATAATAATAAAAATGATTTATCAAGATTATCGGATATTGTAAAATCATTGACAGGAAAACAAGTTTTCGATTTTATTTCATCAAAAGACAATTTAATAGATAAATCAAAGAGCAGCAACCCGTGGGGTTATAATGAGTCCCTAGTAACAGTTGCCTACAATAACAATTATGGAACAAAATACTATAAGCTTTCTTGTGGTGAATATGGAGAGCGGAAAAATGTTTTTGCTATTAAGAATTGGGATTTTAAAGAATTATCGAGTTTTAGAGGCGAAAATGGGGGGCTTGTAAAAAAAGATTTGTCGAACTGTTATATAACAACAACATGGGTAACGAAGGACAACAAAACAAGTGACATAATAAAATCGTTAGAAACACCAGTTCAATATTTGAAATCGAGATACGAGTTAATATCTGAATCAAAGTATAAAGAAGTTGGGGATGGTGTTTTTAAGGATTCAAATTTTGAGTTTAGCGGATTTGAAAATTCAAGCCTTAGATTCTTTAATATGGATGGAGAAGAAAAGAAAATTTCGGATGCTGTTGAATATGATTCAGATGGTAAAGCAAGCATAAAATATGGCGAATCTGAAGGTTATGGACTCAGCACAAAGAATCTGTTCATAAATAAAACATTTTTATCAAAAGAAGTCCATGATAAGGCTATGGCACTAGCACTAGCACTATTCAAGGACAATAAGAATAGTTTTGATATATTAAAAGTAAGAAACCCAAGAACAATATATCTTCCAAAGTGCGCAATATTGGCTGATGGCGCTTACTTAAAAAAAGAGGGTAATAAAATAAAGAATATAAGGAAATCTATTGTCGATTTTTATACGGATTATTTTGATGAGTGGAGTAGTTCTCAGGAATTTAAAGATTTGTGTGATTATTTTACACTTGAGTTCAAAACAGGTCTTAATGTTGATGATTTAATAAGTGCATTGAATAAAATAAAGAATGGTGCAAATGAAACGAAAATATTAAACACCATAATATCTTTCTTGACAGAAGATGGTTCAAACAAGTTTCAGGAAAGATATGCGATAGTAAAGTCTGTAAACTATAAATCAACAGCGGCGAATGCTGGTTTCGGAGGAATTCTTGGCAATACAATAATACCGGGTTTTGGTTTGTTAACCGGTATAGTGTTTGGTGGGACAAATGGAATTGAACAAGATATCATATTGGTATCAAAACCAACAAAAAAATTAAGCGAATTGACAGAACGTTTAATGGATGTTGTCGCTGTTTGTACAACAACAAAGTTCAACTCAAGTAACGAAGACTTCATAAGGGGAACAAGTGGTATTGCAAGCCCATACTTAACAGAAAACGACCTAATTGGTTATTTTGATGGCATAATAGACGTTTTAAGGGGTGGTATAAATAAAAGCGAAACTGGTGGAACTGATGAAACGGTTAGTGTTGAAATAAATACAGACCCAGACGACATAAAGGTTGGTGTGTATAATTACATTAAACTCTTACACGATAAGTGGTTGGCAAACAATAACCAGAAGGGTTTCTACACTATTGAGCGCATGTTTGGCAATGTTGATGGCAATGGCCCAGCTTTCCACTTTATTGATTCATTCTATTCAAAGATTGGCCAAACAATGTATTTGAATCTGGAAACGATTGTGGATAGACTTATAGAATCAAAAACAAATGCTGGATATACATTATTGTCATTATTATCACAACTTTATGCTGATAATAAATTCCTTTTTGTTTGTGTTCAGAATTTCCTTGATTTTTCAAAGAGCGACAATTTGGACACAATGTTTAAACCAATACCATACATTGAAATGGGGGATTATCCAACAAACATGCCTAATTTCATTGTATTACACCCATATGAGTCATCTAGCAAGTTAGATGTTGAGGGCGCTGATTATCCTGATGATGGTTTCTATCTCGATGATGATAATGAGGCAAATTGGCCAGAATGCATAAGGGGTAAAAAAGGAGGAAGTCCAATGCCAGCATTTGGTGTATGTTATGGACAGCAGTACCAGAATTATTTCACCAATATACAGGTTGACATGAACTCTCCAATGGCAACAGAACAGTCAATCAGGGCAAAGTTCCTTATTGCTGGCGCAAGCACAGATACTGGAAATCAGGGAACACAGACAATAACAGCCGGTCAGGATTTGTACACAATATATGCAAACAACTCATATACATGTACAGTTACAATGATGGGTTGTGCCTGGGTTCAGCCAATGATGTATTTCGTCCTTAAGAATGTTCCAATGTTCAGGGGTAGTTACATGATAGTTAAGGTAAACCACCAAATACAGCCAGGATTTATGACAACAACGTTTAAGGGTGTCAGAATGGCAAGGACTGCAACCAGGGCGGTGACTAACCCAATATTTGGAGGTTCCCTCGATTCAACAACATCATCACAATATGGAAGATATGAATCTAATTATGAACCACCATCATCATTCTCTGATATAGGAAATGACTGCCCATATTCTTATAACGACCCATTACAGAGAGAGGTTAAGGTTCCAACAAATGCAGATGCGCAAGCGTATTGTTATGCAGTATATAAGATTTTAACGAAAACTGGTACAAAGTCAAGCAAGATGTATCAGAATTTCGAATACCCAGGTTTAACAGACCAACAGGCGAGGGGTATTTGTGCGAACATTGTTGCAGAAAGCCGTTTCGACCCATATGTGTTAACAATAGATGGAAATAGCAAGGGACAGCACAGCGCCGGTGGTGGATTGTGTGGTTTTTATACTGCAAATGGTGCTGAGGGGTGTCAGTTATTCAGAGACTATTATGGAGAATCTAGGTATCAGCAAGAAATAGCCAACCTAAACGCAAAGCTAGAACCAATTTGGAAAGAAAACCCAAAGCCATGCAGCTCAAAGAATACCGCAAAGATTAGAGAAATGGGCTTGTCGTTCCCAATACCATTTGAAATCCAGGTCGATTATATTTGCCAGAAAATAAAAACAACATGTAGTGGCATAAAGAATTGTAGAACAGCTTCAGAAGCAGCTTATTATTGGTTAGATAACTTCGAAAGACCCGAAAAGAGAGCAAACAGATGGTCAGAAAATGGTAAGTGGGTTAACACGGCAATAGATGCAAAGCAAAAAATTGAGATAAAGGAAGACGACACAAACACAGAAAAAACAATTGATGAGGTGGCAGAAGGTTTAAGGAAGTCTGCCGAGTATTCTTTAAAATCAAGCAAGAAGTATGCTGATGTTAGTGTGACAATGACAAATACTGGTAAGTATTATACCCTTAAAGCTGGAAGCAGAGAAAACACCAACGCACTCTTTGATTGCCTACTTAATACATATTCGGATTGGTTTGATAAGATTGCGTGGGATGTCGGCAAACAGTCAATAAATGGAGATGCAAACTCTGTTACGGTTGAGGTTGTGAAGAAAAAGCCGTCTTCATTGGTAATAGAAGTCACGGCGGTTGATGTTAATGGGAAGAAAATGGCTCAGATAACGAATAAAGACGAGCTTAACGAAAGCTTAAGAATAAGTCTGGAGAAATACTTCAAATCAAAGAACATCAACACAGCATCTGCAATAAAATCTGTTTGTAGGTCAATAACAGCACCAGATAGTGACGTTGAAGAATGGTTTGGAATATCAACCGACAATAGAATCGTACAGCCATGTGATGATTGTATGGGTGACCCCAAGCCTGTTGGAAAAATTGAAGGGTTCTCTGGAGAAGTAACCAATCCATTGATGAAGGCTGTTTTGTATGATGTTAATCATATAGACAGTGCAAAACTTGGAAAAAACTATAAAATAAGTATGGACGGCGGTCATGGTTGTTGCACATCAGGACCAACAACATGGTACAATAGGGCTAAGCAAGGTTTGTTGAGTGCAAATAGTTGGTGGTCTCCAATGAAGGTTAACACTTCCACATTCGAGGCAACAAAGGCTTATCTAAATTCAAGGGGCTTTGTATGTGTTTGGGCCGGAACAAAGGAAGGAGCAATCGCTTTGCCACAATCAAGTTTATGCCCTGGTGACGTTTGCACAATACACGCATATAGCAAAAATGGGGCAACCTCACACGCGCAAATGTGGACCGGACACGATTGGAGGAGTGATTTCATACAGAGAGGTATTTGGGTTTATAATGGTTATAATGGAAGGGGTAACCCATCCGTTGCAATATGGAGGCACCCTGAATTCCAAGAGCCAGGTGCAAATGTTGTTCCTGTTGCATAGGTTACATTTTTGTTTAATAATTTTATTATATAAAACTTTTTTAGTATCTTTGCATCAAATTTTAACGGTTAGGTGCAAAGATGCTTTATTTTGGTTACATAGTTAGTAAGGTTAAGTATAGTGATTTACAAGAGGATATAATCCAAATTGTGGGTGATTTAAGCGAGTGTGTATTAGATATTCCAAAGTTGATTATTGGTTTGGAAGAGGCAAAGGCGTATGCGTCTCTCAATGGTTGGAAGTTTGACATTTTAAATCACAGATACCCAAATGGTGATATGTGGACATTCAAAAAGACCGAGAAACGTGAATATTATGAAGAGGATATTACAGCATTTAAGAATGAGATTGTTAAACATCAGGGTGATAATATAACATATCACTATATAAACATATATAATCTTAAATTAGATAAGATAAAGAAATTATATAATATATTATTTAATAATTTATTAAAGAAGAATGTAAATTATTTCATTATTGATAGGAATATGTTATATCTTTCTTTAGATGCAACAAATGTCATTGGCGTATCATTTACACATTTAAATTACATAGGTATTAATAGGGATAAGATAATTAACAAGATTAGGGAACAAAAGCATAATAAGATATACTTTACAACATCAAAGAACATGTGGAAATTAAGTGACTGGTTCTCAGGAAAAGAGTATGTAATCGCCAGTATATTTGAAAGGAACACAAAAAAATAATTTTCTATATATTTATATATTATAAAAACGTCGATATATGAATGTAATAAAAAGACAAATAAGAAGGCCTGTTGTGAGCCGTATGGCAATGCAGCGCATGAATGAACATCAACCGGCACAATCTGAAAACAAGAAGCCTGAAGAACCAAAAGTAAAACTTACGGTAAAAAAGGAAGGCAAAGTTAAGGAAGATGTTGTTGAAAAGGTCGTAGAAACAAAACCAGAAGAAGTGGTTAAAACACAGGAAGTCGTTGTTGAACAAGAGGCTGTTGAAGAAGAGAAGCCTACAAAGAAACCAAGACGAACAAAAAAGACAGAAAAAACCACAGAAACTGAAAACGAAGATAATAAAGAAAATTAATGTAATCATGAATACCAAAGAGAAGATAGAACTTGCAAACCAAATTCTTGGTGATGCAACACAGGGTGATATCAGAATACTGAAAGGCGACAAGAGCCTTATTGAGAGAACAATGACAGAGAAAATCATTCTCACAGACGACAACCGTGAATTACTCAGAGATTAATGTGAAGAATATATAGAATACAAAAATGAACAAGGAATATATTGTAAAACACAATTTAATGGAAGCCCATAAACAATTTATGAGACTTTCAGAGGGCCCATTGTATCAAGAGTCATTGAAAGAGGCCGGAGAAGATGAAGAACAGCCACAAGGTCCAGATATGCCACAAGGTGATATGCAAGGACAGGAAATGGGCCAACCACAGGGCGCACCTGGAATGCCTCAAGGAGACTCAGGAATGGGACCAGACATGCAGGGTGGCGAAGGTGGTGGAATGCCGCAGGGTGACCCAGGTATGCAACAGGATGCAGAAGCGCCGATGGATGGAGCAGCAATGCCGCCAATGGGAGGAATGCCAGAGCCAGATGCAGAACTTGATGATAATGTTGATGACACCGTTCTTGACGTTGAGGATTTAACGCAAGCGCAAGAGAAGCTTAATAAGAAACAAAACACAATTGGTCACGACCTTGGAGAGTTGGATGGAAGAATCTCAAGTTTAATAACAGCAGTTGAAAAGATTCAAGGTTCACTTGAAAAGAATAACAATGATATTGTTAGCTTAAAGGCTGAACTTGAGAAGAGAGTCCCAACGGATACCGAAAAATTGAACATGCAAAGTTTAAAGATGTATCCTTATAATGTTTCTCCAAATGACTATTGGAACAAAAAGGAACTTGATGGAAGATATCAGGCAGAAGGTGATGAAGACAAAAAACGAAAATTCGAATTGACGAACGCACAGGTAGATGACTACAATGATAGCGAGATTGAAAAGTCGTTTGATGAGGAATTAAACCAAACAATGAAAGATATTTTTAAAGGGTTTTAAGTTGTGAATTAAGAAAATGCGAAGAAAACAAAATTCTTCGCATTTTTTATGGTAAAAATTTTATCTATTCAATTTTTTTTTAGTACTTTTGCAATGAATTTTGAGACATGGTTAAAATGTTTATAATAATTTATTAAATTTTTAAAAGAAATGGTTAATATTACAACAGAAAGCGTATTAGCACAAAAGGTTGAGAAAGAAGAGGCTGCAAAGAACGCACAGGCAAAGAAGAAGTTCACTAATTTTGAGTTTGATGAGAAACATTATCTTAACACAAGATTGTCGGATAATGAAAAAGAAAAGGAGATTGTTATTAGATTGCTTCCATTTTCCGAGACACATTTGAGTCCATTTTACAAGATTCATGTTCATTCTGTAAGAGCAAAGAATGAAGACGGAGAGAGAAAGTGGAAGAAATTCATGTGCCCAGTTGGAATGGGTAAGGCTGATAGGTGTCCATTTTGCGAGACATCAGAAGAAGCAAGGAAGCTCAAATTCGAATCCAAAGAAGATGAAGCAAAGTGGAAAGAGTACTCATCAGTAGAGTTCATGTATCAACCAAAGAATTATTGGTTAGTTCGTTGCATTGATAGAGCACATGAAGACCACGGAGTTAAGTTCTGGAGATTCCCTGATGCAAAGAATGGTGATGGTATTTGGGATAAAATTGTCTCACTTATCGAAACAAAACAAAGAAGAGGCGTAGAAATACTTGACCTTTATAAGGGTAAAGATTTAGTTATTACAGTTAAAAGACAGCCAGATTCCTCAGGAAAGGAGAAAATGGTTTACCAAATTCAGGATGATGAAACAACAAGACCACTTGCAGACACTGAAGAACAGATGGAAATGTGGGTTAATGACCCAATGAAGTGGGAAGATGTTTACACAATCAAGGATTATGACTACCTATCACTCGTAGTAGAAGGAGAGTATCCTATTTGGAGTAAGGAAGAAAATAAGTGGGTTGCAAAGGGTGAATTGAATAAGACTAAAGAAATCGAGAGCGAGTCAGAAGAAACAGAAGATGACTCAACAGACTATTCATCTTTTGACAACAATACAAGCGGTAATGAAAGTTCATCTGGCGATGATGACGATTTGCCATTCTAAGCGATTAAGTTTTTATATTTATGGAACAAGCTAAAAAACCATTAAAGAAAGGGGCCGGCATACACAAGAGTGGATTGGCAGCATTTAAAGAAAAACAAGGTCTGGTACCAAGCCAGGATAATATTGCAATGGCAAACAATGACAAGCCATTAAGCTTTATTTTAATGCCACAAGCATTCCAAGACACACTTAAAATTCCAGGGTTTGCGGAAGGATATTGTCATGTAATTGCTGGGTTTAGTGATACTGGAAAATCATTAATCATTAGCCATTTAATTGCATCTGCACAAGAAATGGGAAGAATTCCTGTTATTTATGACACCGAAAACAATATGTCATGGAAACTCTTGCAGGATTTGGGATTCAAGTGTACACCAATATATGGCAACGTTGAAGTTGAAGAGGTTGACCAGGAAACTGGCGAAATCACAACAAGGGTGGAGAATCAGATTATTGGTTATGATGGTGATTTCATTTATTATAACAGCAATATTCTCGCGCAAAAGTATGGTGATTGGGACTACAGTGCAAATAAGTCAGTTTCAAAGCACAGGAAGCAAGCCGTATTGGAAGACATTGCAAAGAGCATGAACGAGCTTATTGATTCACAGGATGAAATTGGGCAAGGATTTGTCTTTATCTGGGATTCTATCGGAAGCATATCATCGTTCAAGAGTTATTCAAGCAAATCTAACAACAATATGTGGGATGCTGGTGCGATTAGCCAGGCTTTCTCTAACATATGGAATAATTTAATCCCATCATCTAGAAAGGTATCATCGAAGTATACAAACACATTTGTTGCTGTAAACAAGATTTGGCTTGATTCAACAACAAGCCCGGTTGGTATACCGACAATGAGACTTAAGGGTGGTGATGCGATGCGATATGCCGCACACGGAATGTTATTAAGGGTTGGTGGTGCGTTGACTGCTGGAACAAAGAAATTAACAGCAATATCAAAGGGTGCAACATACAGGTATGGAACTGTCTCAAAAATTGCGGTAGTTAAAAATCACCTCCCATCACCATATTCCGTAACATACGAAGGAGAAATCATATGTACACCATTTGGCTTAATCAGAAAGGAAGAACTTCCAGAGTACCAAAAGAATCATATATCTGAAATATTAAAGGAACTTAATAAGAACCTTAAAGACGGAACAACAACGTCTGTTAACGATATTGATTTTATCGAGGAAGATTCGGAAACAAGTGAATGATTTTAAGTCTGTCTAATTTGCCACCCAATAATCAGGGTGGCATTTTTGTTTGTCTAGATATTTATTATATATAATCTGATAATATGAAGAAAGTTTATTACAAGAAAGACATAATGTTGAAGGAAGACCAGGAGAGGAATTATGCTGCTTCAACAGATGGTGCAGATAAGACCGCATCACAAGCAGTAACAGATACGTTAAATAAGAATCCAGACGCAACAAAGGTTACTGTCCCGGCAGACGAGATAAACGGAAGTCAAGATTCAACAACAACTGTACAGGTCCCAGCAAATACAGATGGGTATACTACTGCACAAAACATGGCAAGAAAACTTGGTTCTGATGCAAGTAAAACAAATTTTGAATTCACAATAAAAGAAGGTATAACTTTTACGAAGGGTGAACTTAGCGATTTTCTTAGAAGTATTTAATTATGCGTTTTCCAGAATTCATAGCAACAGCAATAACATCGAAGAACACATCTATTGGTGATAATAAGGCTTTTGGCGATAAAACAGTGTCATTGCCAACAGATTTGCTTATTGGTAGATATGAACAAGTAATTTCTTCAGTTAAGGATATATTTGGTTATATTCCATCTCCAGATGACGCATTAGACATGTTAAGTAAGCTGATTAGAGATACGATGGAGATTGAAAGGCCATTAAGAAGCCAACTTGAGAGTCTTTGCGAAACAGTTGTCAACTCAACACTTAATGTGCCAAAGGAAACCGTAATGCTTGAGTGTAAACTTGTTGATAACATTAAGCCAGATGTATCACTTAGGATAATGCCAGAGATTGATGAATCCACGGAATATTCATTTAAAGATGTCGAATTGAATCCGAATGATGAAATAATGAAAAGGAGGTTCATTAACACAATGGTACAGGGGATTTCTTATTTATTGATGATGGCAACATATGATGTTGAGAATATAAAAGAATGGAATCCTGAATTGACAGAATTATATTCCCAGATAATTGCACTCAATGACTTTCTTTTGTTCACAAAAGAAGAGAATGTCACAGATGAAAACCCAATGCTTGGCGCTCACGTTGAAACATTAATTGGAAAACAGGATGAACAAACAATAATTAGTTCTCAAGGCTTGGTTTATCCATTATTATTGCAAGAAACATATAGGGGATTCTTTGAAATGTTTGCAGCAAATGGTTTACCTGATGACATAGCAGATGCAAAATATGTTATTTCAAAAGCAGATATCGTTGTTGCCGAAGCGTGGGACTTAAGAATAGGTGTACCAATATGGCAGAAAATAGACAGCTTAATACCAGATAATACAGAATATGGCGTTTATCCTTATTTATTTTCAAGCATTGTAATTAAGCCAGTTGACGAATTCAACAGAACGATATATGATTGCATGACACATGTAGAGGGAACAATAGAATGGCTTAATGATATAGTTAAACAAGTCATACACGACAAGGAATATCAATTATTCAAGAAGGACATTGACAGATTTAATATTGAAAAGACAATTGTAACTGATGATAATAATGACGATAATAAAATAATTGGATAGGTTTTTTAAATTAAAGATATTTATATATAAAATAAAGATTAAATCATATGAAACAAGTAATTAGATTAACAGAAAGTGACCTTCACAGGGTTGTGAAAGAGTCTGTAAATAAAATTTTAAAAGAATTTATTGGCGGTTCAAGCGAAAATGGATATGGATTTAACAAAGGTCACACAGAGAGGACTGGTAATCAGGGTGGTCCATTTGGTTCAAGCCCATTAGATGACATGCACGACGAAAAATATCTTGAAGCAAATAGAAAAGCAAAGTTGCGAGATGACGAAATAAGAAGAAGTCGTGGTTGGTAATTTTGGGGGGGAATGATATAGATAAGCATCCGTTTTGGGTGCTTTTTTTATTTTTCTTATGTAAAATATTGTCTATGTCAAACATTTTTAGTATTTTTGCACCGAAATTAATTCAATAAAGGTTTTAAAAGTATGCAAAATGTAAAAATGGGAATACCAACAAGGTTGGTTGACAGTGATGGTAATGTGTATGATAGCATATGCAAGCTATCAAAAGCAATTCACGTGAAAAGAGAAAGGGTTAGTAGAGCTATTAACACTAATGGTTATTTTAAGCACAATGGTGTTGTGTACATTATGTACGAGCCGAACAAGAAGAAAACAGAAGAAACACAACAGGAGCTTCCGCAAGTGATAATTCAACCAAGAGAAGATGAAGAAGAATACCAGGAATTCCTTAAAGCAAAGGAGGCACAGCAACAGCCATTCCAGATTTATAAGTTTAAGCCTTTTTCAAATAAAAGGGGGTATAGATATGCAGTCGCATTATTCAGTGACGCACACATCGAGGAAACCGTCACTCCAGAATCGGTTAACTTTCTTAATGAATATAATATAGAAATTGCTGAGCAAAGAATAGAAACATATTTCAGAAACCTTGCGGCGTGTCTTGCACAGGATGATGTGGATGAGCTTATTTTTGCCAGTCTTGGTGACACAATTTCAGGGTATATTCACCAAGAATTGGAACAAACGAACGGACTAAGTCCATTAGAAGCAATATATAAGGCACAATCTTTAATTTATAGCGGTCTTAAATATCTCTGCGAAAACCAGCAATTGTCAAAACTTAAGAAAATCAGGTTTATTGGTATTGTTGGAAATCATAGCAGAACAAGCAAGAAGATTCAACACAATAACGGATTTAAGATGAGTTATGAGTGGCTGATGTACCAAAATATCAAGGATTATTGCGAAATCAATAAATTGCCAATTGAATTCTACATACCAGAAGGTGAACTTGCGATTGCAGAGACCGTAGATGGAAAGAAGTTCATTTTTGCGCATGGATTCCAAATCAAGTCTGGTGGAAGTGGAACCATTTGTGGTATATATCCTGCGCTTAACAGGCTTTGTCTGAAATATTCAAAGGTGTTTAAACAGGACATGTTGTTTATTGGTCACTTCCACTCAAGTGTGAATACACCAAATGCGGTTGTTAATGGTTCTATTATCTCATATAATTCATTTGCACTCACAAATGGCTTTGAATACGAAAGACCACAACAGCAGTACATTGTTTACGATACTGAGTTCCACGACCAGATATTGACAAGACAAATATACTGTGATTGATTTTAGAACATTCTTTTTAAGAAGGCACCCCAGTTTGAGGTGCCTTTTTATTGTGTAGTAAAAATTTTTATGCTTTTTCTTGTTTGATTAAAATAAATGTTATAATTTTGCATCTAGAATTAATTTTAAAACATAATAATATGGTTGCTGATTTTAATACAATGCCAATGGTGTTCTATGATTGCAATGAGAAATATTTCAACGGAGAACTACCAACACCAAAATTTGGTTTGATTAATAATACCAAGTTCATTGCAAGGTTTGAATACAGGAAAAGTAGCAAAAAAGACAAAGATAAAAAACCACTTGAACATAAGATAATATTATTTTCCGATTGTTATGATTATGATGAAAATGATTTTATTGAAATAATGGTTCACGAAATGATTCATTATTATATTGCGTGGAATAAAATAAAAGACAACGGAGACCATGGGAATGAATTCATTAAAATTGCAAATGAAATGAAGAATAAATATGGCCTTAATATAACAAAAACAAAAGATGCATCCCTGTTTAATAAAACCAAGAATGCACCTAAATCTTTCTGGGAAAAATTGTTTAATTAAGCGTTTGCGAAAGCACTTGTTCTTGCTTTGAATCTACCACTAGTAGAACCAAGAACTTTTAAGAGTTGGTCAATCAACACACCCTGTTTGCCAATTACACTATATTGTCCCATACTCTGAAGCTTTTGGTCTGCCGCCTTAAGGTTTTGCAAAGCCTTTACAGCGTCTTGGATTGCACTTTGTGCATCTGAGCTTGCAGAGCCGGTCTGATAGGCTTGCTTTGCATCATTATAAGCATTGCCAACAGTTTCCTTTGCATTATTATAAGCGTTACCAACGTATCGCCCGGCTTGATTTACCTTATTACCAACAGCATTTGCAACCCTTCCCATAGCATCTTTTGCTTGGCCAATTTTCTGACTTGCTGCGTTTGTCATTCCCTGGCCAGCCTTTCTTGCCTTATTGCCGAACATTTGTCCAAGGGCACCGAGTCCACCAAACAAACCTTCATCCATTTCTTCAGTAAGAATTCTCTGTACAGACTCATTTACAATTCTATGTAAGTCTGATTCTGTCAATCTAATTACCTTTTTCATGTTTATATATAATTTTTTACATTATAAATATGTCAAGAGTTAAGAATTTCCTTAATCTTGTTTATTTTTTCTGTTAATTGTGGTTTATCATTTCTGGTTGTATCACTTTCGACATATTGTTCCAACTCTTCACGGCTTCCAATATAACTACCCGGAGTAGATGGTGTTGCAACAACATCCCAGCATATTATTTCAAAGTCGTCACAAACAACTGTTTTACCAAGTTGGGATTTAACACTACCTATACCTCTTGAAGAAACGCCTATTTTGTATCCATTCATAATAAGGTTAACAACCGTATCTCCAAGAGATGAACAAATACCATATTTTCTGAATCCTTCTGTGAGGTTGAATTCTATCTTCCCGACAAGAGTATGTCCCTCCCAATGACATTCAATTATATTGTGTGAAATTCTACCAAGGTCAATCTCAGATTTTTCAGGGTGGTTGCAGTTTTTGGTCCAATGACATTTTCCATTTGACATCACATACCATGTATGATTGTCTACTTCAATACACATCACTTTACCTTTATATGGAATTTCTTCAATATTAATAAATCGTTTATCAATATAAACACCTTTACTCAAAGACCTTAATGAGAAGTGTAATGGGTTAGCATTTTTCCCTTCTATTAACCTTCCCTCTATAATCCTATCATTATCTCTTAACTCTACGTGATAATCACCACTATACCCAATTTTTAATTGTATTTCATTAAGGTCTAAAGCCAATTGTTTTGATGAAGAGAAAATATCATCAGTTAGAGTATGTGGTTTCAATCTCCTTTTGTCACCTCTTATCCTTCCATCGCCAAGAACAAACCAATCATATAATAACCTTAAATTTTCTTTTGATTGTGATTTAAGTTCCTTTGGTATATATTTTGTGTAGCAATCACCAAATTGTTTAACATAATTATGTAATCTTGGGTCACAAATTTTAAATACTTTACAGCCACCTTTCCTGGTTTTAACAGAATATTTAAAGCCAAGTTCTTCACAAAGTTCTTCTATTAAATCGCAAACATTTTCTTTTTTTTGATAAATATTAACGCTATAGCTCTTTTTATTAAAACAACCTTCAGAAAGATAAATACCCATAAATTTCATAAAAGTGCTCATTGGTATTGATACGTCCATTTTGCAATATGGATGGTATTTAATTGTATTTGGGCTTGGGTTGACGATTCCTTTTAGTATGAAAAAATCATTACCTTTTTCAACCCATTCACCATTTTTTGGTATATAATAATGGGATAAATTATCCTCATTCATTAATTCATTTGCTGTTTTGAAAAATTTAAATTTATGGTTCCTATCATATAATGGGAAGCCGTGATGCGGAGTGACTTCATCATCTATATGCCTTCCTTTAATGTTTATCAAGTTTCCATCGAAATCATATTCTATTTTTCTTTTTATTGGTTGTATTTCTATTTGATTTGTTTCAACATTTAATGTTAATACATTATCACCTTCTTTTACTGATTCGAGTGTTTTCCAACCATTTTCAGTTAAAACCAAAACATCTGGCTTATAACATTCGCCCAATGCCATTCTTTGTTGAATTAGTTTTTGGTATTTTTCAACTTCTCTTTTTAGTATACCCTCAGGATATATTCTTTTATTTGCGTTTTCAATACCATATTTTTGTAGTACAACATCAAGGACAAATGGATTAGGGACATACCATTCCCCATTTTCTCTTGATTCCAATGCTTCTTTTATTATTTTTTTGTTATTTTCCGTTAAATCACGAGAAACATATCCGTCAGATTCTATAAGGATTCCGTATCCTGTTTTTCCAGCTTTAATTTCAACAAGCCTTTCCTGTTTATTATTATTTGTTTCCATCAAATATTAAGTTAAAACTATATATAAATATAAAGAAATTTAGTTGAAATAACAATAAATTAAAATAAAATTACAATTGTTTACTATTTTTTTTATTTTTATAATATTTATTATTATCAAAGTTTGGGGTGATGATTGACGTCTATTGCCTTAAATTGCGATAAATAAATGTATAATTTCAAAATTACAGATATTTATATTTAAATTGACATTAATTTTAAAAGCTTTTAATATTTCATTTAGATATGAGCACAGATAATAAAAACAGCAAGAAACTCAATGGAGCTCTCATTAAGGAGTCATTGATGGATTACAACAATCTTGCACAAAAGTTAGAGGAAAACGTTACCGACAGCGTTAAGGCTTTACTTAGCGAACAGGTAAAAGAAGCATATGCCTCAATCCTCAACGAGTCAGAAGATGATGATGTAGAGGAAAAGGAATATGATGTAGAGGAAGTGGATGATACAAATGATGATGCCACAGACGACGAACAAGTTGAAGATGCTGAAGCAACAGAAGAAACTGATGAGGTTGATGATGATGCTGATGCAGAAGGTACGGAACCAGAGGATGACCAAGAAGCCACTGAAGATGACGTAGAGGAAATCGAAGTAGATGGTGAGGAAACTCCAGAAGGCGATTTTGAAGATGACTTGGACTTCGAGAAATACAAGGTATCAGACAATGAGTATGACTTCCGTAATGCGAAAGACGATGAAATCGTAAAGATTTATAAACGCCTGAATAATGATGACCAAGTTACTGTTGTAAAAGACGATGATAAGGTTAGCATTTCAGACAAAGAAACAGGAGCCGAGTATATTATCGACTTGTCTGGTAATGACAACACTTCTGAAATAACGGACGAAAATTTTACAGACGATATGAAAGAATCAAGAATTTATGAAATCGCACTGAATGAATATGACTCCAACGTTGGCTATACAGACAACTATCAGGATAAGGATGTCATGACATCAGACGGCGTACAGGAACCTGGAAATGGTAGAGACATTGACGATGGCGTTCCTCACACAACCGCAAAGCCTTGGTCAAACAAGAAAGACGGTGCCCCATTTAATAAAAAGGCACAAACAAGTGAATGTGGACTTAAGGAAGATGATTTGCCAGAAATGGAAGAAACTGTTGTTGAAAAGGGTGGAACCAACAGAGGAAGAGCAAAATCTCATGTTCAAAACACAAGTTGCAATAATAACCCACCAAAACACAACACAACTTTCGCTGGCGAATATCAAGGAAACCCAAATGCAACCAATGAGTCAATTGTTAAGAAAGCTGACAGGATTTTCGAGGAAAACAAGAAACTCAAGGAAGAGCTTAACAAGATTACTGACATGCTCAAAGAGGCAGCAGTTACAAATGTTAACCTCGGTGGTATAATCAAGCTTATCTCTGAGAACTCAACAACCAAGGAAGAAAAGCGTGACATTATCAACCGCTTCACAAACGAGGTACACACAATTGAAGAGTCAAAGAGTCTCTACAACACAATTTCAAACGAACTTAAGAAAAATCCACAGAATGTAACAAACATTAATGAGGAAAAAGAGTTCGGAACTTCCAATGCGGAAGTAATCAACGAAAGCAAGTTCTATCAGGACGAAGGTCTTATGAGTTCACTTGGACTTATGCATAAAATTTGCAAGTAATTTGATATTTATAATTTAAAAGACTAATTAATTTATTTTTAATAGACAATGAGAGAATTTCTTACTTCGGGTTTAGTTGGAAATATTGAGTACAACACCCAAAAACAGATTCGTGAGCAAGTTCAGAGTCGTTGGGACTCTCTCGGTTTTACCGAAGGTCTTCCTGAAGGTACAATCAAGGAAAACATTGCCACTCTGTATGAGAACGAGGCAAAGTATCTCCTCAAGGAGGCTACTGATGCCAACAATAGCGGTTCTTTCGAAACCGTAGTATTCCCGATTGTTCGTCGTGTATTTAGCAAACTCCTTGCTAACGACATCGTATCGGTACAGGCTATGAACCTTCCAGTTGGTAAGCTCTTCTTCATCCTCCCCGTAACCAGTGAGCGTGAATGGATTGCTCCAGAGGGTTCTGACATTGAGTCTGGTGACATCTTTGATGGTACCGTAGGTCGCCACAAGGGTCTTATGGGTTATGACCGCACCAACCGCAACAAGGATGGTCGTCAAGAACCTCGCTACTATCTCCCTGATGAGGTAATCAACGAGCTTGAGAATTCTTGGGTATTCAGTGGTCAGACTTATAGCGCTTACACTGAAGCTTTGAGTGCTGCTACTGAAGCTGGCTTCAATGGCACCGCAATTCGTCAGGCTGGTCCTGAGGTTACTCAGTACTTCCAAAAGAGTCTCTATGACCTCTTCTATGATGACTTCCTCTATGACAACTCAAAGGGTAAGGTTACTCTTCATGTTGGCAACGCAGAGGCAGTTGATTTAACTCCTTTCGGCTTCAAAGAAGCTGCTACTCCTAAGCTTTGCGGTTATGACGGCACCGTTCGTAACATAATCCTCAAGGTTAACGGTTTCTCTGCATTCAATGCATCTAAGTTGACTGGTCCTGATGGAAACGAAATGGATACTGAAGAGTTCCTCGCTTCTCTTAAGGTTATCACAACTGCTGCTATTTCCGCTGGAACTGCTGGCGCTAACTCTGGTATCACCACCGCAGCTTTTGACCAATACGAAAGCGTTCCTTTCCGTGTTGTAACTCAAAAGTATGGTAAGGGTATCGTTGAGTACACTGGTGCTCCTTGCGATGCAGAAGGCAACATCTATATCGAACTCGACCTCGCTAAGACTTGTGCTGAGCAGGGTGGTACTATCGATGGTTATGTTGGTGTTGACGCAAACGCATTTGACCCAACCGCATTCAAGATTGCATGGGCTCAATACGACAGCCTCGAACTCGAAACTGAGATTGGTGAGGTTAGCTTCAAGCTCGATAGCGTAACCGTAAGTGTTACCGAACGTAAGCTTCGTGCTACCTGGTCTCCAGAGCTCTCTACCGACGTTAGTGCATTCCACAACATCGACGCAGAAGCTGAGTTGACTTCTATCCTCTCTGAGCAAATCGCCGCTGAGGTTGACCGTGAGATTCTTCGTGACCTCCGTAAGGCTGCTCCTTGGCAGTTGAGATTCGACTGGAATGGTTGGAAGCGTCAGGCTGCTACCAGCACAAACTACACTCAAAAGGATTGGAACCAATTCCTTATCACTCGTGTAAATCAGATTAGCGCTCAAATCAATAAGGCTACTCTCCGTGGCGGTGCCAACTGGATTGTATGTTCTTCTGAGATTTCTGCTCTCTTCGATGACCTCGAATACTTCCACGTAACCGATGCAAATGCTGAGCAAAATCAGTATAACATGGGTATTGAGAAGATTGGTGCAGTATCTAGCCGTTATCAAGTTTATGTAGACCCATACTCTCCTCACTGGTCACTCTTGATTGGTCATAAGGGTAAGAGCCTCCTTGACACTGGTTATGTATACGCTCCATACGTTCCAATGCAGTTGACTCCAACCATGTATAACGTATTCAACATGGCACCTGTAAAGGGTATCGCAACACGTTATGCTAAGAAGGTAGTCTGCAACAAATTCTTTGGACAAGTTCGCGTTGATGGACTAACAACATTTAGTACCATGGAATTGAGATAGTTATCTATCATTACTTAAAACAATACTTTAAATACCCCTTCATTTGGAGGGGTATTTTTTTTTTAAAAACAATTTTAGTATCTTTGCAAAAAAATTAATAAAAAATTGTATGTAGCAAATATTTATATTTGGGTAATGATTATTTTTAAAAATGAAACGGAGTCAATATGAAGCATTGGAGTTGATAAAAAATTCTTGTATAGGAAAGAACTATAGTTTTGAAAAAACAGAATATATTAATTGTAGAACAAAAATATTAGTAACGTGTCACGAGAAAGATGTTTTTGGCAATGAGCATGGTGATTTTTATATTAGAACAGACCATCTAAGAAATGGTGTTAGGTGTCCGAAATGTTCTGGATATTATAAACCAACAACAGAAGAATGGATTGCCATTGCTGAACAGAAACACGGAGAAGGTAGATATGATTATTCACAAATGGGTGAATATAGTGGAAAACCATCGGATACTGGTTTATTTATTTGTCATGTTAAAAATGAAGACGGTGTTGAGCATGGTCCTTTTTATCAAAGGTTTAAGGCACATTTGCTTGGGTCTGGGTGCCCAATTTGTGGCGGCTCAAAGAAAATGACAAAAGAAGAATTTGTTGTTGCAGCAAGAAAAAAACATGGTAATAGGTATGGGTATAATAATTTCTATTATGTAAATGCAAAAACAAAGTCATACATAACGTGTTATAAGCATGGTGATTTTAAGCAAACACCATATCAACATTTAAGTGGTAATGGTTGCCCATTATGTAAAAATTCGGTTTTAGAGGAAAGATTGTGTGTTAGTTTTGATGCAAATCAAATTTATTATGAAACGTGGAATTATTACAATGGTCTTGGAAGACAGAGTATCGATTTTTATTTACCACAAAAACATTTATACATAGAGTGCCAAGGTGAGCAGCACTATGTTCCAACAAAGTTTGGCTTGAAAATTTCAGATGAAGATGCTGAAATGGAATTAAAAAATAGAATGGAATTAGACAAGCAGAAATATAATACAGTAACAAAAGATAAAAATATAATGATTTATTATACCGACCCAAGTACTTTTTATGAAAAGGGAGTTGATGTTTTTGGAGGTTGGTATGCGGATAAAAATGTTTTCACAAAAATAAACGATTTGCTTGACTACATAAGTACGTTGGATAATTTTGAATATATACCAAAGGATAATGCTTTAAGGCGTAAAAAAATGGTAAATAAGAGAATACATTGGACATATGAATTATGCAAAGAAGAAGCAAGTAAATATGCCACAAGGACTGATTTTGAGAAAGGAAATCAACCCGCTTATAAAGCAGCACAAAGGAATGGTTGGTTGGATGAGTTTATTGTGGCACTAAATAAGCCACGTGGATATTGGAACAACAAAGAGAGGGTTATTGCAATTGCAAAGAAATGTAGTGGTGCCAGGGATATGTATAGTAAATATCCGGCGGCGTACAGTTCTGCTTCGAGACATGGTTGGACAAAAGACTTAGTTTATGGTGGGTGACATTAAAGATATGATATTGGATTACACCTCAGGAATGAATCTTGAGAATGTGGTGTTAAAATACAGGGTTGGAAAGAAGGGATTGAAGAAAATCTTTTCAGACAATGGTGTAGTATTAAGGAAGAGGGGGTGGTCAAAAGAATGATGCTTCTCGGACATACAGAAAGCAATTAAAGTGGGGTTGTGGCTTGATTAAATATGTTTATCACAATACTTAATATTCAACGACTTAAATAAAAAGTAAAATGTTGTATATTTATCTATATAGTTAGATGCAATTCAATGATAGACAAGAAGGAAATGGCTCAAGAATACATTAAAGCGTATTCTGATAAGAGTAGGACATATTTTATGGAAAAGTATCTCAGTACGTTTGATGGTACTGAGGGAAGGAATGTTCCATTTGCTGTATTTCCAAGGCAGAAGACATATTGTGAGATGTTAGCTGAGTATAATAAGATAATACCAACAAAACATCGTCAGTGTGGTATATCCACATGTACATGTGGGTGGATTGTTGGTGAATGTACTTTTGCGAAGCCTGAGTCTCCGTTTAATGTTCTGCTTATTGCCAATAAACTTGAACAGGCTTGTGAGCTTATAACAAAGATAAGGGACTTTTTATTACAGGTTCCAAGGTGGTATTGGGGAGAGGAATTTTATTCAGATGACCCAAAATCAGAGAAGAACACAAAAGACATTTTTGTAAAGAATTCAAAGACTTATATTGAGTTGTGCAATGGTTGTAGGTTTTATGCCAGAGCGAGTTCCGCTAATGCGGCCAGAGGTATTTCTAGTGTTGGTATACTTGTGATTGACGAGGCTGCTTTCGTTGAGAATTCAATGGATACATATGCTAGTGCCGTTGCTGCAACATCTGCTGTACCAAACGCCAAGATTGTTCTTATTTCAACGCCAAACGGTCACGACCCATTGTTCTATCAAACATATAAACAGGCATTGGAAAAGAGGAATGGTTTTGTTATTGTTGAATTCAAATGGTTCCAAGACCCAAGGTATAATAGATTCCTGAAGTGGTATAGGAAGAACGAAAAGACTGGTGGTACTGAATGGATAGAAGAAAAGACAATTGACGAGGCTGGAAGGGTTGAATTCAATATAGAGAAGTGGGCAATGCTTGAAAAGGATGGTTGGAAGCCAATTTCACCGTGGTATAAAAAGATGTGTGAGTCATTTAATAATGACCCAATGAGAATTGCACAGGAGCTTGATGTCTCATTCCTTGGTTCAAGTGACAACGTTATACCAGCAGCAACGATTGAGAAGATAAGAATAGAGGATGTGTGTGAGCCACTTGCAGAATTTGCAGACCCAACAGAAGAAGACACATGGTTTTGGAGGATGCCAGTTGAAGGACACAGGTACATTTTGTCTTGTGACCCGTCTGTCGGCTCGTCTGATGATAGAACGTCAATACAAGTCATTGATGTTGATGGAAAAGACCAATATGGTATGCCACACTTAGAACAAATAATGGAATACAATGGTAGGGTTCTTGGTGATAAATTGGGTGATATGATATACAAATATGCAAGTTTGTATAATAATGCATACGTGGTTGTTGATGCAACTGGTGGTACTGGTGATGCTTGTTTATTGAGGTTGATGAATTATTGGGGGTATAAGAACCTTTATTATGATGATAAGGTGATGAAGGACTACATGAGGAAGGTTGAGAAGTCAAATGAAAAATATGCTGAAAGAATGCCTGGATTCCATTTTCAAGGTAATAGGTTCTCATTGTTAAGGAACTTTGCAAATATGGTAAGTGATGGCTCATTTACAGTTCATTCTGCAAGGTTATGTAATGAGTTGGATACGTGGATATTCAAGAACGAAGATGGAAAGATGGACCACCAGTCAGGAAGTCATGATGATAATATAACATGTTGTGCGTTGGCATTGTTTATATATAAGTTCTCATTTCAAAGGATTGAAGCTGACAAATCAAGAGACGCAGCAATATTAAAGGCATTTATAAGGAGTGGAAGTGATTATAGCTACCCAAAATCAAAAATGACAGAAGAAAGTACTGTAGCGCCATCTTCACACATAAGTCCATTTTACACATCTAATTCATGGAAAAGAAATAAAAAGATAGCAAGAATAGAGAATAACATTAAAAATCCGTATGTCTGGCTAATGTCAGGGTATAGATAGAAAGAAAGCCTCCCAATCGGAAGGCTTTTATTATTTTAGAACGTTTATTAAACTCTTTCAATGCCAGTTTCACGTGTTTTGCGCCTTGTTACAGGGGTTTCTCCCTTTGTGTCGATATAGCCATACTTATCACCTATTCTAACCTCTCCATAGCCATTTTCAAACCACCCACACCAATCAAACCAATTCTTTGATATGAACTTACCATCGTGGTTAATATAGTTCCACTTATGGATGTTATCAGGATTAAAATTATCACTAACCTTAACTGCTGCATAGCCTTCGCTTGAATAGTGCACATCATCAAACCACATTCTGGAAATAAGTTCTCCAAGGCTGTTAACGAAATTCCACTTATTCTTTCTTCTCACAGCACCAACACCATCTCTGAAATCCATGGCATCGTCAAACCATTCCTGGCATATAAGTTGGTTGTGTTTATTTACGTAATTATATTTTCCATCGCTATTTTTAACCCATGCAACACCATCGTAAAAGTCGCCATGGTCTTCCTTGCCTTCATTTATTACACGAGAAACAGCTTCTCTAATAATTGTGTGTAATTGTGATTCTGTTAATTTAATTCTCTTCATACTTAAACATGTTATTATAATAATAAATATCACAAAGAATTAATTTTTTAGCTTGAATTGTAGTTTCAGATATTTATATATTATATTATAGTATAGTAGTAAATGGCAAATAGATTATATACGACGTTCCAGAACATGTCAAAGGTATTTAATGGGGCGTGGTCTGCATCAAACGGAATTGCTGATTTAACACCAGAGGAAAGTCCGGATAAGGTTTTATATACAACTGAAGACCCGCAGAAATATCAGGAGAAGAAGTTAGAATTACAGCAGAACAAATACTTGGCAAACAGGTGGATAAGGGCTAATCAGAACTTATCAATGAGTGCGTTTGCAAATTTAAGTAACATTAAATTAATGTACAGGGATGCTGATTTGATGGATTCTTATCCAGAGATTGGTGCTGCGCTTGATTTGTGCTCAGAAGAGAGTGTTCAGCCAAACCCGAATAATGGCGGCCAAATTGTTAATGTTAGTTCAAAATCTGATAGAATTAAGAGTATTCTTGAGGATTTATTTGTTAATAGGTTAAATCTTCAGGTAACAGCGCAAATGGTTATTCGTGCAATGTGTAAGTATGGAAACCAATTTATGCTTCTTGATATTGATAAAGACCTTGGCGTTAAGGGCTGGAGACAATTGCCAGTTGGTGAGGTTGAAAGGGTTGAGTGTGGTATCGTCAATCCATATGGTGGTGCATCAACTGTTAATATGACGAATGGTGCTGGGTCAAAAGACACATCAACTAAATTTATGTGGACAAGTGAGACCGGTGGTGAGTTGGTTCCATTTAGAAATTGGCAGATTGCGCATTTCAGATTGCTTCATAATTCAATGTTCTTGCCATATGGTGTATCAATGTTATCTGCCGCAAGAAGGCATTTCAGAATGCTTGCACTAATGGAAGATATGATGTTGATATATAGGCTGGAGAGGTCGATGGAAAGGCGTGTTTACAAAATATATGTTGGTGCTTTAGACGATGAAGACATACCAGCGTATGTTGAGGAAATCGCAAATCAATTTAAGAGAACTCCGATTGTTGACCCAATGACAGGACAATTGGATTTAAGGAAGAATATCTTGTGTAGTCAGGATGATTTCTTCATCCCGGTGCGTGATATGAACGCAACAAACCCAATAGAAACACTTGCCGGTGCAAAAAATCTTGAGGCAATCGATGACATAAAATATATACAAAAGAAGGTTTGTGCTGCATTAAGAATTCCACAATCATTCCTGAACTTTGAAGAAGCGACTGGAGACGGAAAGAATCTTGCGCTAATGGATGTTAGGTTTGCAAGAACGATTAACAGATTCCAACAGGCATTCTTAATGGAATTAACAAAGATTGCCACAATACACTTATATTTGCTTGGCTTTGAAGAAGACCTTACAAACTTCAACTTAAGCATGAACAACCCAAGCACACAAGCAGAACAGCTTGAATTGGAAAACTTGCAGAAGAAGATTGCAATAATGAGGGATGCTGTAAGTGACCCAGGAAATGGTATACCAGTTTTGAGTGCACAGGAAGCGTGGAAGAGAATTCTTAAGTTTAGTGATAAGGAAATCAAGGATATGCTTGAGGAAATCCGTCTCGAAAAGGCATTAAGCGCAGAATACGAGAAGACATCACAGATTATCAAGAGAAGTGGTATTTTCGACACTGTTGATAGAATGTATGGTGAGCCAGGGGCAGAATACGTTGATGATAATGGGGGTGAAATGGGTGGCCCAGATGGTGGAATGTCAGGTGGTGGCGGTGGCGGAATGACAGGAGGCTTTGATGACTTTGGAGGCCCAGGCGGTGATACTGGAGAAATAAGTGGAGAAGAAGGTATTGAACCTGTTGGCGATATGGTACCAGGAGGTGGCCCAGAACCAAATGCAGCCCCACAAGGCCCTCCAATGGAAAATGTTAATAAAAATGGAAAGTTATTAACAGAACAATCATTAACAAAGCATGAGGTTCGTGCGAACAAGTTGTTTAATCAGATTGTTGAAAACATGAACACAAAGAAAAAAGAAGATACTCAGATACCAAGAGTAGATGTTTATGACAAGAATCTGATGATTAACGAGGAAATGAATGGTGTTATTAATAAGTTAGATGATTTGCTAAATGACACACTTGATGAGATAATAGACGATAAAGAAGGTGAATAAAAAAAAAGAAAGGTGGTTCAAATGAGCCACCTTTTTGATTAATAATTGTTCATGACATAATCCTCAAGAATCTTCTTGTTTGTGCTGTCTAGTGCAAGATAGAATTTTAGCATTACACCATAAGGCCCAACAGAGTCATAGAATGCTCCAAATTTTTCTTCCAGGTGTTTTGCCATGTTTGGTTTATCTGCCCATGCCTTTTGGATAAAGTCTGGGTAGTAATTTGCACACCAATAGTTCCACTTTTCAATTGGTTTTCCGTCAGATTGTCCCTCATTTAATACCATGTTTATTGATTCATGAACAATCTTGTGTAAATCTGATTCTGTTATTCTCTTTTTCATATGTTTTTTATTTTCTTGCATTTTAATTTTATTGTCCATAATTGTGTGTTTTATCTTTTATAGTGTGTATTCCAGATTTCTTCACTTAGCCCACTGTCAAGGATTATAATTTGTGGCTGGTTGTTTCTTAACGCAAGGCCATAGTTTTGTATCACATATAAATCACCGACACTGGCGGTGTCATAAGAGCCTATGTAATCATTAAACTCATATACAGTTTCGTTATTATCGCACAGTTCCCATAATTTTTTATTTTCTATCGGTTTTATATGATGTTTCCGAAAAATCTTTTCATTTCATTCTTGAACTCATCCTTTTTCTGTTGAATCTGTTTTGAGTTGTCTTCGCTCCTTTTAAACAAGTCGGGACGTATTGGAGAATCGTTATCACCATACCTATTCTTATATTGGATTTTATATTTTTTTTCTAATCCATGTGGGTTATCTTTATCTCCCTTATATATAACACTATCATCACCATTTCTTTTTGCAGCAGCGTATTCTGGGTCATAATTCCCAGCAGTAGCGCCATGCGTTGCGGCTAAAACAGCATAGTTTTTAATGTTTTTCTGCCCATCGCGTGTTACACCACCAGACAAATCATGACATACAGCACACTTTACACCACAAGGTGATTTTATTTTGTTCAATAATGAGCCAAGTTCTTTTTTCTGCTCATCTGTAAGGTTGTTCTTAAGAAAGTTTGTCATTGCATGAGTTGTTTGTGGTAGTTCATCGCCAGATTTAATTACACCAATTGATTCTAGATACTTTTGTCTTGCTTTGTCTTTATTGTATCTCCAGAACGAACATGGACAAATGTAATAATATCCACTTCCACCATCCCAAGAGCCTTTATTGAGGATTGGTATTGACGGGTGCCCCCATTGGTCCATTATTGGTTGTTCAACCTTTAATTTCTGCAAGTCTTTGTCTTCAACATAATCAACATCGCAATATGCGTTATCAAGATTCACATTTGGGTTTGTTGAGAAGTTCTGCATCTTAATTCCAAAGAAATTTCTGTCAAGAGAATCTTCTGAGTGTGGTATATCGTTCCTTGAACGATTAATTGCAATAATTGTATCTATTGGCTGACCGTCAACTTCCTGAGATGGGTCAAGCCTTTTATTTGCTGTATAAGCCATTGAAATAACGCCATACTCATCTCTCATTTTCTTGGAGAATTTTGCAGCTTTAACAAGCATATCTTGGTCGACAAAATCACCAACCTCATTGTATCTTATATATTGAATTGGCAATCTTGTGTGTTCTTTTGCCTCGACAATATAAAGTTCTGCAATATCAAACAAACCATCAAGAAGATTTCTTGATTTTGCATGCATAATAAGGTTTTGTACAATAAGGTTCTTTCTTCTAACGTCTTTTAATCTGTTTTCACCAGCAACAGCATAACAAGCCTTTTGTGTGATTGGGCAATCATTCATAGATGGGCAACCAAGAGCAGAAGTAAAATTGATTATAAGTGTTTGATTATCAAGTTTTTGATTGCCAATAGAGAACATTCCGCTTGGTATATCTGCATTATTATATACTTCTGCTTCACCGTTCTGGAAGTATGTGTCGCTAAGTCTATCATTACGAGTGCCATATTTATCACCAAATACGTCTTGTGCGTATTTATCCATGGCGGCTTTTACGCGATTCATTGATTTTTCTGGCAAATGTCTTGCTTCTTCCTGGTTATTTTCTAAAATCATTATTGTTAAGTCTTAATATGTATATAAATATATGTTAGTAGTTGTTTTTTCCATTAAAATATAAATTAAACTAGTTTAATATTCAATTTAACAACTATTTATAAGAAAATAGAAACTTAATGCTTTTAACTGAAGAAATAAAGGATTTATTTGCCGATATACGAGCCATTCTTGGTGCTCCTGAGAGAAGCGTTCCATTAAGTGATGACGATATGTGTCGCTTGTTAAAAATGGCCGTTGGCGATTATGCTGAAATAACGCAACAATTTATCATCCAAAGCAATTGGTTGAACATGCTTGGGAAAGATAAAACGAAATTTGTTAATTCACCACTTGATTTGGCATATGCGTTGACAACAAGAACAATGGACTGGACGCTTTCTTATGCTCAATGGTGTTCGAAAGAGGTTGGTCTTCAGGCAAGGGGAACAAACCCGAAATATGAGTTGAAGAAGGATTTCATACCAATTGAACCAGGAAAACAGGTTTATGTCATTCCGGCTGGTCGTGAGGTGAACAGGGTTATGTGGATAACTCCAAGCACAACAAAAGCTGCAATGTTTTCACAGAATGGTGGTCTTGGCTATGCATTTAATGGTGGCCTTGGCTTTGGGACACAGTTTGGTGGTGCAGCAGGTTTTAATGGCTTCTATGGCTACATTGGAAGTGCATATGATACCGCATTGCTTGCTGCTGACTTGAAGTATAAGAACAAGTTCTTTATGAATGATTTGGCTTATAAGATTACACTAGGACCAGATGGTACACATTTATTACATCTGCTGTCGGTTCCTGGTATATTAAACCCAAACACATTCGGAAACATGGCAATTGATGATAAGGGATGGGGTAGATTCAAGGATTGTTATGTCTGGTATAACTACTATGAGACAGACGGAAGCCAAGAACAAATAGATGAGTGTAGGCTTGAGCATAGAGATACACTAATGCTTTCTCCAAGTGACGTTCCATTGGAAGCAATGAAGTTCGAATTGATGAATTATCAGGCACAACAGACGGTAAGGCAATTATTACTTGCTTGGTGTCAGATTACACTTGGAAATAAATTCGGTAGGTATAATGGTGTTATTAAAATACCAGACAGTGAAGCAACGTTGAACTGGCAGATGTACCACGATGATGGCAAGGCTGAAAGAGAAAGAGTGATAGGAGAATTAAAGGCGAGATATGAGGCAATGTTACCATGGAATATGGCAGAGAATATGCAGAAGTTCGTTCAGGCAAATCTCGAAATACAGAAAACAAAGCCATTCATTAACATTTACATAAGATAATATAATAAACTAGAAATACAATATGGCATATTCATTAGATTGTTACGGATACAAGGACGCTTCTACACCTCTCGTGTCAGCAAAGCAACAACAAAAGGCAATAGATGCTAGTCAGAATTATAAGATTAAGGAACTCGAAGCTTCTGAAGGTGGTGGTGGAAAAACACCAAAAGAAACGCTGGTTGAAACAACCTATCTTGAACTGGTTGGATTAAGAGATGGGGGAAAGTTAATACCCGGATGTAAGTATAGAATAACTGACTACACAGCCACTGTAGCAGAAGACGATTATATTCGTTCTGCTGGTCACCAATTCGATATAATTGTTACAGCAACAAGCAATAATACCGTATCAGAAAAGGCGCTTGCAATACAACATGAGGGTGACACATATTTCTCTAATTGTGATTTGAATGCGTGGGAACTTGACTACACACTTGACAATACTATGGTATTTCCTGACGATGGTGTTTTTATAACGGTTGCTGAAGGCGAAGAATTTAGTGAAGATGGCAATTTCATTGTTTATCCAGGAACATATGCTGTACGCGATTATAATAAACGAACCACAACATTGATAAAAAGTGGGACAACAGAAATTGTTTATAATGAAACAATACCATCAGCAGGAACATATGCCACTGTTGCGGCTGATGGTGATGATTATTTTGTTGTAAAGGAAGGCGAAGAAAAATTGACAGTCCTTTCTGGTGGAACTTTTGTATCAACAAATGATATTTATGGTGAATATTATGACCTACAAAGATTTGGGAATGCGATAGTTGAGTCAGGAGGAACGTTTGGGGTGTTTTATGCATGTTTAGGAGAAAAAAACAAGGTATTATTTAATACAGAAAAATTCGGAAGTGTTAACGTTCCGCAACAAAATTTTGCTAAGATATCATTGTTGCCAGGTACATTTCTATATGAAATGTTAATTGATAAGATGGGAATGGATGTTAATGAATTAACAATAATTAAATCTGGTACAACCGAAATAAGTGGCGAAACGATGGTTATTTGGACTGGCGTTATTGAAACCATTCTTTTTTTTGTTAGTAAGGGTGATAAGGTTGGTGACAATGTTTACTATGCTGGATATTATGATGGTAGTGGTAGTGATATTGAAATAAATGAAGATGATTCATACGAAATATTATCAGTTGGGACAAAAAAATCAAAAACGTATACATCGTGGCAAGTTGAGTATGACAGTCCGGCATTTGTGTTAAGTGATGGCCAAAATATAGGTTCAACTTCATATATTGCTTTTATCTTGGATGGTGGTACTTATATTTCGTATGACTTACCACTTCAATTTATTGCAAAGGATGTTGTTTCTGACGGGCAGGAGTGTATTGTTTGGAAATACTCCAATGGCTCAGTTTGTTCGTTTGGAGATGCTGTTGGCTCTGCATTATATGACCTCGAATCAGTGTTAGAATTAGTACAAATTGATGGGTCAGAGAACAAACCAGTAAGGATAAAAAACATACAAATTGGTTACACTTTTTTATATCCAATACAGAAAAGCGTAACAATAAAAGATGGTGATTCTGTATTTGCTTGGTCTTATCTTGGAAAAGATGGTGGTGTTTCATTAACAGATACTGTTGGTTCTACTATTTTTTTTGGAAAGGTATTTGACGACTACGTTGATGTCGCGGGTGTTGCTGGAACCATTGATGCAATAGATGTTATAGATGACAACACCCAACCAATTGTTTGGTATGATATTCTTGAAGACAGTTTTTGTATAAGTTTTAACGAGAACCCTGGATTCATGACATATGACCACAATGATTACGAAACATTTCCAATTGGAAAGGTAAATGAAAAGATAGAAATACCAGAAGGAACTCTTTATAAAAAGTTTTTGTCTAGTATAGATGGTGTTGTTGGTCCAAGTGACGAGGTCGGTTCTTATGTTTTTTATACTATGTACGGTGATGGTAATATTGGCCATGTTGCTTTTAGTGAAAAAACAAAAATAATATCAAAACAAACGGTTTATTCTGGTGGTAAGGGTGTCATAACAAGAATGAAAGACGAATATAGCAATGACCTCCCTTATGACTTTAAAAACATGCAATTCAAAAGGTGGAAGATAAGTAACCTTAGTGGATTTACTGATACTTTAACGCAGCATAACTACGGTGGCAAGTATCTTGGTGTTTTAGGGCATTTGCCAGGTTATAGTAGTGGTAGTAGTTATGTTAATTATGTTTCAATAGAAGATACAACTGATTTTATTTGGGCTTACACATTCTCAGGGTTTGATGCTTTAGATGGAGGAACAGTTACAGATGCAAGTATTGATGGTTCGTCAACGGGCAACATCATAATGCAGCCATACTATGATAAAGATATTATAATACATGGAGGAGGAACTAGATGCTATAATTGTGGGAATAACGTTTTCTATGGATTGGCTAGAGGGAATATAATTGGACCAAATTGTTCTTGTAATACATCTTCTCACAGTTTCAGAGGAAATAATCTTGGCAGTGGATGTGGAAACAACATATTCATGAGTAGTGTGTATGGAAATAAATTTTTAAATGACTTTTCTAGAAATTTTATTGGTGAAGTAGTTGCTTATAATGTTTTTGGCTATGCCTCTAGAAACAACGTAATAAACTATAGGTGCATGTATAATTTTTTTGGCAATGGGTTAGCAACAAACGAAATGAACGATTATGTTCAACATAACATAATAGGAAACTCATTTAGTTTCAACAGTATAAAGGGGTATTTCAACCATAATACTATTGGAAATGATGTTGGCGGCATTTCTGTCGCTAGTGGCGGAGTTAGTGTTTATGAGTCTAATTTCAACTATAATACGATTGGGAATTCTTGCAAAAGAATTAATTTCGAAAAGGCTTATGTTGAGGGTGTTTGTGTTGAAGATGGTAACCAAATAATCACAATCACATCAACCGAAACCACATCAATTTCGAATAAGCTTCGCAATTTCATTGTCGGAAGGGGTGTGAATAACACAACAAGAAGGAAGACGATTTCGCATGATACGGTTAATGACACAATAAGGACAACGTATGAGTCATCTGGTTCAACAATAGTTAACGTTTAAAATAATTAATTAAAGAATAATATAATATGACTAACGAAGGTAGTAGATATTATGCTGAAGAAGGTAACTTCATTGTAAGAAAGTCAGATAATTTCATTATGGGTGAGGATATTGACCTTGGAACTTCTGATTCTATTGAGAATTACGAGGAACAGCCATATACAGAAGAGAGTTACAATGCTTTTTATGATAGTTTGGGTGTTGAACCACCAAAGAATTTTGACACAGAGACAGAAGAGCAAGAAAATGGTGGTGAATAAGCCGCATCAACAGTAGGATTAACGCTCGAATCTAATTGGTTCGGGCGTTTTTCTGTGTTATAATACCATTTAATTGCGATTTTTGCAAATTTTTGACAAATTTTCGAGTTAAAATTGGTGTTTTTACCATTTTGTTGTGATTTTTGCTCAGATTTATTAATTATTTCTGATATTTTTAGTATATTTGCAACGATTTTACTCAGATATGGAACAGGTAGTAAGAAAAACGATAGCAAAAGCTAATAATATAGACACAACTGGCAAGGTTTATCATCTTTTGGTTGATGGTAACTCTGTTTTGAAGTCTTCTTTGGTTAATAGAGATGATATTAACGATAAGGGAGAGGAATATGGTGCTATAGTTACGTTTTTATATAGAATAGGCAACCTGTTATCGATGCGAGATTTCAATCATTGTGTTGTTTGCTGGGATGGATTCAATTCTGGAGCATTAAGATGGCAAATATATAAGGATTATAAGGCAAATAGGGATAAGAATTATGAAGCAGCTTCAGCAATAAGCAATCCTGAAAGTGATTATGACGCATATATTGCAGCATACTGCAAAAAGGTGTTGGATTACCACCAAAAGAATAAAGTTGGTGTAAGAAGGGGTGAAACTGACGATGAAAACTTCCAAAGACAGAGAGAAATCTTGCAAGAGATACTTGATGAGTTGTTTGTAAGGCAATATATGTATGAAAATGTAGAGGGCGATGATTTGATTGCCTATTATTGCCAACATAAGAAGAAAAATGACTATATTGTTATAGTAAGTGAGGATAGAGATATATCACAGCTTATTCGCGATGATATTTGTCTGTACATTCCAAGTCAGAAGAAGTTTGTGAGTCCAAAGAATGATGTTGAGGTGTTGGGAATGCCATATTATAATATAGTATTAAAGAAAATAATATGCGGTGATGCCAGTGACAACATAAAAGGTGTAAAAGGAATGGGTGAGAAGACTCTTGAAACGTATTTTCCACAGATATTGTCCCAGAAATGCACTTTAAACGAGTTTATAGACACTTGCAAGTCTTTGCTGGATGATAGAGCCTCTGATAAGAAAAAGCCTCTTAAATGCCTTGAAAATGCGGTTAATGGGGTAACAAATGGTTGTCAGGGTGATAAGTTATATGAGATTAATGAAAAGATTATTGATTTAAGCACACCATTATTGACAGAAGAGGCAAAGAGTGAGTTGGATGAGATATATAACGCCCCGCTTGATATAGAAGGAAGGGATTTAAAGAATGTATATAGTATTATAACAAGGAATACGATGCACAGGCTAGAAAATGAGAATACATTTGGAAGATTATTCGGTTTGTTTGAAAGAATCAAGAAAAAAGAAACAGAATTATCGAAAAAATTGTTATAAAATGTTTTCTATGTTAAATCTTTTTAGTATTTTTGCACCGAATTTCAGACATGTGGTCTGATTATAGAGTTAGTTAATTTAATGTTGAACCTTTAAATTTGTCTAAAGAAAGTGGAAGTAGATGAAGTTAAAGAAAGTGTTGCTCAGACAGATGGTGTTGAGAACACAAAGCAACGAAATGGCGAGAAAAGATTCGCCAAGCAGGAATGGGACATGAACAGGTTTGAGTTTGCCCTGTTTATCAATGATTTCCTGATTTGTAAACGCAGCTTCCCAATCAATGGCTACGTTGAAAAATCAATGCAAACTCCAGAGTTCAAGAACGAGGTCGACAAGATTGTTGAACTCATTGACGAGGACTTAAAGTCCAAATCTCGTATTTACACGTGGTATCACTCCACATTTGACAACCCAGAATGGGAGCCTGAAATGTTCACAGAGCCACTAATCGAAGAGGGTGAGTTGGTTTTGAAGTTCGTTGTCTACGACAATGGAGAAGAGGTTATTTCCAGACAATGGGATGCTCGTTATTATCCAAGTTATGTGAGGAAATGTATCGACCTTACAAACCGTCAGGTTAAGATAATGAAGGATGACAGGGCAACCATTTATGACAAGGAGAAATTCTTTGCTGACCATGGTTCTCAGCTTTCTGGAGACCTTTATGTGTTGATGCACATGTTGTCAGACAAGGAGAATCTTGTGCCAATAATCCAGAAGTACATCAATGAGGTTTGTTCCTCATACGTTGGCTTCTATGAAAAGGCATCGGATTATCACAATGTTGTTGAGTACAAGAACACCGTGCTTAAGCTTGACGAAAACGGTGAGCCAATCTACAAGCAAAAGACTGTTGTCGATGAGAATGGTAACGAGGTTGGCGTTCTTGATGCTTTTGGTAAGCCCTGGATGGTTCCGGTGACAGAAAAGAGCCCAATCAAGGGTAAAAAGTACAACTTCAACATCAAACAGGAGAACCTTAAGCTGTATTCTGATTGGAGCACGGCAGTTCGTGATAAGACAATCAAGTATGCAAAGGAGTTCTACTATGTGACACAAAACGATGTGAAAAACGAGAAACGTTCAAACAGAAAGGCTTCAGAGTAGTCTTTTCTCGTTCTAGATGCAATGTCCAGGGGCTATGAAATATTAGCCCTTGGCAAATTTTACAAACTTTTTTTAAAGCGCAATATAATAAATGTCGGCACAGATAGATAAATCAACATTAGGGTATTTGGGTGAAGATGTCCAGTTTAAGATAGTGAAAGAGTTCATGGAAGACAAGAGTCTTTTCAAGGACCTGGAGCCACTTGTAGACCAAAACATGTTCACTGGGCAATACTTGAAAATGTATGTCGGAACGATGCTTGAATACTACAGAAAGTATGGTTGCATTCCATCCTATTCGGCAATGTCTGTAGAATTAAGACAAAAAGCACACACACAGGCTGACATAGAGATTTGTGATGCGATTGTAGATAAAGTTCGTAGCACAAATTCTTACGGAGCAGAAAACACAAAGGTTATTGCAACGAGGTTCTTTAGGCAACAAAGAATCATCAAGGCTGGAAAGGAAATATTAAGGCTTGCCGGTGATGGTGATTTGGAAAATTATGATACGTGTGAAAAATTGCTTAGAGAAGCTCTTAATGCCGGAAACCATGATGATTACGAAGAGGTTAGTCTTTTTGATGGGGTTGAGAATGTTCTATCTGAAGACTTTAGAATAACAATACCAACCGGAATTGGACTTATCGATAAGGTTCTTAATGGTGGCCTTGGCAAGGGTGAATTGGGTCTTATAGTTGGCCCTACGTCATTTGGCAAAACAAGTTTGACCACATCAATGGCTGCTGATGCGGCAGTTTGCAAATCAGAACAGAATGGTAATCTTGGTTTTAAGGTTTTGCAGATTGTGTTTGAGGATACCCTTAAGCAAATTCAAAGGAAGCACTTCTCGAAGATAACACAAGTTGAAGCCTGTCAATTATCAAATCCTGAATATGTTGAGCATGTTAGGGAACAATTGGAGCATTATGATGATAGGGTAATGCTTAATTCCAACCTTAAAATTGTAAGATTAAAGTCTGGTCAGAAAACCATTGAGGATGTTATCAAGATAATAGAAAAGCATATAAATAATGGATTTAGGCCAGACCTGGTTATCATTGACTATTTTGAGTGTTTAAAAATAACAGGCCCATCAACGATGTCAAAGTGGGATAAAGAGTCTCAAACAATGAGAAAGATTGAATCTGCTGCAAACGAATTGAATACTGCATTTTGGGTTGCAACACAGGGAAACAGAGACTCAATCAATACTGACTTGGTTACAATGGACAAAGCAGGTGGCTCTATCGGAAAGATACAGATTGCACACATTATAATGACAATTACTCGTTCACAAGAAGACATTGCAGACAACATAGCAACGATAGCCATTACGAAGAATAGGGCTGGTTCTAGTGGTAGGGTATTTGATGGTGTTTATTTCAATAATGGAACGTGTACCATATCAACTGATAATGTTGAGGAATTTGATACAACAATGGCGTTTGATAAGGAAAAAACAAGGCGAGAGGATGATAGAAACCAAGAAACAATAAACGAATGTTTCAATAGAGTTAAGAATAAAAACTAAATATAGGTTGAAAATGAAAAAAGTGAAAAAATAGTAAAATAATATTTTTTTCATATCATAACTTGTTGTAACGAGGGGTGTTTTGATTGTAATTTGGAGAAAAGTTTTATAATTTAAACTCTAATTGTTATTGTTGTAGATATGTATTATCTACCACGTAATAATATATTAAAATTAAGAAAGAATGATTGTAATTAAAAGAGACAATTCGGAGGAATTATTTCAAGTTGAGAAGATTGAAAAAGTGATTAAGAAAGCGTTCGAATCATGTGGCGCAAAGATGGAGTACAGTGTTATTGACTGTGTTATTTCCAACTATAATATTGATTCGGATGAGTTTGTTAGGGCACAAGAACTACAGGATAGGATTGAAAAGTGTCTTATGGATGTAAATAAGGATGCAGCAAGGGCTTATATTGCAAACCACGAGCAGCAAGATGGAAGAGTAAAGATATTAAAAAAGGACAGTGATTTTATAAGCGACTATATTAATGCATCAAACGCATCGACAGGTTCAAAGTATGACGCAAATGCAAACGTAGAAAAGAAGAATATTGTTACATTGGGACAAGAGTTGCATAAGGGCAAAAACATACAACAGAACAGGTATATGATGCAGAACAAACTCAAGCAGATGTACTCTAAAAAACTAGCAAACCAATATATAAAAGACCTTGAAAGTCACGTTCTTTATAAGCACGACGAATCTGGTACACCTGGATATCCATATTGCGTTGCAATAACAATGTATCCATTCTTAATTGATGGTCTTACAACACTTGGTGGCCAGTCTAGTGCACCAACAGACCTCAAATCATTCTGTGGCGAGTTCATTAATTTGGTTTATTCTGTTTCATCACAGTTTATGGGTGCAGTTGCAACACCTGAGTTTTTAATGTACATGGATTACTTCATCAGGAAGGATTATGGTGATAACTATCTTGAAAGGCTTAATGAAGTTGTAGAGATAAGTAGAAAGAATAGAACACTTGAACAGGTTATTGAGAATTGTTTCCAACAGGTTGTGCACTCTATGAACATGCCGGCTGGCAATCGTGGTTACCAGACAGTCTTTTGGAATGTGGGATATTTTGATGAAAATTATTTCAATGGTGTGTTTGGCGAATTTAAGTTTCCAGATGGAACAAAACCAAAATGGGAAACACTGTCTTGGCTCCAGAAGAAGTTTATGAAGTGGTTTAATAAGGAAAGAACAAAGTACATTCTCACCTTCCCTGTAGAGACTATGGCTATGTTGACTGACGGTCATGACGTTGTTGATAAGGAATACGCCGATTTTACAGCCGAAATGTGGGCTGAAGGCCATTCATTCTTCTGTTATTTGAGTGATTCACCCGACTCATTGAGCAGTTGTTGCAGACTCCGTAACTCATTGAAAGACAGTCAGGATGATGAACACAATCAAACAACACACCAATTCTCTATGGGTACCGCATCAGTTGCAACCGGTTCAAAGTCCGTTATGACAATCAACCTTAATCGCGTTATTCAGGACGCAACTAGAAAATATTTCGTTGAAGTTGAAGGACACGAAATTGAGCATGGTGAGCAGGTTGACATCAGGAAAGTGTCGGATAAGGCTAAGCTATATGAGTACATAGAGGCAGAATTAACAGAAATGACCGAAAGAGTACACAAGTATCAAAAGGCATTTAACTCAATTATAAAGGATTTCTATAATGCAAACATGCTTGATGTGTATAGGGCTGGGTACATTGACCTTAAGAAACAATATTTAACAATTGGTGTTAATGGCCTCACAGATGCAGCAGAATTTCTTTCGATTGACGCCAACCTTAATAAGGATTATGAGGAATTTGTTAATTTGATTCTTGAAACAATTAATAAGTCAAACAAGAAAGACAGAACAAGGGATTGCATGTTCAACACAGAATTTGTTCCAGGAGAGAATTTAAGTAACAAGAACTATAAATGGGATAAGATGGACGGCTATTATGTATCACCGAAACACATCATGTACAGCAGTTATTTCTTCAACCCAGAAGATGACAGTTTGTCAATTATTGATAAAATGAAACTACACGGAAACAACTTTGTTAAATATCTTGATGGCGGACAGGCAGCACACCTTAATATTAACGAACACCTTTCTTTTGAACAGTATAGACAACTATTGAGGGTTGCGGCTGAGAATGGTTGTAGTTACTACACTTTTAACTGCAAGAATAGTGTGTGCAATGACTGTGGTTATATAAGTAAGGATACGTTGGATACTTGCCCGAAGTGCGGAAGCAATAATATCGATTATCTAACGAGGATAATTGGATATCTTAAGAGGGTATCTTCGTTTGCAGAACCAAGACAGATTGAAGAATCAATGAGATATTACGAAAAAGTATAAATAAGAAAGGATATGGAATTGTTAAAGTTTAGTGCCCCATGGTGTGGCCAATGTAGGGTGTTGACAAAAAACCTTAATGGGTTTAATGTTTGTAATCTTGTAGAGGTTGATGTCGAGGACGATGAAAATGAGCCAATTGTTGGGAAATATGGAATTAAGAGCCTTCCAACACTTGTGCTTGTTGATGATGAAGGAAATGAATTAAAGAGGTGGAATGGCATTGTCAATGTTAATGACTTGAAATCAGAAGTGGAGGGGTTTAATAATGGTTAAGTTCTATAACGCAATGGTGGTTTTTGAGGAAATACCAGATGAAATCACCATTGCCATTAACATTACGAACTGTCCATGCAGGTGCCCAGGCTGTCACTCTCAATTTCTTTGGGAAAATATTGGTGATGAATTAACAACTGACGAATTAAGAAAAATTATTGTTGATAATAGCGGTATAACATGCGTTTGTTTCATGGGTGGTGATTCAAATCCGGAAGAAATTGACAAATTATCTTCATTTGTCAAGGAGAATTTCTTATTAAAGACTGCATGGTACAGTGGAATGGACAAATTAAGCGATAAAATTGATATCAACGACTTTGATTATATAAAGATTGGTCATTATGATGAAAAAAGTGGCCCATTGAACAAAAAAACGACTAATCAGAGGCTGTATAGGGTTGTTGGTGGTGATTTAATTGACATAACAAGTAAATTTTGGAAAAATTAAGAGGAAATTTTTAGTTTCCTCTTTTTTATTTCAAAAACTTTTAGTACCTTTGCATCAGAATTTAATGTTTAACATAAAAAAAAAAGAAAATGTCGAAATTTAAGGTTAATCAAAGTGTTGTCAGGAAGTCTGACGGTAAGGTTGGTGTTGTAAGAGCCAGGGAGATTAGTTCTGTTGGTGGTAAGACCGATGTTAAGTATCTTGTGGATTTCAACGAAGGGATTGAAAATTGGAAAGTTGTAACAAGGAACGATATCACATCTTTTGTTAAAGGTGGTGAGAAATCTCCTTATGTAGTTAAGAATTACGAGGTCGGTGATGGTAAGGTTTTGACCGTTGCTGCGCATGTTGAGACACAAAAGGACTGCATGTATGGCCCGTTGCTTGAAGAGTATAAAGTAAAGACGAAGATTCTTACAATTGGCTTCTCTCTTTACAATGGTGTTGACGAGTATGATGAAGAAATTGGAAAGAAATATGCTATTCACAGGTGTAAGTGTAATCCGTTCACAACAATGACGAGCGCTTTCTCTGGTGAATTCAACAGGGAGACTGTTGATGTTCTTATGGATGTAAAGGCGAAGTATATAATTGATAATATTGATAATTTCTATCGACCAGAGTAATTTGTAGGGGGAATTTGGCTGATAGATATTTTGTGTTTTGTTTGGCTGGTTTGCGATTGCGAACCAGCTTTTTTTTATCTTGAAAATTAATTTCCAAAAGTTATATATTAAATACTTATAGTAATATAAGAGATAATTAAAATCAATGTCTAGAAAACAATATTTTGATATAAAATATCCATTCACAGACGGTGGCACGGAGAATTATGTGTTTGACTTGAATTCAAACCAGAAAGACCGTGTTGCTAGTGACATATTACATGTTATTTTTACACCAAAAGGTCAAAGATTGAGAAAACCAGATTTTGGAACCAATTTAATCAAGTATATTTTTGAGCCGAACGATGGTGAATCATGGTCTGGCGTTAAGAAAGAGATTCAAGAGAGCGTTTCGAAGTGGGTTAGGGGTGTAAAATTAAACAACATTGAAGTTTTGTCATCTGAAGATGGCATGAGCATTTATGTTAGGATTGATTATAGTGTACAGGATGGAAATTCATCATATAATAACAGTATTGCAGTAGAATTATAAAAAAAATATGGCACAGAACCACATAAATTATTTAAGTCGAGATTTCGATAGCATTAAGGCTGATATAATAGCATATGCAAAGCAAAGTTATCCAGAATTGAGTGATAATTTTGGTAGTGATACAAGCGTAAGTTCATTTATTGTTGATGCGCTTGCTGATTGTGTTGATAGTTTGAACTACCACATTGACAGAACGTTTCAAGACACGCAGTTGAGTAGTACAAATTCAAGACAGGCGTTAATTAACATTGCAAGGTCGAATGGTTTGAAAGTTCCAGGCCCCAAAGCTGGTATGTGTGAGATTAAATTCTCTTGCATACTTCCGGTTGGTAATGATGGGGACAATTCTCAGCCAAAATGGAGTGTTGCACCTGTAATACAGAGAAATTGTGTTGTTGGAACTGGAAATTTGTCCTATACGATTGACGAAAATGTCGATTTCAGGGAGCAATTTAACTATGATGGTTTTTCCAATAGAACATATTCACCTTTAAGGAACGCAAATGGCCAAATAACAGGTTATACTGTAACAAAATCAGTTGTTGCAAGCGCATGTCAAAGAAAGATTTACAAAAAAGTGCTTGGCGATGGTGATGTTGTGCCATTTATGGAGGTTATGCTTCCAGATACAGATGTTCTTAATGTTGAAAGCGTTATATTCAAGTCAAGCAATAACATTACAGTAACACCAGAAATATCAGAATTCTATGTTAATGAGGAACAATACCAATTCAGAAACGGTTCTGTGACAACATATAGGTATTTTGAGACGAATTCATTGGTTAACCAATGGAGATGGGCACCTGAAATGGATGACACAAAATTCCATGAGGGTATTTTACTTGATAAGTATAACCCTGAGGCTTACGATGACTTTGATGAGTCTGGAAATACTTTATCAAGAATATATAGGGGCTCTTGGAAGCCATTGAAGCAGAAATTCATCACAGAATACACCAACAATGGCTATATGAAGCTAATATTCGGTCCTGGTGTTGAATATACCACAATACCAGATGGTACAACCTATTCAGAGTATAGAATGGCAAAGATTATGAACAATGATATGCTTGGTGTTTTGCCAAAGATTGGCTGGACAATGTACATTCTATATAATGTTGGCGGCGGTATCGACACAAATGTTGCAAATGGCGCAATAACAACGATAAAATCGATGCAGGTGGACTTCCCTGACATGGTTGGAAGTGACAATGACTACAAGGCATCAATATTGCAGACAATGTCAGTAACAAACACAACACCATCAATAGCCGGTAAGGATGCACCAACAACAGAGGAGTTGAAATATATCATCAAATACAACACATCGGCACAAGATAGGTGTGTCAGCGTTAAAGACTATCAGAATAGGCTGATGATGATGCCACCAAAATATGGTGCACCATTTAGATGTTCTGCAATTGAAGAGAATAACAAGATTGTTTTGAGTTTACTTGGAATGAACGCAAATGGAACACTTTATAAGGGCATTCCTAGCACACTTGCTTCGAATATAGAGAAATATTTGAGCCATTATAAGAGCATTGGTGATTATGTTGAAATAAAGAGTGGAAAAATATATAATCTTGGTTTCCTTGTTGACGCATTTATTGACAAGAGTTATAACGCAGCAGATGTCATAGCGTCCATAATCAGAACTGTAGAAGATTATATGGATGTTAATAAGCATAATATGGGAGAAGATATTTTCATTGGAGACTTATATAAGGAAATATCAAATCTCGATGGTGTTATAGGTTTAATAGACCTCAAGATATACAAGATTCATAATGGGGCTTATAGTACCGATGAATGCCCATTACCATCAATGGAAGATACCCATTACAGCGAATGTAATGTTGAAACCGAACAAGGCTTCATGATTGATGGTGCAGATGTTGAGAGAATCGACATAGATGCGACAGATTCTGTTTTGCTTGGTGATTATAATGCAATGTATGAAATAAAGAACCCAGACGTTGATATAAGAGTCAGAGTAAAACAAAAATAAAAAAGAAAAGGTTTTGTGAATAAATGTCAAACAAGAATTATCGAATAAGAACCCAAGTAAATGGCGAAGACAAGGTTTTAAAGGTAAACCTTAAGCAGGGTGTAAAGACACTTAACATTCTATCACTTGAAATAAATCCTGAGGATGTGTATGAAAAGCATACCAGTGATTATGGCGTGATAGTTGGCCGAGTTTTGGCCAATGAAGCTTTTGGTGTGCCAAATGTTAAAATCAGCGTGTTCGTCCCTCTTGATGATGTTGATGAAAATGATTATGTCATTTCAAATGAATACCCATTCAAAACATCACAAACAAGGGATGCAAATGGTGCAAGGTACAATGTTCTCCCACAAAGAAATGGTGGTGCAGGGACATTCCCAAGCAAAAAGATGGTTCTTGACAACGACGGTTGTGTTGAAGTGTTTGACAAATATTGGAAATACACAACAACAACAAATGAATCCGGTGACTATATGATATTTGGTGTACCAACAGGAAGTTGTCAGATACATTATGATTGTGACCTTTCAGATATTGGTATTATTTCACAACACCCATATGATTTCATTGCAAAGGGCTATGATGCAAACCTTTTCAAATCTAAGACGAAATTTACAGACGAAGACCTTGATACGGCAGTACATATAATCTCAAGCGACATCTCAACATATGTATATCCATTCTGGGGAGATAAGGACGTAAATAAAATCGGAATTACCAGAAATGACATAAACATCGACTATAAGTTTGAACCATCATGTGTGTTCATGGGCAGTTCAATAACAGACCCAGATGGTACATATATCGATGAAATGGGCAAACCAAATGCATCAAATGGTATGTTTGAGACGCTTGCAACAAGCACTGGTGACATCGAGGTTATCAGAAAGACTCAAGATGGTGGTGTTGAGGAGTTAAAGGATAATGTAAAGGGAATCATAGATGCGTTTGGTGTTTGGTGCTATCAAATTCCAATGAACTTAGACAGAATTGGTACAGATGAATTTGGTAATAGAATTGCTATAAATGACCCCAATAAGGGAATTCCAACAAGGGCTAGAGTTAGGTTCAGAATAAGTCTTTCAAATAATAACACATCTGGAGGCGTAACAGCAAAAATGTTGGTTCCATGCAACCCAGAATTGGAATATTATGGAGAAGGTTCTCGTGAACCAATCCCAAGTGGGATGACAAAGACTGGAAGTGGTTCTTCGTATGATGTCACATATCCAGATGATTATGTGAAGATATATGAGTTTGGCTCAAATACACCAGATGAACATTTCAGGGATTTGTATTGGGGGAAGGTATATAGTGTAAAACAATATTATCCAAGATTTCAGTATGAAGATAATCTTAAACCAGTTAGAAGATATAATAGTAAAGAGAATGCATACAAACCTTATAAGGATTATCTTTTGAAGATTGATGATGATGATGCAAAAGAGATGTATAACTTTGCTGGTTATCCACCAATATATTCATTTAGGCAGTCATGTATTTCTTCATGCGATATGATTAATGGCTTAAATACCTTTCCATACACAACGATGTATGCGGGTCCAGAAATGGCAATAGATGAAAGGTGCAGTTGGTGGTTTTATTATCATATGTCAGAGGATACCGGAAATGAAAGGTTGACTGAAAAGGGTTTGCATTTCTGCTTTGAAAACGACTGGATTAACGGGTGCTTGTATTTCCCCAAATTTGGTGTAAAGAATGGGGATTATTTTGGCAGGAAGAATGACGATGGTGACAACGCAAATAATGATAAAAGAGAACACGCCTCTACATATGACAATGTTTATATAAGTGGTAGGCACAATTTTTTCGTGCCAGACGGAAGTACAATGTTTAATATTAAGAACACAAAAATGTACTGGCATGGGCGCGACACGAACAAGGATAGGAGTTATGACACTAAAGATAAAAATGGTTGGGGGGACATTACTTCATGGGTTGATGAGGATAAAATTTTCACATTTACACGTTCAAGTTTAAAGTGTGGAATAATCACAAAGAAAAAAACAATTCTAAATCAAGATGTTTTTTATTACAGGTGTGGTGGATTACAGTTAATTAATGATAAGACAAATGAAATATTTGGCCCAACCGAACAAGTTGTATATAGAATGCTCTACGCGAGTGACATTATATTACTTGGTAATCTAGAAGATATTTATGACCACTTGCCAAAGCTTTATAATTCATTACCAATAACGACTGCAACATTTCCGCCAATAGGAACGACATTTGATATGAATGAATCCGGTATGAGCAAGCATTGTTATCGCAATCAGGTCACAAAGGGTGTTGACAAAAACGAAGATTTGATTGATGTTTTTTCAAATTACTCATACGGACAAAAAAGTAGTGATGATTACCACAGTGAAATGGCTGGTGGTGATGGTTGGACTAGTAATATATCATACATGGAATATAATTACTCTAGTGATGCAGCGATGGCTTTGTTAAATGGAGCAAAGAGGTGCATAAACATGAGTGATAAAAATTATATAGTTCTTCTTACTCAATTAATAAGAAGGGTGTCACTGTATTTTGAATTGGTTAGGGATGATGTTGATGATATGTTGGCATATGATATTGCAACATTTATTAATACATCAAGAATATGCGAGCTTGATGTCCATAATGATATGACTTTTAAAATCAATAATGTTACAGTGCCGACAAATGGAATAATCGACGCATATGATATTTCACAGAACGAAAATCGCTCTGCATTCGCTTCCATGAACCAATCAATTAAAAAATATGTCATTGATGGTATTGGTAATAGAAAATATATTTCAACACCACTTTCAATCCATGGTTTTGATGGTAGGCTTAGGGATTATATAGCTGATAACAATTTTAATGGTTCAATTAATCTTGCATCTGATTATGTCGACAAATCTTATATGACGTTTAGGTTTGGATACTATGATGGTTGGTTAGGGCCGTTTCGACAGAGTTGTAGCATTTTTCACTATTATAATGGAAAGGGTAAAGAAGAAGAAAATGGAACAACGGCATTAAATTACTTAAACGGGCCATTATATATTCCAAAGAATTCATTCTATTTCTATTTTGGTTTGAGAAGTGGATACTCTGCGCTTGACGTTTTGAGAAACAATTATATAGGTTATGATGAAGAAACCGTATCGAACGACTCTGTTATAAACATTTCACAGAATAGTGCTTTATCATGTGGTGAAAATGGTGAACAATATGGTTCAATAACGGTATTCACATTCAGGGTTTCAAAGCCAATTACGTGGACAGTTACACAGGGTTCAGTGACTATTGCCAATGGTGAAGAAAATACTTTAAGTAGCGAGTTTGTTATAGACGGTCTTCTTGCAGGAAGAAATTATAAGATAACGATAACTGATTCAGATAACAGAACATTTGAATCCAACTTTAATGTAGATGAAGAGGCTGTGTCGGTTCAATACAGTGCAGAAGAAAATCCATATGAGAATAAACATGAACTGATAATCGACATGATAGACAATCGCCTGATAGGTCATTTTAGCGGTTCTAGTTGCAGTTATGATGATAGAGAAGGTACTGGTTGTAACACTGGTGAAACATACTATTACGCTGGCGGTTCTGGAAATAAGTTGAACGCTTTTGTGTATGGTTCAAACGAGTTTGATGACCGAAATAGCGATGACATGAAAGTTCAACTCAAGTTTGACTCTGATTTTGATTCCTGGGAGGCAGATAGAACAAACTTAAGTAAGACAATAAGAATCAAATTCCCAATAGAGGTTGAGGAGGTAAAAATATCATGTGAGGTGTTAAGGACGAAATGTGATGAACAAGATTTTAAACACCCATGCGTTAAGAGCGAATTAACGGTTAGATTCCAGGCTTATGTAAATGCAACACTAGAATTGAACAACATACCTGTGGTTTATCTTGCCGGTTGGTCACCATATGAGTGGTGGTCGCCATCCAATTCATCAGACGTTCCGGATGCGAAATTTATTGATAGTCATGGTTATAATTTTAATCTATTTGATTCACTAAACACAGCGCACCCAGACCAAACAACAACAACATGGATAAGTACAAATGTATCTGGAAGTAGTTACGTAAAATATAGTTTGAATAGGGGCTATAAATTTGTTGATAGTGACACAAATGAAATTCTGAAATATGAAAACCAACTATTATATGTATCAAACATGGTGTCACGTGTTTTTGGTGGAAACCAAATGAAACTTAAAAACGCTGATGACATTAGTGTAGACCATGACTTTTTACCAATTGCGATATCGCCAAACTATAATTTGGGTGATTATAAACAAGTTGTGAATGAATTTCCACTTGACACCTGGGTGTTTAGTGGGGATAATATACAGGTTGCTTCTATTGCCGGTGATGCCGAAAATGAAATAAACATACCACATATCGTTGGTTCAAATTACCCAAGGAGCTATGATAGTGTTACAATGTTAAAGGCTGGAGACCCTGTTGATGAGGTTGTTGTTGGTTATATTAATAACGAAACAATAACGGCAAACTTTGATGAGGGAAACTTGGAGTTTGGTGTTAATTTGTTTGCTTATATGAGCAAAGATTATCACGATGCAGATAAGCCGATAGCAAACATACAGCCAACCGACTTTACTCAAGAGGTTATTGGGAGATATAAACCATATGACGTTTATGGGTATTTTGGCGTTAGAACTGTTGATAAGAGAATGGACTACCAATTTGTTGGAAGGACACCATTGTTATTGCCAAGTGGATATGACTCTTTTAGAAATTTAAATAGCAAGGCTTTTGTACCTGGTAGTGTTGATATTGACCTTTATGGCGGGTTCAGATTGAATTATGTCGGAGATGGTTCTAGCAGAACACTAACGTCATACAGGACTTATGGGGACGAATCTGTTAATAAGTTCTTCGGTTGGGATAACGCAACAAGAGAGACTTGGATTTCAAGTGTTGCTGGCGATGATATTGTTGATTACTTCAATGGTCTTGAAAGTGATGCTGACAAGGAGAATTATGTAAAGAACAAATCAGCACAGGCATCTGTCTATGATTTCAGTTTAATAAACACAAGCGGTGAAAAGAAATGGATTGAGAATAATGCAGAGTGTTGGTTAATGTCCCAATATAAAAAAGCCAAAGATGAAGGGATGGTGAATTCTTGGCTTGAAGATGTTGGAAGTTATGTTTTGGTGGGTTCTAATGATTTCCTTAAAAAAACAGAGCGTGAACAAAAAGTTTTTTTGGGTGACTATTATGAAAGAAAGTACGATGGTCTTACTGCATATGACGCAAAGATTTACTGGCTTAAGAACAAGGCGAAAGAACTTGAAGAGAATTATGAGTGGTTAGGTGAGCATGAAGATGACTTAACCGCTAATACCATAACAGAATTCCTACTTGAGAAATTTGGAGAAAGTGGTGATACATTTGTTGAAGAAGAATTTAATGATGAATATGATGTATTCAGTGGTCTAACTTCTGAAAACGCACAAACTTATTTTGCTGAAGACATGTTTGAAAATATTGCAATTTTAAAGTATTGTACGGATAGGGGTTGGTATAACCAAGCTGGCACTAACATGGGTTGGGTTAAAACAACTGGGGCCACAGAAATAAGTGATGAATATAATAATGCAAGTGATAAAAGAACATGGATTGTTAATAAGTGCGTAGATTATAGGTATGCCATGCTTAATGGGTTGGATGTGGCAAAAAAATATGAGTTTGTCACCGCTTATGGCAGTAATGATACGATTGTAATTAATGGTGATGGTATTGACATTTCTAAAACATTTTTCAATAATTGCGGATGGGTTTCTATTACTGGAACAACAACTAGTGAGCATCCAAACTACCCGAATGCTGATAAGCTTAGGGGCGCCATCATTACCAAGTTTTGTGAACTTGCAGATGTAAATGCGTCTGAAGCACAGGAGTTTGCCCAAGGCATTGATGGTTTTTTAGTATCATCAAAACCATTTAGTGCTAATTCAGAATGGATTAACAGTCAACTTTTAAGTGGTTATGGCCTTTCACTTGCGTTTTATTCTTATCTGTATGATGAACTTAAAGGTGAGTTTGGACCATCCACAAATGATTTTGTTGGCCTTCTTAATCACGTTTATTCAGGTGGAAGTGTTTTACAAAGGTTTGATAGTGCTTTAACAGATAAACAGTATTCTTGGATTAAAGATAAGTGTGGTGACGACCTTGCAGATGAATTTAAAAATGAGTTAGTTGAGAACCAATATAATTGGTTTGTTGGAAATGTAATTACAGAGTGCTATGAGTTCTTCTTTGGGCAGAGTGATGAAGATAAAAAAACTTGGTTGAGTTCATCATTGTTGGCCAATAATTTCAACCAACTCACCACCCAAGAACAAGAAGAGTGGGTAAAAGATAACGCTTTAACGTGGGCGGTTAATTATTTCAACGCTTTAGATAGTAATTCAGAAAAAGAAAGGTGGATATACAGAAATGCTGGTGATTGTGAGTTGTATAAGTACAAATCATTGTCAACACAAGAAGAAATTGATGAGTTTATAGCAAACCATGCCGGTGAATGGGCGATGGTTGACTTTAATGAACTTAGCGAAGAAGACCAGCATGATTTTGTTTTAAGGAATTCAGGAGAACGATTCGTCGATGCTGTTGGTTCCTGGTCAGATTACGATAAGGAAGAGTGGTTTGTTGAAAAACTTGGTGGCCAGATGTATGAAGAATACATTAACCTGAGAGCAAACATGAGTGGTGAAACCAGAACAAAGTGGTTACACGAGAAGTCATCTGATGTTGCTTTGATGGAATTCAATTCATTGCCGCAACAACAGACGTATAGAATAAGGAATTGGATTAATGAAACATTTGGCGATGATGAAAAATATGATAATTATAGCGGTTACGTAGCAAGCGCACAGACCACATGGCTTAATACGAATAAATACGATAACAACGACCATTTCGCTAATGCTAACGATATAAGCGCCAATACTTATAGCAAATCTATTAGGTGGAATATCTACAACGCTGGAAGTAGTAGCAGTATTGCTTCTTATAATAGAAGTGCTTGGGTGAGGAGTAGGGCAAAAACATATGCAAAATATAAGATAACAGAAACACAGAATAATGAAACTCTTAAATCTTGGGTTGTAAATATTGGTAAGGAGTTATTCTATTATGGCACATATTATTTATCTACGACAAACAACATATATAAGAACTTATTATCATCACTCGCATCAAAATACCAGACAATTGCATTTAAGAACTATGAATATTACTCTCATGAACAAATCGACTTTGTATCGTCAAGTACCTTTAATGGCGAAAGTGTTCAAGTGGATGAATTCTATTCATGGTCGAAAGAAAAGCAACTTAATTGGGTTAGTGGCTATACAAAAGAAAAGGTTCAATTATATGTTAGTGAAGCAACAAGCGGAGAAAACACAGAAAATTGGTATGTTTCATCTGATGCAGAAAATTATTTAATTGGTCTTGCAACTGGTATTATAGAAGACATTTATAATCATATAAGTGCCAACACAGAAGAAAGGGATTCATTTATAATAGATTTGTATACCGATTGGGCTAATAATGCATTTTATGCTTTAAGGACTGGTAAAAATACATATTTAACACATGATGGTTTACAGACCGAAGACAATTGGCTGAGTGGAAGCACAATAAGTGGCGTTAGTGCAACAACTCTTAGTGAAAACAGTGGATGTGTCGAGTGGGCAACTGCCGAATATAGTCTTTCCATTCAAAAAGCAAAAGAAGATTGGGTTAAAAACGAAGCAATCGCAAAAATAGATGATGAATATGATAATGTAACTGGAAGTCGTTATTTATTTGTTTGGAAAAAGTGTTTTGAGTGGGCTAGAACTATATATGAAATATTAAGCCAAGAAGAGAAAGAGGCATATCTAAGAGAATTATATGCACAAAGGACTGAAATTGGTTTCTTCGGCTTTGATGATGAACAAGAAGAAAGGTGGATTAGAAAAATTGGTGGAACAAATGCTATAAAAGAGTTCGAAGAATGGGATATAGATGACGCAACAAAATATTTCTTGTCTGAAAACAACGTAAATGAAGCTGCGTTTTATGAGTGTGAAACGGAACAACAAAAAGAAACGTTGCTTAATGAGTATGGTTTGTGTGACCAATATTCGGCAATGACATTAACCACACAAACCATTAAGGATGAATACATACGCAAAAACGCTAAAGAGGCCATTAATGCTGAATATTATGCATTAACATATAAGGATGCAAGGAAATATTGGTTTATTGATGTTTGTGGTGATGTTGAATACTATGCTTACAGTGGTCTTAGTAATGATGATTTAAAAGCAAACTTTATTAACAAACTAGATGGAGATTGGGAATCATTCAGTGTACTGAATGATTCGGATAAAAAGACTTGGATAAAAACAGTTGTTGGTGAAGAGGCGTTTGATGAGTATAGTGGGTTGATAAAGAGTCAGGAGAAAGAATCTTATGTCAGAGAATGTGCAAAAAGTTGGTATGAAAATATATTTAATAATTATTCTGATTCTGGCACTACTATTTATACCAATGTGGTTGGCTATGAAGCATGGAACGATAAAATGTGGTGGATTTATTTCCACTCAGAGGGAAGCGTTAGTGAGAGGGTGGCTTATGCCAGTGATAATTGGAATAATAGTGAAATCAGTGGTATTGTTGTTAGTTCATTAATAAGGGAATTTAATTCAGCAACAAAAGAAGATGCTCGTTACTATTGGTTAAATAACAAGATGTCAGGAATAAACGTGTCAGATGATTCGTTTGCGGATTCATGGGCCAATGCAATGATAGATGAATTTTATCAAATCACCACTCTTTCTAGTGAAAACAAAGAAAAGTGTGGAGAGGCGTTGCACAGGTCTCTTGTTGAAAAATATGGTGGAAACTGGGCCGTGTTCAAAGGTTGGTCAAGCGATAAAAAACAGGCATGGTTAGCGTCCAAGGATGTTGATGGGATATATAATAACATAAGTTACTTGATTAGTCAGAATGCTGGTGATGCGAATGAGGTAATTGATGGTTTGAAGAAGTGGTGGATATACCTAAATGGTGGTGATTGGACTCTGATGAAATTCAACGCTATGCCAGAAAAAGACAAGAGAAGCTTTGTTTACGAAAATGGCGGTGGCCAACTGATTACTGGTGGGCCACAGCGCCTTGAAACGGTTGAAGGCAGGGGTGATGGCGCGAAGTTATTTGATGTGTCATTCTATGAAGAAGGTTCTGATGGCACGTTTGAAGTTTCCGAAAATAAAATAACAGAAAACGACATCAATATTTGGGACATGATTACCGATTATGGCCAATATTACGATGAATTCATACCATTATATACAATGCCATCAGACATTGACCACGTTAAATATTCAATTAGTGATTTGGCCGATGGTGATGCATCGTTTAATGCAAGCTTTACGGATTGTAGCACGGCATTCTCTAATGGGTTCGTTATAGGAGGAAATAATGAAAACCTATCTATTTCGTATGAACCTGGCGTTAAGGTAATTAGGAGTATTGATTTGGCAAAATATGATGTTGGTTATGAGTTCAGTAATATTGGGGCTTGCGCAGAATCAGCAACAACGTCTGCATCCACAAGCGCGTTCACAACAATTTGTGCGTCTTTTGCTGGAACATATTTAGCTGTTAATATTCAGGACGACAATGAGTGGGGTGGGGAAAGATACACAGATGTACGAACTGACGATTATAACGATGGAATATACCCATCATGGGCAGAGTATTCTAACGGTGACATATCCAATGTTTCGAAAAAAGCAGAATTTGCTGCATATGTTTGCGTTCCGAACAGTACTGGATATAGTGTTGTATACTCATATTCATTTAAGATGAGTGATGCGATAAACTATGATAGAACACAATTTGTTTGTCCTTATGGTGTTGATGGCGGGGATGAAATGATTTTTTATCCAATGCCAGATATTGAGTTGTCAGACTCTTCACATGATTTTAAATTCCAACCAGTTGGGCGTGTTGGAGAAGAATGGGAAGATTTGCCATCCAATTCATTCTTAATTATACCAACTAGAAAGATTTATAAGATAAATGCGGCAAACACACAGCTAAAACAGGGTGTTATTTACAATCGTGGATGTACATATTATACAGGTTCCATGTACGCGATTCTTAATGTTGACAGGACAAGCATGTGTATAAGGGTTAACACACCGCTTAGGAGTTCTGGTGAAACAATAAACTACCAAACAAATTCATTAAAGGCGCATGAATTTCATAGTTATAATTGGCACACGTTTGGTGAACTGGATGAGTTATATTGGACTAACTCTGAGAATGGGATAACCGTAAATTATAAACCATCTAGAATGGAGTTCAATGTTAGAAGAAACAACAATGAAATTACCGAAACAACGGTTTATTTCTCAATTAAGAATGGCTTGAGGTATAGAATGAAAATATACTTTGAAGACCAAGATATTTAGTGTTTAACATGAAAACGCAATGCAAGAAAAACTTCTTTTAAATCAAGCAAGGAATGTTGATGCTGGAAAGTCGAACACAACGATGGTTGTAAATTTATCTGGCAGAAAGGACATCATAGTTGATGATGCGTTTAATGACGTCATCAATGAATATAATGTTTACCTTGATGAAAGGGAAAATTGCACAAAAATAAGATTAAGTGCTGATGTTAATTTAATTGCAACAAACATTGCCTTCAACTCGATAACAGAGATTGTAAAAGATGAGGGTAGCAACAAGTGTAGGTGTTTGAATTATCAACCAACAACAATCAACAGTACTGTTGGGAAGTCATCAGGATATACGTGGGGAAACAGCATAACAGACGCTGTTATGGACACACAGATAACCTGGGATGGAAAGGATGACAAAAACTACACATATTTGTGCGGAATAGACATATTTAATAATCACATTTTAAGGTCAAGGTCGAAATGTGCTTCATATTTTAATAAGGGTCAGCAGTATGGTGAAAATTTTAATACAATAGATGAAACACTAACAAGCGTGTATGGTTTCTCAACAAATAAACAATACATGATTAACGGTACCGGAATTCAGTATACAAAAAGATATACAAGAGAGAATACCTATTCATTTCTTGATTCAATTAATGTTAATCTAAAAGAAAACGGTGGGTGGTTAGGTTTTTTGAATAAATCACAAATGCTTGTTAATGGACTGAGCGGAGAAAATTATTATGGCACCGATAGGGTTTTGAACAACCAGTTCGCAAACAGATTTATTGATTTGTTTCCAGGAAGAGACAGGTATTCATTGTTACCACATTACAATGAAAGCAAGAACCGTTATGAGAAGAATTGGGAATGCTGTTTGACTTATCCATACAGTTCAACAACTGAGCATATACCGTTTATAAACCCAAAACTTGACACATTAAGAATAGCATTCATCGATGAAACGGAAGAGAGTGATGATGGAATACATAAGTGTGTTGTTTATTCAATTTCTAAGCATGGTTTGAATGTTGATGATACGATTAATGTTTATCGTTCAAGTGAAGATGGTATGTTTGATGAGCTTGTTGTTGGTGATGTTGTTGTTGACTCAGTTATTGATGACTATGTTTTCACCATAATAACAAATGATTATATTTGCAAGAATTGGGTTAGTGTTTTTGATAAGAATGCACTCGAAGAATATAATGTCTTGCATGTTGGTGAAAACGAATACAGAGTTGAGGTGAATATGACAACCCAGAATGGCTGGTATTATGATGCTGTGACTGATAACTGGAAAAATTATCCAGAAGGTGATATTAGGTTTTATACAGTATTTGCAATAAACGATTTTCTTAACTTGGATTATGAAAGGGTTGCTGGAAATAGGGGCAAAAAGTATTTCCCGTTCTCAAGGTTTGCTGATTGGTTTATGAATAATTTGCAGGGTGGCGGTTCTTCGGTTGATGAGGTTAAGGAGGCATTCAACTCATTAAGCGCTTCATGTGAAATTTATGCAACAAAGGATGAAAATGGTAATTGGATACCGGACGAAAGTTGTTTGACGACAACACTTAATGCTATTGATGAATTAGATTTGCCACTTGCTGCAATGTATTCAACAAGGCCTGGTGAAAACCTTGTTTTTTATATAGAACCCGTTGTTTATAGAACTAACGACGAGAAGTATGGCGATTATGAATCGTTTTTAACACAGTTAGCATTTATATATTTGGATAAGTGTGGGAGTAGTTTTAATGAAGATAGTGCAAACACCCTATTTTTAAATTCAATAAGCGCATATGATTATTATGGCGCATTTGATAAATACTATGAACTTGGTGCCGAAAGCTTTGGTGAATTATACAATGCTATTAGGGCGTGGTACGAAGACGAAACACAAGACGAAGATTACAGACAAACAATTATAGATAATGTAAACGATGTTGAATACGAATTAATAGAGATTGATTCTAAGGAAGTACTAAAAAGAAGACTTGAACAGTATTTTAATAACGAAACTGTTAATGAGGTATACAATTTAAATTCAGAATACAGTCCAGACGGTGGTCATACGACCATAAAAGACACCATAGAAAATAACTATGTTGTAATTGATGATGGTGTATTATCAAATCTTGGTTCCAAGAATCTGTCATTTGCAAAAACCGTTGATGGAATTCAGTGTAAGTATTATGTAAGGGTATTTTCAAGGTTCCCAAATTTTGATTTCTATGACAAGGCTGTTAGCGAGGACGACATATACTCAGGAAATACAGGAGAAAGGCCAATTGATGAATACTCAAAGTCTGAGTACGAAAAACAAAGCACAGTATCTAGAATAGGTTTCGCCAAAAATGTTTATGGTGACGATATGTGTCAGATTGTATATAATGACGATATAGACATATATGCGATAAGAGACAATCTTGGAAGGCCGTTGACTTCTCTTTATTTATCGTTCTTCAAGACGAATTATGGCTATAAGGAATGGTATTATAAGAGAAGCGACAACGAAATACCAGACTACAAAAATGAAAACGTTGAATGGTCAAGGTGTTTTGGTGCATTAAAATGCGGATTTGAGTATTCTCCATACATACAACTCGGTTACACACCAATTGGATTGGGTGAGGATGATGGCTTTGGCAACATTCATTTTATGAACGATGTTGATAACAACTCATTCGTTCGTGGCTTAAACGAGGATTGGCTTGGTGGAGGAAGAAGCAAATATAACCCATCAAGCTACGAATATCAGAATACAGATTTTGATGAAATCGATTTCAGGTCACAAAAGTATTTCTATGGTGATTTCTGTTGCTATTCTCCGTCCGAGTGTTTGGAAACCGTAATTCAGGATTGTTGTAATAGATTTAACAGTGTGCAGCGTGAAATTGGTGGTAGAAAAATTAATTTATACACAAATAAATTTAAGATTGACGAAAACAATCAACCAATTTCTGTTAAATACACATATGTAAACGATTTCTCAAACTCATCGACACTGGTTTACGATAACGAACCGACAAAGCACCCAGAAGGTGTATATTATCATCAAAACTATGAAATCCCAATAAGAACATTCTCTGAAAATGTTACGGAGTTTGTTCCAGACATGATTAAAGTAATAGACTTTGGTAGCATGCAAGCATCAGAAGATGCACCAGAAACAATTATTGTTACAACATCAAAGGAGACGTATTATGATATGAATGCGAGGCCGTGGCTGTATAATAGGAAGACAAACGAACATTATAAGTGTGATATTATTAATGTCCTTGATGTTAACGTATTAAGGTTGGCCCCACATGGCGTTTCTGTTAATGCAATAATATCAGGTGGAAGTGATAGTTATTACGTTTACAGCAAGCCAGAAACCATTCCAGGTTATGCTGAAATGATACCAAAGAATAGTGGTATATTGAGGTGGAGAGAATTGGTTCAAAACGGTTTTGAAGATGTTGAGGGTGTGGTTACAGAATATCCATTCACAAATGGGTGTCTTTATATCAATAGGAATATTAACATATTTTTGAGAAGACAAGACCCATTTGGTTTCTATGGTTTATCAAATAGGGCTATTTATTATGGGGTGGATGTTCTAATGGGTGAGAAGAACCCATACGAAGATGAAGCCATTTTTGACGATACATTTAGAGAAGATTACATAAAATGTTAAAATATAAGTATAGTTTAAATACGTCATATAACACCAAACAGATTTTTCTGGATGATGTGTATATTTCTCCGGACTTGACATTTATTAGTGGCACAACACCAGCAACAAACTCACTTCAATCCGAAAGCGGTGTAATTGTCAGGTCGCCATATTTTCCAAAAGATATGACAACTGAGGTAAAATCTAGAGATATTGTCAAAAGGAATGGCTATATAATGGTTCCCGTAACGCTTCAAGTACAAAGCGCAACAATAAGAGTTGGAGATGACTTGCAAAGCATACAGGTAATGTATTATGTAGAACACAATGGTAACACTTATTACGCATTAACAGGAACTAAAGTATTCACGATTAACAGTGTTGAATATACTGCTACTGATATTTCAACACTTGAAATAATGGATAAGGTATATGTTGAAGACAATAAGGTTGTTGTTAATAACATAACATATAATGTGTTGATAAATAACAATTCACAAGTCTCAATTACCGATTCTATTGGCCAGCCTTATATATTTGGTGATTTGTGGGATGTGTCAAATGTAACATCTGCTTCGACATTTGTTGAAAAACTCAATTTTGGTGATAATTTTGAAGAAAGCATAAAATGCAATTCAATAAATTATTATGGTCATGCGCCTTATATTATATATGAAGGTGAAAAGAAGTACATAGAATACATTTATAATGATTCTGGTGACACAATTGGGTATGGAATAACAAAGGATGATTCCTGGGTTGTTGATGGTGTAGAATATTCTTCATATACAGAAGCCGTAAGTGCTGCTGAAATGGCTGGACTCACACCACTTGCTGTTGTTAAGGAGCCAATTTATTATGTACCAAATGAGGAAATCGATACTGGTGTCGATGGTGAATTTAACATCTACAACAAGCTTAATTATATTGATGAGAATGGCAATGCCTACATGGATATAAGTGGAACCACTTATATTATGTACTTTGAACCATCTGAAATAAGAGATAGTGGTATAATTTGCATAGAAACAGAAGTTAATAACATACCAATCCTGTTGGGCGATAGGATAATCATTCAATCAATGGAAAACTCCGCTGAAGTTGTTGTTAAATATGATGAAGGTGGTTCTGGTTATACATATTTTAACGGAAGAAGGTTCGATGTAATACCAAATCTTTGTGATAGCGTCAATCTTGGTGGGAATGATTTCATGCTTACAGTTGAAAGTGCAAATACCGAATCCGGTATTACCATTGCAAGCACAGAAATGTACGATGGAAGCAAAATGTATTTTGAGGTAAGTGGTGATGGTGAGACAAAAATAGCAAGAAAGGTTGAATATGTAGAAGATGAGTGGCAATATGTCTACACCGTTCAATATAGTGGTGGTGGTGTGGTTTATGCGCCAAGTTCTGCAATTACCGTAGACGAGCATGATGGTGTCCAAATTGACCAATATAGGGCCATTGTTAGACATAAGGAAGTGGTTACTGGTGTTAATTATGCTGATGAAGAGGACGATGATTCTGAGGTAGATGCATCATACGATTATATTATCACAAACACACCACTTGAATATAGGCTTGTTGTTATTGATACGGTTGGAAACAATAAATTGCTTTGTGTTCCAGAAGTTAATCCATACCTGTATGACGATTATGCTGGTGGTGATGTGAAGTATGAGGTTTTAGATTCTATTGTTGGTAATGATTTCATAATTAAGAAAAGAAGCAACATATTCGGTAATAGTGACCTGTATTTTGATACGTGGCTAAAGCCGGCATATGATGAAATGTATTATTCTGGAAGTGGGACTTCTGCCTATGAAGTGTCAAATATATTAACTGATTTGAATTTCTTTGAAAGAAGTTCATATTTCACATTGCCAATCACATTATCAAATGATGTAAGTGACAAGATTGAATATCAAGACCTCGTAATATCAAATTATTATCCAGGAGAGGAAGATATTGCTATCAACAAGCTTGTTGATATGGAAAAAGACATGTATACGCCATTTTTTGTTGATTCAAATGGTGGTAGCGTTAATATGGTTAATAGGATTGATTTCAATCTTCATTTCAGAACAAGAGACCTTGATACGTGGAAGATATTGGAAGATGAGGGTGTTTACAATGGAAGTGGTGACACCACTAATCCAACAACAATGAATTTGGGTGCAAATTATCAGTACTGCAATTATTTCATAACCGATTATTATCCATATTACAATTACGCAAGAAGTGGTGGAACAACAAACCAGAATGATAGCACATACACATTTGGCCCGTTTAGTGGTGATAATTTCTATCAATTAACAAAAAACTCAGATTTGTTGGGATTCCTTTGGTTTACCACAGATGATGTAAAACTAAAGAAAGATAAACTTAGCAAATCGTTCTTGAGGTTAACATTCTTTGACTCAAAGAACCCTGAGAAACAAAATATGTTGGGTACATCGACATTATATTTTGATTGTGATAGATATTTTGACGTTCTAGACAGACAATATGAAAAGACAGATAAGAGCGGCACAAAATACCAGTATGAGTTTGCTGCACAGTCAAGGCAGCCTAATAGAACTGGTAATGATTCATATAACAACCAGGATAAAATAACAATTAATCAAACGGCAGGACCTGGTGTTATGACGGAATGCTTTAAAATACCAAGTGGACAAACATCTGGAGAAACAAGTCTTTATAACCTAATGGTTGGTGAATCAAACCTAAAACTTGATTCTAGAATTACAGTGGAGGATAGGTATCATGGTTCAAACTCAAGTGAGGGATTTTATGCTTATATATTGAAGGCGTTTGCAAATAAAACCAAAAAGCAAACAATCTATATGAAAGCAGAATTCTTCCATGCAGGTGTTGGGGTTAAGATTCCAATGGTTATACCAACAAAATATTCACAAGAAGTATCTGCATATACAGCAATTTCTGGTGAAGAGTGGAATGAAGATGTGTATAAGGATTTTATTGGTGGCTATGACCTAGATTCTGTGTTTGATAGGCTGTATGTACCAATTACAATAGAATATTCAAGAAGCGAGAGAAGGTTTATCTATTCAATCGGAGAAGAAAATAACTACCTTAATGCAATCGCTGATAATTATAGTATGTTGAATAGGACTTGGAGTTTCAATTTATTTGAATTAAAAATAAAACCTTAGAATAAGATAGCGATGGAGATATTAAATAAGAAAATTTCATTAGAACCATATATAACAAGGTTTCCTGTTTGTTATCCTTCGTTATTTAACGGCGAGGTTAATTATTTGAACCCAAATAGCGAAGAGGCGATAAATCTGGCACAGTATGGAAAAATGCCACTTAGTATTAACGAAGATTCTATTCGTCAATACTATGATGACTTCACGGAAGATATGGGAGAAAAGTATGGTGGTAAGGTTTTATCTTATGCTGTGTTACAGAGGTGGTTTACAGAAATGCTAGAATACAGGAAGATGCTGTATAGCAATTCTTGTCATGGAAAATTCGATAACCTTGTTGATTATTACACGAGAACATATGGTGGTGTTGATATTACCAACGCACAACAATTGGATGAAATATATCAATCACATGGTGGTGATGAATTCTATCGTTGGCTTACTTATCATTACTTTGTATTATTAGACCTTGAAGACGTATATTATAGCAAATCTGAAATAATACGAACTGACTATCCTTTATATTCAGATTGGTGTGTTGTAATGATGAATCTTGGAACATCAAAACTAACATATCCAGCCGCAATGAGACTATACGGAAAATTCAGCACTTGGCATGAGTTATATAGTGAGATGAAGGATGAGTGTTCAACAAGTGATTCGTGCTGTGATTGTGTTGATTATTGGTCAATGGGTGGAAATGTTATGTACCAGATATTAAGTGGGTGGACTGGAATTATTAATGGGTATATACTGGAAGACAATGAGGCTGTCAGGGGTTTATCGGATGAAGCCAGGTCATTATTGTATCCAGAATTCGATGTTTCTGTTAATATAAAGTCAAAAGTAGAGGATTTTGGTGTTTTCTCGCCATTTTCCGTCAATTTCAATCCGTATATAACATATACATCTGGAGAAACTTGTATATATGACGATGATGTTTGGATAAAAACAAGTGATACTGATTATGCCCCACCAAGTGGTTGGACAAGATACTCTGAATATTACTATAGAGAACACCCTGGTGAAACCATAAGGCAAATAGATATACCAGATACAAGTGGAAGAACAACATCATCGTTGGATGATTTCGTTATTAATGGTGATACGGTTGATAATCTTGGTAATTTAATGCCTGGATACTTCAGGCCAAGCAGTGCATCTACGGTTGTACAACCAGCAGAGAATTCGTTACTTTCTCTTCCGTATGTTCCTGGAAAATACGCGAATGCGTCAACTATTGTTGGTGGTAATAAGGTTATTGATAAGGTTTATTTTGGTGACGTGCTTTATAGCATAAGATTTTATGGCAAAGATATTAATGGAGATGTTTTAAATGGTAGCGAACAAATCATATCTGCGGATGAAGTTGTGTCTGTTGATGATGTGATGGAAAAATTACAAATATGTGTTGATGCCGTTAATACAGAAAATACCATCCCAAGTGATGGAAAATTATATGCAGACTTTACATATTATAAGGGCTGTACGTTTAGTGTCGGTGACGACAAGACAATTAGTGTATCTGGTGACACTCATTTGACGTGTGTTGACCATTGTACGCTTGAAGAAACAACTTGTCAATATCATTTATCACAGACGGAAGCATATCCGGTAAGATATTACAAAATTGTGAAGAATGAAGAAAGTGTATATTCCGATGACCAGGGTAAATATGTTCAAGCATATATGACTGATTTCTTCTTTAAACCAAGTGGGTTTACACAAACACAAAATGTTGTTTGTCCAGTGTTGAGAAAAGAAGAATTATTGGATTTTTCTATGGTTGAAAAGACGGTGGACAATATTTATATAGATAGGGGATATGTTACAGTCCTCGATAAACTTTTGAGGATTGGTGAGGTGAGAGATTTCGAACAGCTTGAGAATTACGGAAACAAGATGTTTGATATATACAATGTTGATGAGGGTATTATTTAATTTAAACTGAAATAAAGAGTACAGATATGGCAAATGGCGTTTTTGGAACAATGATTCCAACACTTATAGATGACAATAATATACAGAATTACGTTGACATATATTATAGTTATTCACCAACAAGGAACAATACGGATGTTGATGGTGCTCCTTTTGTTAGGGTTCCATATAACGATGTTAATGGTTTTTTAAGTGGGATTCGTTCGACATCAGATGAAGATACTGGAGTTGATAACATTGTTGATGGTTTGTATAACCTTAAATTGCCAGCAAACATTTTTGGTAATAAGGGTTTTTATACAATATACATAAAACCAAGAGAGGTTCCTGTGACAATTTTGGATGTATCAACACTGAAAGATTTCCCAAGTGTCAGGGGTGTTGTTTTGGATTTAAAAGCATTACCAGACGAAATAAAGAACGATGCGTCAAAGAATAATGGCCTTGTTGGTTACAGAATGATATTAAGGGATGGTGATGAAAGGGATAATAATGTTAGAATTGTCACATCAAACAATAAGTGCCAGCCAATCACAAATGTTGCCACGACAACGAATGTGCAAACATACTCATACCAATATAATGAGAATAGCACATTTACGTTCTTAACATTTACGCCGTCAAGTGCCCTTAGTTTTAAGGCAAATTCAACGCCATATATAGGTAAGGCAACACAGAATGCATATTTGGTCAATACACTTTTTGAACCAATTTGTATTGAATTAGAGATGGTTGCTAATGATGCAGATACACTTGCAACAATGATTAGTGGAAGCCAGCTTAGAGACCTTAACAATGGTCTTATCACGACTTATGATGAGAATAACAACATATTCATGCAACATGAAATGTCTACACTCAAGAAGACTGAAACAGGTGTTCCACAATATGAAATCAGGGAGAAGCGTGGAAATAACATTGATTTTTCACAAACAATAACAGATAAACTGCAATAGTTTTTATGATAGGTTACGTAAAAAGTCATTCAAATTATAGAATCCAGGAAAGGCACCAATTGGTTAACAATGGTACCATTTTTGAAAGGGATATAAGCACCGTTGGTGGAGCAAACACATTTGCCAGGGGTTTGGCAACTGTTTATCAAAGTGGAAATTTTGTCATTGTTGTCAACAATTCATCTTCTCCATCAAGACATATCAGAAAATCATCATGGCTTGCGTCTGGTTATAATTCTGATATGTGGGATAATGCAATATTGTCTCAGCATTCTAGTGATGTTTATGGCTCAATTGAAAAGAACATAACACCAAAGAATGACTTTATGGATTTAAGGTCTTTTTCATATTTTGGGAGTTTATCGTCTTTGGTTGAAAACACGGTGTCTAAGATATTAACAACTTATCCATATGAGTTGTTTATCACAAATAAAATTGACGAATTAAATGAAGGGACTCTTGTCATACCAAGTGGAAATTGCTATCCTGTTGAAAACCCTGGTTCAATAGACATCTATAATGAAAATGCACAACAAAATCTTTCTGATGATGTTCTTGGTCATTTTTATAATGGTGGTATCGATAATTATGGTTTATACTTTGACAATGATAATGACCCAATAAGCGGATACGACTTCACATGGAACGTAGAAACGGTTGCAATATACAACTGTGCTGTTGATAAAAATGCAAATGTCAATGTCGGTGATGAATATACTGTAAACGGAAACAAATGGCACGTTTGTGGGGTTGTTGTTACGGACAACAAATATGTGTTTGTTGAATGTTTCGATGTGGATGATGCAGAAATTGACGAAAATGGGTCTTTTGGCGGTGTTTCTTATTCTGGGGCAACAAAGATAACTGGCCCATGCAAAAATATGTTTTTTGCAAAAATAACCATAACAACAAATGTAAATGATACCGAGTCATCTTATGTTATTTATGCTTATTGGGATAATGCACTTAAGGTTAATTACATATTGAATACTGGAGAAAATGATGGAGATATATCAATACACATAAGACCTAGAATGGATTTGTGGTTTTATGATGAATTTATTGATAATCTTGATTTATTTGGAAAGTGTTTGATGGGCGAGTTCAGTGGTATTAAAAATACTGCAAATTTTGAGGTTTTAAGTGAAGGTGATAGTATAACCCAGAGAAACATAGAAACATTTGTGTTCCCAACCACAATAAGCCATTATAACCTTGAGTCTGATGGAATTCAAATGCAGAAATATGTCAATGGCCTTGCTAAGATTGGTGTTTATTATGATGATACATACACCGACAATCTTTACAGAATGATGACGCATGATTCATTAAAGAATCTTGACTGGACAAATACTTTCAATGGCAATGATGGGCCGGCAGATAACGAATACCTTAAAACTGGGAAGAAGTTTTCTGCACTTGTAAGGGTTATGGGTTATGTCTTTGACCAAGAAAAAGCATATATTGACACAATTGGTTATTATAATACCGTAACATACTCAGGAAGGGACAATTTAAGCGACTATTTCCTGACAGATTCTCTTGATACAGACGGTTGGGTTGTTAATTCTGTATACCCATATGATTTAAAGGAATACTCAGCATCAACATCTGGTGAATATGTTGATGTTACAAGTAGTGGAATATGGTCTATTTCTGCACAAACAGGAAACATTTATTCTAGAAAATTTAGCGAAAACACAGCACTTATAATTTCACCTTACTTTGGTGGGCCAAATGCTTACTATGAACATTGTTCTGGGGGTGAGCCAGTGAAGGAAGAAATCCAGAATGAGAATTACAGTGGCCAAACATATGTTGTTGTTGATGGTGATGTTTTGAATGTCATTAAAGACTATTCTGAGGCATATCAGGTTACATTACCAACCATCAATAATGAGTTTATGAAAAGACTTAGAATAAACTCAAAACAGATTTTAAGGAAGAAGGGTACTGTTGAATCAATAGAGTCAATGCTGTCGTTATTTGGTATGAGAAGTAAGAGGTGGTGCGGTTCATCTTCTGATGAGTATGATTTCGATGTCGAGGAATACACCATTTTCACACCGCCAATTGAGGATGAATTTGATAGTCAGCAACACAGAATGTACAAGATGGACTGGTATAACTCATGTAAAACAATACCATACCAAACACAGTCATATCTTAATGGTGAATATATAGAATATCAGGGTTTGCCAGTTGCTTACAGAGATGTTGACAACGAAGGCACAATAACAAGAAAACTCTATCCAAACTTCAACTCAAATGGAATATATGACGGTGATATGTACTATCAGATGAATGGTGGGTGGATGAATTATTACCCATATAGATTTGATGAAGATGATAAGGTGTTCATGATGTTAAAATCTAATGGGTTGGAAGTGTGGCCACATTCTGCTGCAACAGCAAGTTATCTTGGTAAACTGTACATAGCAGATGATAAAATTAAGCTTGGAACTTGTAGTACGATTATTGGGCCGTCTTATTCTTGTTTCATTTCTGATGGTTTTGTTGATAACCATCCAGCAGAAATAGTATCAAATATAAAATTCAAGTCTCCAAAGGGCATTTATCCGGCGGGTTCTATTATTGAGTGCGTTCGTAATGGTTCTAGTTATGCGTGGAAAATTGTTGAGTGGTATGGCAATAGTAATTACAAAAATTACACAGAAACACTTAGAAATGTTCGTGCAGTTAACAATATGAGAGAGTTGGTGTCTCAGCCAATTGGTGATTTAACTGATAATGTAATATATTATGTAACAGATACCAGCGACAGATTTGCTCTTATCAACGGGTATCCGTATGAGATAAAGGATATTGCATTAAGTGGAGAAAATGAGATGTATTTTGAAGCTTATGTATATGATGGCTCAATTTCAGTTGGTGGTGAGCTATATGGTGGCGTGATAACCGTCAGTGACCCAAGAGATGAGGGTGGAATAACACAATACAATCTTGATTTGTATGCTGATGGCTCTGCAATAAAGATATTTTATACCGGAAATAGGGTAAGCGCATTCACACTGTCAGCAGATACTGTTTACAGTGACGATGATATGTCATATGCATTGACACCAGAAACGTCATTATTATTTATAAATGGTTCATATGAGGATGGTGTTGCTGTAAGTCACTATTTTGAATTATCATCTATTGAAGGTAGTGATAAGATTGGAAGTAATGGCTGGCAACAAATAAAGAATGATGATGGTAAATTACAGGTTCTTGATTCAATTGTTGACAAGTATTATGGAAATAATCCGCATTTGGGGAATTATGTATATGATAATGGTAAAGAATACATAAGCAGGTTTGAGCACCTATTTAAATATGCTTATGAAAACAGATATTTTGATGAAACATGTTTCTCAAACGTTGATGATGTATACAATGAGATAAGTGGGTATGGGTTTACTATGTATACGAGTACTGATAGCACAAATCCGCTGATTGCGGACGAAAAAGTCCATGCATTCATTGACAAATACACACCATCACCATCGGTTATTCAATCTTATGATATTGACGACAAATCCTCCATATCACAAATGGATGATTACGCATTTGTTTCAGGTATTACAAACGCAGATGGCGTTTCATCACAAATCATTAACACAAAACAAATGAAGATAAACTTCTACGTTGATGACATTTATGGAAAAGAAGGCCAAGAATATGTAAAATACATACAGTGTAAAGTGATGCCATATGTAGAACAAGTGATACCATCAACTGCTATTGTTAGTGTTGAATTCATGGGAAGAGAAGAATATGAAGCTGGTGAACAAGAAAGCCCTGGGACAGAACCTGTTGTTAATCCAGGCGGCCCAGTTGTTGGACCTGGTAGACTTTAATAAAATAAGCGGAGTTTATTGCTCCGCTTATTCGTTTTCAAACACTTCCTTGTCTTTTTTTATGTCATCAATTGAGTTTATTGATATTTTATAGTATCCATATTCACTTGGCAAATCAACAAATCTGTAATCATAACCTTCGTCCGTTAACTCCCATATTGCATATCCGTGCTCTGATACTGTTTCTCCATAATCTTTTTGTATAACAGAGCCAGAATAAACTATTTTGCAATTTCCTTTATCAATTTCTTGCCTTTTGTGTATGTGACCAGCCAAAACATAGTCGCACCCATCGAATATCTCACTCCCCTGACCGTCTTGAGCCACAGTTCCGTTATATAGTTTTGTACCAACAACTTGGCCATGATATAATCCGAACACGGTACTTTCCGGATGTTCTTTCTTTGCGGAATAGATATCTGGCGCACAATATCCATCATAGAAACTGTATAAAGCCCATATGACGTTATCATCGTTTACAACACCACTGCAATAATCCAATTGTTCGTCAATGAAATATGCGTTTTCGAATTGTGATGCGTGGAAAATACCAGTAAGCGTGTCGGTTCTCGATGTGTTGCTCTCGATAAGGTCATGATTTCCGGCAATACATATAACCTTTGCTATTGATGACAGTGCCCTTATAAAGTATGATGTAAAATCATAAAGCTCATTTGTCACCTGATTCTTTGAGTTTACAAGGTCGCCACAAATAACAATTCTTATTTCATCACCGTCAAGGCCACTTGAATCAACATCATTTCTTATTTCGTCAATAAGTTTTTGTAGTTGGTCATAATACATATCCTTTTTGTTATATGTCGGGATATGAACATCTGCAATTTGATAAATTCTCTTAATCATATATTATATATTTCGTTATTAATCTTTTTTGCCGAATTGATAAACTTAACTATACCGTTTCTCCCCCATAATTGGAATATTTTTGATGGGTCCAGGTCATTTTCATCGACTGGCACATAAATCAGTCTTATTCTATCCTTTAATCTTCCCTGGTTGAGTGTTGAGTATAATTTTTTTGTTGTTTCTATTGCATCACCATCAAGAAACAGATTGATGTTTGCGTTTGCCTTTTCGAAAAGTTCATGGTATAACTTATATTCATCATTTAGCTGTTTTCCAAGAAGCGGAATTGAGTTTGGAACAACAATTGAGTCAAATGGACCTTCAACAAGAGTTATGTCGGCATTCCATACAACCTTTTCCTCATTGAATATAATGCTTTTCCTATCAACTTTTGGGTTATCGTATCGTTGTCTCTTGTCGTTTCCGGTAAAATCCCTTCCCGTCCAATAGTTGAGGTCGCCATATTTGTCGAATGATGGCAAAATAATACGATTTGAACCCTTTTTATTGTCTTCCTGGTATGTTGTATACCCAATGTGAAAATCTTCGATTATGGGCCAATCTATGCCCCTTTTTTGGAGGTATTGAAATGCCCTTGTCTTATCATTTACACCCTTTTGGAATTTCACATAGTTTTTTGGTAGTGCAAGACCGTCATCAATGAGGTCAGCATAATCTCCCGCAAAATCATCTTCGGTGAACTTCAACTCATACAATGATGTTTGTTTGAATTCATTGACTGCGTCTTTATACTGCCTCAGGAGTTCGCTGTTTCCGTATTTTCTGATGAGCTTATAAATCGTCCCTTGCATATTTTCATCTATGCTAGAACATTTCCAGCAATGAAATAGGCCCTTTGCAAGATTGACTTCAAGATGATATTTGTTACGCTCTTGGGTGCCATCTCTTTCTTGACATTTAGGGCACGAGAATTGAAGCTGAAGACTTTCATCAAGCCCAGACTTACTATCTCCAAGAAAAGAGACGAGAATATCGTACATTCTTTTTATTTCAAGTGGTAACATGCTTCTTGTTTCTTATTTTTATTGTTTTTTTTGCCAATAACAATTAAGCCGTTTTCCTTTATGAGCCTTTTTGCGATAAGACTATTTAAATTAAGTGGAATCGACATGTGTCTTCCATCTTTATTTGTATAAATCAAATGACTGCCAGTTTGCCGGTTGAAAGTAAAACCGTTTTTAATGGCCATTTTGCAAAATTCATCACTTTTCCATTGCTTTATTTTCATAGTTTTAATGCATTTTTCGGTGCAAAAATACTAATTTTTTTTCAAATAGACAATATTTATAAGAAAGAATTTTATTATCATGGAAGAAATTAAGTTTACAGACCAGGATGTTTTGAATCAACTAATGGAACATCTCGATTATGAGTATAATGAATTAGGTGTTAGGGCGCAATACATTGGTGGGTATTTCCCAACATCGGATGAGTTGGAAGATAAGCCGAAAAGCCCATTATTGAATTGGTAAAAAATAATTAAATTGCAAATTAATAAAATGGAAAGAAAAATTGGACAATCATATTTACGAAAAGTAATAAAAGAAAGTTTGAAAAAAGCACTAAACGAAATATCAACAGATACATTGTGGAGTGCGCAAAATAAGGCGTATAAAAAATATAAAGTCTATTATGATAAATTCGGACCGAATGACCCAAGAACATTGAAAGCCCGCGAACAATATGATAATTTCAAATACGCTTGGGATAACGAATACATTTCTGGCAACAATAACCGTAAAGCTAGGATGCTGAAGAATAGTGATAATATTGACAGCGGTAAGAGGTCGTATATAAGCGGAATTGGTTGGAGAGATAAGATGAGTGAATCATATTTACATGATGTTATCGTTGAATCAATGAAACATGTCCTAAATGAATCTAATGAGATGAATATCCAATATAATATATAAAAAAAAAATGAGGTTAAAAAATAACCTCATTTTTTTATGATAAGTATGTTATTCTATGTTCTTTTCTATCCCAATAAAGGACATCATATTCAACCTTATTATCTTCGACTTGAATATTATCTGATTTAAACTCAAGTTCTCCATGTCTTTCTTTGTTTATTTGTCCAAGACACGCAACATATGAGTCTGTCGCGTCAAAGTTTTCTTTTTTAAGTTCTCCGTTTTTATCATAAACCCACTGTATTTCTGGGAATAGATTGCTGACTTTTTCGTGTAAGAGGCTTTTCTTGTCAATAGTCCATGGGTAACTACCAAATAATGTATAATTGTTGTTTTTTATATTGGAGACAATCTTTGATGCTTTATATATGTTTTCATCTTTCCCGTACTTCCTGATGGCCATTAGTTCCGGGAATGAATATTCCCTTGCTTCGTAGCTTGAAATGTAGATTGGGACAATTTTAAGTTCATTATAGATACAATCACTTATCATTCCATTGAATCTAAGGAGTGTTGCCACTGTATTTTGGTTATTTGATGACAATAGTGGTTCTTCAATAACAACCTTGTCTATTGGGTATTTTGAGAACCCCCTAATGAATTGTTGGAATTGTTGTTTTTTTAAGAATAATGCTTCAATTCCCTTAATTTTTGATGGTATTTTTGGTGATATGTGTGTCATTTCTGCTATTTTGCCATATTCACTACCATCATCAACCAATATTGTGATTCCTATGCATGCTGTACTAACATCTAGTGCCATCCATACATTTTGTCCTTCTTGTGTCATTATACTTTTGTTAAGATTTATAATAATATATATAAAAAAATTAAAATAATTCAATATTTTGTTTATTATATCGGATAATTTTAGTATTTTTGCAATGATTTTTAGAATTAGATATGAAATTAACGAAGGAAAAAGAATTAAATGAAGCAATAGAGGATTATTGTTCTCTTAATGAAATATCTGATGTTGATGAATTCAAATACAAATGTTTATTAACCGGATTCAATATTGAAAGATACGGGTTATCTCCTGGTGATAACGTAAAGCGCCAGAATGGTGAAATAAAACCGAAAGAAACTGACGCCGAAGTAAGTGGAGATACGAAAACGGAAGAACCAAAGATTGTGAGAAAGAAAAGAAAAATAACAGTTAAAAATACAGACTAAAAAATTATGATAAAAGTTGGAGAAAAAGCAAAAATCAAGGTACAGTGGAATGTTTTACCATATGATTACACACAAGAGAAGGTGAATGAGATAAAATCACTTGTGGCAAAGAAGTATGGAAAATCAAAGGATGATGTTGATGTGATATATAAATTCATAACACCAGACGATAATGATGAAGACTGTGTTTTTTCAAGAAAAACTGTTGCAGAAATACAGAATCCGGAAAATCACAAAGAATTGTTTAAAAAATATCTTGAACAATATCATAAGGGTGAATATGACATGGATATTATAGAGTCCATTGATAACGAAATCAATTCAAAGATTGATTATGAGGTTTTTGATAAGTATAGAAAGTTCTCGATAAAGTGGGTTAAGTGGTCTAATTTCGAATCCTATGGTGGTGACAACAGTTTTGATTTTACAACCCTTCGTGGTTTGGTTCTTTTGAATGGTGACCCAGCAAATCAAAGCGGAAAAACAACATTTGCTGTAGACCTTCTTCATTTTATTTTGTTTGGTAAATCAGGAAAGTATTCAAGATTAGAGGATTTGTTCAATAACACGCTTCCAGAAGAAACGCAGTTATGTGCAGAGGCTTGTATTAGCATTGATGGGTGTGATTATATCATAAAAAGGACACTGACAAGGCCAGCACTCGAAAAAAGAACGTCAAAGAGCAGAACAACACAGAAGGCTGAGTTTTATAGGAAGATTGGTGATACGCTTGAAGAACTTTCCGAATATGTTGAGGAAAATGGGCAAGACGTTAGAGAAACCAACAAGATTATTCGTGAGGCAATTGGCAATGAGAAGGATTTTGACCTTATGATGTGTATCACCGGAAAGAATCTTGATGCACTTATAGATGATACACCAACGAATAGGGGTGTCCTTCTATCAAGGTGGATTGGTTTGTTACCATTGGAGGAGAAATTTAAAGTTGCCAATGACAGGTTTAAAGAATTGAAACAGAATCTTACGATATACAAATATAATAGGGAGGATTTAAACGACGAAATTGCTGCATTTAATGAAGAATTAAAAATCAAGGAGAAGGAAAACTCTGATTTGGAAAAGTCTAACAAGAAGCTTGACGTAGAAATAAAGGAACTGGAAGATAATCAGACAAAATTAACAGAAAGCAAGAAGACAATTGATAAAGATATAATGTCTCTGGATATAACTACATTAGAAAAAAATATAACAGACACAAAAGAAGAGGGAAAGAAAAAGAGGGCCGAATTTAACGAAAATAAGAGGAAGATTGACGAAATTGGTGAAGTTGATTTCTCAAAGGAGGAATATGACGCAGCAGAGAAGGAAAAGAACGAGCTAGAAACAGAACGTGCGAATATTGGCGCTGATTATAAACTGGTAAGGTCAACTATTGACGCATTAAAGAAGGGTGAATTCTGCCCAACTTGCGGTGCAAAACTGAAAGATGTTGACAATTCAAAGAAAATAAAAGAGAAGGAAATCGAGTTGGAAGAATTGGCAAATAAGGGAAAGGGTGTTGCCGATAAGATTAAGAAACTTAAAGAAAAGATTGAGTCAATGAAGAAGAATAAGGAGAATTATGATACATTGAACAATTTAAATGCATCACAATCAGCATTATCTTCCAAAATAGAACTTTTATTAAAGAATTATGAGAATTTAACCAATAAAAAGAAGAAATACAACGAGAATTCTGAAGCAATTGACCAGAATAACAAATTGGATATAGAAATTAACCTTATTAAGGGTAATCTGAAAACAAAACGCGAAATAAGAGACAAAAATCTCATTTCTTTGAGTACCAATAAGGCTAATGTTAAAACTTACACAGAAGAGAAGGAAAAGAGGGAAAAGATATTGAAAGATTACGATAAGGACGAAAACCTGAATAGGAATTGGAAGATTTACCTTGAAATGGTTGGTAAGGATGGTGTAACGAAGATGATTTTAAGGGAAATGTTACCAGTTGTTAATGAGATAATATCACAATTGCTTGATGATGTTTGTGACTTCTCAGTAAATGTCGATATTAACACCAAGAATGAGGTTACCTTTAATTTGATTAGGAATGGTCTTGTTCAGACACTTGATTCTGGTAGTGGTTTTGAAAGAACGGCTTCTGCTTTGGCTCTTAGAAGTGCACTATCGAGAGTTTCAACAATATCAAGAATGAATTTCCTTGTTTTTGATGAGATTCTTGGAAGGGTTGCAAATGTCAATTATGACAACATGAGACTTTTGTATGAAAGGATATTGGAAGATTATGATTTCATTTTCAACATAACACATATAGAAGATGTTAGGGATTGGCACGAACATATTGTTACCGTGACAAAGACAAACGGTGTTTCAAGTTTGCAACAAATTAGAAACACAAGCAAAAAGGTTGAAAAAGTAATAGAAAAACAGCCTAAAAAGAGAGTTAATAAGAAGAGTACAAAAACAACTAAAAAATGATTAACAATGACATAAACAGAAGTGTTGGAAACAATGATTTTACCGAAAGTGTAAAAACATATTATCAGGAATTGAAAAGGTACTCACCAATACCTAAAGATGTTGAGAGGGAATTGCTTGTTAAAGCAAAGGATGGTGATATTGATGCCAGAAACAAAATAATAACAGCCAATTTAAGGTTTGTTTTTGACACAGCAAAGAAGTTTCGTGGAAGTGGTGTTGATATTGGTGATTTGATTTCTGAAGGTAATACCGGAATTATTAGGGCCATTGAAAAGTTTGATTTATCTCAGGACGTTAAATTTTACACATATGCAGCCTGGTGGATAAGACAAAGGATGATGGCTGCTATTGACGAAAAGATGAATGAAGAAAAGAATGAGGTGAATTTTGATGATGAATTTCCGGCAGAAAACCAGACAATTGAAAATGTATCAGTTACCGATGATGATAGTGATTTTTATTATGAAAGCAATGACATTGCCGATGATAGGATAAACTCTTGTGAAATAAAGGAAGAGAATGAGCAAAAGAATTTTGTTGTAAAAAAATTATTGGCCAGTCTGAGTGAAAGGGAAAGGGTTGTTGTTATGAAGTATTTCGGGATTGATGATGGAGGTGATGGTCACAGTCTTGAAGAAATAAGTTCTGACCTAAAACTTAGTACTGAAAGGGTTAGGCAAATAAAAATCAAAGCAATAAACACCATGAGAGAAGAAGTCTTCTCAATTTCAGAGGCGGATTTTCTGTTTAAATGATTTTCATTTTTGTTTATTAAATTTATATATGATGGCCACATTTTGTGGTCATTTTTGTTATTTGTAATATTTATTATATATTATTATAATGAAATAAATTAGATTTTTATGACAAGAAACAAGAAAACAACTAAGGTTGTTGACGAATTAGTTAATGAAGTTGAAGCAGTAGTCGAGAACGATGTTACTGTAGAAGAAAAAAATGAGACATTTGAAACAGAAGCTGAATCCGTTGAAGAGGCTGTAGAGGAAACTTTTGAGGCCCAAGAAGAGGATTTTCCTGTTGAAGAGGTTGTTGAGGTGGAAGAGGAAGAACCTGTTGTTGCTGAAGTACAGGAAGAAGATGCCGAAGAGGTTGTTGAAGAAGAAACACCAGTAGAGCCACAAGAGGAAAATAAACCAGAGCCAGTTGTTGTAAAGAAATCACATAAGCATAGAGGTATTAAGCTTGGCCGTGGTTTTAATTTTACTTGGAATGGCGTTAGTTATAATTAAATCACTATAAAACAAAAATGTCGGACAAATACACAAGACAAATGCTTACGGAAATTCGTAAGAGAATGGATGAATTAAACAAGGTTGAATTACCAACTGATGAGATGGTTGTCGAGCAGAAAAATGTATATGACACCCACAGCATAATCGTTGAAAATGAACAGAATAATGGTAATAATAATGAAATTGTTATTAAGCAAAATGATGTTCAATTTGGTTCTGTAAGAGTTTCTCAAGAAGATGCCATAAGAAAAACGATTGGTGATGTCACATTAAAACCAGATGCCTTGAAATATTATCCAGGCTTAAATGACCTTGTGATAAATGGAGAGGTAACTGGTGTTGGTTTAGTTTTCCAGTTCAGATATAAAGACCCGTCCGGTGATGGCTGTTATATTTGGGCACAAGGTCTCCAAATGAGCGATTCCAACCTTAAGACGATAGAAAAGATAAGGGATGCATTCTTGAATTGGAAACAGTCAATTTCAGAAGATGGTGATTTGTTGGATAAATTAGAAAAACAAGCAAATAAATCAAAATGATAATAAAAGAGAGTGATTTACGAGAAATTATCACGGAGGAACTCACAAAATCTGAAATTTCTTCCATGATTGCCTCCAAAATTGGAGATAATATGAACTCCAGGGAATTTAAAAAGAAGGTTAAGGAACTTGCAGCGGACGTTGTGAACGAAATCTTCAAAATTCTTTGGCAAAGGAATAGTTTCTGGAAATCTGCATCAACAACTTTTTAATACCATGAAAAAGAACATATATATAACAGAGAGTCAATTGCAAATCATTAGAGAATTTGAAAATAAGGAAATTCTCTACAAAGATTTCGAAGATAATTTAAGAACTTATCTTGAGGAGTTGAAAAAGAACCCCTGTAAGCCAAAATATAATGATTTTTTCCAAAAGAATGACATACCAGAAAAGGAATTGCTTGGAAAGATGGTTGACCTTGGCCTTATATCAAGAAAGGATAATATAACTGAACCAATTGGCGGCGATGGCAAGAAGCAAAGTATGCATACACGCTCGTATAAGTTCTTTGGTGAAAATTTTGATGAAAAAGTAGATAAACTTTATAAAACATTCTTCGATGATGGTGAAAGAATTATAAAGGAATGTGATTGCGGCGGTGTTATGGGTGGTGGAGCTTGTGTCGGTGATGTTACGGCACCAGGAGGTTCCACAACCACTGACAGCACTGGTAATTACACTTATGATGTTCCGGTGTTTGGAATACAAAGAAGGGGTATTGGCGTTGGCCGCAAGAAGAAAAAAAAGGACCCGTCTTTGACGAGGCCGAAGGGAAAAGTTGCAATAAGTAACAAATAATGAATAATTTTTGCATAAAAGTAACACATTTTTAGGAAAATTAGATATTTATATGTTAGAAAATGACTTTGCATATTGGTTTTCAGAAATGAGGTCTATGCATCTTTGAAAATAAACTATTAAAATACTAAAGCTATGGATTACATGGATAAAAATGGGGTTTATGACAAAGCAAAGGTCATTGAGGGCATTGTCGACATTGATGAACAGATTCAGGCATTATGCACAAGAGAGGTTATAGATAAAAGCAGATTGACGCGGCTTCGATACGAGCAGATGCTTAGAGGTTTATATATGTGGGAAAGCCCATACGTTTGATAATAAATTATTAATAAAAATATGGAAACCAGAAGTTACAGGTTCGGAGATTTGAGGGAGAAACTTCGTGAGAGTGCTTCAGAGTTCAAACCAAAGTTTGGTGATGGAGTCGAGGACACTGAGAAAGCCCAAAATAAGGAAGCGTACCGAAAGATGAAGGAGGAGACCGAAGAATACAATAAGGGTATTGAATCTCCAGGTGGAAAAAATACCACAAAATCGCTTCATGCAGAAGCAAATAAGGGTATGTCTGACTTGCAATATGACAGCCCAAAACCAGAAGGTTTTGATGAAAATGTTGAAGCACAAATGGGTGGATTTATCAATGCTTCAGACAAGAAGAATCATGAAAAAGAGCCTTTGGGAAATGCAAGTAGAAACCCGAAATTAGCAAAAGAATTGGTTGCTCATGCAAAAGAGGTTGAAGATGCAACCAACAAGCTTTCAAATTCAGGCAAAATGACAGGTGGAATTGATAAGGAACGTCATGATTCAGTTGTTGGTGAATCAAAGAAGACGAGTCTTTTGAAGTTCAAGCACGTTCAGTTTATTTCCGAGAATCACATGCTTTCTCATGTACCAGATGAGTACAAGGTTGAAGGTAAGAAGTTTTATATGCAAGATTGCAAGGGCAATAAGTATTTGGTTGAATGGCATAGTGAACCTGGTGTTGAAAAACAACTGAATGAAAATGTTGTCAATGCAGAAATGGACAGAATTAAGGAGTTATTCAATTATAGTGGAAAGAATAGCAAGACAACCAATTCTGTTAGGATGAATGAAAATAAGGGCGTTGAAGACATGCTTGGTCGTGTCCGTACCCTCATGAAATAATTTAATTAATTAAATTTGGGAGGACATTAAGATGACATTACAAGCTGCGGTAGTATTATTTCTTATTTCAATGGCCGGTAATATCTATCAATTCTGGGCTGGAAAGAAAGGCAGAGACCTTGATGCGATTAAAAAACAAATAGATTTGCTTCAGGAATTGCAAACAGCAAAGGATAAGGCTTATGAAGAAGCGTTGAGAGTTAAAGACCTTCAAATACAACAACTAACCGATGAAGTAAAGGCACAAACCGAATTGATTGAAAAGAACACATCTGAGTTGAAGAAGATGCAAAAGATTGTTACATTTCTTATTGCAAACGGATGTCAAGAATCAAAAACATGCTCAGACCATTGTCCCTATTCTCTTGAAGATTTGGACAAGTTAATAAAAGGTGAGGATGAATAAGTAGTTTTTCATAATTTTTTTGTTTGTTAAGTGTGCGTGTGGTGTATTTTCATCACACGCTTTTTTTATAATAAAAAATTGTTATATATTATATATAATTAAAAAAAAAATGTTAGATGTAGTTGTACCTTGTTCTGATAGTGATGTGGTGATGTTATATAAATCAATACCATGTATAAGGGAAAATGTAGAAGATGGTGTTGGAAAGATATATATTGTTGGTAGTTTTGCCATAAAAGACGCTTGTGAAGATTTGAGTTGTGAGTTCGTTGATGAATTGGCTCTTATTGGTTTTTCTAGACATTGTCTTGTTCAAGTAGACAGAGAAAGAAGGGGGTGGGTGTATCAACAGCTTATAAAACTTTCGTCTGACAAACTCGTTGAGACTGATGATTTCCTTGTTTGTGATTCAGACCACGTGTTATTGAAGCCACACAGGTTTGTTGATGGTGATAAATACATATTCTATACAACAGAAGAGTATCATAAGCCATATTTTGACACAATAAGAAAAATACTTGGTGATGAGTTTAGCAAAATCATGGAATGCTCATTCATTAGTGACAAAATGGTTTTCAATAAGGAAATTCTGAAGAAAATGAAAAAAGAAATTGAGGTGCATTGTGGTAACAACTGGATTAAGTCAATAATATCTGCATGCAAGCCAGGTGTTTTTAGTTGCTTTTCTGAATTTGAGACCTATGGAACATATATAAGAAAGAGATATAAAGATAGGGTAAAGTTGGTTGATGCAAATAGAAAAATTATTTTTGACCCAGATTTACCATATTCAACATTGCCGGAAATAAAAAGCATATATGCTGTATATCACAGTCTTACACAAGGCAAAAAAGCTGGTTGATTTATATTAGAAAATATTTATATTTTAAAAAAGAAGAAAAATGGAATTGTTTTTAAGTTTTATTGGGTTTTTAAAGATATTCGTCCTTGTGATGTCAATATTATACATCCTGAAGGTTTGTTATGATATCGCCAAGGTTGCTACACTACAAGAAGGTAGGGTTGAAATGGGAAAATATGGATTACTTTATCTTGGTTGTGCAATATCTTATATAATGGCAATAATATTTGCTTGATATGTTAGTAGAAATAGGAAAGAATGAATTGTGTGTTGATTATATCAAGTGGTGTGAAGATGTAGCCAATTCGTTGGTTGTTGGAAATGGCGGGTGTTTTACGTCCTTAAGTAAACAACAAATAGATTTGCTAAATAACCTGAAGGATAATAAGTTTAATGTAATTAAATCGTATAGACAAGCGGGAACAACGACACTGATGCTGGTTAAGATTGCATATGATATAACACATGGCACAAAAAATTTTAATCGTGTGTTGTTTATTACAAACTCGATAAGTGCAGCGTCTAATGCCAAAAATACGTTAATGAATATATTAAATCATTGTCATGAAATAATAGGATTTAATAATGTTAAAAGTAAAGAGACAAACATTTTTCATGGTAACAAGGAGACAAACATAGTATTCTCAAATATTGATGCCTTATCTTCTATTGGTTTTAATTGTGATGACATTTATATTGACAATGCTGCATTTCTTGACATGGGTGATAAAACGGGAGGACTTGAAATAATACAAATTGTCAAAGAAATATTAAAATTTGGCAAAAACATAACAATTGCAAGTTGTCCAAATAAGAAATCTGGTTTCTTTTATGATTTGTGGACAAAGGTTATTCGTGGTGATATTGATTACATAGATTTTAATCCAATCTGCTTAAAGTGGTATTTAGAGCCAAGATTTAACAAAAAAATACAAATGGAAAAATGTGGAAATTTGCGAGAAGTAAAAAATATTGGAATGTTATGTGAATGTCTTGAGAACAAGTATTATATTAGCAATCATTGGTTTGAAAGACTATCTTCATTATTGGGCTCGAAATCAATGATTAGTGAAATTAACGCAAGATTTTATTAAAAAATAAAAATAATATGAAAGATTCTATAAATAAAATAAAGGATTATTTCGTCTCAATGGAGATGTATGAGGGTAATTGGGTTGTTTGTGTAAAATTCAAGCCAAAATGGGGTGCATATTCAAGTGAAGACGGAAGAATTAAGGTTGGGCCTGATGAGAAGGTTCCTGACTTATGGTGGTATTGCGGAGCAAATAATGATGTTGATATTGATGAGATAATTAACCTCATTAATGAAACTGTAGAAACAAATTTGGAGGCAATTAAGAAGGTTGAATTGTTTAAACTGAAGGCTGGTGAGTTAAAGCAAATTTTCTCAGATGAAACAATTAGTTTCAAAAAGTTGCAAACGCTTAAATTTGTGTTTGATGACAGTGTTGTTGAAACTGTAAAACAAGAACCGAAGAAAAAGGTCTCCTCAAAGAAGGACTTGATGTCACATGTTGGTGATGTTATTCAGGAACACGATGTATTCACACAAGAAACCGTGAAAGAAGAGGAATCACCAAAAAAGGCGAGGAAATCGAAACAAAAGATTGTTGAAGAACTCAAACCAGTGTCACCAATCAACATGACAGAAGATGAAATAAATGATTTAAGAGGATAATTATGCTGGAAGTCTTTATATATAGTTTAATGTGCTATGGCGTTGCCAATGCAATTGTGTATTATACTGGGCCATGGGATATTTTTGCGAAATTGAGGTCATATGTGAGTGATAATCCAAAATTGGATGAATTATTTTCATGTATGTTTTGTCTTCCAACTAACATTGGCATTATAATGTCCGTTTTAAGCCTTGTGTTTAGTCCTGAGAGACCTTTTACACCATTCACTGCACTATTTAACTCCAATGTAAATATGTGGCCTCTAATTCTGATTTTTGATGGGTTCTATACTGGTGCTGTTGTATCAATTATCGATACCATTGTTAATAGAATTTCAGTTGTAGTAGAAAGTAATGAAAAACAAATTTTGATTGATTAAATGATTGACTTTGAATTAAAGAGGGAGATAGATGGGTTAAAGGGAGACCTTAATATCACAAAGCTGGCAATTAACAGTGTTCAGATTGATATGAAAGAACAATTAGCCGGAGAAATGGGTGAAGATATGTCTGCTGTACTTAATGGGGAAAGGATTGTTAAGGTTGGAACAATTGAGAAGCATAAGTTCAAACTTAAAAGTTGGCTCAAAAAGATTTTTAGAATGTTTTAAAAAAAGACCAGAGAATTAATCTCTGGTCGAATTTTTATTAATCTTTCTTCTTGTCCAATGGGTAAGATTTTCTATTTTTTGGTACCATATGTCATAGCTAAATGTTTTTCTTGTAATATCTCCACCAAAAGTGACATATTTGAGTTTTTTGTTCTTAACTTCCTCATATAGTTCATTGTAGAGTCTCACACTGTCCATATGATTTTTACAAATAACCATGTCAAGCTTGGATGTTGATGATATTAACAATTTGTTTTTGTAGACAACAACCTGTTTCATATTGAATTTATCAGAATTAATCTTTATAAGTTCATCAAATATGAATTGGAATGTTTTTCTTTGTCGTTTTGGATTATAACCATAAACCCAGAATGTCTCTTCCATGTAATATGGTAGTTCATCAATGAAAATCCAGTTATCATTGTCTGTTATACAATCAATGTATTTCCCGTATTCATTTTTGAACTTCCCAACAAATGTGTCAGTTGGTTCTTTCTTTTTTATAAGCATTAACCTATAATCTGCCTCTGTGAAAGTCTTTTCTTTGTGGCTTGAAACGAATTTAACTGGAAATCTAACACCCTTGTTGTACTTTTCCTGAAACTCTTTGAGCTTTTTAAGACCCACGTCAATTGATACGGCAGTATATATATCCTTCAACTGCACACCATTATTTGTTGTTATGATGTGATATGGGCGTTTGAGGCCAACATATACTCTTGGTATTATTGGCTTCTTTTTCTTTGGCCCACGCTTCTTTTTTCTACCCCTCTTCTTTTTGTATGCCATTTTCTATTGACGTTTCTTCTTTAATTGCACGATTAGGTATTGTTTTGAATACCTTTCCCTTATCGATTGCTCAAAGTGTTGTGGCTCAAGGTGAAAATTTTTTATATTCTCCAAGCACCACATAAGGTATAACCCACAATTGCCATCGTTTAAGACACTTCTTAACGTCTTGTCTTTATACTTTCCGAATGAAAATGTATCATCGAGTTTCATGGTTCAATTACTTATTATCCGTCATAGCCATAATAGCCAAATGCGACAACTTCTTCTCCACCAGGGGTTGTGAACCTACTTTCAAATGACTCAAGGTCCATATAACTCCAATCCTGGAAGTTTTCATATGTAACATATTCATCATCACCATCTTCCTTCAGTTCCCTTATTTTATCTGTTACTGGCACCAACTCGTCATTGTGATAATCATAGATAAGTTCACCATTCTTCCACTTCTCATAATCAGAACCTGTGCACATTGTCAATGAATGTGTGCTGCTTGAATTTGTTTCAAAAATTCCTTGTCTTACTTGTTCCATAATTAATTCCCTTTATAATATTCAAATAATATGTTCTTTGCGTTTGTTGTTACATCAACATCATCATCACTGTTGTCGTTTCCTGTTGACACAAAACTCTCAGGGCTGAAAAGATAGTTCATAAGGAGCGTTTCGTCGCTGAACAACTTCTCAACGAAATCCTTAAGTTCAAATCCGTGGTCAATGTAAAAATATCCTCTTCCTTCAACCGGTTCAAAGTAGAAATCACCAGGGCGATATCCTGACTCAATCTTCTTCAATTCTGGATATCTTACCTCAACACCCCACTTTTTGAGTGTATCAACCAATTTTGGCATATATTCCTCAACCCAGCCATTATAAACTATTGCCGTGAAAAGGTAAGATGCCCTTTCAAATATCGTTTGGTATCTATCAAACTCCCAACCGAATTCTCCAAGTTCAAGTTCCAACACCTTTGGAAGGTTGTTCTTAAAATCGTCATCAGTGTTGTTTGCAATGGTAATTGCATGTGTGCTACTACTGTTCGTTTCAAACAGATTTCTTCTAATTTGTTTCATGTTATTTTTCGTTTTTAATTATATTAAACATTTCATCAACTGATTTATCACCAATTTGGTGTTTTGCTAAGACACAGGAGTTTTTAGCGAATCTTCCTTCAACAAGGTCAATATAAAACGTAAAATTCCCATCATCCCCCATATAGAATTCAGACCATTGTTTGTCTGTCATTATTCTCTTAACACTCAATTGCTCAATGGCAAGGTTGTCAAACGATACAGTCTTAAACCAATTCTCTTTTACAATCTCCGGAAGATATGTATACAAGTATCTTTTATTGGCTCTAACCTTTGCATGGTTATTGTTAAGATATGTATTCCCTCTTCTTATTTCCTTATAACCAAGAATGAGTATCTTTAGGCCATTATCCTTTAATTGCTTAAGGTCAGACAGTTTTATAACACCATTGATAACATGAATAACAGCATTTTGGAATTGTTTTACCTTATTGATGAAGTCATCATCATAATGGGAGAATGACACACCAAGGCCATATATTAACTTTTTGTTGACCAAGTCACAGATTAAGTCATAGTTACTCATGAACTGGTTCTGATTAACCGTCATGTTTGCGTAGACTCTCTTTTCCTTTAATTTATTAAGGAATTCGAGCAATTGCGGGTGGTCCATATCATTTCCATTCATGGCAAGTTCTGTATAGGGGTGGAGTGTGTCCAAGAACTTGTAATCCATTATGTTGCCATGCTTTCCCTGTGGTGTACAGCCCTCGTAACAAAACGAGCAAAGTTGTGAGCATTTTTTTGTAAGGAGGCAGTCACAGTTCTCTGCAAATGCTGGCTCAAACGAGTTTTCGTTAGTTTTTCTAATCTTTGTGCCATCATCCATCATGCAGACGATATAATTTCCGTTTTTGTAGAAATGCATAATTTGTCTTTTAATTGGTTTTCGGTGCAAAATTACTATAATTTTTTAAAATGTGCAAAATTTACTAATTTTTTTTTCATTTTATTTTTGTTGTTTTGATATTTATACTAAAAAAAATGAACTAAAAAATATGAACAGTTTAAATTGTTATGGATATAAGGAAAGCACAGGCGGTTTAGTTTCCTTAAAGACACAGTTTAAGGATGAACAGGGTGTGGTTGATAAAAAACAGAACAAGAAAATTAATGAACTAGGAAAGATTATAAAGGGTGAATCGTATCAGAATAATGATGGTCCTGCACACTCAGCGTCTCACCCAAATATTAGTACACAACCTAGTATCTTGCCACAAAAATTTGGAGATTTAGACATTAAAGAAGTTTTAATTCCTCTAAATAGTTCTGCCACTAGCACTGATTTAAACACAAGTACAGAACCATATTATTATTCCTACTACCTTCCGGATGCAATTCCAAGTAATGCGGTGATAATAAATTGCAGTGTGTTTAATAATGAGGTGATGACTAGTGCTATATGCAGTAAAATAGGCACAGACAATTGGAGCATTAAAATTGTTGGTGATTTTATTCCAAGTGTTGATTATACGACATTAAACGCTTTAATACAATATTATTTATCAACAAATAATGGCAATCAAGGTGGAAATCAAAACGAAAACCCATCTGGTGATGTGGAAGACGTTGACGAGATAGGCACGGTTGACAGGTCTTTGTCGAGCCTTAACATTACAATCGATGACAACACACTCTCAAGTGGAACATATACGATGGTTTATGAAGATTCCACAGGAACTCCTTTAGCTGATACGGGGAATATAACACAATTTACGATTAATCAATAAACATTATGGCACAATATACATATAACGGATTTGTTAGACAGAACATTGCACCTGGAAATGCGGAATATATCGGTGTGTATGATAGCAATAATAAAAGGGTTGGCAAAATCCCCTTGGGGAAATTGACCAACGATTTTGGCTCTCCTATATATAAGGTAGGTCTTTTATCTGACATTCATGTAGATACTACCGACTATAATTATCAACAGTACTTAAATTCCTACCCTTATTCAGACGAAGGTGCTGGAGACCTCGAAAGGGCTTTTAAATGGTTTAGTGATGTTGAACATGTGGATATGGTTTGCGCTTGTGGTGATTTATCACAAGGTGGTGGTGATGACGAATTTACAATGACTCAGACGGCGCTTGCAAATTTCCTTCCTTCAATACCATTCTATACCTGTACTGGAAATCATGATTGTGGCGGCGGCCATAGTGGAGCCTCTACATTTCTTAATTTTGTGAGAAGAACACTTGATACTTCAGCACATACCATTGTATCATCGTCTGCATATACCAATTCCTATTATTTTACACATGCTTACCAGAATAGTAGCGGAAACACGGTAAATGATGTTTTTGTATTCTTCTCCATGTATAATTATTCTGCTGGAAATGCATATCTTGCGGATGATTTAACGTGGTTAGGCAATGTACTTGAACAATTTAAGAACAATCGAGTTTTTGTGTTTACTCACTTGTTCTTCCCTGATTATGCCGGAAACTTAGGTCGGGTAAATGGCTCTGGTGGTATCTATCCTGGTGGAAACTGGTTGAGTGGTTCCGGACTTAATGCAATGACAAACCTTTTGGCAAAATATAGGAATGTATATTGGTTTAGTGGGCATTCTCATTGGAAATGGAATTTGCAAATATTCCAAAAGAACGCAAATATAGCCAGATATGGAAACGAAGGCGCTTGGACGATACATCTTCCTTCTTGTGCGCTCCCAATCGATTCTGACTATACTAACACCGGTTCTGAAACAGCATCCAATCGTGTAGAAAAGCCCCTTGAGTCTCAAGGTGGTGTAATGTATGTGTATGAAGATAGAGTTATTATAAGGGGTATTGATTTTAATATTAACTCGTCTCAATATGGAGACACAACACAAGGTTATAAGGGTTCAGACTACATAAGATATGTGCCAATAGCAACATACGAATTACATTCTGGTGTAACATTTAATGATGGTGAAGAAATGAATATTGGTGATTGGGAATCAGGCAGTTTCAGCACAGCTTCTGAAACAGAAAATAAATATTCCATAAGGTCTCCTTATATTCCTATTACTGAAGGCAATCACTACTATCTTTCAACAGTAGCGCCAATAGGCGACCAAACTAATGAAAACTCAATAAGAGAGTTGTCTATTTGGTGTTTTTCGAGTAATGCTGCGAATGAATGTCTTGGCCGTATAACAGGAGTTACAGGGCTTAACACAGCATCATCTAAGATAGGTGGAACAGAGACTTCTTTAAAATACTTTGATAGACCATATGACCATGAGGAACTTACTGATACAATATTTAGTATGTACCCAGATACAAAGTACATAAGAATGAGGTGCTATAGAATGGGAAGCGGGGAAAACGATGTAACAATTGACCCAAGTTTAGGTCAAGGAATTGTTATCACTGAAGCACTTGGTGATGTTCAAAGTGCAGAACCAGAGCCAGACCCAACTCCAGGCCCAACTCCAGACCCAAGTTCAGATGGATATGTAACTTATAGCAATGTTGCGCTTAATGCTGGAAAAGCAGGTGCTGTTATAAACAACGTGGCATCTGACTATGGTAGTGATTACGACGATTATGTTTGTATAACATTCAGTGGGACAAGACAGGGTGTTTGGGTTGACTCTCCTTCATATAATGCTTCACTCGGAAGTGGACAAACTTGTACACTTGTGGTAGAAGATTTGAAGGTATTCTCAGGAGCATATACAAGTTCTGGATTTGACTTTACACAATCCACAATAGCACTTCCAAACTACGTAGGTTTCTATATGCCAGAATCTTATGGTAGTGGTGCTGCAAGATATCAAATTGCAAATAATACCCACCCATCAACAACTGAGAATAATTCAAATGGTAAGACACAGTTCCAGACAAGTAGCAGCTACACTGGTGGAACAATAACCATATTAATGAAGATTAAATTGAATTTCACGCAGACTGCTTAAGCGTGTGAATGTTAATACTCTTGTTAAGAATGGGCAGCCATTAACGTGACTGCTCATTGTTTTTAACAAAATATTTGTATTATATTCAAAAAAAATTGAATTTTTTTTTTATTTAATAAAAAATTAGTATCTTTGCAGCAGAAATGAAATTGAATGGATTATAAAGGGGGTTGGTGTAGCGATAGCCACGTCAGGTTTTGGCTCTGAAGGAAACTGTTTGACTCAGTTACCCCCTACAAAAAAAAACGGTACAATCGTTCTTTTTATAAAATTATGTATATTTATATAAAAACGATTAGACTATGGATAGAAAGTTAATAGAAAACGTACAAAAATTAAGAAAAGAAGGGAAAAGTTTTGGGGAAATATCAAAAATACTTTTGATTACTAAATCAAGAGCTTGTTATTGCAACAAAATTAATCTTGATGAATATGATGAAAAAATATCGTCGCATGAAAAATACATAAATTCGGTGTGTGAGCTTTCTAAGAAATGTAGCAGTATTAATCAAATATTACAAATATTGGGTAAAAAGCCCACAAATGAGTATTATAAACACATAAAGAAAATTTTAGAAGAAAATGAAATTGATACATCACATTTTAACGAAGACGAATCATACGAACCAAATGGAATCAGGAAAAAAATTCCAACAGAGGAATATCTTGTGAAGGGGTCTAAGATTTCTACAACAAAAATAAAGTTAAGACTATTGAAAGAAGGTTTTAAAACATATAAATGTGAAAATCCAGAATGCGGGCTAACAGAATGGTACGGTAAACCAATACCACTGGAGTTGCATCATATTAACGGAGATAGAAGTGATAATAGGATTGAAAATCTACAACTACTATGCCCAAACTGTCATTCTTTTACTGAAAATTATTGTGGTAGAAAATTAAAAAAAATAAAAACAAGTAAGCCGAAAGACAATAAAATTGTTTCAAAAGAGCAATTATTAAAAGATTTTAAAACATATGGGTCTTTCTCTGGAGTTGGGAGAAAATATGGTGTTAGTGATAAAGCAATAGTAAAATGGTGTGGAAAATATGATTTACCTACTTATGCGCTTGAAATGAGAAAATATGTTAGAGATTTTTTCGGCGAAAAAATAAAATGGAAATTCAGTAATGGAAATCCAATTTACTTAAGGAACAGACATAATAATAATAATAATAATAATAATAAATGATAGACCAGGTTCGAATCCTGGTGCTCCAACATTAAATAATATTTATTATGAAGATAAAGAGGTATCAACACTGGACAAAGGATGGGCTTATTTGGAGTCAATGGTTTCCCTGGAACGGGATTGTCGAGGAAAAGTGGCAAATTAAGAACAAACAGAAAAATGAATATAAGGAAGTTTCTGTGGAAGAGTGGAATGAAATAAAGAAACAACAAGAAGAAGAATTAAATAAAAAATATAACTAATATGGAGAATTTGATTGAAAAGTTACATGAGATTGTTGATGAATTCAATTCAATTGAAGCACCAACGAATGAACAGATTAATGACCTTAAGCAAAAGGAATTTGATTTGTTTGGCGAAATTGAAACCATTAAGGAATTATGTGAATACTATGCCGCAGATATGACGCTCGATAGAGCACCACAAGCATTTATTTCAGGAATGTATTCAGGGGTTGTTAATGGTTCAATGTTCATTCTTAATGAAGTCCTGAAGATTATTGAGAAGGAGGAGAAGGATGGAATAAAACTAGCAAACAGGTTAATAGATAAATTAAAGAAAATTGAGGGTGTTGAGGACGAAGAGTAAGAAAAGGAGGAGATTTAATTCCTCCTTTTTTGATATTTATATGTTATAACATAAGCAATATGAGGAACATTATCATAACAGAATCACAATACAACAAATTATTTGAGGGTGTTGATTGGACAAAAAACCAAGATGGTACAATAAACATATCAGTTAACAACAACACAACAGATAAGGAAAATCGCGGAAAGGGCTCTGTTGATACCAGACTTTTTGGTAACAAAAATGATGTTCTTTATGGTGATAATACTGCACATGGCAAAACATCAAGTATTTCAAAAACCGCAAAATCAAAACAGGCTGCAATACAATACTATAATAATGTTATTGCGTTTGTTAAAAATGGCCGAAATGGTAGTATTGAAATGCCAGATAACCTTGAAAGTGCAACAATAACAGCGGTTAATAAATGGTTTGATTCCGGAAAGTCTGACAATTATATCATTGATGCCGCGAAGAAGGCAATAGATAGAATTGAACAAGAAGTGAATCCATACGCTTCAACGGTTAATAGAATACAAAATACAGATTCAGATAGGGTTGCTCGATATATGACAGGAACTGTTAATGGAACAAACATTAAGTATATTGCCCTTTTCACAATGGATGATTTTAATTTCAGTGATGCCATAAAACATGGCACAATGAGACAAAATGATTTAACAGATAAACTTCTTGGTATATCTAAGGATGAGAGAGAAAAAGGAAATAAGAAAACAGAATTTGCACCAATAAATGTAACCTACGACAATAAATACACACCAAACATCGCTCAGAATTTTTCATTGAATGGTGTTAAGGATGGGCATTATAAACAACAATTCGGGCTGAATGGTGACAATGGATATTCGTCTGTTTCGCAATTCCTAGATAAATCTGTGAATTATGCCGCGTATGCATTAAAGAAGGAAGGATTTGTTCCGGACTTTATTATTGCCCCTCCCAGTTCTTCTGAATTTAACACTTATTACTGTACAAATCTAAGTAATAAACTTGGTATACCATTTAAGAAAGACTTCTTTTCAAGAAATCTTATAAATGTAAGGTTTGATGATGGTAGGGATGTTAAATCAATGCTTGAAAAGGGTTTTTCACAGAAAGATGTTATGGATTTTGAAAACCAGGTTAAAAATGTTGCATATAAAGAAATCTCATATTTTGTTTCTGAGCCAATGAGGGAATTAATGAACAATAACATTGAATTATTTTCAAATATATCACTTTCAAGTCATAGTAGGGAAAAAACGCCAATAAACGATGTGTTTAATTGCTTAATGGAATATGCTTATGGTACAGTTGTAAAAGAAATGCAATCAGATGGTGATATTGTTGATAAACACCTAGTCAAAAATTTCATGCAAAAACAAAACAGGTTGTACACAAAGAGTTATGATTCGACACACATTTTAAATGAAATCCAATCAAGAATACAACTTAAAATAGGAAGAAAAGTATTTAATCAATATCTTGTAAAAACATTACAAATAGTAAAGCAATACTCAGATATGTTGAAAGAAAGGGGATATAAACTCCATTTCAATTCAAAGAGAGTAAAGGTCACACAATTTTCTAAAAAATTTAGACCATTCCTTAATAATGTCTATATTGTTGCAGACAATTATCTAAAGAATGGTCAATTGATGTCACAATATAAGAATGCTAAACTTCTTATTTTCGACGAGGATATAAACACTGGCGCCACATTAAAACTTTGTATTGATGCGCTGGAAGAGAAAATACCCGACGCAATAGATAATAACATTCTCTGCTTGGTTAATGCTTATTGTGGCAACAGTTGGTAAACCGTATGTAATATTATTGCCATATCAATACTCCGTGAAATATGTGGTATTACTTTTGATGGTTGATAACAAATCACTATCAAAGAAGTTGTAGTCATCTACGTATTCCTCGTAACCATCATTCTCATATGGATATTCTTTGATGTATTTGGTGATTACTTTCTTACTTTCCTTCATAAGTTTCTTGTAATCGTCATCACTGATGTCACCGTAATTGTCTAGTATGTAGTTTTCAAAACGCTCTACATACTCTGAAATCATGTTCTTTTTGTTTAATTTTCTCATGTGAAAAAATGTTTAATGTTAATATTCTATTTCCATGTTAATTCCAGCATTTTTCTCATCGTTTGTCAATCTACCCCATATGTTGTTAAGCATTGATTCGCTATAGATTGATTTGAATTTTCTATTAACTCTGCTTGAAACATTGCTGAGCACATCTACCTTCACTCCAGTCTCTAAAATGGAGAAAAGGCCATCAAGATTACCAGATTCAATATTTCCTCTATAAACATCATCCATGTTATAGCCATTATAATAGCAATATATCCAGAGGAATGTATTAATGTCAGACATTTCTTCTTTGAAATTGTTTACAATGTCTTCAATTGAATTAAACTGAATCTCTCTGTCAGAGAACAGGTTATTTGAAAAAACAACCATTTCCTGTTCATTGCATTCTCTGATTTTTGAGATTATTTCGTCACAATCATATCCTTCACTGTCATAATGATTCAATATCGACAGCTTTGCCATCAATAATTCATCATCGGTCTTTATCTCTTCACGAGTTTGTTCAACCAACGCCTTGTTAATTTCCGTTAAGAACGGAATGATATTATTCTTTTCCATATCCAAAAACTTTTGCAAAATTATAAAAAAAATCTGGAACTCACAAATTATGGCCCCAGATTATTGTTTTCCTTAACAATATTTAACAATTATATCATTGCTGGAACCTATTATATATGTGGTTCAATTTATTAATCATTTATAGCCTGTTATTATAATATAAATAGAATTATTCCAAAATTGCTTTTGTGTTCATAATTTATTTTCAAAAATTCATTACAAAGATACTAAAAAGTTTTGAAATAAACAATATGAGGTGTAATTTATTCTAGAATTTGATATTTATTAGTGTTATAAGCTGTATAAAATGTTAGACAATTATTACGATTCGTATGGTTATAAAATGCCTGAGCATTTTGTAACAACTGCTGAGATAAAGAAGGTTAAGTTTGCACCAGCAAACCACATTGAACAAAACTTAACAGAAATTGGCTCATTCTTTAGTGAAACTGGCCAAGAAACTGGTGCTTTATCTCAATCACCGTTGTTCTACAAGAAAGGTGAGAAAAAAAATAATGGTGGTGGCGGAGATAATGATGAGTACGAGAAAATGTACTTGACCTTCGAATACTTAGGAGGTGGCCCTAAGGACTCATTAAGAATTTTATTTGCACCTAATGTGTCAACTTCAACACATGCATGGTTAGCTTACTCAATTGATGATGGAGAAACCTGGACGACTACGTACAATGAAAATGGCCATAGTGTTGGTGGGTCAGTTTCCTTCCCTCATGAAGTAGGCCAAAAGATTTTATTTAAAGGTTCAGGTGTTTCTTTATATGAAAATGGATAATCTTGTTATTTTACAAGTGATGGTCATTATAATGTATATGGTAACATAATGTCCCTCCTCTATGCTGATGATTTTGCTGATAAAACTTCCTTCGAAGAAGGCACAAGTGGTAATTTCAGACAATTATTTGCAGGTAATTATGGGTTGGAAGATGCCAAGCTTTTAAGATTACCAGTAACAACATTAACAGAGGCATGTTATGGTGAAATGTTTGCAGGTTGTGCATCATTAACAAATGCACCTACTACACTTCCTGCTACTACATTAGCAAATGAATGTTACCTTGAAATGTTCACAGGTTGTAAATCATTAATAACTGCACCAGAATTACCAGCTACTACGTTGGCAGATTTTTGTTATGATGGCATGTTCTATGGCTGTACATCATTAACTACCACTCCTGAACTTCTTGCAACCACCTTGGCTAACGGTTGTTACGAATATATGTTCTATGAATGTGCGTCATTAAATTATGTCAAGTGTATGGCTACTGAATTTGGAAATGGAAGCACAACAGATTGGTTATTCCGTGTATCAGAGACTGGAACTTTTGTTAAGAAGTCTGGTGTTGAATGGGATGAAGGTAGAAATGGAATTCCAAATGGTTGGACAGTTGAAGAAGTCTAAATATCAAAAATAATGAGCACCCATTAATTTGAGTGCTCATTTTTATTATCTTCTTCCACCTCTTGAACTTGAACGGTCAAAACTTCCACCACCATGAGTACGGCCACCCATATTTTGGTGATTTATTCCATTGTGTGGCCTATAACCGCCATTGTTGTGTGGTTGATGCCCACCCCGATTAAACGAACCTTCTCTGCGTTGTATTTCAGGCCAATTTGGTGCTGAATATCTAACATCAGGTCTTCTATACCCATTATGTGGGTGAACATATCTGCGAGGATAGTGATGAACCACATAAGGATAATAGGTTCTTGGTAAGATAACCCAATTCCATATTCCGTTTGTCAGGCAGTAGTAATATGCTATACCATTAATATACCTAACTGGGTGTGATTCATAACTGTATTCATACACCATTCCATTATTATACATGTAATAATCCTGTGCATAGGTTTCGCATGAGTTAAGACTCAACAATGCGAATGCTGCAAATAAAATCGTAATAAACTTTTTCATTGTCTTAATGTTTTAATATATTATTTTCTTTATATAATATATAGTTTGTTAGGGTAGCAAAATGGGGTATGAAATTCCTAAAAATGATTAGGGAAATCCCTATTTATCTCCTTACATTCCACATTGATGTTGCTGGCCCAACCATAACATCAATATTTGCCCCCTGTTTCTTTTCGATTGTTTCAATCCATTTAAGAGCGATAAAGTCTTCTGCGCTTAATCCAAGTTCTGTTCTATATGCCTTGTCAGCAATTGCCCTCAAACGTTCAGCCTTTTCTCTTGCTTCCTGAACCTCAGCCTCTCTTTCTTGTGTCTGTTTTGCCTGTACAGCCTTTGCTGTGCGATTCATTTCTTCGAGTTGTTCTGTGTTTGGGATTGCGCGACCAATAATCACATTCTTAATTACGACAGGGAACTCCTTTTCATTTGATAACTCAGAAACATAATTCTGCATTTCCTTAAGAACCTTTCTATCAATTTCATTTAATACTTCTCTGTTTGACATAAGGTCGAATGGTGAATGCTGAGATACATAATCACGGACTCTATTACAATAGTGGTTATACAGGTTTGTACTAAACCAGTCTTTGCCGTAATTTTCAAGCAGAATTGGGGTTTTCCCTTCCTTAATCTGTGTGATGATTACAGTGTGGAAATCAAGAGGTGTGTTATCGTTTGATACAAGGTCTTCCATATCCACTTGCTGTTTCTGAGGAATAATCTTGAATGTTTCAGACGATGTTGAAAACACACACCACGTTAAACCTGTCTTTACGGGGTCTTTGTCAACGCTTCCATGGCCAAAAATCCATGGTTTGTAAATTAATACCGCTTCCTCACCAGCGTCAGGGGACACAAAATGACAAGAAGTCAAACAGAACAAAATGCTTGTTAAAAGTAACAAATTAAAAAATCTTTTCATTTCTTTTTTCTTTTTTGTTGTTTATAAATTTTCTTTTTCTTCTAATAATTTCTTAACTTCTTTCCAAATTATTTTTTCTCCAGTATATGGGTCGTATACGAACCTTCTTAAATTTGTTCCATATCTAAAGTCACAATATTCTTTTGGGGTATAGTAACAATCTTTCCCAAGTTCGTCTTTTAAATCTTTTACGGTGACAATTTCGTAATACTCGTAAGAGATATTAAGTACACCAACAGTTGTGTCGTAGCTTGTCATCTTACGTTAAATTTCTCGATTAGTCTTGCGATGTCGTCCTCGTTAATTTCTCTATCCTTATCCTTTGGCTTTTCTTTTTTAACAAATGTTTTTGTTAGCTTTTCAATTCTTTCCTGTTCACAATATGGACATTTTTCACCACGATAATAAACACGGTGTGTTTCACAAAGCTTTTTCATAATTTTCTTTTATTTTTGTTTGTTTCTAATGATTTTTGCTCTTCCTTCAAGTAGCGCTTCTCTAACATTATCGGCGAATTGGCTTGACAACAGTCTATTTGCGCTTGCGCCATGTGTAATTACCTGTTCAATTCTGACAATTGGTATGTTTGGCCATTTTGCAATATCTTCTTTTTGTATTGGGTGATGAAATGAATGGTCTCCAACCACATAGAATAAATAATATTGGATTATTGTTTCGTAATCATTTTCAAGCACCTCCTCGTGAATACAATCCGGTTCTAATAAGCCAAGTATTTCTGATTTATATCCATAATATTTCTGTTCATTTTCAAGAGCATCATTGAACCATATATAGGAATTGGTAGAATAAGATTCTTTATATTGTCGTTTCTTATCCCTCCAGTTCTTTGCTCTTTTATTATATGAATAAAGAACATCACACAACATCTGTTCGGTTACAATTCCCTTTTCCAGATTATCTGTATATGATTTTGGTGTTCTCATAATTAAGTAATCCTGTAAATTTCAGTGCAAAGGTACTAAAACTTTTTTTTATAACAAAGAAAATCTAAATATTTTTTTTATAACATTCAACATATTGATGATAATGAAACAGATTTAATGATAAAGTTTAGAATAATGAATATTATACTTAAAAAGAAATAATAATGGTTTAATATTAAACTATTATTAGTAATATTATATGATATATATTTTAATATAATTTAATATATTTTCAATTATATTATATATATTATTATATATAATATATAATTTTAAGATATTTTAATAATATATTTATACTTAGCAGTACGTACTGTTATAGGATTTTTGTTTTTCTTTTTTATATTTTTGTAGTGAAATTTTGTTTAATTGGAATATTTTTAGTACTTTTGCATCGTAATTTTAATTATAATATAAAAAATGTTGAAATAAAAATGTTAAAATTCAGTTATTACATTGATGATGTTAAGGACAGGGCGTGGTTTGAGTCATCAAATGTTGTTTATGGTGAGTGTGATGAAAGTAACACACAGTTCAAGACGGTAAGGATAGTATTTAAGAATGGCTCTACTTATCAATATAAAGATGTTCATGTTGCTGATTGGGTTTCATTCAAGAATGCTGAGAGTCAGGGAAAGGCATTAAATGAGCATTTCAAAAAGGCTGGTTACAAATATGAAAGGGTTGAAGATGCGAATCTTGACGAGTTAGAAAAAGAGCTTGAATCAAGAGTTTCAATTGATTACATTCTCAAGGTTAATAATGACAAAATGACACTTATTGACAACAAGAAGGGTGTAGAGTTATATACCATGGATTATCCAGGTGAAGAAATTACCACTTCAATTAAGGGGTTATTGGAAAGTTTAAATTATAATATAAAAATAGATTAATATGAACACCAATTTTAATTATTTGAACAATGGTATTGAAAAGCCAAAAGTAACTTATCCGATTTTTCAAATTAACTTATCAAGCCTTGCAACACTTTTTACTGTGTTATTTGTTGGTTTAAAGCTTGGACACATAATAGATTGGAGTTGGGTTTGGGTTATATCTCCATTATGGTTACCATTTGTATTGTTTCTTTCTGCATGGGGAATAATCTGGTTATTTGGCTGGTTATTGTTAAGAAAGAGAAGATAATATGAGCGGAATAAGTAATTTCGTTGATTCTCAATACCTGGATTGTCTCAAGAGAATCAAAAATGAAGGTGTATTAAAGCACACACGAAGTGGTGATGTTTTATCTTTATTTGGAATGTCAATGAGATTTCAATTAAAGTATGGATTTCCTGTATTAACGACAAAGAAAATGTTCATGAAGGGATTTATCCATGAATTGCTTTGGTTCCTAAAGGGGGATACGAACATCAAGTATCTCATTGATAATGGGGTTAATTTCTGGACACCTGATGCGTATAGGTTCTACAATGAACTTGTAAAAAAGCATCTAAGCCTTGTTAATAATTCTCCTCTTGAACTCGGTATTAGTATGGATGAGTTTATAGAAAAAGTAAAAAATCAGGAGAGTATTAAACTGGCAGTAAAAAAGAATTACCACGGAAATCTTGTTCAGATTCAATACACTTATGGTGACCTTGGGCCTGTATATGGGAAACAATGGAGACACTGGGGTGAAAATGATGTTGACCAAATCCAAATGATAATTAACACCCTTAAAAAGAATCCTTTTGACAGGAGAATGTTGCTTACTGGTTATAACCCTGATGTTATTTACGATGTAGCATTGCCACCATGTCATACAATATACATGTTTAATGCTAGACCATTGGAACATATGGAAAGGGTTGAGTGGTGCCAGGATAATATTAATCCAGAATGGTTGGCACCAACAGAACAAACAATGGATGAATACGGCTGTCCAAAATACGCTTTATCGTTATGGTTTATGTGTAGGAGTCAGGATATGGCATTAGGAACACCGGCAAACATAATGTCAGCAAGTTTATTGCTTTCAATGGTAGCTCAGTGTGTAAATATGGTTCCAGACGAAGTTATCTGGAATGGATGTGATTGCCACATATATCTTAATCAAATGGAGGGTGTTGATGAGCAGTTAACAAGAGACCCGCACAAATATTCATTGCCAACATTGAAATTAAATCCAATTGTAAAGGATATTGACATGTTTGAGTATGAAGATATAAAAATAGAGGGTTATGAGAGTTATCCAACAATAAAAATGCCACTTTCCGTTGGCTAATTATATAATTAATGATGATTAATTGGGAGAAATGGAAATAAAGAATTCACAAGAACTTATTGATGTTTTAAATTATATTGATGAGGTATTAAATAATGAGTTTCCGACAAACGAATATACTGCGGAATATCTAATATTGTCTATTCTTGACAATGCAACATGCCATGCTAATATTATAATGGATAATGTTTTGATGTCTGAGAATATGGAATATCTTCGTCAGTATTATTATGATGAGATAAAGTCATATAAGAGGAAGCCATTGCTTGATAACCAGGAGAAAAGGTTTAACAAAGAGTTGACGCAGTTAATGGTTTGTTCCGGTAAGGAAGCATCAGCAAGGGATGTAAGTATTGTTGGAACCGAACATGTCTTGTTGGCGTTGATTAACAGGGATTATGAATTTAATTGTGCAAGGGAACTATTAAAGTCTGGTCTGCAATATGATTACGTTGAAGAAAAGGTTGGTGAGATTGAGGAAGAAAGTTCCAACGAGCAAAACAGAAGACGTTATATCAATAATAACCATAATGATACAAAAATACCATTAAAGTCAGAAATTCATGCTACAACACCAGTAAGAAATGGTGCAACTCCAAACATCAATAAGTATACAATTAATCTTCACGATGAGATAATCAATGGCCATTATGACAAACTTATTGGAAGGGATGATATCTTAAACAACATTATAAAGGTTTTATCAAGGAGAAAGAAGAACAATGTAATATTGGTTGGTAAACCTGGTGTTGGTAAGACAAGTATTGGTTATAAGCTTGCTGAAATGATTGACAATGGAAATGTTCCTGAGATATTAACTGGAAAACAGGTTATTATGCTTGATGTTATGGCTCTCATTAGTGGCACACACTTAAGGGGTATGTTTGAAGAGCGTGTTGATGGTTTATTCAGGGAATTAAAGAATAATCCAAATTATATCCTCTTTATAGATGACATGCAAAATGTTGTAAGAAACACTGGAAAGGATAAAGATGGAGACCTGACAGATGTTATCGGTAAAATCCTTTCTGAGGGTGATGTAAGAGTTGTTGGAACCATATCGTTCAAGGATTACAGAAACGGAATTGAGAATAATTCAGCACTCTCAACAAAACTACAGAAGATAATTGTCGAACCATCAACAAAGGAAGAAACATTTGAAATCTTAAAGCACAATAAATCATATTATGAGAATTTCCATCACGTTAAATTCAATGACGATGTTCTTTATAAGACAATAACCCTTGCAAAAAGGTACATAACAAACAATAATTTACCAGATTCTGCAATTGATGTTATAGACCTTACTGGTGCAAGCATATCATTAAATAACAGGCAAGAAAAAAGCATTAAGAAACTCAAAGAGAAGCTTTCTAAGATGGATGAAGAGAAGATTACCGCAATGAATTGTGGCGATTTTGAGAAACTTGATGAAATATCAAAAAAAGAAAGCGCAATAAATAAGGAATTAAGTGATATAAAGAGAGATATAAATAAAGATGATTCGACTTGGTTAAAAGCAACTGAAGACGATATTGCCGTAACGGTTTCCACAATAAGCAACATACCAGTATCAAAATTAAAGGCCAACGAAAAGGAAACGATACTGCACATATCTGATATATTGAAGAAGGATGTGATTGGTCAGGATGAAGCGATAGAAGAAATATCAAAGGCGATAAAAAGAGCCAGGGCTGGATTCGGTGATAAGTCAAAGGTTATGGCAACATTGTTGTTTCTTGGACAAAGTGGCATAGGAAAGACATTAATTTCAAAGAAGCTGGCAGAAAACATATTTGGAAGTGAAGATTGTCTTGTTCGTTTTGACATGAGTGAATATCAGGATAAATCTGCAATCAATAAACTAATTGGTGCGAGTGCTGGATATGTTGGTTATGACAATGGTGGTTTGCTAACAGAAGCCATTAAGAATAAGCCGTATTGTGTGCTGTTGTTTGATGAAATTGAGAAGGCAGACGAAAGTATTTATAACCTATTTCTCCAACTGTTTGATGAGGGCAGATTAACAGACAATAACGGAACGACAGTTAACTTCAAGAATGTAATTGTTATTATGACATCAAATGTTGGTGCGAAGAAAGCAACCGAACTTGGAGGCGGAATCGGATTTATTAGGAATGAGGATGAAAACAAGAGAGCCATAATTGAAAAGAGCCTTAAATCAAAGTTCAATCCAGAGTTCCTTAATAGAATTGACAAGATTGTCCATTTTAACGCATTAACAGACGACAATATACATACAATTGTCGGTATCGAATTAAATAAGCTGTGTAACAGGGTAAAGGAAAATAATATAGAACTCAAATACGATGACAAGATTGTAGAATATGTTTATAAGCAAGCGTTAGAGCAAAAAGAGTATGGTGCAAGGCCAATAATGAGGATTATACAAGACAATATATCAGATAAAGTTGTTGACCTTGTATTATCGAGCAATAAGCATAAAAGTTCATATAGTGTTACCGTTGATGAGAACAATGAAGTGGTTGCAAAAGTGGAGAAATGTTAATTATAGTTAACAAAACCATGAAAAAATGTTAATTATACTAAACAAATTTGGATAATTAAGAAAATTGTTATAATTTTGCGCTCGAAATTCGATTCAGATATGGAAAAAAGAGAAGAAATAGTTAATTTGGCTGGTCAGATAATAAATGGTATCATGTCATCTGATAGTTCAATATTTTCTAAAATATGTGACAGAACGGCAAGTGATATATCAGCAAAAAGAGCGGTTGAAATGGCTTGGATAATGTCCGAGGAAATCGATAAGAGATTAAACAACGGCTGTTAAAGTTAAAAACGGACTATTTATACATAAAAGTAGAATAACAGTGAAAGTAACTATAACAGAAAATCAAGAACAAATCATTCTCAATAACATACTCAAAGAAGAGTTTGACTATAATGAGAAAAGGTTATTGGTCAAAAAATACCTTGATGATAATTTCAAGAAGGGTAATCTTAACGATGCAAATCAAACTGAGTGTTATGTAAAAATAGAGAACGGCACACCAAAAAGGTCACTTGATAAACAAGGGGTGTTTTATGATGTTCAGCAAAAATTCAGAGATATATTACCGAAAGATGAAAGAGATGAATTTCTTGAAGATGCCATAGATAAATGGATAATCAATAAAATATCTAAGGCTGGAAGTTCTTTAAACAATTAAAAACAATAATAAGGGGAATATAAGGCCTCGAATAGCACCATCAGCAGGAGGCCTTTTGGCAGGATGCTTTATCCCCACACTAAATTTTAAAAAGATGAAGAAACTAATGTTAACAATCGCATTTATGTTTACAGCCATGAGCGTAATCAATGCACAGTCGGATTCAATCCAAACAACGCAAAAAGTTGAAACAAAACATGAACTAACCGGAAAAGCTTCTTATTATGGAAGTGAGTACAAAACTACAAGAAAAACAGCAAATGGAGAGCATTTTAACAAGGATGCTCACACAGCAGCACACAAAACCCTCCCATTCGGGACAATTGTTAAGGTAACAAACCTTAAAAACAACAATTCTGTTACCGTTAGGATAAACGACAGGGGTCCATTTATTAAAGGAAGGGTAATTGATGTGACAACAGGGGCAGCAATGAAGCTTGGGATGATAAATTCTGGTGTTGTACCTGTTGAGATAGAAATAATCTCAATGCCAGAACGAAAGACAAATAGGAAAACTAGTTAATACTAATATATCAAATGACCACCCAAATTCAGGTGGTCATTTTCTTTTTAATCTTCGTTTTTCTCTTCGTATTCATCCTCTTCCTTATATTCTTCATGCATAGATGGGAATCCTCTTTGTGCCCTTATTCTATCAACGAGAACCTTAGGTATAGAAGCAAGAGACATAAATGAACCAAGACAGCCTACAAACACACCGGCATCAATTAAATCCATGTTTAAGACACCATCCATTCTTGCATCCAAAATCATTGAATAGCCAAGGCATATTGACAAGCCAAAAGATATTACCATAGCAACAAGCATTGCAAGGCTTTTTATGCTTGTGAATTGTGTTGGGTCAAGTAATTTTTGGAAGAATCTGATTATGATATTGGGTCTATCTTCCTTTATTTTATTGTTCTTTGACATAATATTTTGCTTTTTAAGTATAAATAGTTCTATTTTTCTTTATTATATCAAATAATTTTAGTATTTTTGCACAAGAAATAAAATATTAATTATGAAGAATTCTGAGTTAATTAAAATTCTCCAGGATTTTGATGGGGATATTGAGGTGACAACAAGTGACAGAAAGGGAACATTTTCGTCAATTAAATGCGTAGAATTGCAAAATTGGGGTGATGAAGGAAAGTATTCATCAGTAACACTGGTTCTTGGTGATTATTCTGATGAAAAATGTATTAAGGAACAAACAGAAGAAGAGGAATTTATTGACAAGGTTAATGAAAACCTTCCAGAACATTATCAAATTGATAAGGAAGAGGCAATCAAGGCAAAAGAAGTGTTTGAGAAGGACCTTAAAACGGAACAAGATGAATACAATGAATGGTTTAAAAGGGAATATGACGTTGTCGCACGTGAGTCAATGAAAGAACTGTTCGAAAATGATGAAAATCTTGACACAAGAACGGATGGTGATTTAAAGTACTACGTTTACAAGAATGGATGGCAAGATGAAATTGATAAGGATTACCTAAACAATAGGAAAGAGTTGCTTTGTATCCTTTATAATAAGCTCAACGATTTGGTTGATAAGAAAATGACCAAGAAGGCAATTGAAAAATATACAAGTGATTATGGAAATTATACTGTGGGTGATAATACAAGTATTTTTGAGTTGGCAGAGAGAATGTTCAAATCCTTAGAAGATGAGTTCTTAAAGTTTATTTAAATGGGAAGGAAGAGGAAGAAGATAGTAAAGGAAGAAAAGAAGTTCATACCATCAACATATCAGGAGGCTATTTTTGATTTTGTTAAGAATGGTAGTGGAAATGCTGTGATTGAAGCTGTTGCTGGTAGCGGCAAGAGCACAACGGCGTTAAAGTGTCTTGAGTTATTAACAAATGGTGAAAAAGTTCTTCTTACATCATTTAATAAGGAAATTGTTACCGAATTAACTGGTAGGATTAAAGACCTTCCCAACAAGGAGAATATTGATTGCAGAACACTCCACAGCCTTGGAAACATGATTCTAAGGCAGAATTATCCACATAAAATAGACCCACAGCCAAATACTTTCAAATATAGCGGTTATATCTACAATAACATCAAAAGCCTATCATATGGATATTATTCAACCTTGGAACAAAAAGATAGGGAGAAATACATTGACAATGTCAGAAGACTTGTTGATTATGGCAGATATTTCTTGTGTGAAACGGTTGATGATTTGGAATTTGTGGAAAAACACTATCACATAACAACATATGAAAACGAGAAAGAGGTTGCGTTGGATATTATGGAATGGGGAAAGAATAATATTGCCACAATCGATTTCACTGATATGATTTGGCTTCCAAATGTTCTTGAATGCAGCACTGAAGGTTGTGATTATGACTGGATAATATGTGATGAGTGCCAAGACACAATGACAGCAGAGAGACTGTTACTGTTAATGTGCAGAAAAGAATCAACCAGGATGTTATTCTTTGGTGAAAAGGTTCAATGCATATATTCATTCATGGGAAGTGATTATAGAAGCTTTGACGAACTGAGAAAGCTTCCCAACACAATATCACTGCCACTGTCAATTTCATACAGATGTTCAAAATCCGTTGTAAACATGGCCAAAAGATTCAATCAAAGCATAGAAGCCAGGGAAGATGCCCCAAACGGAGAGATTAAATATGATGTTAGTATTGATGAAATACAGGATGGCGATATGGTTTTATGCAGACTGAATGCACCACTGCTTCAATTGTATTGCGAAATAACAAAACTTGGAAAACCGGCATATATAAGAGGTAAGGATATTGGTTCAAACCTCATAACGTCAATCAAGAAAACAAAACAAGAAAAGCTGAATAAGGACCTTGAAGCCGTCGGCGTTTTCTCCAGTCTATATTCTGATTTGTTAAGAGATATTGATGTCACAATGAAAAAACATAAGATAACGCTTGATATGGCAATGGATGACATGGATATTTCATCAACATATGATAAAATACAAGCATTGGAGGCAATATCAAACGATGTTTCGACAGCAGAAGAATTAATTGATAAGATAAAGAAGCTTTTCAGTGATAAGGAGAAGAAGGGAATCCAATTATCGACAATACATAAAGCAAAAGGCCTGGAAGCAGATAATGTTTTCATCTGTTGCCCATCAATGTTACCATTAAGGAGTGCCAAGGAAGAATGGGAGTTGGAAGAAGAGGCAAATCTTGAATATGTTGCTTATACAAGAGCAAAGAATAACCTGTCATTTTTGGACGAGAAGGAATTTACCGTATATTCATCAAATGGTCAGCAAAAAGCCTCTGAAATCGAAGAAGTAAAGAGAAAACTAGAGAAATTAACAGGGAAAAAGAGAAAAACAGCGAAAGAAATTATTTCCAACCCAACAAAAATAAATGGTATTAAGGGAAAGTCAATAGATTTGGGAAATATAACAAGCAAGAGAAGTATTAGCGCATTTCAACCACAAAAAATAAGAAGAAAGAAATTACTTTGAGTGATATTTATCCATGTTAGGAAACCTAAAACAGCATGGATAAAATAATTAGTAAAAAAATAGATGAATCTGAATATAGATATGCTCTAATGGGTTATGACTATGAGCCATATAGGGTTGTAAGCATAACAAGAATGGATGATAAAGGAAATTATAGACTTATATTAGAATTAAGAGATGAAAAACAAGAGTAGACAACATAACATTATATCATTCTCAGGAAGAAAGGAGAGTGGAAAGACAGAATTGGCAAACATATGTGTTGAAAATGGGTATGAAAAAAGAAGTTTCGCAACAGCTTTGAAAAAACTAGTATGCTCACTTTTAAATCTACAATCAATTGATGAGTTAAATTCATATAAAAACAAGTCAATTGGCAAAACTGTTGATGATGTTATGATAACCATTCTTGAACAGGAAACCGGTTTTGATAGGGAATACCTTATTGATAAATGTAAGGCAATAACAGAGTATTCTACCGGAAGGGATTGGTTACAGGTTATTGGTACGGATATAATAAGAGAAAAAGACCCTGACTGGCATGTAAGGAAGACATTTGCAACAATGGATGACGAAAAGAAATATGTTATTGACGATACAAGGTTTCCAAATGAATTAAAAGCGCTAAAGGAAATGGGCGCTCAATGTTGGTTTATCATAAGGAATAAAACTGACAACATAAGCAATCACCCAAGTGAGAATTCATTATCGTATCTTGATTTCGATTATATGGTAATTGTAAATAACGGAACGCTTGAGGATTTCAGGAAGAAATGGAAATGCTATCTTGAATACGGTGATATTACAGAGGCTATGAGAAATTGGCTTTTGTCTGCATTGTTTATAAACCCACACACACAAATGAATGATGTAAATATGGGCAAACTATTTGTTTATAGACAATTTCCAGATTTTAACAAAAGCATAAAAATACCAGATGAAATTGTTGAAAATGATGACCACAATGGATTTATTGGTGATGGCGGAGACCCATTTGTAATGGAAAGTTGGAAAAAATATTATAAAAAAGAGGTTTAAACGCCTCTTTTTCTTTTAGTAATATGTTTTTTTAATATTTATTATATATTAGTCTACTACAATGAAAATAATAATAAACGAAAGTCAACTTGACATTTTCCAGAGGCTCGTTGAAGGAGAAGTCCAATTGAACGGTGGAAATGTAAAGGAATACAAAGGCTCAGAGGTTGGCAATAGCGCAACAATAACAGACCCTGACGGAAACAAGAAATACGGAAAAGAGGTTTCTACTGATGAGGACGCCGGTACACTATGCAATCAGAATAATTGGACGGGACCAGTTGTATTTAGAAGAGGATAGAATATGGCACTGATATTAGAAGACGAAAACACCAGATTTAGTGATAATCAGATAATATTACCACAATATCTCGTTGATTGCCTCAAGGAGAGGTTGAAACTATATTCTGGTGACCAGTATAAGAAAACAAAAGGTTACAAACGCCTTCATGCATTGTTGGATAAAGAATACAATAACCCAACTGATAAAAAGGATAGGCAGCATAATGAGAAATATACAATATCATTCTCAGACCTTAAAAGGATTGATTTTGATATTAGAAATATGCAGCAAAACAATAATGCAGAATATGATATGATTGGCGGTGACCTTATGAGGGATTTTGCGCATAATAAATTGGAGAGCTTAAGAAACTCAGTAAAGAAAGTTGGGGTTGTCCCAGAAGTTCCAAAATTAGAGAAAAAGGACACACACCCGCAAGAGCCACAAAAAGTAATAAAGCTTGGGAAGCGTGAAATTACAGTAGAAGACAAGGAATTTGTCAATAAGATAAAAAAGATGATATAAAATGTTACCAAGAAAGGTGAATAGCAGAAGCCTAAAGAGTGAGATTGTTGGTGGCATAAAACAGGAAGTAAACAGTTTTGTTCACAACACTCTAAGAGAACTCGGTATTGATTATGAAAATCGAGAACATGATGACATATTCTATAACCAGGGTTCAACGATTACACCTCTTGAGGTATCTGGAAGAATATTAAGGAATATAACAAGGACAAACCAATATTATTCTGAATTCTATCCTTATCAGGGTATAGAATACCATCAAATGAGGAATTGTAACAAATGGTTTGTACCAAAAACAAGTTCACTGATTGATTATCTGCCAGAATTCGATGTATTCGACAATGAACTTGGAAAATAACTATTTATATAATAATAAATAAAATTATAAAACATAAAATATGGCAACAATTAAAGAAAACGGACAAAGCTATCTTGAACAGGAAGCCCTTGACCTTCGTCATGAACAAATGGGTAGAAGTGATTATAACCCAAATAACGAGTACAACGCTCAACACAAAGACGCTCTCGCAGATGGCGACGAAAGAGGTAAGGGTACAGGTGATTTTGCTGGTCATGGGTGGATTGTACCTGACATGACAAAACCTAGAAGCCAAATGTCTGGCTTATTTAACACTGACGATGGCGGTAATGACTGTGATTATGCTGCAAGAGACGTCATGACAGCACGTTCACTGTATGGCCCAAACAAGCAATATGGCATTGATGTTGTTGTTGATACGTCATTGAATAGGTCAGAAGGCCAATACGATGGTTCTGTAGACCCACTCAAGATACCTTATGCTTGTCCATTTATGTAACAAAAACATATAGAAGGTGGTTTTATATTTAACAGAGGGATTTATAAATGAATCCGTAGCTGGAGACGAAGTTGTTAAAGCGATAGACAACAGAGTTGGTGTTCTCATAACTTATAGTGGTGAGAATAATAATCATGGCGGTGTTAGATATATTGAACCTTATGTTTATGGAGCAACAACACAAAACAACCCAGCAATTAGAGCTTATCAATACTATGGAGATACGAAAAGAGGTGTTCCAAAGTGGAAGTTGTTCAGGCTTGACAGGATAGAATCATGGGAGCCAACAGAAAACCACTTTGAATTAGAACCAAAAGCAAGGGGTTGGGCAGCACAAGCGTTTAATGGGAATGACAAGCTGTTGCCAACAATATATAAGGTTGTTGAACTTGGAGAAGAGCCATTGACTGATTTGGAAAGATTAAGGGCAAAAACAAGACAATTGCAACAAAACAAACCCATTAATATAAAGCAACTTCAGCAAAATCAAAACCAGGGTAATCAGCAACCAGTACAACAAGAGCCAAAGCAAAGTGGACCAATAGGAAACCCAACGCCAGCAAACGGACCAGAAAAGCCAGATAATGTTGGTTCTCAGCCACAGCAATCACAGCCGGTTAAACAGCAAAAACAACAAACACAGCCAGATAACACCGAAAACCCACCAATACAACAAGAGCCCAAGCAAAATGGGCCAATAGTTGGAAATACAACAAATCAAAACGGAAACGAATCTAGTGAAAACGACAAGTTTATCAATAATATGTATAACTGGTGGAAAAACAAACCGGAATCAGAAAAATCAATGTCAGATGAACAATTCAGGGACATGATAAAAAGAAATCTTGAACTAACACAAAAAGAGAAGGAAAAAAGAGGGCTTAATGTGGGTGGTTCGAAATTGAAAAAGTAAGATAGATAATTATATTTTAATAAAATAGAAAATAAAATGGCAGCAAATGCATTAAATAATTTAATGGCTAATAGGAACACAATTAGAAAATTGATGGCCATGGACTCGAATGGGCAAATGGATAAGATGCTTGAAAGCGCAAAGAACAATGGTTCAGTTTCTTATAGCCAAGAGGGTGTTAATTATACACCAAAGATGGGTGGTAATGGTAAGGTTGTTGTAAATGAAAGCATCATGCAAAACTCTAAAATTCCACGTTCTGTTTTAGAATCATTTAAGCAGAACCCAGGAACCCCACTTGAAATGCCGACATCAGTGCTTGATAGCCTTGAATTGGAAAGCCTTGATGTGCTAAGAAATGAGAATGCAGTGAACGAATCAGTGACACCACAACCAGTAGCAAATGGTGCTATTGATTATTCTCTCTTAAGAACCATAATTAACGAGGCCGTGCAAGAAAACGTAAAGAAATATGTCTCCGCAATGGCAAAGAAACTGATGACAGAAAGCACGAAGGGTGTCGGAACGGTTCAAGCAGTTAAAATTGGTGATAAGTTTAGTTTCATTACCGAGAACGGCGATGTATACGAAGCAACATTGAAGTTTAAAACCAATTTAAATGAACAAACAAAGAAAAATTAAAATAAAAAAAAAGTAACTAATTGTGCCAAGTTCTATATCATTTCCTAAAAAAACCCAGCCTTGAAGGTTGGGTTCTTTATTTATTCGTCTGGTTTTAATTGTGATAACTTATCGACGCATTCTTCCGCTTTCTCATAAACACCATTATCGACCTTCTTTGCCATCCTTAGAGACCTCAAATCAATCTTTGCATCCCTATCAATTCTAATTTCGCTATTGGTGATTGCGATTATTGTGCAGTTAAAAAGAAAATTAGAAAACGTTGCCTCGTTGAAGTCCCTAACCTTTGTTATATACTTGCAAACAACCCTATCATCATCATTTTCTTCGTAATAATAGACATTATTAATAAACTCTTCTTTCAAGAGTTTTAGTTGTTTGTTGTGACTCTCAATAAATTCTTCATTAGCCTTATCCATGTTCTCAATAAGTGTTTCTACAGTTGTATCCTTTGGAAACGTCTGCAAGTAGTTGTAAATAATCTCTTGATTTTCCATATTGTTTTAAAAATTTTATACTAATATATAAGCAAAGTTGAAAATAATACAAGAATGCATTATATATTAATAAAGAAAGAATAATATGATTTTAGTTTATATTTTAGCTTTAGTAGGCTGGATTTTAATTCTGTTGTTTGCAACTTATATAACAACAAGAAAACGCAACCAATGTGACGCAACAGTAGATTTAAATCCAAATATTGTCTGGGTGCAGTATATGGATTATTTGTCAACAAAAAGTAAAATCATGAAAAAAGAGTACGAAAAAAGAGTAACCTCAAACCAAATTTTTTCTTGGGACGATGTTCACAATATGGATAGAAATACACATCATAAACTAAACTTGATAGTAACAGGGAAGAAGTCTTCAAACTAAAAAAAAAAATGGCACCAAGAGATAATCATGATGCCACAGGAAAGGAGATATATAGAAAGGTTCATGAAAGAACCTTGGAAATTTCCTCTGTTATAATTCTATCTATTGCGTTTGACAACCTACTTTCACCAACATATTCATCATTATCATAGAAATCCTCTTCTGATGAAATGTATTGTGGTTCAATGTCTGTTTCGAATTCAATTTCATCATCGCCAGGTTGAACCGTGATTTCGTGAGAAGGCATATCTACGTTATCACTATACTTTGGGTCTTGAACCATTGTACCAACAGCACTTCCAGCTAATCCAAGGCCAAGAGCACCAGCACTAAGATAATCAGACCATTTACCCTCATTCAATGTTTCAATAACACTTTCTTTAATAAGAGAATACAATTCCTGTTCACTTAAACGAATTTCATTATTTTTCATACAACAAAGTTTATTGTAATATATAAATAGTAAGGTTTTTTAAAAAATTTTCAATTTTGATAAAAATAATTTATGTTTTTGTTGTTTAGTTTTAAAAATTATAGTAATTTTGCACCAGAAATTTAATTTGAAGAATGGATAAACCGATAGATTATATCATTAGTTATTGTGATTATTCCGATGATGATGTTCGTGATTTATATGAAAATGTAACTGGGCTGGAATACAATAGTAATGTGAATTCTAACTACATAGACATAACACTAACATTGAAATTGATACTGAAAAACCTTAACTTTATAAATAAGGTGTATTTGGTGTGTAAAGACGTTCAGGTTCTCCCAGATTCTACAATTAAATTGATTAATGAATCAAGCGGTAGGATTATCAGGGTTAATGAGTCTGAATTCATGCCGAATGGCTATATAACCTTCTCATCGGCTTGTATTGAACTTTTCATGTGGAGAATACCTGGTCTTTCTGAATACTTCATATACGGAAATGATGACATGATTCCAATGAAACCATTGTTCAAAGAATATTTCTTTAAGGATGGCAAGCCGAGAGCGTCTTTCAACTGGAAGAAATGCCCAAACAATTGTTTATATGACCTACACATGTCGAATGCAACAAATTTGGTTTATGACAGGAGGTCAAATAATAGTGATTATTCACAGGTTTGTTATACACAACACACATTAAGGCCACTGACGAAATCTCTGTGTGAAGAATGTTATTGCAAATATGAAAGGTTTATAATGGGTTCATTACATACGGTAAGATACTTTAATAACATGAATATGGACTTGTATCTTATGTATGGCTTGAAGAATGAATTGGTGTTTGATGAAAAGTTACCATATAAATTTTGTTTTAGAAGTGTTGGCGATGATGAATTAAATAATTGGTTAAAATCCGTTTTAGGTGGTAAAATGAATTACTTAAACGATGTTGAATGTATTAATGACGCATGGTGGGTAACGCAAGAAATGGTTTCAGAAACAAAATCACTTCTGGAAGATTTAATGACTAAAATATTGGAACAACAATGAGTGAAATAAGGCTTATAGATGAAAGCACAGACCTGAAGAAAGTTTTGCACGAACTAAGTTGGGATGCAAGGGTAAATGGAGAACCTTATAAGGTGTTTTTTGCATATGATGACGATGGTGAATATAACCATTCAATAGGTGGTAGACATGACTATGCATGGGCATGTCCTAGATTTGAGGAACCAACATATGAGAACTTAATTCAATTCGATGGTGTTGCTTGTGAATGGGGTTTCAAGGTTGTTGAAAAAACAACATCAAAAACAAAGTGGGATGAAACAGAGGCTTCTTCAAGGTGTCAAATTGACATCTTAAGGAATGGTGAGATATTTGAAAGGTTCGTAACAAGGGATATGTACTATGGCGTGGCTCAAGCACAGTGTAAAATGACAGAATATCCAGAACACCCGTTAGATTTGTGTTCATATGAATTCGATAAAAATTGTGTTGGGAGAAGAATCAAATATAAAGGAATTCCTGCTAAAATTGTAAGGTTTTGTAATGGCGACGCCTCCATTATTATTAAACCAGTAAACGAATCAGATGTTGATGAGTTCTTCAGTGACATACATAAGTCTGATGACGAATACCTTGAAGATTATTGGGACGAGTGGAAGAGTATGGGGGAATTAAAGGTTAGCATTAATAGTGAATTAATTTGGTGGTTTGAAAATTAATAATAAATATAGATATGAGTTTAAGAAGTAAAGAATCATTAGAGAAGTTTTTTGAAAAAAGTAGAGAAAGACAGGCAAAAAAGAGGGCTAAGGAAAAGGAGTTAAATAAATGTGGATATTTCACTGATTATTATGATTCCACATATTTAATTAATCTCATTTCAAGATTAAGTAATAAAAGTGTTTTAACTGAAAGTGAAGAGTTTATGCTTCACAATGCATTTGATTTGTTATACCCAAATGGTTTATAAAATAATAAATGGAGAAACATAAATTAACAGAGGAAGAGATAAAAGAACTGCAAGACATTCTTGTTCAAACTTGCATTGATTTTATCAATAAGAATAACATTGAAGACCTTGAAGAGATTGACTTTTATGTAGATATGTTACAGGAGAGCGCAAAGTATGGCTGTTGGCAACCATGCACGGACTCATCAATTTCTGCATATGGACTTAAGGGTGAATTTCCATCTTGTGAAAGAGAGTTATTATATTCATATTTCTAAATAATTAAAATAAAAAAAAAATGAAAGCAGAAAAAATCACAAAAATTAAAATTTTGTCTGACGACGATAATTCTATGGTCGTATCAAAAATGACACGTATGGGTGTGGCTCGTGGGACCGCACTTGAATTCACTAGCCTAAAAGAATTGAATGGTTTCATAAGATGGCTTAAAGATGTAAAAGATATAATAAAAGATAATCAATAAAAATTAAAAAAAAAGAAAAGAAGATGAAAAAGTTTATTTTGACTTTGGTTGCTTTTGCAACCATGACGATTGCAAGCGCACAGCTTGCAACAGAGAATGCAAAGTTGTTTGACAACGTTTATGCTGGTGCAGAAATTGGTGTGGCAACACCTCTCAATTTTGATGGTGTGTTTCCACTTAACACTGTAGCGGGTCTTAAGGTTGGTAAGGAGCTTACACCTATTTTTGGTGCGGAGGTTGAAGCACAGGTGTTCTTCAATGACAACAATTTCCAACGCTGGACACAGACATTCGTAAAGGGTACAAATCTTACCGTAAACGGTACTGTTAACCTTAATAATCTTTTCTGTGGTTATAAGGGAACCCCTCGTTTGTTTGAGGTAAAGACAAATGTTGGCATGGGATGGCTTCACTTCTGGAAGAGTGGCGATGGCCTCAGTGCAAAGACAGCACTTGATTTCAACTTTAACCTTGGAAAGAAGAAGGCACATACATTGTTTGTTAGCCCAGGCGTTTATTGGAACTTGAAGAACAATAACACAGTTCAGTTCAACAAGGAACACGCACAACTTGCTCTTATGGCTGGCTATGTATACCACTTTAAGACTTCTAATGGAACACATCACTTCAAGGTATATGATGTTGGTGCAATGTCGGCAGAGCTTAACAGACTTTATTCAGAAAACCTAAGTCAGAAGGATGCGCTTGAGAAGAAGCCAGAAAGGGTTGTTGTAACAAAGGTTAGGGAAAAGGTCGTTGAAAAGGTTGAATACGTAAATAACACATTTGTTGTTAATTTTGCACAGAACAGCTATGTACTTAATGATGCAGCAAAGGAAGTTCTCGATAAGGTTGCTGGTTCCGTAGACATTCTTGGTTATGCTTCACCAGAAGGAACAAAAACCTATAACCAGAAACTTTCACAAAAGAGAGCAGATGTTGTTGCCGAATACCTTAAGGAAAAGGGTGTTGATGTTAAGAGTGCAGTTGGTTATGGTTCTGTCGGAAACGCATCAAATCGAATTGTTATTGTAGAAAATGCTGATGGCAAGTAATTTGTTGTTACATGTTTAGAAACCACCTTCATTTGAGGGTGGTTTTTTTTAAAAAACATTGATATAAATCAAGAAAACCATATAAATTAGGTAAAAATTATTATTCATTATTTTGTGTTTCTAAAAATTTTAGTAATTTTGCACCGGATTTAACGATTAATGCAATGATGAATGTTGAAGACATAAGAAAGAGAATTGGTGAGATGGTCGGGAAGAGTGACGATACAATTGGTTATATTTTCCAGATGGTTGTTGAAAAGTTCGCAATAGAACATTTTGGCAGGTTACCATATCTTAATCAGTTGAGCGACAGGATTTACGATAACATTGACCCGACAAATATTGAGGGTTATACAGAGAGTGATGATTTGGCTTTATACAATAGTCATTGTACAGAAGAAGAATACCGTGAGAAGACCCAGAATATTGACTTGGAGAAAACTCTTGAAAAGATAATCGAGAAGTTCCCAGATTCTGTGGTATACAATTATAGAAGGACAAAGCTTGATAGGAAGTTAGTCTTCAATGATAAGTTTATATATTACGATGGTGTTTTCTACATGGATACTCCGGACATACCACAAGAGATATATGATTGCGTGGTTGAAAAGGATTTTAAACCTCAAATTAGGTGGGTTTTGAGAAATTCAAGGGGAAACATAGAGACAAAGTACATGGAAATTACACCAAAGGGAAATATTGATGAGAACTACAATGATGATTTCAAGCCAATTAACGACAAGATTAATAAGTTGATTCATCAGGACGATAGTTGCATAATGATTCTTCATGGTAAGCCTGGTACTGGAAAGACATCTTATATTAGGGACTTAATAGGGACAAATAGTGATGTCATGTTCTACTGGATTGATTCAAGCATGTTTGCATATGTAGACTCATCAGAGTTTATCGAATACATTTCCTCATGTAAGAATGCTGTGTTTGTCTTGGAAGATAGTGAAAGTCTTCTCAAACCAAGAGAGAACCATCACAACCCAGCAATGCAAAGTTTGCTAAACATTTCTGACGGAATTCTTGGTGATAGCCTTAAGCTTAAGTTCATCTGCACATTTAACACAGACCTGCAAAATATAGATAAGGCTATACTCAGAAAGGGTAGGATGAAGATTAAATACGAATTCAAGGATTTGGAGAAAGAAAAGGTTGAAAAACTCTTTGAAAAACTCTCAATTGATAAGTCACTGGCAAAATCAATGCCACTATGTGATGTATACAATTTCCTTGAAGATAATGGAAACACAAACAATCGAACAAAAATTGGTTTTTGATTTAGAGTGATATTTATATATTCGAATAAAATAATTAATTTAAATTTTAAAAGCGATGAAAAAGATTTTATTCTTGATGGTGGCGTTTGTAGCCATGAGTTTTGCAGCTTGCGGTAACCAGACCGACGCTGCTGGTGTTAATGACAGCGACAGTGTTGCCGTTGATAGCGTAGAGGTTTTTGACAGCGTGGCTGTTGATACCGTAGCAGTTGACACCGTGCTTGCTGAGAAATAATTCCAACAAACACTTTATGCCCACCTCATTGAGGTGGGTTTTTTTGTTTTTAATAATGTTGTCTATTTGATATTTATAATAAAATAGGCATATGTCAAACTATACTCTAAATAACGTAAGGCGTTCCATTACTCATATAGATGAGACTGATTATTGGGACATGCATTTAAATTCTCATGGCTCTTGTGGCGATGTGTTGTCAGAAAGCTGTGCAAGTGTTGTTATTGACACGACAAATGATGTGTGTTTAAGTGGGAATGAATTAACGAGTTTAGAAGATTATTTTTATAGTGAGGCTTGTAGTCACGGATTAAAATTGGAAAACATTGGTTACACTGGTGTTGATAACGGTTTAATATCTTACATAAAAGACAGAATAACCAACAGGGAGTTCTATCAGATATACACTCACAGCACTTATGAGATAGAGAGTGGGGACACAAGACTTCACTTGCATGCCGTTACCGGAAACACACAACTGTATGATTATCCAACATCAATAAACGAGGATGGTAGCATAAAGTTAAATGGTGGCTTTTATCAGGGTTTCTTTAGAAGTGATGATGATTATGCCATATTACCAAGCGAGATAAATGGGGAATGGAACCTTGAATTTGATTTAAGAAAGGTTAATTATGAACCAGAAAGTACGAATACATTAAATGATGCACACCCCAACAATAAGGGTATATTCTTCTATATTGGTACAAGAGCAGAAAACAAATGGGTTTACCTTTATGAAGGCCTGGAAATAAGTGGAACCACATTTGGCGATTGCGAATTAGAGGAAGAGGGTGATTCTGTGTTTGATTTGGTTGATGATGACATTGAATTAAGCGCACAAACATATGAAACATCAAATGGGTTTGATATATTCTCGCCAAATGATGATTATATTGAAAGTGACAACAAGTTTTTAATATTTGACAGAACATCAAGCGGAATCACAATTCACAATTATGAAGGTAATGAGGTTGTTGTTCTTAAGACAAAAAAGAATGGATTTAATGGAAACCTCTTCCTATATATGGATAGGACACCAACAGGTTATACCGTTCATAATATAGATAAACTTGAAAGTGGTTACACAGACACATATGACGAACAAACCCTATATAATGACATTTATAATAATGCATTGGCGTTCGTGATTAATGATGATGGCTCAATAGGGTACAGATTCCTTGTTAAAAGCTGTTCAGGAGACCCACAGTGGCATTATGAGGTGCTCAGTGGTAATTCATACCCAGGAATCATAAAAGAAGACGTATGGACGAAAATAAGGGTAAAAATAAGGGCATCAGAAACCGGAATAAGAATTATGTTCTATGTTAATGGAAAATTGAAGTACATTACATCAGAGTTACCAAAATTAAATCTGCATGCTCTGGATGAAATAAAAGAGAAACAAGAAGGTGTTGCATATAATATATCACTTGGTGGAGGAACACAAGGATTGGCAGAGACCATAATGCCAGATTATATGTTGAACCCAACAAAGATATATCCAATTGAAGAGAACTTTGCAGGTACATTCATTGGGGATATTAAAGGATTTAAATTCTATACATGTTAAAAATTTATAAGATAATATATGGAAAGCATAAAGTTTTATAAACTCGTATCACCATATCCAGAAGACGTTACAATGAATTGTAAACTCACAACGGCTGATATTGATGATAATTTTCTGGCATTCAAGGATAATGACATAAGCGCAGCGACATTCGATTGCGAAAACATGATTATTGACATTATCAGAAACAACGGAGATGAGATAAGTGTGGATATTTCGTGTGTTCGTGATGAATTTGATGAAAAATTAGAAGAACTTGTTTCTGGATTAACGCCACAATCAATTGATATTAATTTAAACGGAAGCTTGTCTGATGATGGTATATTAACACTTAACTGGACGGATACATCAGGAGAACACTCAACAACTATAAGTGGTTTCCTTTGTGAAGATTCGCAAGGTGGTTCGGTACACGATTCAACACTTCATGGCGCAGGAACTGAATGTAATCCTCTTGGAATATCAAATGTCGAAAAAACAGGATACTATAAGACTGTTAATGAACTTGTGCCGAAAGGCGGTTACAACGAAAAAAATCAACAGAAGGGTTCTGGTTCATTTGAAGAACCAGAAATAGGTTATAGAGTTGTTCATTATGAACCATTTTCTCTATTTGGTAGATTGTATTCAAAAGAAGGTTTGGAGGCAGTAAAAGAGGCCCTTGCAAGAGAATTAAGTGCTTGGAGAGTCCCAACACAAGAAGATTGGGACAAACTACTTACATATGCAGATGTCTGTGATGATGTTATCAGTGGTGATTCCGTTTCCATTGAAGATGCACAAGGTGAAGTGTGTGGAAAAATGCTCAAGAGCGTTGATTATTGGCAAGGCAATGAAAACCTTGATTTATATGGATTCTTTGCAACACCAAGTGGATACATTTCAGCATCATCAGCAAATGGTATAAGCACAATGTGTGGTTTCTGGACTGATACAGAATACGAACCTGGACACAATTTCATTAAAGGGTTTACTTCAGATAGTGATGGTGTTTTCCAATTCTTTGACACTGGTGATGTTTGGTGTTCAATAAGACTTGTTAGAGATATTTGTGGTGATTATGCTAGTGACTTTGAGAATATTCTTGGAAATACATATAAAGTGATAAACTTCCCAGAGTTAAAACAAGCGTGGATTGCAATAAATCTTAATTTTGACTCTAATTCTCTTTCTGTTTCCGGTGAATCAAATTGTGTATTAATTGATTATGATAGAGAAATAAACGGTGGTGATGATTTTATTGCTCAGAGGGGTTTGTCTGATAACGATGAAATTCCAATCACGCTTTATAAATGCATACTTAGTCATTGGAACGGACAATATTGGGACTCAAAGCAATTGAACAACGGTGATAAATTCAATCTTATTACAGGGGGTGATGGTGATTTATACTATAGAGGCACATCTGACTATTATAAAATCATAGAATGTACCTGTATTGAAGATGAGTTTGGGAATCAAGAAATTATTTTTGGTACATATTATGATTGGGTTGAAGATGTGAAAAGAATGGTAATCGATGCCGGTGAATATTAGTGTTATCTAGAAAACAAGTCCATGTAACAATTGGATAAGGTTTTTAATTTCTTAAAATAATAGCAAGACCTCAATTAATTTTGGGGTCTTTTTTTTATTATGTCATTTTTTTTTAGTATCTTTGCCATGAAATTATAAAAGAATTGAGATATGTTTAAAGAAGAAATGACTTATGGATATGGTGATGTATGCATACTCGACGCCATAACAAGTGATGTTGAACATCGTTCTGAGTGTAACACAAAGAAGGACGGAATGTTGCCGATATTCACAGCACCAATGAGTTCTGTATTAAATGAAAAAAACTACAAGGTGTTTAAAGACAATGGCATAATTCCAATTATACCAAGAACAGTAAATATAGAAAAAAGAAATGAATTAGTAAAAAGCGGTATTTGGGTTTCATATTCATTAAATGAATTCAAAACTTTTGTCAGTGAAAATGAATCTGTTAACCCAGAAACAAAAATTTGTATTGACCTGGCAAAGGGCAATTTAACAACAATTTTTGAAATTGCAAAGCAAGCAAAGGAAAAATATGGCAATAACATTATTTTGATGACTGGAAACATTTCAAATCCAGAAACATATAAGGAATATTGTAGGGCTGGGATTGATTATGTTAGGTTGGCCATTGGTTCTGGCGCTGGTTGCCTTTCTGCAAGTAATTTAGGGGTTCATATGGGTATTGCAACCCTAATAAATGAAACATATAAGCAAAAGAAGGAAGTTGAATCTGATATTCAGAACCTTTTTACATCTTATAAGTGTGTGACCAAGATTATTGCTGATGGTGGTATTAGGAATTATGATGATGTAAATAAAGCTTTAGCACTTGGCGCAGATTATGTTATGATTGGTGGGCTGTTATCTTCCCTAATTGAATCTTGTGCAGAAACATTCTATTTTTCAACAGTAGGTCATGTTGAGCTTCGTGAAAAGAATTTTGTTGACCAATTTGATAAAAATACTGTCATTGAAGAAAATGATGGTGTTTTCCAAATTACATCATTGGATGCTAAGAATGAACCAGTCTGTTCAATTCAAGTAAAAAAACTCTATAAAAGGTTTTATGGCATGGCATCAAAGCAGGGCCAAATTGATTTATTTGGGAAGAAGAAGAGGACTTCAGAAGGTAAGGAAGTTATACTTGAATGTAAGACATCTATAAAAAAGTGGACAGAAAACATGAATGATTTCCTCGCATCAGCGATGTCTTATTGTGATGTAACGGATGTAAACGATTTCAACCCAGAAAATGTTGAAACAAGATTATTAAGCCAAAGAGAACAAGCAGCAATTAATAAATAAATTATAATTATAATTATATGGAAAATATTAAAATTAGAATGTTTTTGGGTGGCACATGTGCCGAAACAACATGGAGAGACGAATTAATGCCGCTTTTGGATGAAAAGGGTATTGAATACTTCAACCCAGTGGTGAAAGATTGGACACCAGAATGCCAGGAAGTTGAGGAAGAAGAAAAAAATCACAAGTGCAATGTCCATCTCTATGTAATCACAAAAGAAATGATGGGGACATATTCAATTGCAGAAATTGTTCATTCTGCACATCTTGCAAACATGTATGGAACATCTGTTGATTATGTTGTGTTTGCTGTATTGGATGAAGGGACTTGGGAAAAGCATGAAAGGAAGTCATTTGATGCAATTATGAGGTTGGTTAATAATATTGCGCCAAACAAGTCAATAACATGCTATGTAAATAATATGCGTGAATTGTCAAACAAACTTTAAATCATGTTACACGTATCAGATATTGAAGCAAGACTTGCATTGTGTCCAGAACCACCAGAGGTTAAGGAAATGCGAGATAGAATAACAGACGCATTCAAAGACCTTGAGTTCTTTGAAGAACCACATAAATACCTATTACATAAGCCAAATGGTGATGCTATAGAATTGCCGTCAGTTAGCTCTGTATTAAAGCAATTTGAGCCAGAGGTTGATTGGGATGCAATAAGGATAAAGAAAGCAGCAAAAGAAGGTATTGACCCAGAGGTGTTGAAACGTGCATGGAGAGAGAATAATCTTAAATCAACATCTAATGGAACAATAGTTCATGAGTTTTCTGAGGCTGCAATGCTATTCTTTCAAGGTAGATTTGACGAAATGCCTGAATACACAAAACATAGACAGTTTGAAGATGGCTATTTGATACCTTATGGCAATAAACAGATTGCGGCATCAAAGTTTTACGAAGATATGCTTAATAACCATAATGTGTGGCCTGTAATGCCTGAGGCAAAGGTGTATAGTTGTTATAATGATACGCTGCACCTTAAGAATGATTATTGCGGCACGTTTGACATGTTATTCGCAGCAAGGGGAAAAGATGGTATTATAAAGCCATTTTTAGCAGACTGGAAGACAAACGCATCATTGACAAATTCATACAATAGAGCTTATGGAAAGATGTTATTGCCGCCATTTGATAATATGGTTGACGAATCACTGTCTCACTATACATTACAATTAAGCCTGTATTCATTGTGTCTTGAACAGCTTGGATATAAAATGACACATAGGATAATCGTATGGCTTAAAGAAGACGGAACGTATGATAAGATACCTGTTGATGATGTTACTGACACGTTGAAAGATGTGATTTAGTCATAAAAAGAGCAACCGGATTAAAGTTGCTCTTTTTGTTTTGAGAATATGTTTAATGCTTCTCTTATTGCATCGTCCATGTCATAATACTTATAAGCGCCAAGTCTGCCACAAAATATCATATTAGGAAACCTTTCCTTTGCCAATTCCTTGTATTTTTCATATAATGTGTTATTCTTATCATCATTAATTGTATAATAAGGTTCATTGTCTCCATTATATGGTCTTGGGTATTCTTTTGTTACTATTGTGTAGCTTTTGTTTGTATCATTGAAGTGTTTATGTTCAATCGTTCTTGTATATTTGACTTCATAATTGGCTTCATTAATGACAGCAAAATCTTGATAGTATTGCTTTTCTAATTTCTTTGTGCTGAATTCAAGGCTTCTATATTCAAGCTTTCCAAGTTCATAATTAAAGAATTCATCAATTGGCCCTGTATTATATATTATATCATATGTGGAGAAATCAAAATCTTTGGTTACCTTTATTCCGGTTTTTCTTTTTGTGCCCTGTAATAGTGATTCTATTAAGCTTGTATATCCTTCAATGGGAATACCCTGGTATGTATCATCAAAATAATCATTGTTGAATGTTTTTCTTAATGGTAACCTCTTGAACACATCTTTATTTATTTCATCGATTGATTTCCCCCATTGTTTTGAACTATATCCATGGAAAAGAGCCTCGTGAATCTTATCAATGTGTTCCTGTTTTATATCATCTGGATTTGATATGTTAAAGAACTCATTGAATGTGTTCATGTTTATTGGCAGACTATAGAGCTTGTCATTATATCTTGTTTTAACCTGATGCCTGTAGTTATTGAAATGCACAAATTGGTTAACAAAATCCCACACCTCTTTGTCAGAAGTGTGGAATATGTGTGCACCATATTTATGAACACATATACCATCAATATTTTCGGTGTATATGTTTCCACCAAAATGGTCTCTCTTTTCTATAACCGTTACTCTATCGCCATTATCCTTGTGCTTTTTGGCTAGTGTAGCCCCAGTTAAGCCACTTCCTATTACTAGTATATTTTTCATCTATGTTAACGTTGTTGTTATATAAATTACCAACTTCTGCTTTATAGCAATTTTCAACGCCAAACTTTTGCCTATAATAAAGTTCTGTTAACCATTCCAACAGGAACCCTTCTAGCCTGATTTGCCACTCAAAACCAAATGGCATGTTATGTATATATGGATTCTTCTCCATTTTCTTCTTCACATCCTCATTGTTTTTATAACCCTGAAGCTTGTCAAAATGGTCAAGAACACTGAAACACATTTCGCACATCTCAAGAAAATCTTCTTTTTTCATTGCGAAGATATTGCAAGCATATTGATAATGGTCATTTAAAAGGTCGTTGAATGTATACCAATACTCTGGCGCAACATATTTAACACATTTAATAAACATGTCTATATCATCACTTGGGTGGTCAAAATACATACCCCTTTTGTTATAAATCCTATCGTCATTTGTGTGGTCAAACGGTTTCTTTACAATTGCGCCACAACTGTCAATTATTTGCGGCATAAACCTCTCACACCCAACAAATTCCGTGAAATATCTCCTGTAATGCCCAAAGCAAATGTAGTCTGGTATCAATTCTGGGTGGTTGTACAAATATCTCATACCACACCCTTCACCATAGCAGACGTTGTGTGATTTTGTAAACTCATCATCTGATATGTCGATGATTTCATTTGTTTTATAGGAAATACCCTTATTTTGAGCCAAAATAACATATTTCTTATCTTCTGGGATGAAGTTTTCAATTGGCTTATGGGCGCACAAGAACACTTTTATATTATCTGTCTTGAGGCAGTTTATTTTTTCAGTTTTTCTCCACCAACTTCCCTTAAAGCAATGCTGTGCAAAGCATTCATCACTAGAAACGCTGAAATATTTATCAACATTCAATATGTTTATTGTTTTGTCATCCTTAATTTCATTTGATAGTTTATTGATTGGATTAAATTTATAATCAGACCAGCACCATTTCATAATAAGGGGAGCAATTGTATTTTTTTCAGTTGTAAAGTGCTCGTCACAATTATTATAATAGTCTAAAATCTTTTTGAAAGCATCATCCCCCTGTTCACATCCAATAATCGCAGCATCAAGATAGTTGTTGTAACGGTAAGTCCATTCCTTTGTTAGAATTCTTTTTAAATTAAGCAATTCATCGAATGATTTGTAAACCATCACATCACAATCCAGGTATATGCCGCCATAATTGTAAAGAGCCCAAAACCTAACATAGTCTGAACAAAACGCATACTCATTATGCTCTCTATGCCATTTTGTGAATTCACAAATGTTCCAATCAAATCGTTCATCATTCCAGTTTATGAACTCATAATCAGGAAGATGTTTCTTCCAGCTTTCCAAACACGATTTAATGTCTTCCGGCATGTTTTCTTCACTGCTTATCCAGCAGTAGTGTATTATTTTTGGTATCATAAAATATTTGTATTTACACTCATAATTGGCATTTTTGCCTGTGATTTACAACACCCATCAATCCAAGATTTATGGCGATAAAAGGTGTCTGTTAAATATTCTAGCAGAAAACCCTGAAGTCTTGACTGCCAATCTACCTTATCTATATTTAATTTCTTTTCCTGACTTAGTTTTTCCATGTGTTTTCTCACATCTTCATTGTTTTTATAACCCTGTTTCTCATCGAATCTATCAAGTACCCTGAAACAGAATTCACACATTTCAAGGAAGTCATCCTTTTTCATCGCAAAGCAGTTGCAGTAATAACCATTTTTATCTTTAAGAAACTCATTAAAAGAGTCCCAATATTCTGGAGCAACTTCTTTTACACACTCAATCAAAGCGTTTACATCCTCTCTTGGGTGGTCGTATCTCGCCACAGCCTTGTTATTTATCCTAAAATCTGTAGTGAAATCAAGCGGAGTATTTATTATCGCATTTTTCCTGTCAATAAATTTAGGCATTGAGTTTTCCATTCCGATAAATCTTACGAAAACCCTTCTATAGTGGCCGAATCCAATATAATCTGGTATTAAATCTGGGTGCTTATATAAATATCTCATTGCAGCCCCTTCACTATAACAAACATTGTGGGTTTTAACAAATTCATCTTTTGATATGTCGATTATTTCATGAAAGTTGTCATTGCAGGAGTTATCAACATTTCCTGTTACATCCAATATAACATATCTTTTATTTCTTGGCAAAAAGTTTTCAATCGGTTTGTGAGCGCATAAAAATATTTTGAAATTGGAGTGTTTAAGAAAATTTTTGATTAAATTGGTGTGCCAACTATTTTTAAAATTATGTTTGGCAAAAACATCCTCACTATCGCTATCGAAATATTTGTTAACGTCAAGGAAATATATCTTGTTTTCATCATCTTTTACATCTTCCAGGGAATAAACAACTTTTTCCTTGTAATTTTTATCGATAACGCTACGCATTACATATGGAGACACAACAAATTTATTTAAATCAAACCTCTTTTTCGTTTTATTATACCACTCAATAACTTTACCAAATAACACATCGCCCTTTTCACAACCCATTATTGCTGCCTCTGGAAAGTTGTTTTCTTTATAATATATTTCCTTTGTTAAAATTCTTTTTAAATTAAGCAACTCATCAAACGATTTGTAAACCATCACATCGCAATCTAGGTATATGCCACCATAATTGTAAAGAGCCCAAAACCTAACATAGTCAGAACAGAATGCATATAAGTTATTTTCCCTACAGTGTTTTGTGAATTCACAAATGTTCCAGTCAAAATTTTTGTCATTCCAATTTATGAACTCATAATCAGGAAGGTATTTATGCCAACTCTCAACACAGGCTTTGATGTCTTCTGGCATGTTTTCTTCTCCACTAATCCAACAATAGTGTATTATTTTTGGTATCATATATAATGTTATGTCTATACAATAATATATACTGTTTTTTCAAAATTAACCAAATTTATCAAACTTTTTTCCTAATTCAGATTTTTTTAGTACTTTTGCAATGAATTTAATATGAAAACGTATGGATAAATCAACAAGAAAAAGAGACATGGAAATTGAAAAAGCCATTGCAAAGTTTTGTGATAAGCATATGTATTGCAATGGCATGAGTTTCAAAAGGTGTGATGATAGTAAACTACAAAGAAGTGGTATAGATGGTTACTTGACAATACCATCACTTGGGATTGAGCATGAGCCGGCTGACGAGAAGTGTTGCACACATTACGTAAATCTGGCATTGTCAACATACGTAATGGAACTCTCACAAATAACAAGAGAAGGCGAGGAAGTTGATGGGTGGTTTCTTGATAAAAACAGCAAAACTAAATATTATATAATAATGTACCCACATGCAGAGGTTCAAATGTATTATAGATTCAATAATAATCACAATAAAAAAGAACTTCTTCCAGAGTGGGTTGATATCACAGAAAAAAATATAACAGGAATTGAATACTATATCATTAAAAAATCCAATATAATGAAATATTTGGAAGAAAAATGTGGTTTTGATGAAAAAAGATTAAGAAACGGCGTAAAATACCTAAGAGAAAATAAAGAAGTAGATTCTGTCCCAATAGGACATGGGGTTAAATTCGATAAAGTAAAAATACAAGAAAGCCCAATTAATTTATGCATAGAAAGATGGGTGTTTAACGATATTTGCGAAAAACATGGATTTGCAAGCAAATTCGACAATGAAAGAAACAAAAATTAGTGTGGCAATATTTATTATTATAAATAATACCATACATGTTAGACCAATATTATGATTCATATGGCTATAAGCCTTCAGAAGCGTTTATAACAACAGCAGAATTAAGAGACATTAAATTCTCTCCAGTTACACGTGTTGATAGAAAACGCACTGAACTCCAAGCATTCTTTAGCGAACAAGGACAAGAAATTATCGATTTGAGACAGTCACCACTGTTACTGAAACAACCGGTAACAAGAGGACATGATTATGCTAACGATTATTTAACCCTTGAAATACTTGAAGACGGAACTATTAGTTTCTCTCTTGATGATAAAACATCAAAAGAAGATTTTAAGAGTTTCAGCTACTCATTAGATAATGGAAAAAACTGGTTTACCACTGTTAACACACATGATGGTGGCGGTGGCTGCGGTGGCGGTGGCCGAACAGGTGGTGAGGATGGCAAAATTCTAGATTTGCAAGTTGGAACCAAGGAAAATGATACCAAACAAGGTGGTTTCAACGATGATGAATACAGAATGTTTGAGGACTGGTTTTTTGACAGTGGCTTGTTAATGGCCGGAACAGACCATATTGAGGTTTCCATTGATGTATCTGCTGGTGATAAAATATTGTGGAAAGCAGATTCAACACGTTATAAGGATTCTTATTTTAAGTCAACTTGTAAATTCAATGTATCCGGAAATATAATGTCAATGGTTTATGGGGATGATTTTGTTGGAAAAACAACCTTCCCAACCGATTCTACAATAATTAGTGGCTTATTTGTATTTACCGATGTTGTTGATGCCTCAAAATTAATATTACCAGCAACAAAGTTAACAGAGTATTGTTATGAAGGAATGTTTTATAGATGCGAATCTTTGGTAAAAGCTCCAGAATTGCCAGCGAAAGATGTTTCTATATTATGCTATAGGGAAATGTTCAGGGGATGCATATCACTAACTAACGCGCCAAAACTTCCAGCAACTACATTAGCCGATGAATGTTATGCATATATGTTTAGTGAATGTGAATCTTTAATTAAGGCGCCAGAATTGCCGGCAACTAATTTGGCTTATGCGTGTTATGGATGCATGTTTGCTGATTGTACTTCATTAACTAAGGCACCAGTTTTGCCAGCAACAGAGTTGTCTAATTGGTGTTATTGCGAGATGTTTGCTGGTTGTACTTTATTAACTAAGGCACCAGAATTACCAGCAACAACTCTTGCGGATGGGTGTTATTGTGTTATGTTTGCTGATTGTGAATCCTTAACAACAGCACCTGAACTGCCAGCAACAACATTAACAGAGGCATGTTATGGTGAAATGTTTGCAGGTTGTAAATCATTAACTACCGCCCCTGAACTTCCAGCTACTACGTTGGCAGATGGATGTTACTATGAAATGTTTGTAGGTTGCGCATCATTAACTACTGCACCTGAACTTCCAGCAACAACATTAACAGAGGCATGTTATGGTGAAATGTTTGCAGGTTGTACATCATTAACTACCGCCCCTGAACTGCCAGCTACTACATTAGTAGAAGGTTGTTACGAATATATGTTCTATGAATGTGCGTCATTAAATTATGTCAAGTGTATGGCTACTGAATTCGGTGCGGATAGCACAATAGATTGGTTAGTTGATGTAGCTGAGACTGGAACATTTGTCAAGAAAGCTGGTGTTGAATGGGATGAAGGTGAAAGTGGAATTCCAGATGGTTGGACAGTTGAAGAAGTATAATTAAAAAAAAAGAACCACTTCAATGCGAGGTGGTTTTTTTCATTCACATTTCACGAATGTATATCCTTCAATTGAGTCGATTTCTCCATTAAGAACTTTATGGACATAATAATAAGTAAGGTCCAAATCTCTTAGGGCATCAATTATGAATGGATAATGTTTATAGAGTTTGTTTGTTCCGGCAATGTAACAATCAATACCTTTATTTTCCCTATCTTCATATTTACATTGAATCTTCTTCCTGGGGAAATATTTCTTTAATTCAACATTATGCTTCAATGACCACTTATATAGATATGGGTGGTTTTTGTAGAACTCCTTTACATTCTTGTAATATTGGCTCTTTTCTTCAATCTCTTTTATTCTCTTGTCAAATGGTATCATAACATAAAATAAATATAAAGAAATTTAAAAAATGTTGAATATTTAATAAAAATGACATAAAAAAAGGTGAACCTTAATTGATTCACCATTATTATTTGCAATTAATTTGTTTCTACCAATTTTCTCCACCATTAATTGGTGTGTTGTGTGCATTACAATGTAAGAATTGTTCTGCTTCTTCGTAAACCTTATTTGCCCACTGATATAAGTCAAATGCAGCCCTATCGTCTACATCTTCAAAGTCACTTTCATTTTTGCCCTTAACCATTTCTCCACAAGCAGACATAATTGTTTCTAGTGGCTTTGTATCACCCCACCAAACATATTCCTCGTTTAAAACCTTATTTACAGATTCTTTCACAATTCTATGAAGGTCACTCTCTGTTAATCTAATTACTTGTTTATTTTCCATATTATAATAGTATTTTATTTATTGATTCAATTCCCTAAGTATTTTCTTAATCGACTCATTTATAACCCGATGAAGGTAATTTTCAGTTAGTTTAGTTTGTTTTCTTATTGATTCACTCAAACTTATTTGACACCTGTTCAGATAGATTCTGTTATTTGGCGACATTTGTATTGTTCCTGTTACGTTTAGTTTTTGTCCTTCAGTAAAATCAATTCCAAACTTATTTCTATCCGTTCCATATTCCATTGTGTAGATTAAGAAGTCAAAACCATCATCTGTTGTTACTATGATTGAATTTTGGAAAACTTTTTTAACTGTTACATTACAATTTCTAAGTCTTTGTCCAACATCATAATTATTTTTCTGCATTGATTGTTGGATTTCATTTTCTCCAATATTTTCTATTTTTGGCCTGTCAATAACTGTAAATTTACTGTCTCTACGGTTATATTTGCTATATGGTCCTGAAATTGAAATTTTATCACCAACAGATACGGTTGGTGTATCAAATTCATACCACATAATACCGTATTTTTCTTCTCCGTTATATGTGTCGGAAGCCTTTGCCATTATAATGTTATAGGTTTTAACCTGGCTTACTTTTATAACTGTACCATAGAATGTCTTATAGCCTCCAAATTCACCATATGGTATGATGTTACCATTTTCATCAGCAACTTGATTTCGTACACGTAGTGTGGCGAACCTGAAATATTTGTTTAGAGCATATGGAATAACCCACTTAGGAACCTTGCGAAACGAATCAACGTTACCACTTGTAAATGCGAGTCCGAATGCCTTTATCTTTTGGTCAAAATCACTGGAATAATCGTCAATGCTTTCAAAGAATGAATGGGCGTTTGCTATAAAGTCGTTGTATTTGTTGTCTATTTCATTCTTATTTTTTTCAAAATACTCATTGAATTCATCCGTATTTATCATACCATATGCAAGCTCATATTTAAACTTGGTGGCAGTCAGAATGTTTGATTGCATCATAGAGGCGATAATTTTTTTCATCATATCTTCCTTTATGTTAAAATCATCATTCTTTTGTGCAAAAATCTCACCAATGTGGTCAAGACCCACCATGAAATTTTGCAACTTATTTATGATGTCAATACCAAACGCTTTTTGCGCACATGTTCTACCATAATAATGCAACTTATCATTTTCGTCCATGAAAATGAAATACAAATCCCTGCTTGATTTTCTTCCACAACTATCACACCTCAAATTTGAACTTGTAGATTTAAGATAATTCGCTAACTCAATATTGCTTGCAAATTCATCTGTGAGTTTAACATCAGCATATTGCCCACCACTTTCTTCTGAATTGATAAATGGAACAACCATTCCAACATATCTCAAACCACCAAGCTGGTATCCAGATAACTCGAAAGACACTCGTGTGGTATATCCAGTTGCTTTAAATTCACCAATCTTAATATATTTATGTGTGACGCCTGGTACGGGTCTTGAGTCTAATAATTTGCATGATGGGTGGAAATCATATGAACCATTTCCATATTTTTGTTCACACCATGGCCTTAATTCTTTTTCCTCTTCTTCTGCAATATTTCTCATTCTTGGATTTCCAGTCGATGCATTCATAGATGGAATGTTAAATTCAGCACAAACTTCACACACATACTCCACTGGCTTAATTTGAGTGTGTTGCATCTGGATATTCTCATCAAGATTGTTCATCTTGCTCTCGAACGCATTTAATGTGTCATCAAGGTGGTTTTTCATTATTTCCAACCTGTTTTGGACATATTTTTTCATGCTTTCCATATTGTTTACATCAACACCGTTTTGTGGAAGAATTTCCCAATTGCCATTTTCATGGTTTTTATGAAATATGCCAGCAAGTAGGGAGCGTTTTATTGTCATGTCCTTTGTGTTTGTAATGGCCTCATTTTCACCATTATTCCACACATTTTCTTCTCTCAATAATTGTCCAACAGACTTTTTTACAATAACCCTCAAATCATCTTCTGTAATCCTGATTCTTTTCATATTATATCTTTAATTTGATTTTTTATTTTTTCTAAAAGACTTTCCGTATCTATTCTTTAAATAATTTTCATTATGTTCAAGCTGGTCTTTCACATATTGTTTCCACTCTTCAGGTGTCATTCTTTCCTTTTTCTTTTTATTGTCTTCCATTTTACCCTTGTAATTATCACTTGTCCATAAACCGAAATCATTCATTGGACCCTGGTGGAAATATGTGTCTTTTGCCATATCATAGAATCTATCGCTTCTTGTTTTATGGTTCCAACCATTAGCCATTCTCCTTTGTGCGGTCTTCTTGTCGACTTCACCACCCCAAGTAAAACCATAGTTAGGGTTATGTGGGTCACCCCTGTCTATACCTACGAGGAGGCATGAGCCGTCATTGGCTTTATATGTTACGAAGAACGCCTTCATGTCCCAATCACTTCTTTGTCTTGTGTATCTGTCTGATGCTTTCAGTTGTTGCATTTTTTCAAATGCTTGGTTTTCTGCCTTTGTGACTTTGAATTCAGGCATTTCATATGTAAGTCCTTGCTTTTCGCACCATTTTTTGTTTATTTCCTCTCTTCTGAGTTCTTCATCGGTTAGTGGTCGTTTGATATCCTGAAACTCTTCTGTATATAATATATCCTTATCTTTAACATCACCAAGTCCTGGTTGTGAGACACGTTTATCCACCAAACCGTCATATTCAGGTTCGGTATAGATTCTTTTTACACCACCGTGTTGAGAAAACCATTGCCTTAATTCATTTGATTTAAAACCTTCGTTTAATGTGTTTAATACACCACGAACGGATTCCTTTATGATGTTATGGAGTTGTGATTCTGTAATCCTTACAAGATTCTTAGCCATTATTATTATCTATTTAAATATAAATATCTTTAATCAACTATTTATTGATATAATATGCGTTTCAAATGAATTTCTTTATAAGACATATAGATGACACATCAATACCAGGAAGTCAGAAGGTATTGCCAATTTTATCAATGATGGTCATAAATGACGGAAGGCATGATTATCATAAATTCCATGAAATGATACAGAATGCCGATATAACATTTTCAATGACCGATACTGAAAATGGTGTTTATAAGGTTGCAAATTCTCCAGCATTCATTAAGAAACTTGATGATACATGTTGTCAGGACCAATTCCTTGTTTGTTATCAATTTACAAAGAGGGAAATACAGACACCAGGAACATACAGAGGATTCTTCACAATAAAATTCGGAGAAGACCTCAAGAATGATGATTGTGAATATCCAAATGGTGTATTAAAAGTTCCAATCAGAGACGAACTTTACATTATTGTGGAATAAGGGCGAAACCATTATCAACCTCCTTTTTGCCATTCTCATACTTAAGCCAATTGCCATCCACAAAATAGTAATTGGCTTCTGTTTTTCCATATTCAGCAAAATCAGAATAATATTCAGGATTCTTTGTATATAACCTCTTTCTGAAGTTATCATATAATTCCTGGCACAAGAATGGTGGTTTAATCTTATCAGCCTCGTTTGAGAATGTTATTGACATTAACAACTCATCACCATCATTGTGCTTAAGATAATCCCTGTAATAAGATAGGCAACGTTGATATAATTTTATCCACTCAATATGGTTCTTGTACATAAGATATGCTGGATGATTTTTCTCTTTTGTTTTACCTTCTGCCATATCAATCATCCATTGGCATTCCAAAACTTGCTTGTTAAGCCTTTTTGGGTCTAAAATCTTTGCTGTCTTATATGGCGAATCAATAATGAATATTGTCATACTATTTTGTATTCTACCTCGTCTTTTTTAAGAATTTCCTCTATATCATCAATATTTTGTTCAGTAACTTTCTCGCTATCTATGAGAAGGATTCCATACATATTCATTCCAATGATGTATTTCATATAATCGTCGAATTGTTCACTAACGAAGCTTTCGATATATCCATCATCATTTGTTGTTACGATTTCCCAATAAGGCATATCACAATTGTAGTCAATCCATTCAATTGCATCCATTTCAGGGTCTTCTGATGTGCCATCAGCCTCATATATCTTTGCGAGATGGGCAACCATAAGAAAATAATCATAAACGATTTTACCCTCATCAGATATTCCGATTATTGCGTCAATATAATCCGGGTCAATGCAGAATTTGACCTCATCATAATCAGAGTCTTTAAGGAATTTTTTTAACTCCTCAACGTCTTTGAAATTACATTTAAACATAAAATTTATCTATTTTTCGCTGCAAAAGTACTAAAAATATTTTAAATGAAAAAAATAATAGAACAAAAGTTTAGTCTGATTGACTATTTATATTATAATAATGTGCTATTGAATAATGTCAGTAAAAAATAAAATTACGGTTCAACTTTTAAGAAGTCACGAAGTCATTCATGACCCATCCTCTGAAATTAGCCGTCATTTTGGCGGTAACAATCGCCCTAAAACCCCTAATGTTAATGATTTGGAGTTGGGTGAGGTAACACTTAACGTGGCTAAGAATTATGAGATAATTGGTATTAAGAATAGTAATGGCGAGTTTGTTTATCTTCCGTTTAATCTTGCGGTAAGAATGTTAGATGCGGAGGATAATATTGATAATTTAACCCAATTTGCGATAACCAATATAAATGCCTTAAGTTCATCAACAATTTCTCTTTATAATAACCTTGAGGAATTTAAGGTTGAAATTAGAAACGAATTAACACAACAAACAACCAGACTTGATAATAAAATCAACAATTTAAGTTCAAACACCTTTACGGTTATAGGTGATTTGAAAACACAGGTTGATGATGATTTCGATGCGCTTAATGACAAGATAAATTCATTGAGCGGTTATATGGGCGGTGATGTGAGCGCGTTATATGATTATGTGGATGAAAGAGACGCAGTATTACTGAACAAAATAATCGTTTTAAGCGGAGAAACAAAGATTTTTAGCTCAAACACAATAACAGCAATAGACGAGCTTAATTCAAGAGTTGACTCAGCAAGCGCATATACAACAACGGTTAGCGGAAATCTTTATACATACATAAATGAAAAAGATGGTGAAATTATTGATAGACTGAATAATTTCCCATTATCAGCAATATCTGACATACAACTTGTTGATAATGAATATTTCTATGGGGAAATAGATAGAAGCGAACCACAAGATTCTTGCTATATCCAAACACTTGTTGATGGTGTACTTGTTACATTACATGGAGATTGGCAACCTGATGGGGAAAATCTAATATGGGAGATTTCAGATTATCAAGTTATTAGCGGAACACCACAACACATACCAGATTTAACACAGCCGGTAACAGCAGACACAGAGGAAACACAAGTTACACATTTGAGCTTTGTTGACACAAATGGAGATGTGCTTTCGCTTAACGCAGAAGCAGCACACCTATCATGTTCGACATATACGTTACACGCAACCGCAACTGGTCAAACATCTCAAACAACAAGTGAAATGGGGAACCATAAAATATCACTTGATTATGAAAACATAGCATCAGCATATTATGTGTATGTTCCAGATGCACCAGAAGACCTTGAAGTTTATTTTTATGACAACATTACAAGCTCAACACCAGTTAATCTTTCATTATACCAACCATATGATAATGTGTGGGAATTGCCAGATGGAGGAGCCACAACAAGTAGTGCAATAGCCCTTGTTTCTGCTAGCCACCAACAACCAATAATACTTGAAGCAAAGTTTTGTTCACGCGGTGGTGGTGGGTATACGAAGTCACAGATTACAATATGTGCCGGTTCTTTAGATGGTGGAATACCAGTTAGAGTTACAGATGAAGACCCGAATCAGGTATATGAGGTACTCGCAAAAGACGGTGACGTTTGGACAAACCAAGTAATCGGTGTCGCATCAAAAACAAGATACGGAATCGTAAAGGTTGGGGACAATATTAATGTTAGCGATGGCGTTATAAGTATTACCGTTGACCAGGAACCTGTTAGCGCAAGCACAAACCCAATCGCAAGTAGTGTTGTTTACAATATGGCTGAGTCAATGAACACGCTTACAAATGAAGAAATGGATATATTGCTTGGTGGTCCATTACCAGTCTATCTGATGGATGAAAATGATGAAATGGTGCTTGATGAAGATGGTAACTTCATTGAATTAATCTAATTAAATAATAAAACAATAATAAAACAACCACTGAAGAATGTTAGTAAGAGCTAAAAAAATAGACGCAACCGCTGAAGAACTTAATACCCTGCTTCTTGAGGATACCGATAACGGGGTTATCGATACTCTTCCGGAAGTCTTTGAGTATCTTCAAAACGGAGGCGGTGGTGGAAGTGGCTGCACAATAAATTCAATCCCAGATGCGGATATTGATATAATATGTACATAATTTTTTAAAAACAATTCAATAAATATGGCAACAAAAAAATATTTAGACGAACAAGGGTTACAAACCCTATGGGCGAAAATCAAACTTAGGGCTGATGGGAAAATAGTTGTTTCAAGTTCAAGTACTGGAAAGACGGATACTCACCAAGTAGTCTTAAACCCATACCTAAATTTTGTTCAGAATGATTCAGTAAAAAGCCATCAGCAATTCTCTGGTGCTGGATATACCGTAATTTCTGGTGAAACAGGTAAGGTGACGATTAGAACCGACATACCGGAAGCAACCCCATCAACAGAGGGTGTCGGTGGTTCTGCCGGTTTGATGTCAGCAGAGGATAAGGAAAAGATTGACCAGCTTGCTGGTGGTGGTTCTTATGCACCAAATAGATTGGCAAATGGTGCAACATCTGGTGTTGTTTATACAACAAGTACTATTAATAAAGACAACGTACTTTCAGCTTATACAGCAACACCAATCAAAAATGGTATTCCTTACTATCAGGACATTCATGCAACATATGAAGGCCACTACACACCAGACAGCCCAACGGCAACACCAATAACATTAACTGCTCATGGCGCATTTGCTAGTGGTACAACCTATAGCATCCCAATGGATATCTCGCTTGGTCTTGACGGTAAGGGCCACGTAATTAATATAACAGGAAACACATACGTTCTTGGGCGAGTTTCAGGTTCAACAGAGACAAATGGTGGTGGCATGGGTCTAATGACCGTTGCTGACAAGGATAAACTGAATAGTATTGAAGCCGGTGCAACAGAGGGAACAACACTTGCCGGACACTACACACCAGATTTCGACCACGAAATATCAGGTAGTGAAACAGAAATTCCACTATCAGTGACAACATCAACGACCACAACAACCGGTAGTGTGGTGACATCTGTAACAGTAGGTAGAGATGCAAAGGGTCACGTTTTGGGTGTTTCTGCTAACACGATGACCCTCGGAAAAGCATCCAACACCACATTTGGTCTTGTTTCAACAGATAGTACCATAACAGCATCTACTAACGGTCTTACGGCAGCGCCAATTATTAGTGGCAAGGTTTATTATAAATCTGGTGTTAACAATGCAGATGAGCACTACACACCAGTAACAGGAAGTGGTCTATACACCGTAGACACATCAGGTGCAACGCCAACAACATATGCTGGATTGAGTGCAGATACTGGAGTAACTGTTGTAGACAGAGTTGGTGTGGTTTATGATTCAAAGGGACACCAGATTAAAGACTCAAAAATACTTGCAACAATTTCAATACCAAATGCAACCAAAACTCATGGTGGTTTATTGTCTTATGAATGGGCTCAAAAATTATCTAGTGTTGCATATAGTGCACAGGTTAATACAATCGAGTCAATTGTTGTTGGTAATACAACATTTGGTCCAACAGGTCTTACAAACAAACAAGCAGACCTAACATCGGCAATTACTGACCTTATTGATGCAGAAGTTGCAAGCGCAGTAACACCTAAGGGAACAAAGACATTTGCACAACTCGCTGGAATAACAATGTCTGAGGCAACTCTTGGAGATATGTACAACATTTCCGATAGCTTTACTATTGATAGTAGATTCAAGGAATATGACCCGGACAACCCAAAAACATACCCAGCAGGTTCAAACGTTGTATGTGTTGAAGATGATTCCACAAACCCAGTATCATACAAGTGGGATGTGATGGGTGGTTTTGTTGACTTATCAAGTTATGCCACAAGCAGTTGGGTAACCACAAACTTTGTTGGTACAGGAACCACTGAATTTGTTAGGGAAAGTGAAATGAGTGCGATAACAGATGCGTTTATTAATGCCCTAAGTTAGCTTGAATAATAAGCATTTAGGGCTATATATTAAGAGAGGAGAAAAATCAATATGATTCAATATCTAGACGATACTGGCTTAACCACACTATGGAATAAAATTAAGTCGACATTCTATACAAAGACGGAGCTTGAGAATGTTGTGTCTCACGAGGCATCAGCAGGAACGGCTCCTGAAGGTGGTTATGGCAATGACATAGAGGAAATCCTTGATGCGGTACTTGGAGAAGACACACTTCCACTGCAAAGAAAGGTTGTTGTCGAAAGTGCAAGCGGCACCACGCTTAGTGCTGCCACCAGTACCTATTATAAATTTAATAATGAAGTTGGAACGCTGGCAATAACATTGCCAGCACCAACAGATTTGACGCACCTGACAAGTGTTGTATTCGCATTTACCACAAGTTCAAGCCCTGGTGTAACATTTACAGCAACCGAAATCGATGGAAATACACCAGACATATATGCACAAGACGGTTTTTCCATTGAAGCATCCACAACTTATGAAATCAATGCAATTTTTAATGGCGAATCTTGGGTTCTTGCAGCAATCGTAATAAGCTCAACAACAATTTGAAACCATGATTACGCTGGATAGGAGAAGAGAATGCAAGTTAGTTCCATATGAAAAACAATATTTAACGTTTGAAGCTTTAGAGGATGCTACGTTTAGTATTCCGGCTTCCACATATTATAGTTTAAATGGTGGAATTACCTGGACATCATTGGCTGCAAGTACGGCAACTCCCACACTACACTCTGGAGAGAAAATTCTTTGGAAAAAGACAGCGTCATCAATAAACACCACATTCACGGCAACTGGTACATTCAAAGTTTATGGTAATATAATGTCTTTGATATATGGAGATAACTTTGTAGGCAAGGTTACATTTACGGCAAATAGTGTATTCAATAACTTATTTAAAGGAAATACATATGTGGTTGATGCAAGTAATCTCATACTTCCTGCAACAACATTGAGAACAAGTTGCTATGCCAATATGTTCAGTGGCTGTTCTTCTTTAGTGCACGCCCCAAAAGAATTACCTTCCGCAACACAAGCACTATACTCTTGCCAATCTATGTTCATAAATTGTTCTAACCTTACAGAAACACCATTCATGCCATCTTTGACTCTAGGCTCTTATTCGTATTCAAACATGTTTAGGCATTGCACCAAATTAAATTATGTTAAGTGTTTAGCAACACAGTGGGAATCAAATTCAACATGGGTGTGGTTGGATAGTGTTGCAAGTAGCGGAACGTTTGTAAAAAATGTAAACGCAACATGGGGTCGTGATGGTAGCGGAATCCCAAGCAGTTGGAACGTAATTAATGATATGAGGGATTATCTACCGGCTGGCTATAAACAAGTAGAATACATTGAAAACACAAGCAATGCATATATAAACACTGGTGTTCTTGCCTCAAGCGATATTCAAATGACATTAGACGTTTATATTCCAACAACGAATGCGAGTGTTAATAGTTATTTAATTGGTGGTTATCCTGTAGTAAACCAGGAAACACCAAGAGTCTGTTTATATAGGTTCAGCACAAACGCTATATATTTCACATATAACACCACATCAACTTCATATACAAGGGCAACAGGTAACCAGAGGATAAAAATTGAAATAAACAAAAACACATTTAAAATAAACAGCAATTTCGAACAGACCGTTGCAGAAGATACATTTACAACATCAACATATATTACACTATTAGGAAGTTCATGGATTAGAAGCATGAACGATTCTTATTCCGTCTATGGTAAGATATATGGCGCGACAATTGGTGATGTTAGGAACTTTGTCCCATGTATAAGCCCAGACAATGTGGTTGGTCTTTACGATATAATAGGTCATCAATTTTACTCAAGCCCAAATGGAACACCTTTTGTTGCTGGCAATGTTGTGAAATAAATTATTAATTTAAGCATTATGAGTGTAGCAAGCAAAGCATTAGAAATATTAGTAGCCAAAGATGATATTAAGGCTGCAATTGAATCAAAGGGTGTTACTGTTGGTAATGCCCCACTTGACCAATATGCAAATAAAATTGGACAAATAAGTGGTGGTGGAGGAGGATTTAGATGTACTAATAAAATGCTTGGAAACGGAGAGCTAATTTGGGCAGGAAATACTTCATATCAGTACACTTTTGATGGCACCCTTCAAGAAGCCGGTATAGGGCTTATAAGTAATTGGGGCGGTCAGCCTTTATCTTTGTCTAGTGAGGCGTCTCGTGTTTTTGTTAGTTACAATACTCTTTCTTTTTCAGATATACATACAGCATCTGGTGGTATATCTTATGATGGGCATCACTCTCCTTCTCTAATTTCATCATCTCTTACATTTACAGATGGAGAGTATTACAGTGTAACTGTTAGTATTGACAATACTGGAGTACTATCAACTCATCAAACCATTAGTGGCGACAGTGAATGGCAATATTGTAATTTTGTTATATTTTTTAGAGGTACTGATGGAACTATAGATTTTGATATAGTACCAATGGCGTTAATGGGTGAAATGGATTAAACTAGCTGATAATAATATTTAAAAACTAATACTCAAGTAAAATGGGAGAAACTAAACAATATGGCATATTACAATCAAACAACAGATGAAAGTGTGGGATGTAATGTTTCAGATTACTGTGCAAGATTGATTAATAATATGGCATGAAACGGATTAAAATTAATCAATTGTTAAAACACTAAAAATTATGATTAATTTTGCTTGTATGATGTATTTATAAAGAAGAAGATAATTAGACATGACAATTGATTGGTTAAAAGATACGATAACTGGGGTTAAATTTTATCCCATAACACACGAAGATGCCGTTATTGACAGTAATGGCAATACCCTCTCGACAAAGATTAGTGTTATGGAGAGAACCACCAATAAGGTTACAAGCCTATCCAGTGGCAGCACACATACACAATACCCATCAGCAAAGTGTGTTTTCGATGCAATAAATTTGGTTAGTGGTTCTGTTATCTCATCTTATACAGGCCTCTCAAATCTTCCAATTTTAAACACAAATAACACTACTAGCTTAACTGCAAGTTCTAATGAAACAATAACTGGAACCATTAAGCTTCATAAGGTATCAAAGACTGGTAGTTATGATGACTTATTGAACAAGCCTACCATACCAACTGTTGGTGCGTTAACCACAACTGCAACAACCGCACAGGCAACTGCAAGTTCTGAATCATTTAGCAACGCAATTAGTTTGCACAAAGTTGCCAAGACTGGTACATACAGTGATTTGATTGGTACACCAACAATACCAACTGTTGGCACGTTAACCACAACTGCAACAACAACACAGTCTACGGCAAGTTCCGAATCATTTAGCAGTGCAATTAGCTTACATAAAATATCAAAAACAGGTAAATATGGTGATTTGCTTGACAAACCTACGCTTGGTACGGCTTCATCAAAACCTGAGGAATATTTTGCTGGAAGCGGCCACACTCATGCAGTTACTATAACAGCAAGTACCGACAACCCACAGGTACAATTACAGGCCAATGAAACATATAAACTAACAGTCGGACAAAGTAATTGTACGTTTAAGACACCACCAGATACACACTATACAGCAACACCGGTTGCTGGTGTTCAGACAGCCACAACGAACGCAACCAGCGATGTTGCTGACCCATATGTTAACATTATTGAGAACAGCGCTAAATCAGGTGGCATACGAATTAGTGGTGCTGGTGGAACGAGTGTTAAAGCCAAAAACGGGGTTGTAACAATTTCAAGTGATGTCACACCACCTTCTGCATTAAGCTCGTCTTATGTGGCTGCAACTGACAGTTCCTCCCCTACTACTGGAGACTCATTTGAAACATCAATTTCGAAATTGCATGGATTGGCGAATTCATTAATTGCACATTCTGGCGATGTCGACGAATCGTTGGCAGTATTGTCTGGAATATCATTTGATGACGTGGTTGAGGTTTTGGGTTCCGACTGGTCTGCTGCTGATGAATTGGACCATGGTGTATATAAGGTTTTATTCCGTGCAAATAGTGGTGGCATAAAAGGCGGTGAACAAACTCGTGGGGTGATTACTATTGGTACCGGTGTCTTGGTTACTGGCGTTGATAACAACCAACTGAAACAAATTCTTGTATACAAAGGTGGAATACAATATAGACTATATACAGGAAGTTCTTGGCAATCCTGGCAGGATTTTTATTTAACTTCTGATGATATTAGCGGAAAAGAAGATGTTTCGAATAAAGTAACAAATCTATCAAGTGGCAGCACAGATACACAATACCCGTCTGCAAAATGTGTTTTCGATGCGATTAACCTTGTTAGCGGCTCAGCAATAACATCCTACGATTCATTGTCAAACAGGCCTAGGATTAATACAACGAATACAACTGCGCAAGCAACAAGTGGTGATGAGACACTTACCGGTTTGGTTAACTTACATAAGGTTGCAAAAACTGGTACGTATAGTGACCTGATTGGCACACCGACAATACCATCCGCACCAGGTACATTAAACACAAACGTATCAACAGCCCAAGCAACGGCAAGTTCAGAGTCGCTTAGTGGCACGATTAAACTTCATAAGGTTGCAAAAACCGGCACATATACCGATTTGTTAGACAGACCGACACTTGGTACGGCTTCGGAGAAAGATATTTCTTATTTTGCGCTTTCTGCCCACACACACGGCAACATTACAAGTGGTGGCACAATTACAGCCGACACAACCGTTGCAAGTGGTATGAAACTCGTAACCACGAACGCAAGTGGTTATGTTGTTCGTTCAAGCGTTACGTTTGGCACAGATGCGACAAAAGCGCTAACAAACAGTGGAACGTGGGCAAGTTTCCAAGCACCAATCACAAGTTCAAATAAATTGTCTTCTGATTTGGTTGATGATACAAACCACACAAACAAGTTTGTTACTGCCACACAAATAACGTCGTGGGAAAATCATGTTGGTGATAGTTCATCAAGAAGCCCGTCAAGTGGATTCTATAAAATTGGTGTATCACAATACGGTCACATTTCTGGTGTGACTGCTGTCACAAAATCAGATATTACAGCATTAGATATTCCTGGTCAAGACACAACAACTGAATCATGTTCTGATAACACAGACAGTAAAATATTCCTTATAGGAACCACGGCACAAACAACTGCTGGCGGGTCTTTAACAACATATAGCCACGACACTGCATATGTTGGTGCTGATGGTTGTTTGTATAGTAACAGTGCAAAAGTTGCAACTCTAGACTCAAATGGTAAAGTGCCATCAACACAATTACCATCATATGTCGATGATGTTGTTGAGGGATATTATAATAGTGGTGATGGAAAATTCTATTCTGGAAAAACAGGAAATACATATTCAGGTGTCATTACTGGTGAGAGTGGAAAGATATACATAGACTTAGGTGATAACAATAAATCATATAGGTGGGGTGGAAGCGCATATTCTGAAATCGTTGCAAGCCCAGGAACTACTGATAATGTACCAGAAGGAAGTACAAACCTTTATTTTACAAACCAACGCGCTCAATCTGCCGTATCTGGGCAATTAGCAACAAAGATAGACAAGGTAACATCAACTGATAATGCTGTCGTCAGGTTTGATGGGACTGGTGGCGCAATACAAAATAGCACAGTAACAATTGATGATACTGGTAAGATAAATTCATTTTTAGATGTTTCTAAGGGCACTTCAACTGTTGCAAATATTTTCATAACAAGTAAAACCGCAACTGTTGATTATTGTGAAATTTTTGTTTCAAATTCAGCAAAATCACAAGACCATAGACCCCTTGTTTTACAAAATGGATTTGGTAATGTCGGAATTGGAACCATGAATCCAAGTACAAAATTGGAGGTTAATGGTGAAGTAAAAGCCAAAAAATTCATTACAAGTGGAGGAACATCTTCACAATTTGTGAAGGGTGATGGTTCATTAGACTCAAATACATATTTGACTGCACAAACACAGGCAAACTGGACACAAACTGGTACAACCCAACCGGACTATATTAAGAACAAGCCAACACTTGGTACGGCAGCTTCAAAGCCAGAAGAATACTTTGCTGGAAGTGGTCATACACATGCAGTTACTATAACTGGGACCACTGATAACCCACAGGTGAATTTACAAGCTAATGCAACCTATAAGCTAACAGTCGGACAAAGTAATTGTACGTTTAAAACACCACAGGATACACACTATACGGCAATTCCAGTTGTTGGTGTGCAAACGGCAACGACAAATGCAACCAGTGATGTTGCTGACCCATACGTTAACATCATCGAAAATAGTGCAAAATCAGGTGGCATACAAATTAGTGGGGCCGGTGGTACAACTGTTAAGGCTAAGAATGGTGTCATAACAATATCAAGCAATGTCACACCGCCTTCTGCATTAAGTTCAAGTTATGTAGCAGCAACTGATAATTCTGTTCCGGCTGTTGGTGATACTTTTGAAACGTCAATTTCAAAATTGCATGGTCTTGCAAATTATGCTGGTGGTGTATTGACAAATCTAACGTCTTCTTTAATCTCCTACTCAGGAGACGTTGAATCGTCTTTAACAACACTATCTGGAATATCATTTGATGGTATAGCCCAAACAAACGACACGGACATATCAACAATTGACGTGAACCAAGATGGAATCTATAAGGTTGAGTTGGGAAATCAGAAAGGTATTTTAATACAAACATATGTTGGAAGTCAAAGTAAAGAAATTTTAATATACCAAGGTGGGATTTGCTATAGACTATTCTCAAGAGGAGCATGGGGTGAATGGACTGAATATTATGCAACCCCAAATGATATTAGTGGAAAAGAGGACACATCAAATAAAATAACTTCAATTTCAAGCGGAAGTACTGACACACAATATCCATCTGCAAAATGCCTGTATGACATATTGTCTGATATGGTTGCCCATGAGAACACACAATCAACAGCAAGCACTCCAGACTATGACCCACAGACACAAAGTGTTTCAATTTTGGAACAAACATTAACACCAGAACAACAGGCACAAGCAAGAGAAAACATTGGTGTTGATGAACTTATTGGCGATATTGAGGATGTTCTTGATGAAATATTGGGAAGCGGAACAACAAAGTCACAAAAGAAACTCGAAGTTATTGAGGCAAGTGGAACAACCTTAAACAGTGAAGAAAATTCTTATTATCATTTTGATGATGTTGTAACAACCCTTGCAATAACATTACCAAGTGTGGGTGATACAAGCCATATTAACCAAGTTATATTCAATTTTACAACTGGTTCAAACCCGTTAGTATCATTTGAAGCAAGCCCGATTAGTGGTATAAGACCAAACATATATGCAAATGAGGGATTCTCAATTGATGCAAACACAACATATGAAATTAATGCAATATATAACGGAAACACTTGGGTTCTTGCAGCAATTAGAATTGATGTAACAGATATTAGCTCTTAGAATTAATAATTATGGGACTGGAAAGAAGAAGAGATACATGTGATGATATATATTTTCATTATCTGAACCAATACCTAACATTCGAGGCATTGGATTCTGGAACCTTTACGCTTACAATTGGTAGTGGGGTCAGCACGTCTCTTCTTACATCAGTGAGCTATTCCATTGATAGTGGAGAAACCTGGACAACAACAAACAACACAGACAACACACAAGTCGTTATCACAACACCAACAATTGCACAGGGCCATAATGTTCTGTGGAAGGGAATTGGTGTTTCAATGGCAAACAGCCAATTGGTTTTTGGTACCGCCGCAGCAAACAGACTTCCTTTGGTTTCTAACTTTACAAGTAGTGGCAGATATAGTATAAGTGGAAACATAATGTCACTTCTTTATGGTGATAATTTCTTGGCCAATAAAGAATTTGCAAATGGTTCTTCTCATAATTTTGCCTTATTATTCTATAAAGGAAGCGCTGATAGCAAATTGGTGTCTGCGAAGAACATGATATTTCCGGCAAGAAAATGCCCAGATTATGCCTATTTCAGAATATTCCAGATGAATTCTGGATTAGAGTATTCTCCAGTCATATCGGCAACAGAGGTTCATTCTTACGGGTGTGGAAACTTGTTTTATAAATGTTCTTCATTGAAAACCTCACCAAATCAATTGGCAAACAATCTGGTTGGTAGTGCCAATTATATGTATGCTTTTTATGGCTGTACTTCATTGCCAAAAGCACCAGAATTGCCAGCTAACAGTGTACCAAGTAGTGGATATGCTTTTACGTTTTGCGGCTGCACATCACTTACAGAAGCACCAGAGTTGCCAGCAACAAACGTTTCAAACGCTAGTTGCTATAATATGTTTAATGGTTGCACATCATTAACAAAAGCACCAGATTTCCAAGAAGCAATATTGGGAGCAAGTTGCTATCGTCAGATGTTTAGTGGATGCACATCATTAGCAGCACCACCAGAACTTCCAGCAACAATGTTGGCAAATTATTGCTATTATGATATGTTTTATGGCTGCACATCATTAACTAAGGCACCAGATTTGCCAGCTATAGTGATACCAAGTTATGCCTATTATGAAATGTTTGGGGAATGTACATCATTAACGAGTATGCCGAACATTTCTGGCCAAACACTTTCAAGTGCCTGTTACTGTGCTATGTTTTACTTGTGCACATCGTTGGTTAACACAACACCCCTTAATGTTGAAAATCTTGCTTACGCATGTTATTCCTACATGTTTATGGACTGCACGTCACTAACAGATGCGCCAGCCCTTCCATCAACCACATTGGGAGTGTGGTGTTATGGCCATATGTTTGAAGGGTGTACCTCTCTGGTAAATGCACCATTGTTACCGGCAAAAAAATTGGTTTCTTCTTGTTATAGAACAATGTTCGCTGGCTGCACGAATTTAAGATATGTTAAATGCCTTGCTGAAGACCTTGGCCAATCAGAATCAAGCAACCCGTTACTTTCTTGGATGACTAATGTTCCTTCTGGTGGTACATTTTATAAAATGAATGGTGTTACATGGCCAAGTGGCGCAAACGGTATCCCAACTGGATGGAATGTTGTTGAAATAAACGGTTACGATGAGCAATATTTGACATTTAAGGCTTTGGAAAGTGGAACGTTTACTTTAACAATTCCAAGCGAACTAACAACTACATCGCTTTCAAGTGTTTCTTATAGTGTTGATAATGGAAATACATGGGTTACTACAAATAATGTAAATAATAGTGAAATAGTTATTACGACACCAGTTGTGTCACAAGGATACAAGATATTATGGAAGGGTAGTGGTACTCAATATGCAAATTCATCAGTATATTCAAGATTCACATCAACCGCAGCATTTGATGTATATGGAAACAGCTTATCGCTTTTTAGGGGTGATAATTTCATTGGATACACTTCAATAGGAAGTGGGGGGCGTGTAGACTATTATTTAAAAGCATTATTTTATAACAATACTAATCTTGTAAACGCAGAACGCTTAATACTTCCAACAAATTATGGGCTTAGTTGCATGGCTAGTATGTTTGAATTGTGTACAAATCTTATTAGTGCACCAGATATACCGTCGTCAAGTGTATATCAATCAAGCCAAGACAGTATGTTTAAAGGTTGTACTTCACTAACAAAAGCGCCAGACCTGCTTTCATCAAGCATTGGTGCAAGGTCTTATTATTCAATGTTTAGTGGTTGCACCAGCCTTAATTATGTAAAATGCCTGGCAACAAGTAGAAGTACAAATAACCCGATAGCTGCTTGGTTAGCTTATGTTTCTCCAACTGGAACATTTGTGAAAGCACAGGGTGCCACAGATTGGCCAAGCGGTGGAAGCGGCATACCAACTGGGTGGACTGTAATCAATGACTCATCTAACGGCATAAATGAATATAGTTATATCCAGAATGGGCTTGTATTCCAATTGGATGGTATAAACAGAGGAACAACAGACTTAACGAAATGGGTTGATTTAATTGGCAACCAGGAATATGTAACTATAAGTGGCGATAATGCAACATGGGGGGAAGACCACCTTATAACACCATGTGAAATGTATGTTGCTGACAATGAAGTAATTAAAACAAGCGGTTCGACATTTGAAATTGTTTTTTATGAAAGCACTGGTTCTGTTAATACGATATTATATATAAACAGAAATACGTCATCAACGCTTGGGTTTGGGTTTGGCCGATATTCAACAAATTATCTTTTAACAAACAACGCCAATTACAGGCTAACAATCCCACTAACAACTGCACCATTTGGAAACACGTATTGTTTCTCATATAACGGTGATAGTTTATTGGTTGTAAATGGTCAAAGAATAACAAATACTGGAACTGTTGACTATTATCTTAATAACACAAATAACACACGTGTTGCACAAAGGGGTAATGGCGGTAGATTATATTGTATAAGGAAATACAATAGAAAATTAACTGAGGAAGAAATGGTTTTCAACCAGCAAATAGATAATCAAAGATTTAATTTAGGATTAAACATATAATATATGAAATACATAAATAGAAACACAGGGAAAGGGTATTATGGTGGTAGCATAACAGTTACACATAATGGCAAGTTTTTCAGTGGTGTCCCAACTGAGGAACAATTATTGGAATGGGGATATGAGGAAGCAACAGAAACCCCATATGTACCAACAGAGGATGATATTAAGAGGAATAGGATGGTAGAAATTCAGGCAGAGCTTCAAAGCCTTGATTATCTGACAAGCAAAGAAGATGATGGTGAGGATATGACCAAATATGATGAAAAATATGGTGGTGATTGGCATGCTTACAGAAGAGGGCTTAGAGCAGAGTTCAATCAGCTTGAAGCAAGCCTTGAAGCTGAAGATGATTCACTTTAAACATTTATTGAAAGTCTTGAATAATTAGTTATATTTTATAATAGTCATAAGGAAACGATGTTATGAGTGTAGAGGCAAAATTACAACAAATATTATCCTGCAAAACAGCCATAAAAAGCGCAATAGAAGGAATGGGTGTCGAAGTTGGAGATGCTTCATTTGACCGATATGCATCCAAAATCAGACAAATTGAAGGTGGTAGTGGTTCGGATATGGATGACCCAAATAAGGTGTATTATATAGACCACACTGGTACCATTTATTATGAATATTCGTTGCAAGATTTCCTCAACTTAACACAAGAGCCAGCAAACCCACCATTTCCAGGATTAACACCAACAGGGTGGGAAATGAGCCTCGCAAACGCACAGGCATTTGTTAGAAAATATGGGTTCGGGCCTGTTATTGGTCAAACATATACAACAGATGATGGCGCAACAAGATTCTATATTGATATTAAATATGACTTTCAGTTAACAATTGGTATTACATATTCAAGTCTGTCAAGTGCAACAAAATTAAAGGTTGACTGGGGTGACGGTAGTGAAATGTTTCAAAGCACAGCAACATCCGCAACTCTTTATCATACATACCAACAAACCGGAAAATATTGTGTCAGGTATATTCCACTTGATGGGGCTACCTTTAAACCATGGTCATCAAGTGGATATCCAACAGTTTTTGGCTATTCTTATTTATCCACCCCATTATATTTTAGTGGGTTGATAACAAAAATTGAATTCGGGAGTGGATTAAGTGGAACTTTAGGTTCTTTGCTTATATGGAATTGTGAAAGTGTGTCAATTCCATCGGGTTGTTCTGTTAGTGTTGGCGGAGGAACTGGTGCTCCACACATATTTTCAACCAATTATGGAACAACAAAAACAAATATTGGTGCCGGAACAAGAAAAATTACATCATTAGTTATTCCAGATGGTATAACAAGTCCAGGTTCATTTAATGGTTGTAGAAATTTAAAGAGATTAGTTTTGCCAGATAGCGTAACAACTTTTCCAGTACTATATAGTTGTAGAGAACTCACAGCAATAAATGTTCCATCTGGAGTAACAACTTTGAGCAATGATACATTTAGGGCTTGTTATAAATTAACACATGTTGAATTACCAGATACGATAACAAGCGTTGGAACTTATATCTTTGCAAGTTGCATCAACCTGAAATCAGTAAATATACCAACAAAAATAACAAATGTAAATCAATATTTTTGCCAGTCTTGCCAATTATTAGAATCTATTACTATACCAAGTGCTGTAACAACAATTAGCACTTCCGCATTTGATGGGTGTAACGCATTATCTTCTGTTACTTTTTCAAGTGGGTTAACAACAATTGGTGCCAATGCATTTCAAACTTGTGTGTCATTACCATCAATTCAATTTCCAAGCACACTTACATCAATTGGAGCCAGTGCGTTTCGAAACTGTTATTTGTTAAGCGGCGTAATTAATATACCAGAAGGCGTAACCTCGATAGGAAATTATGCTTTTAGTTGTTCAATATATGGCGTCAGTGAAATAACAATACCAAGCACAGTAACATCAGTTGGGGCAAACGCATTCGACATGCAAATCAATGTAATACCAAACACAATACCAAATAAACATGTATATGTAAAGCCAACTACGCCACCAACAGCAGGTGGAAGCCTTTTTGGTAGCCTAGCCACAAAAGCAGATAAATTAACGATACATGTTCCTCAAGGGTATCTATCAGCATACCAGGGAGCATCTGGATGGAGCACATATGCAACATTAATGGTTGATGATATTGTAAATTAAATTAACAAATAACACACACGAATGACAACAGAATTATTTTATAATGGGATTAGCAATATAACCATTCTTAAAGCTGAAGATGGGATGGTTTTAAAAAGGAAGAACAGCAATGAAATATATGGGAAAGAAATTTCACTGGGTAAAAGCTATTATTTAGATGGCGTATTATTGGCAGAACCACATGTTGATGTTCCTGAGGATTTTGAAGAAATACCAGACCCAGACCCACACCCTGAGAATGAACTTGATGGTATTTGATATTTATAATGAATAAGGCATTAAGTAAAAATGACAATAGATTGGTTAAAAGATAAGAACACTGGTGAGAAGTTTTATCCCAGGACGCATGAAGATGCTGTGCTTGATAGTAATAATGTTACGCTTTCAACGAAATTAGCGGCAATAACAGCAAGTATACCTGAAGATAAGGTGTTCCTTGTTACTTATGGTACAACTACAGCTACGCAGGTTATAGCTGCAATATCAGATAATAAAATACCAGTTTGTTTTTATAATGACAGGTGTTATGTTTATTCACATGTTGATACCAATTATTATTATTTCTATTGTGTTTCCGATAAATTATATTGGATAAAGTTATATGGCGACACACCAACATGGACATTTGGAAATGATGCTTATGAATTAAGTATTAATAAAGTTGTTTCATTAACAAGCGGAAGCACTGATAATCAATATCCATCTGCAAAGTGTGTATACAACGCTATACAAGCAGCAGCCGGAAGTGCCGGTGTTAGTTCTTATAACGAATTAACTGACAAACCATCATTAAGTACAACCGCAACAACAGCACAAGCAACAGCGGCAACAGAAACAATTAGTGGTACGATTAACTTGCACAAAATTTCCAAGACTGGCACCTATAGTGACTTGATTGGTACACCGACAATACCAACTGTTGGTACATTAAACACAAACGTATCAACAGCCCAAGCAACGGCAAGTTCAGAATCGTTTAGCGACACAATAAAACTTCACAAAATCGCAAAGACCGGTACATACACTGATTTATTAAACAGACCAACACTTGGCACCGCCTCAGAGAAAGATATTAGTTATTTCGCACTGTCTGCACACACACACGGCAACATTACAAGTGCTGGAACGATTACTGACGACACAACCGTTGCGAGTGGGATGAAACTCGTAACCACGAACGCAAGTGGTTATGTTGTTCGTTCAAGTGTTGTATTTGGGAGTGATGCAACAAAGGCGTTAACCAATGCTGGTACTTGGGTTACATTTGCTGCTAGTGACCACACGCATGGAAAAATAACAAATAGTGGCACGATTACTGCTGACACAACTGTTGCAAGTGGCGATAAGTTGGTTATTACGGATTCCAGCGACAGCAATAAGGTTGCCAGGAGTAGTCTTTCTTTTGATGGTTCAACGGTTAGCGTTGCATTAACGAAGAAGGGCACGTTTGAAGCTTTTGCGCCATCTGCGTTGACAAGTGGCTATGCCGCTGCAACAGATAATTCTTTCCCTGCTGCTGGTAACACATTAGAGACTGCAATATCCAAACTTCATGGGTTGGCAAACTATGCTGGAACGGCATTAACCAATTTAAGTAATGCCACAACTGCGTTGTCTGGAATATCATTTGATGACGTAGTTGAGGTTTGGGGTACCGACTGGTCTGTTGCTGATGAATTGGGCCATGGTGTGTATAAAGTTCTATTTTACATGTCTAATGCAGTTGTTAAGGGTGGAGAGACTAAGGGTGAACCAACAAGAGACAATATTCTTGTTGGTAGCGGAGTTTTAGTTAGTGGTGTTGTAAACAACAATTCTAGGCAGGTTTTACTACATAAAGATGGCATTTATTATAGGGTATATAATGGTTCTTCTTGGGGTTCATGGATGGATTATTATCTTCCAATGAGCAACGCAGATTCTGTTATATCTGGTGTTGTTGCTTCAACAGTTTCGCTTGTTGGTATGAGTGGTTCATATAATGATTTGTCTGATAAGCCCACCATCCCTTCATATGCAGCAAATATAGCACTATCAACAAGTGCAAATTATATAACAGAACCAGAATTCAAAAATGTTAAGATTAACGGAAGCACAACAAACGCTGCGTCTAGTGAAAATTGTGAATTACAATATGATACGGAAAATAAGTGTGTAAAATTTGTTTTTAATTAAATATGGCATTACTAGTTTGGTTACCATTAAACGGAAATATGACCAATAGCGGTTTAAACAACCTTTACATTGAAGAGGCTGGAGGTTCTGCTGTATATGCAGATGGCAAAACTGGTTTAGGCCTTTCAACTAGTGGTAATAAATTTTGGTATGTTTATCCGATAACATTAACTGATGAAGCATCTATAACGTATTGGTCAAAAACAACCACAAACGCCAAGATGGTATTTACATTAAACTGTTATGAATATTCATCATTAAATATATATGAATCTAACATTTATACATTAAACAAGGGAGACAGCAATAATAACCCATTTAAAAATAACGGTAATAATGTTAATGTTCTTCATGATGGGTTATGGCACCATTTTGCCATAACATTTGGAAATTCCCAAGCAAAACTTTATATAGATGGTATTTATGCTGGAACAGCAACCACTTTTAGGAGCCCAGCTTGTGAAAATAGTGTAATAAGACTTGCTGGTGGTTTCAATAATGCTCACAGTTATGACTGGAATGGCATGATAAGTGATTTCAGGGTTTATGATAATTGCTTATCACCAAAAGAGGTTAAGGAAATAAGCAAGGGCTTAATATTACATTATCCATTAGATAAAAACAACATAACATTCAATGATGTTGGGAATGAAAATCTTTTAATTGGAACAACACTAAAAGAAATTGATGTAAACCAGTTTCTTACAACAAGCGACACAGACTGGAACCAATATGTCAGATTTTACAATGGTGCAAAAACAAACCACACATTTACAGACATGGGTGATTTTGGTGAGGACACAATTCTTTTAAATTCAAACGCAAATATTGGCCTTGGATTTTTGAGAAAAGCATCAGAAATATCATTAGATAGTACTTCTAATTACACACTTTCATGTGAAGCAAAATGCACAAAAGCTGGTGCAGAGCTTTGTATTGGTTTAAGTTATTATAACACATCGAACTCTTGGGTTTGGAGAGGTGGAACAAACCCACAGGCATTTAATGCTGTTAATACATGGCAGAAATTCACATTAACATTTACCCCAGATTCAGACACACAATGTATTGAATATTGTTTTACTGTTAGAGGGGTGGCCAGCGGAACAGACACATTTACAATAAGAAAATGTAAACTTGAAAAAGGTTCTCTTGCAACACCATGGTCAAAATCACCCCACGATTCAAAAACTATTTTTGACTGTTCTGGATTTGGAAACGATGGCTTAACAAGAGGAATAATTGAGAACTGTAACGGAACTTCAAGATATGAAAGTGGAACGACGTTTGCACATGAGTGTTATATTGTAGCTGATGAAAGGGCAAAGGTAAAGGATGCTATTTCCGTTTGTTGTTGGGGTTATATGGACAATTGGGGTGGATATAATGGGAGATTGATAAGCTGTACTGAAACTGGTGGGTGGAATTATGAACCAACAAGCGGAAAAATGACATTTGTTCTTGGAACTGGCACATCCTCTAATACCTATAAGAATGCTATTTGTAGTACAGCGCTTGCCGACTTATCAAGTGGCTGGCATCATTTTGTTGGTACTTATGATGGATTTTCTACAAAGATATACATTGATGGTGTTTTAGATGGCACAAATAATGCTTATACCACAAGAACACCAATGTTCTATAATACGGCAAATACAATATTCATTGGGGCAGAAGCAGAAACCTCTAAAGTATTACCAGCAGCAACACCAGCCTATTTTAATGGTAAAATATCAGATGTAAGAATTTACGCAACTGCACTCTCTGCTGATGATATCATGGAATTGTATAATACATCTGCTTATATCTGCAATAATGATACAACATATGGGTATGAGTTTAGTGAATGTGATTATATAGATATAGAACCTGGTATTCAACCATTACCAAATGAGTATATTGAGTTGGAATATCTGGAAAGTACTGGAACACAATATATTGATACTGGTATTATTCCAGATGCGAATACTGGATTGAAAATTGAGGTTATGTGTTCAAATACTACTGACTCATATGCTGCTGGTTTAAGAGACACAACCGGAAACACAAGGTGGACTATTGGCCATGATAACAACGGCTTTTATTACGGATATGGTAATTGGGGTCGTGGTAATGATAATATTTCAAGCAATGTAAAGGTATCCGCAAGCCTTAATTTTTTAAATGACAAAAAATTCACAGTGAATAACAATGGTGTTGAAACAACAGTATCATTACCCACATTATCATTTACACCAAGCAACAATATAAGATTATTCGGTTCTTCTGGCGTTTCTGCATCATACGCAAAGTGGTCAGGAAAAATTTATTCGGCAAAAATATCTCAAGGCCAAAACATAGTAATGGATTTGGTTCCAGTTAGGGTTGGTTGGACAGGATATATGTATGATAAAGTTAGCGGTCAGTTATTTGGTAATGCAGGAACCAGCTCTTTCTATTATGAGGAAACATATGGTTATATTGATGATGGTTCATCATTCAGTGGTGTGAATATTTATAATAGAGGAATAGTTGAATGTGATGAAATTTCAGAGGCTGGTCACACAACATTGGAACTTATAAGGAATGGATTACCAACAGAAGGATGTGGCACGGTAACCCCAGACAACAGTTTATATACCAGTGGTCCTGTTACCTTCACTGAAAACAATATTTTGTCGCGATATTTTAATGAGATATAATTATAAGAAAAGGAAAATAATTTGTTATGGCAAATTTAAAAAACTTAATTGTACAAGGTGCTAGTAGATTTGTTGGCGATACTATCGGAAAAAGATTTATAACGAATGGTGGAACATCAAATGAGTTCGTTAAAGGAGATGGCAGTCTTGATTATAATGAATATTTAACATCTGATGACATTTCTGGAAAAGAAGATGCGTCGAACAAGGTTACTTCTATTTCTAGTGGCAGTACTGACACACAATATCCATCTGCAAAGTGTGTATACAACGCAATACAGGCTGCTGGGGGTGGAGGCGGAGGTGGCGTAACCTCTTATGATGGATTAACAGACAAGCCATCATTATGCACCACAGCAACAACAACACAGACTACTTCTACAGGCGAGACAATTACTGGAACGATAAATTTGCATAAGATTTCAAAGACTGGTTCTTATAATGACTTATTGGACAAACCAACGATACCTTCGGCCCCAGGCACACTTAACACGAATATAACAACAGCGTTAACAACCGCTTCAACAGAGAACTTGAGTGGTAATGTTAAACTTCACAAAATATCTAAAACAGGCACATATAGTGATTTGATTGGTAAGCCAACAACTGGAACATCCACACAATTTCTTAAGGGAGACGGAAGCCTGGATTCAACATCTTATTTAACGTCTTCAAGCATAAGTGGAAAGGAAGACACTTCGAATAAAGTAACAGCCCTATCCGGTGATTGTACTGACACGCAATACCCCTCTGCAAAATGTGTTTTTGATGCAATAAACTTTGCTAGTGGTTCTATAATAACATCTTATGATGCATTGTCAAATAGACCTAGAATTAACACAACAAATACAACTGCACAAATAACAAGCGGTGATGAGACACTTACTGGCTTGGTTAATTTGCATAAGGTGGCCAAGACTGGTACGTATAGTGACCTGATTGGCACACCGACAATACCATCCGCACCAGGTACATTAAACACAAACGTATCAACAGCCCAAGCAACGGCAAGTTCAGAGTCGCTTAGTGGTACGATAAAACTTCATAAGGTCGCAAAAACCGGTACATACACCGATTTGTTAAACAGGCCAACACTTGGTACGGCTTCAGAGAAAGATATTAATGATTTCGCATCGTCTGCACACACACACGGCAACATTACAAGTGCTGGTACGATTACAGCAGATACAACCGTTGCGAGTGGTATGAAACTCGTAACCACGAACGCAAGTGGCTATGTTGTTCGTTCAAGTGTTACATTTGGCACAGATATAACAAAAGCGTTGACCAATGCTGGTACTTGGGCAGGTTTTGCGACATCACAGCACTCACACGGATATATCACAGCATCAGGAACACTTGATACAACGTTTGCTGAAACACCTTCTAACGGGACAAGACTTGTAATACTTGGTGACCAAGACACAATTACGTGTACAGACATTGTCTTTAAGTCATCCGGAACAACAAAGGCATTAACCGAAGCTGGAACTTGGAGTAGCTTCTCAAAACCACCTCTTTTTATTGATATTTCTTCCAGCAGCCCATCTACAGTTGCCGCTGGAAGTTACAATTCAGCAGTAGCAGCAATAAGCGAGGGAAGACAAGTTATTGTTAGATACAATGATGAGTATAGTAAGTATTTCGTTCTGGCCATGGATTATTCAACCATAGAGCAGTATTTGGAATTCCAAAATCTTGACTTAAATGAAAACCCACAAGCCATGACAATACAAATAAGTAGTGGGGATATGGTTATAATAACCACTTCTAATGTTGGTGCTACAGACGTTACTAATAAGGAGAATAGGCTTACAATCACAACAAGCACAGCAACAGCCATAACCGCAACTACGAACACATATTATCGTTTCACGTCGAATGTTAACACACTATCAATAAGGCTTCCGGCGCCAGAAACAACATATGCTTCTAAAATAATGTTCTCTTTTACAACTGGTTCAAGCCCCAATATAACATTCACTAGAGCAAATACCAGTTATCACATTTATGCACAAGACGGATACTCAATTGAAGCAAGTAAGAAGTACGAACTTTATGCGTTGTGCGATGGCGCAAACTGGATAATAACATCTGTTAAGATTGGAACAAGTTATATTGTATAAATAAAAAAAAGAGTATGATATCTGCAAGAAGAAGGTCTGCCGGTTCTGTTGGTGGTGGCACTGTTAGCCCAGGGTTAGAGTGGGGACAATCATCATACACTTATATGGTTGACGATACCACAAAGCCATCATTAACAAACCCTCATGGTGTTACTGTAACATATTCGTCTTCAAATACGAATGCTGCAACAATAGACGCAAACACTGGCGCAATAACATATGTTGGAAGTGGAACAACCACATTAACAGCGTCATTTGCTGGTAATAGTCAATATTTACCAGAAGATGCAACCTGCACATTAAGGGTTATGATATACGATGAATTATATCTTACCTTTAAAGCAACAGCAAACGGAACATTTCAATACAGTTCGGCTGGAACTGGAAGCCAACTTGAATACAGTTTGGATAGTGGTTCAACTTGGACAAGTTTGGGTTATGCAACGGCATCACCAACTGTTACTGCTGGAAACACAATTATGTGGAGGGGCACAAGAACACCAGCAACATCTGGAACATATGGCATTGGCACATTTAGTGCAACAGCCAACTTTGAGGCATACGGAAACACAATGTCATTGCTATATGGAGATAATTTCGTCACACAAAAAACATTAGGGAGAAATTATGCGTTATATAGACTTTTTGCTGGTAACACAAGATTGACAAATGCGGAGAATTTAATTTTCCCAGCAACAGCATGTACGTCAAATTGCTATGCCGGTTCATTGTCTGGTTGTACTGCGTTGGTAACAGCACCAAAGGTGTTACCAGCAACAACAACTGCTAGCTACTGTTATTCAAACATGTTTCGTGGTGACACGAAATTAGTCACTCCACCACAAATATCAGCAACATCACTTACTGGCACATACACATTTCAATATATGTTTTATGGGTGCTCGGTATTAGCAAGCGCACCAGCTTTGCCAGCTACGACACTTACAAACTATTGCTACAGATATATGTTTTATAACTGTAAAAAACTAACAGAATCACCAATCCTGGCAGCACTGACATTGACTTCAAACTGTTATTATAGAATGTTCTATGGCTGTACGTTGCTATCAACAATTACTTGCAAAGCTACAAACATAAGCGCCTCGAATTGTACGAATAACTGGGTATACGGTGTGGCTTCAAGTGGAACGTTTTATAAGAATTCAAGCATGAGTTCATGGTCAACTGGCAATAACGGTATCCCATCTAACTGGACCGTCCAAAACGCTAAATAAAAATAAAATAAAGTATTATGAAATATATAAACAATAACACAGGAGACATTTACACTGGTGGAACATTAACAACAGCGCATGGTGATTCACTATTCAGTGGTATTCCAACCCCAGAACAACTTACAGAGTGGGGTTATGTTGAAGTGGTAGAACAACCAACACACACAGCAGAGCATTTCATTAAAATTCAAAGAATGAAAGACATAATAGCAGAATTGGAATCGATGGATTATCTTACAAGCAAATACATCGACGGAGAAGACATGACAGAGTATGGTGATTGGCAAGGTAAAAGAAGACAATTAAGGCTAGAATACAGGCAATTAGAATCATCATTAGAGGTTGAGCAAGAGCTTCAAATAATACAAATTGATGTCAATGGTGATTCAGAGTCGGGAACGACAAATGAAGAAGAGGTTATTAATGAACCTGAAGAAGATGAACCAGATGATGAAGAGCCAACTGATTAATCATAAAACGTGAATAAATGATATTTATATAGAAAGTGTTATATAATGGCAAATAAGAAATTTATGTGGGATACCAACATGCTTAAAAGATTCTATGAGAAGTATGTTGTAAATTGGCTCCACAGGGACATGAATTGGACAGAGGAACAAAAAGCCAACGGAAGGGCAAATCTTGGCTTAGATGAGCAAATGAGTGCCTTTACGGACTCAATACAGGAATTATATGACGGTGTTGTTGTTGTTTCTGGAGACGGAACAAATTCAATAGTACAAAAAGACACTGGTTGTTCTGCATCAGGGGATTGTGCTGTGTCATTTGGCAGTAATAATAATTCTAACGGAAATAACTCCTTCTCAGAGGGTAGTGGTTGTAAATCAAATGCAACAAGTACACACGCAGGTGGTAATCAGTCAATTGCTGGTGCTGATAATTCATTTGCCTATGGCAATGGCGTTACAACGTCAAATAATTCTGAGGCTGCATTCGGAAAATTCAATTCAACAAGGAATGGTTTAATATTTGATATTGGTGCTGGCTATGATAATAATAATAGAAAGAACATTTTTGAAATTGAACAAATTGGCGAAATATATATTACATATAATAACCAACTCAAGTCATTACAGGGAATAATTTTCTCCCTTGTCAATTCAATAGAATCCCTCGGTGGTACAGTAACATTCTAATATCAAAATATAATACAATAATAAAGGCCTCAAAATTAATTGGGGCCTTTACTTTTTTTATTCTTTAATTGAATTTTGTGACGAACGGATTGTTGGCTTTATTAACCGATTTATTCCTTATTTTCTCCTTTTTTTCTTTGTCTTGCCTGTCTGCCAATATTTCATTTTCAATTTCTGTTACAAGCTTTTCAGATTCAACACCCTCACCAAGCATGCTCTTTGCATATTTAATAACAGCAGCTTGTTTTTCAGTGTCAAGTTGGGAGAAAATATCGTCGATTTCACCATTTCCTTCAGCATTATTACCTTCTGGCATTTCAGCGTCGCCCATTGGGTCTTCACCACCAATTGGTGGTTGTTCATCTAAACCAGGACCCATGTCTTCAGGGCCTCCCATTGGTGGCTGGTCCATAGGCATGGGTTCCATATCGTTAGCGCCTCCAGAATTTGGAATCTGAAGAACATGCTTTTCATTTAAGCCAATTTTTTTTTTAACGACTTCATAACAGCCTCAGTAATGGCATTCTCGATTTGTTCTGGGTCAACATCAAAAGGTGCGGTATCGCCAAGTTGAGTAGCATAAGGCTTTTCACCTTCAACACTATCATCATTCATGTCATACTGACCATCCTTCATTGGGTTGTTGGAAGGAGGTGTTGTCATAACTCTCTTCTGGAAAGCAGGGTGTTTGCCGAAATCATCTTCCTCACGGAGCATTTTTGCTTTCATTGCCTTATAAGACTTGCTTTCAATAACTTCGTAATCTTCGTCATCATCGAACTCTTCAGGTTCACCAATTGGGCCTTCAACATCATCGAAATCGTCATCATCATAATCATCAGATTCCTCGTCATCATAGAGTTCATCGTCATCGTCATACTTCAAGTTGTTAATAACATCCAAAAGTTGATTGAGCTTGTCTTCAATTGAATCAAGACGTGCTTGAGTGTCATTTTCATCTTCAACTTCAACGTCGTAAACACTATCTTCTGCATCTGCGTCGTCATTAACCTCTTCGTCATTAACCTCTTCGTCATCAGATTCTTCAGCATCGAGCAAATCATCGTCTGCAACCTCTTCATCATCAAGGGTGTCGTCAAGTTCAACGTCCTCAGTGATTTCAACTTCCTCTTCAAATGGGTCGTTGTCACCCTTTTCACCAACACCAACCTCAGGGCTGTTTTGGTTGTCGGTTGCATGCATTGCAACTTCCTCATTAACGTGGTCTGTTATTTTAGAAACAACAGCTTCTCCACCATCCTCTTCGGCAACAGCACCTTCAGTCTTGTCAACATCGTCAACGAATGGTGCGTTGTTACCGATTTCGGTTCCATGAGACTTATCGATGTATTCTGGGTTTTCACGACTTACAAGAGGAGTTTCTGTACTCTCCTTAAGTTTCTTGTCGGCACCTTCACCCTTTACAGGTTCGGTCTTACCCTTAATGTTATCTTTCTTTGGAGTTGAACACTCCTCGCATGGAACTTCAACATAAGGAGCAGAAGGGCTCTTCTTTGGTTCTTCAGTCTTCAATGTGTCACATTTTGGGCAATCTTCCATGTCACAGCATTGCTTTTTACCCTCATTGATGTTCTGAGCGTTCTTCATAATCTGACGCTGACGAGCAATTTCAGCTTGCATCTTCTTTGTGCCCTCTTCGATAACCTCTTTCTTCTCGTCAAGGTTCCAAGATTCAGCGATAACCCTCTTCTGTTTGTCGTCAATACTCTCGTTGATACACTCAAGCTTTTCACAGAAATAACGTTGCGCTGAAGCAAAGCTTTCGAACATGTTATCCTTACGGTTGCGGAAACCGCCAATATAATCAAAGTTTTCGGAAATGAGACCGCCGTTGGTGTCCTTTGCAACTTTGATATAGAACTTAGTGCCTTCTCTGACAATACCATAAAGTTTGCCATCTGCGGCAACCTTGCTATACTCAACACCTGAGTATGCTGGCTGTTTGTTTTCGTTCAGACCATAGTTCATCAAACTCTTCATTCTCTGAACTTGTTCATCTAAATTTACTTTCTTGTCAATCATGATTACAATTTTTATATATATAAATTATTTATCTCATTTGTTTAAACCCATCAATTGATAAAGATTTGGCTTTACATGCTGGGTAACCACATTATTTGAATTTGTTCCAATATTTTGTTCATTGCCACTGTTGAATGTCCCAAATGGTTTAACATAAAATGCCCCATAAGTACCATCCTTTCTTACCGGTGCACACATTGCATATTGTTTGCCAACCAATTCTGACAATGCCCTCAAATACTGCACCAGGTACTTCTTACCATTGGTCACATCTATCATAAACTTGCCATTAGATTCGATAAAATCCTCAAGCTCTGCCTTCTCACTCTCAACCTTTTTAATCTTCTCACGCATTGCTTCCGAAGCCGCACTTTTTTCAAAGATTATCTGTTGGTGTTCGTTGATTATGATATTCATAGCGACATACTTATATATAAATATACGATTGTTTAAAAAAACTTACAATTAAAACCATGTATTAATACATTTCTGTTATTTTTTCGTCAAATGTTTTGTTATGGCCAATTGAATTGATTTTATCATAACAATCAGTTTTTAATTTCCACAACTTATCAAGATAGCCCATTCTTCTGGCAACCTTATAAGCAATATTGCCACTTCCCATTTCTCCACGCTTAAGACCAACCTTTCTGATAGACTTAATCTTTTTGCTTAAAACGTCAGCGGCATCGGCAATTTCTTCAAGCTTGTGCTTGTCTTCCTCACCCTCAAATGCATCACACAAATCATCAATCTCTGTCATTATTTCGGCAGCAACCTCCTTAATGGCGTATTTGTTCAACTTGATTGGTTCAATATTACCCTCTTCAGGTTCCTTAAGCCATTCATTCTTCCATAAGTCATATATGCCGGCAGATGTTGTATCAGCATTTATATCTTCAACATATAGCTCAATTGGAAATCCATATACGTTTAAGTGTTCATGAGAATTGTTCCAATCATTTTTCTTATCATCAAAATATTCTTGAACAAATTCCTTGTTATCATGAACTTCAGAGAAATCAACAACAACATGGACATCAATGTCGGAATATTTGCTCCAATTGAAATTGCATATGGAACCTGTTAATAAGACACCTTTCGGCTTAACCCAACGAACATTGCAAGACTCCCAGAAATCATCAGACACGTCCATTAAAACACGACGAACCATTGGGTCAAGATTACCATCCTCGTCCCATATGTGATTCTCCAAATAATCCCTAACCTTAAACGACTTGAGGTTTATTTCCTCTGGCTCAACCTCAATCTCCAAGTTCTCATGCAATTTATAATGATTTTCCATTGATAATACTTTGTGTTGTTATTTTAAGAACCAAACCCATAACCTGGAATTGGCTCTCTTGGCGGCCTATCAAGCCCTGGTATACCACCTTCGTATGTGTTTGCATCACCAGCTTTTCTTTTTGTTTCTTTTGTCTTATTTATTTTTGTTGGTGAAACCAAAAGACTTTCGGTATTATACGATTCCTCAAAGAATGCATCACACTCTTTTCTCTTTCTTGAAACTGCATGTGATTTAATATATTTCAAGCCATTTTTCTTTGCGCTTGATTCAAATAAACCACCTTCTTTATAACCATATATATTCAACATAATTTTGTAGTTGTTTTATTTATTAGCCATTATCATCCGCACCTTCGTCATCGCCATCGTCATATGGCTGTGCACCAAAAAGATGTTCATTTGTCATTGTGAACCATACCTTGTCCTGTAACTTAACAACATATGGAACTTGGTTATCTCCGGTAAAGCTAAGCTTTACATACATTTGAGTATTCCACTCAACCTCTGGGTCATCAATTGGATATATACTAATTGTTTCGCTTATTAAATTGCCATTTGCATCATATACCTTAATACATCCATCATAAAGGTCGATTCCATAAAAATATATATCATCAACGCTAGTTAGTCCATAACCATAAGGCCACAGGCTAACAGTTCCACTACTTACATCTAGAACCACACTTCTATGCCTTCTACTTGCATTCCAATAATAGAACTTCACATCATTGCTAACGACAATCTTCGGCTCATCATTTCCACCATTTCCACCTTTTTTCATTATCGCAACCAAATCGGTTGTTTCACCAAAGTTTTCCTCAAAGAAAGCATCACACTCCCTTCTCTTTACAGGCACTCTTTTTACTGGAGGGTATTGAAGACCCTTTTGTGAATTGGTTGACCTAAACAAGCCACCATTTTCATTATATCCGTAACAATTTAAACTATTCATATATAATATATAATTTTTTTATTCTTATATTAAATATCAATCAACTAAATCTCATCAACCACTTCTTCAACAGTCCACCCATTTGGTATGCCGTTTGCACCACTTGGCCATTCAACACCAGCTTTCTTGACAAATGTGCCTGTTGAAGAAACACCACTAACCCAAGACGAGAATGCGTTTGATGGAGTTAAATTCTCAACAATGCATTTAATGTAATTTAACTTAGAACAGCCGCCAAACATCAATTTATAACAATCCACATTTAAGGCTTGGCCAACAAGTTCTGGTGCTGTTTTTAATGATGTGCAATTTCGGAACATTTGTTGATAACTACTATCACCAATCGTTGTTGCCGGAAGTACTGGTGCTTCGATTAATGAGTTACAACCTTGGAACATTGCTAGATAGCAAGCCTTCACTAACTGTGTTGCTGGTAGTTGTGGCGCTTTAATTAATGAAGTACAGTCGCCAAACATCCAATAGTAGCACCAATCAGACAACTCTGTTGCTGGCAAATCAGGAGTATTTGCTAATGATGTACAACCATAGAACATAAATGAATAGCCACTTGTACTAAGTGTAGTTGCTGGAAGCTCTGGTGCTTTTGTTAATGAATAGCACCCATAGAACATTGAACGATAACACAAGACAGCCAATTCTCTTGCTGGTAGTTGTGGCGCTTTAATTAATGAAGTGCAACCCCTAAACATATTATCATAACATCCATAAGCCAAAGTTGTTGGTGATAATTCTGGCGTTTTTGTCAATGAAGTACAGTCCTGAAACATTGCAGCATAACATTGATAGGAGAGGTGTTTTGACTTTAATGTTGGTGGTGTTACCAACGATGTACACCCCAAAAGCATTGAGGTACAACAACCACTTTCCGTTTCAGATAAATCTATTTTTATTGTTTTTTTCAATGAGGAACAATTCCTGAACATTGAACGATAACAACATACTCTTGCAGTTTTTGCTGGCAATTCAGGTGCGGTTGTCAATGATGTACAACCATAAAACATATTATCATAACAATAATCACATAAGGTTGTTGCTGGCAATTCTGGGGCAGCAACTAATGATGAACATTGTTGGAACATGTTTTGATAACAACTACCTCCAAGTTTCGTGGATGGTAATTTTGGCGCCTTTGTCAATGAAGAACAGCCATAGAACATGTATTGGCAACTACGGTAATACAACTGTACGTCTAACAAATCGTGTACCTTTTTAAGACTGGCACAATTATAATAAAAACTCTTATAGCAATTAGGTGCTAACTCTGTTGCTGGTAATTTTGGGCCACTCACCAAATCAGAACAACTGTAGAAGAATGTCCTATAGCAAGATTCAATTAGTTTTGTTGCTGGTAATGATAATTTTGAAGCATCAACCACATGACAACCAGATTCATCATTAAATAACCCTGAAAATTGTGCATCATGTGTAATTTCTTTCTTTTCTTTAAATTCATCACCATAACAAAGTGACATTATATTGCCATAAGCATTAAATTTGCAGTCACTACCAAAATGAGCAAAAAGCGGAACACTGTCAGAGCCCATAACACCATATGTATCAGCATCACCCTTCAATAAGATTATATCACCAGATGAAACTGGAATCGTTACAAGGCCATCTACACTCTTTTTCCCATAAAGTTCTGACCAACTTATACCAACACTTCCATCTTCTTCTAAATCGATAAATTTAACACCAAAATTTGATTCATCAAACTCATTCTCGTCTTCATTATTGGTATTATCTTTCACTTCGATGTTAATTGTTTTTCCTGCACTTTTTCCCCCACCACTCTTATCCAAGACGTCACCATATGGGTTTTCTTCAGTAACCCATGTTTTACCACCATCAAGCGAATAACTAATTGACCTTAACAAATCACTGGTTACAGCATCATTAAATACAAAAAATATATTACCACCTTCAAGTATTTCAAAGGTCAAATAGTCTTTGCTATAATCGTGAGGAGGAACCGGAATCTGCTTCATTAACAACGGAGATTGAGATAAAGCACCAGTCTCTTGACCAGTTTCACTAAAGAAGGATTGAACTTCAGTTAAATGCCTTTCAACACGTGTTGCTTGGTCAAATTTAACCTTCTTTATTTCTGCCATTGTTACAAAATGCTCAGGCGCCTTATAACCATATGAATCATAATAATTGTCTAACATCTTCTAAAGTCAATAATATATAATAAATATCAATATCCACTACTTTTTTTGTACATTTGTTTTCTATTTGAATTTATTTTAGTACTTTTGCACCGAAAATAACAATGCCAACCAAGTTTGGCTATAGTTTGAAACAATATTTAAAGTAGTTTAGAATGGCTTACAAAGAAACATTTCCTGGGCATATAATGCCAATGCATGCTGAAATCACAGCAGAAGACATTACAAAGTTTTTTGAGGGTTCAGACCCACTAAAGCACATCATATCAATTGAATTGGGATATGATAATGCAGATGCCGAAATCGTGTTTGTTGATGATGACGGTGTTAAAAAAATCAGAAAAGAACCATTTAAACCATTTGCTTGGGCAAAGAATAGTGCTTGTGTTAGAATGTTCGATGGGAACAGAAGTCAGTTAAAATCTGAAATGAGAAAAGCTAATATAGGCATTAAACCATTATATACCTGTAGAGAGGACAACCCATATCCACATGAAAAACTAGATAACGGTTACAAATATCTATTCTACGCAAAGTCAAAAATGTCAATGGGCAAATTCCAGGACTTCTTTAAAAAAGCCGGAACACCATTAAGGGGACAAAAGAAAGTAGAAGATAATGAACCGTCTTCTCAAGAGTTTATGACACTACAGCCAGTTGAACAGTTTATGATTGAGACTGGAAAAAGATATTTTAAGGGATATGACAATTATGACGACCTTAAAAGAATGTCATTTGACCTTGAAACAGAAGGACTTAACCCAAAGATACATCATATATCACAAATCGGTATCAGAACCAATAAGGGGTTTGAAAAGATATTAACAATTACAGGTGATACCAAGGAAGAAAAGGAAGAGAATGAACTAAAGGCAATAAGGCAATTTATGTCAATAATTTCAGAAGAAAAACCGGATGTTATTTTCGGCCACAACTCTGAAAACTTTGACTGGGATTTCATCATTGTTAGATGCCAAATGAGAAATATTGACTTTAAACAATTATCTGAAAGGTATCTAAGAGAGGGAATATATAAGAAGTCAAAACCAACAACACTTAAGCTTGGTGGCGAGGTTGAGACATTCTTCCAAACGGTTATTAAATACCATAATGTGGTTGATAGTCTTCATGCTGTGAGAAGAGCAATGGCAACGGATTCGTCTTTCGAAAAGGCTAATCTAAAATATGCCACACAATACCTTAAACTTAATAAACAGAACCGTGTCTACGTACCAGGCAATATCATTGAGACAACGTGGCGCGTTACAGAACCTGTTTATGCATTCAATGACACAAATGGTGATTGGTATAAGGTAAGCGAAGAAAAGCCATTGCAAGATGGATATGAAATGGTAAGTGGTAAGTATATTGTTGAAAGGTATTTGCTTGATGACCTTTGGGAGTGCGATAAGGTTGAATTATCATTGCACGAGACAGATTTCCACTTAACAAAAATTATGCCAACGACATTCCCTCGTGTAGCAACAATGGGTACTGCAACCCAATGGAAATTGATTCTTCTGACTTGGGCTTATGAGCATAATTTGGCAGTCCCTAGTCTTGGAAAGAATAAGAAGTATACTGGCGGTTTATCAAGGTTACTTAGAACTGGATTTGTAACGTCACTTTGTAAGGGTGACTATGCAGCACTATACCCAACAACTCAGATTACTTGGAATATAGAGCCGGCAACTGATTTTATGCACATCACACTGCCAATGTTGATGTATGTTTTGGTCCAGAGAGAATACCACAAGGGCCTTAAAAAGAGTTCCGAAAAGGAGGCTGAGAAGATGTACAATCAGTTGAAGACGTTAGACGAGCCAAGTTCTGTTTATAAGAAACTATCAGCAGAAAGAGATATTGTTCTTGCAGACAAAATAAATCATGATAACCAACAATTAGTTTTGAAGAAGTTGGCAAATAGTTGGTTCGGAAGTCTTGGGTGCCCAGGGCTTAATCCATGGGGCGATTTAAATGCTGCGGAAAAAACAACATGCATAGGACGTATGCTATTGAGGATAATGATATATTACCTCAAAGGCTTAGGGTATGAACCAATAGTTGGTGATTCTTTTAGTGGTGACACGCCTTTGTTTATAAAATATGATAATAGTAATTTGATTGATATAAAGCCAATTGAGGAATTGATTGGTACAACAGAAACAGATGTACTTGGTAGGGAGTATGACACATCAGAAAAGTCATATAAGGTTTTATGCAGAAGTGGTTGGGTAAAACCAAATTACATATATAGGCACAAAACAAATAAAGAAATATACAGAATTAATGATGGAAAAACCATCGTTGATGTTACTGAAGACCATTCTTTGTTTAATGATAAGCAAGAAAAAATCAAACCTTCTGAAATTAATGAGAATACAAAATTAGAATATTATAAAGGTGAACTAGGAGATAATTTTACATTACACCCAAAAGGATTTACAGTGAAATGTATGGCAAAATGGCTTATGAGAGGAATAATTGATAGGATTCCGTGTGAAATACTAAACTCAAACAAATCAACACAAAAACAATTTCTATCCTATATTGGCGATTGGGATTATTCTAATACATCAAAAACATGCCGTGCTGGACTACAATTTTTAAAAAGAATTTGTTGTTAACTGAATTTCCGTGGTTGTCGTGATATTTATCCTAAAGGCGATATTAGTATGGGCAGATTTAACGAAAAATTGTTTATTGAAAAAATCAATGAAAAAAGAGGCGGATTGTATGTTTATTTAGGCTATGAAAATGGTAAGGTTAAATTTTTATGTAAAAAACACAATTTAATAGGTTATGGTACACCAAGTCATTTATTGGATAAGTGTGGGTGTAAAGAATGTGGTAAGGAAAACAAGCTAAAATGGTGTGAGTTACAGAACAAAATCGCAAGGGAGTCTTTTATTGAAAAGGCGAAAAAAGTTCATGGAGATAAATATGATTATTCCAAAGTTAACTACGTTAAAAGTGATGTTAAAGTAACTGTAATTTGTCCCAAACATGGTGAATTTGATGTAATTCCAAATGCCCATCTTCGTGGTAATGGTTGTAAACAATGTGGTATTGAACATTCGCATAAGAAACAACGTAAAACATTAGAAGAATTTATAAAAAACGCAAGAGAAATTCATGGTGATAAGTATGATTATTCTAAAGTAGAATATACAAATTGTGATACTAAAGTTTGTATAATCTGCCCAGTTCATGGAGAGTTCTGGCAAACCCCAAATAAACATTTAAGTGGACGGGGCTGTAAAAAATGTGCCAACGAAAAGTCATCTAAATCTCAGGCATTTACAACTGAAGAATTCATCAAAAGAGCAAAAGAAATCCACGGTGATAAGTATGATTATTCAAAGGTTGAATATAAAGGATATGACACGGAGGTTTGTATAATCTGCCCAGTTCATGGAGAGTTCTGGCAAACGCCAGATTCACATCTACAAGGAAGTAATTGCGTAAGATGTGCCAGTCAACTTTCCAAGAAAGAAAATGAAATATATGAATTTATTGTCGAAAAAATAGGTGAGGAAAATGTTATTAAAAAAGAAAGGTCAATATTGGAACACCATGCAGAGATAGACATATTTATTCCATCATTAAAACTTGGCATAGAATATGATGGTTGCAGGTGGCATTCAGAACAATTCGGAAAGGATAAATATTATCACCTGAACAAAACAGAAGAGTGTAATAAAAATGGCATTTCACTAATTCATATTTTTGAGGATGAATATAATGATAAAAAAGATATTGTATTAAGTAAAATACAACATTTAATAAAATGTAATAATTTACCAAAAATAAATGGAAGAAAGTGTCGTGTTTCTGAAATTACTTATAAGGAATCAAAAGATTTTCTAAATACAAACCATATTCAAGGTTCACAAAAAGCAACAATTTACCTTGGTGCAACATATAATAACGAACTCGTTGGTGTTATGACATTTGTTAAGAGCAAGGATAATGAATGGGAATTGAATAGGTTCGCTTCAAATATTAACTATATATGTCAAGGCGTTGGAGGAAAATTGTTTTCATACTTTATTAAGAACTATAGCCCAGAGATTGTTAAATCATTCGCTGATAAAAGATGGACAACAAATAAAAAAGAAAATTTGTATACAAAATTAGGATTTACATTAGAATGTACACTAAAGCCAGACTACAGATATGTTATTGATGGCGATTATAAAAGGGTACATAAATTCAATTTCAGAAAAGAAATTTTGCATAAAAAATTTAATTTGCCATTAGAACTAACAGAATCTGAAATGGCTGAAAAGATAGGCGCATATAAAATATGGGATTGTGGTCTATATAAATATGTTTGGAAAAAAAACATAACTTAACAAAAAAAAATATCATAAAAATTTTGGATATATTAAATAATAATAGTATTTTTGCAGTGAAATTTTAAAATGTAGAAACATGAGTATTAACATTAAAAAAATGGAGGATAGCCAAAACATCGGTGTTGTGTACGACATATCACTGGACGGAACGGTAGTTAACGCCCTTGGTATGAACGTAATTAGCAACACCGATGGCTGAATAGGCTTCGATTTCAAATTACCTGAGAAATTCAGATACACAGAGGACAACCCTTATATTGGAAAGGGTTTGAACAGGTATGTTAAAGAGGGTAAGGCATATATTAATGCAGAAGCAGATTTTGCTGAGTTTAATGATTTATTCTTGAACAAGTGTTATAACGGCTCAAAGAATAACATGTCTGCAAATGAGATTGATGAATATGTAGAAAGCAGCATTAACTTCTCCAGAAAGAACTATTGTTGTCGTATGCAGCGAGACGGTTCAATTAAAAAGGTTGGTAATACAATCAAATCAAGAAAGATGTCTGGTTATTTACAGAAATATCTTGAAAATGCTCTTGAACTGTTGATTGATGGTAAGGGAGAAGAATTCTTGGAATCTTATTACAACTATATCGATGACATTTACAATTATCGCATATCTGTTAGAGATATTGCTTCTAAGGGCAATATAAAGAAATCTCTTGATGAATACAAGAAAGATTGTAATACATTAACCAAGAGTGGTTCAAAGAAATCAAGACAGGCTTGGTATGAATTGGCGATAAGGGAGGGATTAAATGTCAATCCAGGTGATACAATATATTATGTCAATACTGGTTCAAAGAAGAGTGAGACTGACGCAAAGAGAATAACACATCAATATGTTAAGAATCCGGACAACCCAAATGAAGAGATTGAGTTGGTTGGTAAGGTTAAGAGTAACATATTAAAGAAAGAGTGTGAGAAGCGTGGAATTGAGTATAAGACATTAAAAACGAAAGACAGAAAGGAGATATTAAAGTCTTATATTGTAAGGGAAGAGGATGAGGTAATACTGAATTGTAAACTTGTTCCATTTGATGTCATTGAGAATGAGAAAGACTTGTTGTGTTCAGACATTCCAGATTTGGAATACAATGTTGAGAAATACATTGAGCAGTTCAATAAGAGAATAACTCCGTTGTTGGTATGTTTCCACCCATCAATAAGGGATGAGATATTAATCAAGAACCCAAAGGACAGGAAATTCTGGACAAAAGAAGAATCTGTGTTGGTTAGTGGCTACCCAATGAAGCCGGAAGACCAAGACACGTATGAGGCGTTGATGACACCTGAAAGAAAGGAAATTGAATTCTGGGAGAAGATTGGTGAAAGGCCACCATTTGTTGATGAGTGTAACATCCCATGGGAAGATTTGGTTGAAGAGTACCACGAAACCATTAAGAGAGAGGCTGATGAATTATTCCAGGCAGAAAACAAGAAATATTTGGAAGCATTGGATAATTTGACCAAGGAAGACATTGATGCGTTTGAAGAAGATGGTTCCCTTCCAAATAGCATAACAGATGTTGTGACATTATCACCAAAGGATATGAAATTCTATTTCATAAGGATTCCAGATATGACACCAACAACTGGTGGTTATATATTCGATGACATTAGAGTTGGAATGGAAGAACATGGAATAGAAACTGAGGCGTTTATACCGTCTTTGGAAGAATAATTGTGTTTTTAACATTTTTTAACATAGAATATTTGGAGAGATTATAAAAATATTGTAAATTTGCATCGTCAAACTTAAAATAGAAGTGAATATGAAAAAGACAATGTATGTGTTAGCCTGTAATGGGTGGCCATTATGTGTTTCTGATAATGAGGGCGCACTGAAGGAGAGGAGAAAGGAAGTAATCGATAGACTCGTTAATGACGATTGTTTCGAGATTCTATCGGCGGATGAAACTACCGTTAATTATCACGATGGCATCAGCTATCTCTGCAACAACTATACAATATTTGAAGTGGAGGTAATATAATATGGGTACAAAGACAGGCAAATTATGCAAGCCGAAGATGATGGATTGCATTAGTTGTAAACACAACAACATTAAAGAGGGTAGTTTCTGTTTCTGCAAGGAGGAATGTACAGTCCCCTATGCGATAGTTAAGGATGGAGAAATACTGGCTTGGGCTGAAAATTAATTAAAAAAAAAATATGACTTGGATTATTTTTATAGTAGGTGTAAGTGTCATCATCGGTGGTTGTTTTGGCTACTGTTTTTCTAAGATTAGCAAACTTGAAAGGGATAATGAGGAAATGAAAATCATATATGGACATTGATATTAAAATAAGAGAAAATGGAGACATTTCTTGGCTTAAAAATATGTATGAACAATTTAAAGGTAAGGAATCTTTCAATGAAGATGATATTGTTTTGTACAGAGAATTATTAGGGCATACAAGCCAAGATGTTGATAATTTGGAGGATTAAATATGATTATACAGAGTAAGTACACAAAGATATTCCATTCAAAGGATTTAACTCGTCAGAAATATGATGAGTTATACGACTTTGCTGTGCTTATTCAAAATCATAAAAATGCTGTATCACAGCACGTTAATAGCTACTTATTACATTACCTTGATTACAATAAGTTCCAATTCATAAAGGTAATGAGAGAACGTTTCAAGAATGTAATAACAAGCTCATTTGACGCACAACTATATACACAAGTATTTACTTGCTATCAAAACAAATTTGATGCTATACAGCGTAAGCTTGCATTTGAAGTAAGGGTATTTAATGGTTTTGAGTTCTATAAACGTGATACCAAGAAACATAAGAAAGGTGGCTTAAAGAAAGTAATTCTTGATAAAAGACAAACACCGTTGTCTAACTGTCTTACATATCTTGCAAGATACGGTAATGAAAGTATTATAGACTATATCAATAACAATATAAGTAGTTGTGATGAAAATAAACGTGAGTTCTATAACAATATACTAAGGTGCTGTGAGAAATACGGATTTGAACGTTTATTTAAGCTTGCTTTGTCAAAAAGAAAACGTATTGTTAAACACTATTCAGAATACCCTATTGAATTCAAGTCATTAACATTCAGTGGTAGATGTAGGAAAACAAGAATAATTGATTATAACAGCAAGTTTGGCTCAAAGATTAATTCATTTGTCAGCCTCAGTGGTATCAGCAGAAGTAAAGGTAGAAAATCATTTGATATACCAGTCACCTTTAATAAAGGTTGGCACGGAAATATGAAGGATTACAGAAAGAATAATCCTGATTACGAATACACAATTACATTCAATGAGAAAGAACATCAAGTAAGTATTCACTTATGCAAGGATGGAGAAAGATATATTCCTCAAGTCAATGGTAATACGGTAGGTATTGATGTCAATTGTAAACACAACTTATTCAGCTTATCAGATGAAACCACTTACGATTATGACAGAAAACTCGTCAATGATTTCTGTAAGTTATCCCTTGAAATAGATAAACAGAAAGAACGAAATAAAGAGTATAAAGTAGGTAAACGTAAGCAACAGAAACTTGATACACTCAAATCCAAGATGGTTAAGTCTGAACAACAACTTATTGCTAATATGTGCAAGGCGTTGAGAGAACAAGGTGTTGGCCATATTGTAATGGAAGACCTTGACAATGGATTTGGTAAATGCTACGTTAAGGATAAAGATAATGATGATATAAACTACAATAGAAAGGTAAAGTTTCTTGGTTTGAGTAGCTTGAAGCAAGAGTTTGAGCATATAGCAAGGAAGTATGATATTGCGGTGTCAACTGTTCAAGCAAGTTATACCTCGAAGATGTGTCCTATATGTGGCTGTATTGAGGATGAAAACAGACCAAACCAAGAGACATTTGAATGTATTGAATGTGGATATAAGGATAATGCAGACTTTAATGCTGCAAAGAATATAAGGAACAGAGCGCTCGTAACCGTGTTACGAGAACAGCTCTTAAAACAACTTGATAATGGTGCTTTTGAACCGAGAAAACTTAAACGTGAGAAGGTAAAAGAAGTATTGTTATCGTTTCGAAGAAACTTGCAAGAAGTTGCAAGGAGTGAATGTATAAAAGGTAGTGTGACTACTTTTGACTATGTTTAATTCTTCGGAAGACCTGCCTCAGTACTGGAACTATGAAGAGAAGCGTCTGACAGTCGGGACGAACAGCACCATCGACATAGTGAAAGCAGCATCAGAGGTATTGGAGAGCATCTACAGGCAGGGCTATCACTACAAGAAAGCAGGTGTCATAGTTATGGGCATAGGTCCCAACTCTCCCCAGCAGCTTGACCTCTTTGACTACAACGCAGAGCAGTTCGAGAAGATGAAGCGGCTGGATGCAGTCATGGACAGAATCAACAAAGTCAACGGGACAGAAACGATAGTGTTAGGCAGTCAGCAATATACAAAGAAGAATGGCGAAGGAAAAGCCGATGTATTTGCCAATGCCATCAAGCACGACTTTAAGAGTAAAAACCCAACCACAAGGTGGAGTGATATAATTCAATTAAAGTAAAATAGCATTACAGACATGAATAGAATATTTTTATCATTTCTATGTGTTTTGACATTGGCAAGCTGTAAAAAAACAAGTCAATCAAGAGATGAATATCTAGCAGCTATGGATGATTCAATTCATACAGAAAGTTTGATTTTTTGGACTTCAGATACCGGAATTGCTGATAAGGTAAATAGGATTCAGACGATTGAAGATTTCCTGCATATCAAGTTCCCTGATATTGAAGAAACAATTTTTGCAAAATACGCTAACTTAAATAAAGAAAAAGAAGGGGAATAGGCTATGATTTATTATTTTATCATCTGTGTCTTGGCATTCATTGTTGGTGTGGTAGGCACAATCTACGCTTATAATAAGTGTAACAAGTTTAATCAAGAGCCACTTTGGTTATGCCTTACACGCACAATATCATATATGGCGTTCGGATATACCCTTGGCCGCATGCTCGGAGAATCTTTTAAAACAATGACCTAATCGATTTACTTGCATGTTTTTTAAAAATGCCATATATTTGTACCAGATTTAGCAATTAAAGTGAATTAATTATGTATAAATTAGAAGACAAAATCAAAAAAATCATGCATAAATCAACATCTTGCATGACAACCATTATTATTTCAATTTGCGCAATAGGATGCGTGTTTTTCTACGGACCCGCAAAACTAATGAATGAACAAACAAATAAATGTAAAGTCATTTCAATTGATAAGGTCGAAGATAGAAGTGGAAATTCTGACGGATTTCACACTACTGTTTATTATATAGTAACAACAGACAAAGGCTCTTATCGAGTAGAAACAAGTGGAATTAACGCACACCCAGAATGCCTGGCAATGAAAAATGATTCAACATATATTATTACAACAAGAGGAATGTCGTTTCCAATATGTGGAATATACCCAAGTATTATAGGATATAAACCAATAAGCAACAATTAAAACAGCGAACCACCAACAAACTAAAGATTTGTATGGCATTTGTGAAATAATACGGTTGACGAAAATATCTATCATGGAAAGAAGTTTTGACGTATTAAGGTTTATAGAATCAATCTTGAACTCATTGAAAAACATGAGAGGGCCTTTAGTAAATATCAATTGTGAGTTGTTTAGCGCAATTTCGAAATCATTGTGTGACCAGGGATTTATATGCTCAAATATAGATGGCAAAATTGTAATCATAGATAAAGAAGAACGTGAAGAGATAGAGAATAGTCAGAATAAATGCTTCTTCGGAAAAGTCGGAACATTAGAAGATTTGATTTCTCAAATTGAAAGGGAAATGTCAGAACTGACTAATTTTGAAAAGGAACTAAGAAAATTGCTCATAGACTATACCGGAGGTGGTAAGATACCAACAAATAAAAAGATTAAAGAAATGGCAAATTTGTTGATTAAAAGTATGGATGCTTAGCAATTTTGTCGATTAATAGCACATTTTTGTGGATTTTCTTCCAAAATTGTTGTTTAATTGAGAAATTATTAGTAACTTTGCAGTGAAACTTCTAGCGAGAAGTTAATTGGGTGTGCTCCCTTAGTTCAGTGAATAGAACAACAGATTTCTAATCTGTGGGTCGTTGGTTTGAATCCAACAGGGAGTACAAACACGGTACCGAGATATTACGTTGTGGGTTTCTTCGGTTAAAATAGAACTACAACTATGCATTGCCCAAAGACTACAGGATGAGAACTTACCGTTACTCATTAAAAAACGCACCTCCTGTATAGGGCATTGCTGAATTTTTTGAACACTAATCGTTAAAAATTGTTAAGAAATATAACTTTTATGCCAACATATTTGGAAGTTTGTCAGAATTGTTATAATTTTGCAGAAAGAAAAATAAAAACTATGGGAAAGAAACTATGTTGTTTGAGTGTTAACAACGCATTCAATGATTTCGTAAAGAAGCACCCAGACATCGAGAAGAGTGGTGATTTAATGGTTGCAGTTAAAGATGCTATGCAGTTCATGTACACAAGAGGTTATATGACCGGATACAATGATTGCTTAACAGCATATGATGATAAATGTTGTGATGAGGATGACGAACTAGAAAAACAAACATATTAAACTATGAGTAACAATCTTAAACCAGTTCCAGAAGTTGGCAAGTTATACCACTTCTTTGATGACGGTAAAACATCGCCAAGTAGACATTATATCTGTAAGTGTGAGAGAGTAATCACTCCAGGAGAAGCAAAAAATATAATGTTTAGACTCCCATTATACATAGATGGGTGTGCTGAAGATGATATTATTGTTGACACCTCATTATATGACCACTGGCATAACAATGAAATGCCATGTCATGATTGGTTGTATTCTGAAGAAACAGATTATTTCGTTGAATGTTCTTGCCCAAATTATGATGAACACAATCTTTGGTTTGTAAGAACAAAAGACGGTGGCTGGTTTAGCATGGATATTCAAAGTAGTTGGCAAGCTGGAAGGTTGGATGTTGATGGTAACATATTTGATGGTATTATACAAAACATCAACGACAACCCAGATTGGTATGATGTCGAAGAAATTATAAAAGCATATAATGAAGAAAAATACGAAAAAAAGATAAAATCATGACTGTAATAATAATTAGCGCATTAATTGCATTAGTATCAATTCTCAGTTTGGCGTTTTATGAATACAAAAGTGGAGGAATGTGGGCGTTGTGTCTGGTAATTGGTTTGATATCAATTGCAGTGTTCTTTATAAGTCTTGAAGAGTATACAAACAAAGAAGTTCATCAAATAGAATGTTATAAATAATATGAAAACATTATGTAATTTTATCCTTGGTTTTGTTATTTCATTTATACTGATAACATGTACAATTAAACTCGAAAACCCAATCGAACTGGTTAAGTTTATCGGGCCATCATTGCTTGGCGCAGTAATATACGTGTCAGAAAACAACATTAGAGATAGGCTTGACAGAATTGAAACAATTCTTGAACATTTTCTTAGAGACTAAAGTATGAGTTTACAAAGAGAACAAATTGAAAGACTTGAAGTAAAGTGGTCAAAACAATCTGACACGCCATGGCAAAACTGGTCAAAGTCAAGAAAATGGCTTAAGAACCAAATGAATAGATTTATGAGAAGACTTAACAAGAAAATCGATGACGATGATAGAGGTGGAAAACTTGGAAGAAAACCAACATCTGGGTGGGAATGGTAATATTTAATAATTCAATATCATGACACAAGAAGAAAAAGATTTATTGCTTAAAGACCTTTGTGCAAGGTTGCCGTATGGGGTTAAGGTGTTTGATGATATGGGCAGAACATATACACTTAATGTGGGTAATGCTTATTTTATTGATTTAATATACGGTGACGGAGATTATGTAGAACCACCATTTAAGCCTTATCTTCGTCCAATGTCAAGTATGACTGAGGAAGAAGAATTGGGGTTCATTGCAATAGGAGATGTTGTTTTACACTATACTGAGAAGAAACACATTTGCATATTGAGCCTTGAACAAATGGATTGGCTTAATGCTCATCACTTTGATTACAGAGGTCTAATTGATAAAGGATTGGCTCTTGAAGCACCTGAAGGAATGTATAAAAAGAAAGGAGAATAATATGGACTATATAGATAATTGCCCTATTGGAAATTACACTTGTACTGGTTGTAACTATCTTTCAACCTGTGGTTGTATGCATCCAAATAAAAATAAACTAAAAGAATATTTTATTGAAATTCCCTTTGGTGCAAGAGATAGTGAAACTTGGGGTTGGGAATATACTATTCCTGATGATATGGAAGCAACTATTAAAGATGGTAAGATTATTGTGAGGAAGAAAAAGAGTGAGGATGAGAAGATAAGGAAAGAAATGTTTGATTTCTTTTGTCAATTTGAAGATAAAACATTAAGAGGTGTTGATATATCATCTTGGATTTCTTGGCTTGAAAAGCAAGGTGAGCAGAAGTCTAAAAAAGTGTCTATATGGAAACATTGGAAAGACGGCATTGCAGGAAATGGGGAAGGTGAACCAATGTTTCTGATAAAAAACCACAACACGTATAGTCTTAGTTCCTGTCTTGCTTTTGAATGTGACTATATAGAACTTTCAGAGTTAGATAAATTGATGCTTGAAAAGCAAGGTGAGCAGAAGTCTACAATAGACATCCAAAATCTCACTTGGGAAGACATCGAAAAAATAGAGGACTTTATAGACTTGGTACGGCATGAAAATCCAAATGGTATTGGTGCAAAAAATTTCTATACAGATGTCCTTGAAAGATTTTTAGATGAAAAACAGGTTAAGCAGAAACCTATCAATGATACTGATGAAGAAATTGTTGAAGTATTAAAAAACACTTCCATTCTTGATATGGTTGAACCAAAGTTTAAGGTTGGTGATTGGGTTGTAAGAGGAAACATTAAGGCACAAATTCTTGATGTTCAAGAGCAATATTATGTTGGCATAGATACTAACGGTAATGATTTTACTTCGAGTAGATTTTTATCAGATGATAAAATTCATCTTTGGACAATCCAAGATGCAAAGGATGGTGATGTGCTTCAACTTGGAGATGTCACTGTGATTTTCAAAGAGTTTATTGGTAACGAGGATTGTAAGTGCTATTGTTCTGTTTGTAATGGAGTATTTAAAGTACCAACAAAAGATGAATCTTATGGAACAACTAATTCTATACCAGCAACCAAAGAACAACGCGACCTTCTATTCCAAAAGATGAAAGAAGCAGGTTATGAGTGGGATGATGAGAAGAAAGAATTGAAAATTATAGATTGGAGTAAACATATCAAATATGAACCGAATAGTCCTTCTATTACTAAAGAAAAGCCTACTGAGTGGAGTGAAGAGGATGCTATAAATATAAAATCAGCTATTAAAAATTATTATGGTGAAGAATATGCTGAAACTTTATGCGCTTTAATTGATTCTCTTAAACCACAATCTCATTGGAAGCCAAGAGATGAGCAAATATATTATTTGTCATGGATTGCAAATATAAAGTTAGGCGATGGTATAGTTGAACAAGAGGTTTCAAAACACCTTAATGAATTGTGTGAAGACTTAAAGAAATTGAAAGGAGAATAATATGGATGCTTTATGTTTTGGTGTACTTGGTGGAATATTTACTTTACTATGTTTTATCTTATTTCATTTAAGTAAGATTGAAAGTGACTTAAGTAATATTGAAAGAAAATTAAGATAATATGGATTACGAAGAAAAGTACAAAGAGGCTCTTGACAAAGCTAATGTCATTCACAAGTGTGGTAATAATCAAATAAAGCAGATAATGGAAAAAGTCTTCCCTGAACTTGCAGAGAGTGAGGATGAGAAGATAAGGAAAGCGATTATTGATTTCATATCAACTTATGAATACCCAGAACTTATTGATAAAGAAGTATGGGTTACTTGGCTTGAAAAGCTAGGTGAGCAGAATACTGCTAATAAGGTTGAACCAAAATTTAAGGTTGGCGATTGGATTATAAGTAATGACAAGGATGTCCATAACGACTATCGAGTTTGCAAGATAACAAAGATTGTTGATGACCGGTATTATATTGAAAACGGTGATTTTCTTAGTGAATCATCATTAGAACAATATGGATATCGCCTTTGGACAATACAAGATGCAAAGGATGGTGATGTGCTTGCAACTGATAACGATAGTATCTGCATATTTGACGGTACGGTTGAAGAAGGTAAATATCCGTTTGCTCATTGTGGACTTACAAGACATGGATTTGAATCTTATGATAAAAAACTGCCTTTTACTCATGTTGACTTTCATCCAGCTACCAAAGAACAGCGTGAACTCTTATTCCAAAAGATGGGAGAGGCAGGTTATGAATGGGATGCTGAAAAGAAAGAGTTGAAGTTGCTTATAACTAATGGTGGTGATTTTGAATCGGAAAATTGTGAGCAAAAGTCTGCTTGGAGTGAAGAGGATGAAGAAAAACTAAATCAATTACATAAACTTATTGTAAAAGAGGCATATAAAGAATATGAAATTGATACTGAGGATGAAACTCTTTATGGCAAATGGCTTAAATTAGATAATTGGCTCAAATCACTTAAAAATAGAGTTCAGCTTCAATGGGAACCGAGTAGTCAACATATAGCTGCACTTGAATATCAAGTTAATTCAACTTGTAAAGGTTCTTGGCAATACAAGGCATCAAAGGAATTATTAGAACAACTTAAAAAATTATAGTTATGGAAGCACCAGAAAAAATATATGTAAAGATAAATCATCCTTTCAGAGGAGTTACTGAAATTATTGGATTTGAACATGGTAGTGGTATTGAATACACCCGCACAGATGCGTTTATTGAGAAGGCGACATCTTATATTCAACAGCATTGGATTTGGAATACAAAAATGATTGATGACTTTGTAAACTATATGAAAGGAGAATAAACTATGAATAAGATTGAACTTCTGCCAAAGGACATTTATTACAATGATGATTTGTATCAGCTTAATATGTGGGTAACTGCATTTGGACGTCTTTGTATTGGTTATCGTTTGGCACTTAATTCAAAACACGATTCACTTTTTTCAGTTTGTGTTGAACCTGAAAATCATCCTCATTCAATTGTTGAATGTGGCAGTGGTTGGATAAATGAAGGAATTGGAAATGCTGTTTCATTAAATGATGCCTGCGAAGAACTTTTAGATTATATTGAAAAACATAAGGAAGAATTTCGATATAAATAAATTAAAAATAATATGAAACTAATTGACAGAGAATCTATAAAACAAAAAGTACAAGAAAAACTTATTAAGGCTTGCGGAAGATATTATGAAGCGGAAAGAGCATTGTGTGAACTTGCTGTACCACAATCATGGAAAGATGAGGAAAAGGATGCTTACTGTGAGTTTGTTTGGCGATACCAAGACTACCAGTTGGTTTTTGAAGAAAATGGCGATATAACAGATGAAGACTTAAACTATAACGATTATGAAATTGATTGACAAAGACCATATAAATGAATTAAAGAAACTATATAATGATATAGATAGTTGTATTAGTGACTTAGTTGTAGCAAGAGGTAGACGTGATGATAATGGTATTGCTGCTGCACATTGGCAAATGGAAACTTTAATGGTTAATACACAACAGACTATTAGTTATGTTCTTGAAAATATTAAAGTGCCAGAGGTGGACTTGGAGAAGGAAATAGAAACACATCTTAAAGAGTGCTTAGATGTCAAGTTTCCAACTACAGATATTGAACTTATTAAGAAAGATGTGACATATACAGCAGAGAAATTCTTTGAACTTGGATTAAAAGCACAGAAAGGAGAATAGTTATGAAATTTTTAATTTTATTTATTATTATTTTATTACTTTGTTTAATAATATTATTTCACCGTGTAACTGCATGGGAAGTTATTCACACCAATAAAGATAACTGGTATTATAAATTTTTAAGAAAATATCTTTGAATATGAAAAAGAATTTTAAAGAGTTCTACAAGAAGTTAGTTCAATCAAAGTGGTTTAAGAGAACCTATGAGAACAAATCTGTAGGTGAAATAATTAAAGTAGAGGAATAGTTATGGAAATATTGTTTGTGATTTTAGTAGCAGCATTAGTAATCGCCAATTATGTACTATGGCGCAATAATAAAGTTTATGCTTTTAGAAGAGAGGTTACCGACAAGTGTTATAATGTTTTAACAAGTTTTCTTGATAGTCTTAAAGATGATGAAGAACTTCATCAACGACATGAAGAATTTGAACAATTAGATATGATGAAGGATGAAATACTTTCAAAGCATTCTTATGAATCTATGGTATTTTCATTAAGACCATTAAAACTTGAACATTGGTATACGAAAGAAGAAATAGAGTTTATGAACTTAAAGTTTTAAGTAAAAGTAAATAATATGAAACTGATTGACAAAGACGCTTTAGTAGCGGAGATACAGAGAATTGAACACGAAACAAACTATGAACCTTTTACAGATGAGGTATTGGGAAAAAGATGGTTTTGCAACCATATAAAATCTTTTCTCGACACCCTTGAAGTAAAAGATGTTGACTTAGAAACAGATGTAGATAGAGAATGCGTTAAGTGTCATATTGATATTTTTAATAAAAAATTCCCCATAATGCCCACATTAAAAGGACAATATCTTCACGATTACAAAAATTTTCTAAATACATGTCAGCAGATATTTGGACTTAAATATTGGGGAATGCATCCAACACAAGCAATATTATTTGAAAAACTTTCATTATTATGGGCTGCTTGGGGAGCGCAACATCTTAAAGGCTTATTTGAAATGAGTCCTGAGGAAAGGCAAAAAATGGATATTGTAAGGGAGAATAAACTATGAAACTAATAGATAAAGACGCTTTAGTAGCAGAGATAGAGGAAAAGATAATGTATTATGAAGAGGCTTTTGATAACCCTTCAGTTGAAAGTTATGAAGCATATTTAATTGCAAAAGGAAAGTATCGAAAGCTATTAGATATTCTCCAATTCATCAATGCCCTTGAAGTGAAAGAGGTGGACTTGGATAATGACCTTTTTGAAGAAGTCTATTCTCACCTTGATGATATTAAAGATACTGCTGATAGAATGACAAGCGGTAATTTTATGCACCACAGGGCAGCAATCAAGTTTTCAGCAAATGTGATTGAAAAAGTATTAGGCTTAATTGGCCTTAAAGCACAGAAAGGAGAATAAGTTATGAATAAAATTTGTACATCCATTGAACAATCCAAGAAACTTATGGAACTTGGGCTTGATGTTAACACTGCGGATATGATATATCAGCCAACAATGGATATTGACTCTATGAGCAATGTTGGATTTGATAAAATTCCTTTATGTTTTCCATTTAACAGAGTTAAAGAATGCAATATTCAATACCTTCCTGCTTGGAGTCTTTCTGCATTGCTTAGAATTATTCCGAAACATATAAAAGACTTCAATGTTCTGCGAATTGACATTGGTGAAAAAGACTTCGCCATATGGTATGATGAGATTGGATATGGAGTTAATACTGAACTACCTAATATCACGACAGAGTGCCCAATAGATGCCTGTTTTGAAATGGTTTGTTGGCTTCTAGAAAATGGTTATATAGAGAAAGGAGAATAATCTATGAACAAGATATGTACATCTATTGAACAATCCAAGAAACTTATGGAACTTGGGATTGATGTTAACACTGCTGATATGTATTGGTGGTATGGTGGAAAAGTATACTATGTAGAAGCAATGGAGGATGGTGACTTTAATAAAGAATCAGATATTCCTTGTTGGAGTCTTGCAGCATTGCTTGAAGTGATACCTAATGTAGTAGTAGAAAATTTTGATGATACAACTTATGTAGTATCTGCACATAAGAAAATAGACGGAGTAGGTTATGCCTATCTTGGTGGAGCAGATGCAGACAATTCAGTAGATGCGTGTGTGGAACTTATTGAGAAATTGCATAAAGACGGGTTACTATGACACAAGTAGAACAGATTAAAGATTATCTTAATAGTAGGATAAAGGAAGGGAAAGAATGTCTAAATGACACTCCTGCATCTGCAATAGTAGGATTGGTACAAGCATACAAAAATACATTATCTTTCATTAACTCTCTTGAAGAAGAACCTTTTGACTATGAACATGCAACTATTCCACAAAAGGATTTTGCATCTTGCATTCAAGAAGGAGATAAGATTGTAACCAATGAAGATGGTACAAAGTTTAATGTTTCTCAACTTGAAAGAGTTGCTATAAGTGAGGACTTGAAAAAAGAACCAAAATCCCAAAGGATGATTTCTGCTGAAGTAAAAGAAGCATTGTATAATACACCTGAAAATTTGGACTTGGAAAATGAAATTGAAAAATATTATGTTAACTCTTCAAAAGAACTTGGACATGTTTTATTTGAAGATTTTCATATTATGGCAAGTCACTTTGCGAATTGGCAGAAAGAGCAGATGCTGAAAGATGCTATTGATGGTTTTATTTCTGATGATGCAATAGGTAAATTTTTATACTTTGATACACTTGGATTTAATATTGCAGGTTTGAAATTTCAAGATGGTGATAAAGTAAAAATAATAATTGTAAAGGAGGAATAACTATGGACTACGAAAAGAAATACAAAGAGGCACTTGACAATGCAAATGTTATGCACAAATGTGGTAACAGCAATGTTAAGCAGATAATGGAACAACTTTTCCCTGAACTCAAAGAAAGCAAGGATGATAAAGCAAGAAAAGAGTTGTATGATTTTTGTATAAAGTGTAGTCGCGGCGAAACTGTTGTCAACCAACAGACTGATTATCAAAGGTGGGCTGCATGGCTTGAAAAACAAGGTGAGAAGAAACCTGCTTGGAGTGAAGAGGATGAAGAAATGATAGATGATACTATTATTTGTCTAAAGAAACCTTTTCCTTATGCTCTTGACTTTGAACAGCCTTTTATAAAAAACATTGATTGGCTTAAATCACTTAAAGATAGAATGAAAGGAGAATAAACTATGACACAAGAAGATAAAGAACTAATAAAGGAATTTTGTGAGAACAATCTTCATACTAATACAGATTGGACTGGCACATATGTAGAAACCACATACAAATGTGAAAGTGTAGATAAATTTGTAAATAAACTTTTAAATTATATTGAAGAACATGAATGAAGAAGAAAAAGATTTACTATTGAAAGATATTTGTGCAAGGTTACCTTACAATGATTTATTAGTACGATATAATGGTTACGACTATAACATAATAAGTATTGGTTTTGGTCGTGTAACCTTAGTTAAACCTTTTATGTCATTCACAGGCCCTTCACCACTTATTGAAGAAGTTAAACCATATCTTCGTCCAATGTCAAGTATGACTGAGGAAGAAAAGAAAAAATGGCACAGGCTTATTGTAGATACACAAGATGTTGAAGGGCAATCTGCTACTACTCTTGTAAACGATTGGTATCTTTCAAAGAATTTTGATGTAAGAGGTCTAATTGAAAAAGGTCTTGCTTTAGAAGCACCTGAGGATATGTATAAGAAGAAAGGAGAATAATATGGATGCTTTATGTTTTGGTGTACTTGGTGGAATATTTACTTTACTATGTTTTATCCTATTTCATTTAGGTAAAATTGAAGATAAATTAAATAATTTGTAATTATGGACTACGAAAAGAAATACAAAGAAGCAATGTTAGTTGAACAAAATGCTATCTTACAAGAATTAAAAACATTACATCTGCGAATGGAACATCAAACAGTTTGTAATGATGCAGGTGGAAATAAAATGTGGAAAAATGCTTGGAGATATGTTAATGCTGCAATAGACATTCTTCAAGATGATAAAGATAAATATAAATGGTAATTGTTAAAGGAGGAATAACTATGGACTACGAAAAGAAACATAAAGAAGAAATTGATAGGGCAACTCAATTGTGGGAGTGCGGAGATATAACAAGGGAAAACCTTGAGTATATTTTCCCTGAACTCCAAGAGAGCGAGGATGAGAAGATACGGAAGGAGCTGTATGATTTTTGTATAAAATGCAGTCATGGTGACACTGTTGTCAATCAAAAGGCGGATTATCAAAGGTGGGCTACTTGGCTTGAAAAGCAGAAGCCTGTTGAGTGGAGTAACTGGGATGAGGATATATTGTTTAATATACAACAAGATTATCAAGATAAATTAAATGGTAATTCACATGAGTCCAATGAACAGTACTACCTCAATGTTATAAATTGGCTCAAATCTCTTAAATCACAACCTAAACAAGAGTGGAGTGAGGAAGATGAAACTTTACTTGAACAAATAATTATGGCTTGGGAAGGTTTAAGAGAACAAGAAATAGATAAGGGTTGTAATGAACTTGCTAAAGAATTTTATAATAAAGCATTATTATGGCTCAAATCTCTAAAGCCACAAAGAATGGTATCAGCAGAAGCAAAGGAAGCGTTGTATGACAAGCCTGTAGAACACATTGTTGATGAGGGAAAGGAAGAAATAGATTACTGTTTCACTAAAATGATGTTAGGTGAGAAGATTAACGATACTGATGAAGATAAGGTAGTTTGTGTAAATGAGAAGGGTATAGTTCCAAAGAAAGAACCTGAGGGTGCATTAAAACAGCTTCTTGACGAGTATAGTGTTGATGATTTGGAAATGGAAAACCTAATGATGGCAGTAGATGATTTCCTTGAAGAGCATCCTGAATATGTAGAGAAATTTAAGAAAAAACATATAGAATTGTTTGGAAATAAGCCACAAATTAGATGGAAGCCAAGTGATGAACAAATTGAAAGTTTATGTAGGGCAATAAATGTTCTAATAGATATAAATGAACATTCGGATGCCAAAATATTAACTTCACTTTACAATGACATAAAGAAATTAAGGGAGGAATAATATGGACTACAAAAAGAAGTATGAAGAGTCTCTTGAAAGAGCAAAGAAACTGAAAGAAACTTGTGATAGTACAGCAGTTGTGGGGTGGATGGAATATATCTTCCCAGAACTCAAAGAGAGTGAGGACGATAGGATAAGAAAAAGCATTTCTAATTACATCAATGTTACATTAGATGATAATGAAAGTGTTGAAAAGGAGAAATGGCTTGGTTGGCTTGAAAAACAGGGTGAGATGAAATCCAAAAAAGAAGTAGATAACCTACACAACTATCTATATGGTGAGCAGAAACCTGCTGATATGGTCGAGCCAAAGTTTAAAGCTGGACAATGGATTATAGATACACAAGATGGTGGAATTCTACATATCAATAAAGTACTTGAGTATGCATATGAAGTAACAACTCTTAATAGTGGTTCTTATCGACTATCACGTTGCTCTATTGAAACATTGTATAAACCTTGGACAATCCAAGATGCAAAGAATGGTGATGTACTTGTGGGAAGTAAAAGAGGCGTAATCCTTATGTTTAGAGGAATTGGTAATACGGAATGGGATGACGTTATAGATTATCACTGTTATTATGATTGCTATCGGGAAGACTTTATTGTTCAAAAAGATTTAAATTACTGGGGTAACACAGAGAACAATCAATTAGAACCAGCTATCAAAGAACAATGTGACCTTTTATTCCAAAAGATGAAAGAAGCAGGATATGAATGGGATACTGAAAAGAAAAAGTTGTCAAAATGCGTGATTGATGAAGGCAAGTCTGAAATAGACTATTGTTTCACTAAGATGATGAATGGCGAAAAGGTAAATCCTGCTTGGAGTGAAGAGGATGAAGAGAGAATTAGAGAAATTATTGAGTATCTAAATGAGCTTTATGATAAATATAGATTTGATTTAAATGAATTAAACGATAAGGAAAATTGGCTCAAATCACTTAAAGATAGAATAAAAGGAGAATAAGTTATGAAAGCACCAGAAAAAATATATGTAAAGATAAATCATCCTTTCAGAGGAGTTACTGAAATTATTGGATTTGAACATGGTAGTGGTATTGAATATACTCAAACTGATGCCTTTATTGAGAAGGCTTGTAAGTGGCTACAAGAACACAAAAACGATTATGCTTTTCCCATATACCAAGGGGAGGAACTTACGGATGAAAGTTATGTTTCGGATGATATTATAAAAGACCTACGAAAAGTAATGGAGGAATAAATTATGGATTACGAAAAATTGTATAAAGAATCTTTAAAAGCAGTAAAAGAACTAATTCAAATAAACCCATCTGATGAGGGCATTCAGAATTGGGCGGATGTTCATTTTCCTGAACTCAAAGAGAGTGAGGATGAAAAGATAAGGAAAGAACTTTTGGAGCATTGTAAGAATCAAGCTAAACCATATATTCGGACAGGAAATAAATGTCCTCAAATTCAATCTTGGATTGCTTGGCTTGAAAAGCAAGGTGAACAAGAAGAACCTCAAGTTTACGAGACAGAGAATGGTGAAGTAATTACATATTCTGAGACTGACGGGTATAAGGTTGAACCAAAGTTTAAGGTTGGTGATTGGGTTGTTAACAATGTGTGTCTTCCTATACAAATTGCTTCAATAGAAGATGGCATGTATATTTTTACTGAAGGTGACGCACTATCTATCTCATTTATTGATGAAAATTATCATCTTTGGACTATCGAAGATGCAAAGGATGGTGATGTTATTGTGAAAGGTGATTGGGTGTTCATTTATAAGGGTTTGTTTGAGGAATTTAATGGAAATGATAATGTCATGTACCACTGTAGGTGTGATTATTTAACTGGCTCTGCATTCGAGGTATCATCATCAAATAAAATAATTGGAAACATAAACGAACATTACCGCCCAGCATTAGAGTGTGAAATAGAACTCCTTTTTAAAAGGATTAATGAAAATGGCTATGTTTGGGATGAGGATTTGATGAAAGTTGTAAAGTTATGCAAGCCAAACAATGGTGAAATTGATATGGATGAAATGTGCAAGGCATATGCCATTGAACTTGGTGATGACTTCACAAACAGTAAGGTTATCGCATATAAAAGAGGCATTGTTGACACACTCAAAAAACTTAATATATCAAACAATTAACAATTTTTAACCTTATTTGTTTGGTTATATAGTAAAATTGTCATACCTTTGTGCCAGATTTAAAAACAACAAGTTAAAATTTATATTATGGGCTACGAAATTAATTCAACATGGACACGGCTTCGCCAAGACGACATTAAGAAGCTAAATGAGGTTATTGATGATGAGTATTGCAGAGAGCTTGAAATTGGTAGAAAACTCAATATGATGAAGAAATTCACAGAAGAGTTTGAGGATGAAATCAAGTCTTTGAATTGGGATAATATCACCAAATTCATGCATGATAACAACTGGGAGTGGTATATGGGTGGAAGGCTTAGTTTTGATAATTGTGCCATACCAACAAAGGAAGAAATGATTGATAGGCTTCGTACACATTTCTTCAAACATGGACTATACAATATCATTGAACTTGGAACAGAACATTTCTCAACTTTCAGTGGTGGATTCAATTTCGAAATGGGTTATAATGGCGACAATTATTGGGTTCACATTTGTTTTGATATTGCACATTTTTCAAACCAATAAGACTATGGAAAAAGAAGAAATTAAAGAACTTGTTAAAGATTGGGTTGATTCAGATTATCTAGAATACCTTGACGAAGCAATTGATTTGGCATTGCAAGAAAATAAAAAGGTATTTCGTAGGTTGATAGTCAATCATTACCGCATTATTGACGTAGATAAACTCTTTTCCGAAGATATAAATGTTACAATCAAATATCTTCAATCATTAAGGGAAGAAGGATACACATCGATTAGTCAGGAATGGTCTGGATATGAGAGCAATTATTTCCAAGCAGACAAATATGAGGAAGAAACTCTTAGGGAATATGCAATAAGGCTTGCAGAAACGCTCAATAGAACTGCCATGTATATTGAAGAGAGGAAACAAGACATTCAGGAAAAGAACCGTAAGATTAATGAATTGCAAAAAGAAATTGATAAATTAAGAAGTGAAATAAATAAAAATTAAATTAATCATGTTGATAGATTATTGGTTCGAAAATTATAAAGAGTGGATAATGCAAATGATGCCAAATATCCACACAAACAAGAACATTCCACAAGAAATCAAGGATTCATGGATTGAACTGGCATTAACAAATAATGTTGAAAATTTACATGAGTCATGTGTTGTCCAAGAGAATGGTAATATTGGCATTGATTTTGAAACAAGAGGTTTTAATTAAAAACAATTATGGATTACAAAGAGAAATACAAAGAGGCTCTTGCTAATATGCAAGAACTATACAATTCTATGAAGTATATGTCAAGTACTGATGCATTACACATAACCATGTCTCTTGAAAAGGCATTTCCTGAACTCAAAGAAAGTGAGGATGAAAAGATAAGGAAATTTTTACATAATACTTTTAAAGCACTATATCTTAACAAAGATAAGTTAGGCAAGTGGCATGGAGAATCCGTTGCTAATATTCTTGCTTGGCTTGAAAAGCAAGGTAAAGATAAAGAAATAAATAATTTTGATGTTCTTCCTGGTTTATATAAATGTGTTAATAGGATGTTTGATGGAACGCCTGATGGTAAGTTATTATTTGAAGTAGGTAACATATATAAATGTTTATCTAAACACGATAGAGCGGAATTTGAAGTTTCTTATGGGCATTCTGTATATTTAGAAGACCCAGTTGTTTGTAAACATTTTATTCCTTTTGAAAAACAAGGTGAACAGAAACGTATTTGGAGTAAAGAAGATGAAATTGGTCTTAGTGACGCTTTATGGGCAATAAAACAAGCTAGGACTATTGCCAAAGATGAAAACGATATGGGTAATCTTTGGTATGCAGAAAGATGGCTCAAATCTCTTAAACCACAAAACAGATGGAAGCCGAGCGCAGAACAGATAGATGCTATTGGTATGGCAATACCATTTGTTACAGATGATTTCAGCGATAATCCAACATTATCAGAAATACTTAAAGATTTACAAAACCAGCTAAAAGCATTACAGTTATGACTAACATTGAAAAGATTAAAGCCGAGATTGAAAGGCGAAAGAAAATCCACTTTGAAGATTACCACATAAAAGGGAATAATAACCCTGCCGATTATGGTGCGTGTAATGCTCTAACACAAATTCTTGACTTTATCGAATCACTGGAGAAAGAATCGAAAGTGGACTTAGAGAAAGAAATTAATTTGTGGTTTGATTACGGTTTTCCAAATGATGATGAATTTTTGGATTATATAAAAGAAACTTCTAAACACTTCTATGAACTTGGATTAAAAGCACAGAAAGGAGAATAGCATGAGTAAAGAATATTATTTCCTTATGATACTACTTTGTATCATTCAACTCGGTATTTTTATGTTTGCATGTTGGGCACACGCTGCTTGGTGGGCAATTATGATTTCAGGTGTTGGGTCGGGATACATACTTTATACTGTAATTTCAGATTATCTTGAATTCGGAGTAAAAGACAAACAATAAACTATGACACAAGAAGAATTAGTACAGTTTTTGAAAGATAACTTGAAAATAGCAATTGTTGCAGATAATAAATACTGTGATAATGGTTATGAAATAACAGTGAGGATATTATTGGGTAATGATTGTATTTCAGAATGTTCTGATTATATAACATATTAATATAAATAAGTATGACTTTGTGGAATTGAAAAGAAATTGAGTTATGACACAAGAAGAAAAAGATTTACTATTAAAAGATTTATGTGCAAGGTTGCCTTATGGTGTAATTATCCATCATGATGATTATTTTGACCCAAAGTATCCAAGACCCAATGAAGTTTTAACCATCAATAGTCTCGCTCAATACGCAGAAGAAATAGAAAGGTGGAATGTTAAACCATATCTTCGCTCAATGTCAAGTATGACAAATAGAGAGAAGAAAGATTTAGACCGCACATTTTATCCTTGTGGAGAGTATGATACCAATACTTATGAAACATTTGATTGGTATAATGCTCATCACTTTGACTATCGTGGACTCATTCCAAAAGGACTTGCTATTGAAGCACCTGAAGAAATGTATAAGTAAAAAATATGAAAATTAAGAAACTATTTTTCTCTACGATGTTAAGCGAACTATATGGTAGGGATAAGTACCAATCGCATATTAAGGTTGGTGATGAATATTGGTATTTCTTTACCGGAAATAGCGAGGTATACAAAACAACAGGGGAACATTGGCATAAGATAAAGATAACTTATATCAGAAGTGGCTGCTTGTTCTATATATTGCCAGAGCATCCTGAGGTTAAAGAAGATTATTGCCCAATCTGTTGTTTCATGACTTCTCGTTTTATTTTAGCAGAACTGTCTCCGACTAAGGATTTAAAAGAATTATTTACTGACATTGACACAGAATCTGCTAAATATCGGTATTGTTTTGATGATGAATTTACCGTTGTCAAGGATTGGCCTAATGAGAAAGAAATTGAGGTTGATGAGAAGGACTTATTTGAAAAATTTGGCGAAACCAGTGAATATCTATTAATTAAAATGTTGGAGGAAAAAGAAACATGAAAATTTACATTACATACGATTACGAAGACCATGACAGAATCAGGAGTATTAAGACCCTTGAATATTTTATTTCGAAAGGTCATACGGAGCAAGAGATTGATGCAAAAGTAAAAAGCATAAACGAGAGAGATGGTTTTGATACCTTTAAGAAGTTAGAGGTATCTGATGAAATTGCCTCTGTTTTACGTTTTGCCTTAGGTGAAAATGAATATAAGACATATGCTGAAATAACTGATGTATATGAAATGCTTAGCGACATCAAGTGTGATTTGGACTCTATGCAGGAAGACTGTTTCCACATGTGTGAATATGTAGAAAATGGTATTAGTAAGGTAAAGGATTTGGTTCCTGAGGACGAAAGATAAAAAAGAAAGAGAATATGATTACAAGAGAACAACTTGAGAGCGTAGAAGACCCGAAGAAACAATTTGAAATTGCAATGTTATATCTTCATCTTCATGGGATGATGTACTATGAGGTGGATTTCAATTTTTTGAAGTACATTGTAAACATCACGAATTCAATAAGAGATAATATGAGGTATGATGCGTATAAGGACAACTATTTCCTCATCGAACAGGCTGATGAGTGCTTTGACCGTTTTTCAGGTAAAAAAACTGAAGAGGAGAAAAAACCTGAAACAAAGTTCAAGGTTGGTGACAAGATTGAGAATAGATTCAGTTCACATCGCGTCTATGACATCATCGGTATTGATTTAGATAATCAAGAATATCACTGTAAGCATTCTTATTGTAACAGTGAGGAAGATTTACCTTTTGAGTGTGCCGACAAGGATTATGAACTCTATGATGACACACCAACCCCACCAGACTATGGTGATGAAGTGAGGTTTGAGCCAAAGATATATGATAGCGTATTCTATTATAACAAAGGAGAAATAAAGACTGGTAAAATTGTTGGTTATAGGGCTGATGAGGGTATTTATGAACTTGATAATGACGTGGAATTGCTACCCAACGAAATAATTGGAATTGGTAAATAAAAATTAAGTTATATATGTTGTTCTATAGTGGCAGGGGGAATTTAGCGTGTACGATATTTGTTCCATTTAAGTGTGGAAACAATTGTCCGTTCTGTAACACGAATAAACTTTATGGTGGTTATGTTTATGATGACAAATATCTTGATGGGATATTGAAGTGGATTGATTATGTAAATAAGAATGACAACATTTCTGAGTTCGTTTTAACCGGTGGTGAGCCATTCTTTAATCTTGGTATTACGCAAAAGATAATATCCAGAATGGAGAAAAAGGTCTTTATAAACACAACATTGCCAAAATTAAATAACATAGATGAAATTATAGACTATATAAATTCAGAAAAGAAAATATATGGTCTAAATATTTCCAGGCATATTGGCCTTGATTATAGTATTAGTGTTTGTGAGAAAGATGTTATCGATAAAATAAAAAAACTCGTCAGAATAAATTGTCTTATTAAGGATGAATACAACAATAAACAGGTTTTGGATTTTATTGATTATTGGGCAACACCATACAGGATGATTAATTTCAGGGCCGATTACAGAACCATAACAACCGACACACTAAAGAATAGGGATAAGTGGTCTGAATTTTTCTTAACCAATTTCCGGTACGAGAAAAGCAGTAATTGCCTGGTATGTAATTCTGAGTTTTATTCCGATGATGCTTATAAGGTTATATGCTATCATAGAGGGCTTGAACATAGTAGCGTGACATACGGCAATAGATGCTACGTTAATGATGTCTTAATCGATATGTATGGGAACATATACAAAGATTGGGATATGATTAAAGATGGTGGCTTTGAGGACTGGATAAAGAAAGGAAAATAATAAATGCGGTCATTTCTGGCCGCATTATTTTTTTCAACACCAAACGTTACCATCATAATAACCCTTATCAACAGCGTTAATAAAGAAATTACAATCGTCAATGCTCATTGGCTTATAATTCCAACTATCAACACCGACATCAACAGCCCTGAATTGTTTCACTTTGCTTCTGCCATGAATGTGGCCGAATATGCAACCATATAATTCCTTGTGCTTATTCATTACACTTCTTCCTCTTAATGGCTCATGACATAGGCAATATTTCTTATCTCCGATTGACACTATTACACTTTGTTTATATGTCTTGTCAAATAGACTGTCAACTGCCTGGTACTTATCATCCCTTTCGTAATTACCATAAACAAGTATTTTCTTTCCATTTAAGAATGGAACATATTCATCTTCATTTTTACCAAAGTCACCAAGATGATAAATCGTATCACACGGCTTAACATTGTCATTCCACTTCCTCATCATATACAAGTCCATTGCCTCTACACTCTTAAATGGCCTTCTTGACAACTCCCAGGCTCTGCTGTCACCAAAGTGTGTGTCTGACGTAAACCACGTTTGTGGGGTTTCCTCACACGACTTGATGTATTCCTCCAATGCATTTATGCAAGAATCAAGTGAACGATGGATGTTAGAATCAACGCCATACTCTTCAAGCTTCGTTTTGAAATACCTCTTTCCAGGAAACTGGTCATAACACCCAAATATTATCTTCTTACCAAGAGCAAGGTATTCACCAAACTCAGTTCTTGTCGTTTGAGCATAACTTCTCCCTTCAACATGCTCAGCCTCCTCAGGAATCCACATTATAATAACATCACACAGATTAAGCCATTTCTTTTCCCACTTTATCTGTTCTTCGTATGAGAAATTGCTATATGACCTCCTCCTTGGGGAGAAAAATATTACATTATCAACCTTTGGAACCTCGTGTTGCCAAGATTCCGCACCCTGTATTGGCCCGGCAAGGAAAACCTTCCATTTCTTACCAATACCATCCATGTCTGGCTTTGATGGTGAACAACATATGTGAGAAAAAACTTCCTTATCTTCATTTATTGAAAGTTCATTATCAATAACGTTTTTAACTATTTCTTCTAAATTAGACATTTTATTTGTTCTTTATTTGGTATCATAATCAACGAGTTCACTTCCTATGATTGCCCAGAGTATTCGATTCCACGTCTCCAGGTTACATTTTCCGTCTGGTAAGTCTCTTCCTCTTGTCCAATCTTCCAATGGTTCTTGATATCTTGATGATTCTCCACACCCAAGATAGTTGTCACATATGTGAATACAATAAGAGTTCTTTTCTGTGAACAAATATAACACATAGAATTTTTCTCTATTCAAGTCTTTCAATATGGCAATCTTTTTGTGGCCATATAAATAAACAACCTTCAAAGAGTCAGAGAGCAATGGGAAGTCTTTTAATAACTCCTCCATTGTTCCTTCTCTATAACCAATTTTATAACCTGAACGAATCAAGCCACTATCAATTCTTTCCTGAATAGTCATTTTGCTGTGTTTGATGACAATATTGTTCTCCCTCTTTACTTGTTGTGACTGATGTGTTATTAAACGTACTGCTAGTCGTTGTGTAAATCGGGTTGCTTACCCATGGGCTTGCTGTATCTGGCCAAGTTGTCCACGGTTTAGACGGCTCTGTTTCTTTGTACGGCCAAGGATAATACTCTGTCCTCACGTGTTCCTGGATGATGAAATCCATAAGTGCGAAATAATCATCTTCGGAAATCTTGTCCTTGATTGAGTTCAAGACTTTAATTGCTTCTTTCTGTTTTTCTGTCATAATACTTTATTTTTATTTTATACTAATATATATCTTTATCTTTTTATTTTTCAACTTTGATTTCTCTTTTAATCATTAATATTTCTCCAGGATTCAAAACATGTGTTTCCTTATCATTTGCCTCTTTTCTTGTCCCATTTTCAACATTCATTATATAATTTCCATTCTTAATTGTTACAGATGTTGCATCAGTCAATGATAAATTAAGGATTGTACAATAGTTTGTTGTTTGATTGTGCGCATATCCAACATAAACCATTGAGCTTTCATCCATACCATTTATAAATTCGTTGTCTTCATCACTAAACACATTATCACTATTGTAATAAAGAATATCATCCACATGAAGATTTGTCATTATTTTCTTGAAATTCTTGAATTTCTCACTATTATAGAACTCACTCATCAAGTTATATGTGTATTCATTTGGCTTTAAATCCACACTGAATGCTGCTTCTGTGAATCCTTTATATTCTACATCATACGGGATATCGACAAGAACAAACAACATTAAACCATTTGAACCAGCCATAAGGTTTGCATAAGATTGAACCTTAAGTGTTTCTTCCGTTGGTTTATATCTTGCAACGTATAACTTATTCGTGTTTGCTTCTTTTGCAACATGCTTACAAACGTGCATATACAATCTATGTATTGATTCTGGGTGATTGTTTGTAAAGTTAATGTGTGATTGTAGATAGCTGTGCCAGTTCACCCCACCTTCTGTTAAACTATAAACAGTTTTTCCATCTTCTGCCACGTTATAATAATTATTGTCACCTTTAAATGAGGCAGTTGGATACATGTCGGCAAAGAATATATCTGCTGAATTGGCATAAGTCTCAAGATATGCATCGTAATCTCCACCAATTGAAGGTTGATTTATAAGGCTTTTTGCCTTTGGTAAGAACGTAATGGACATGTTTGGCCACATTCTCGTTTTATCTATCCAAACCCTATTATGATATCTTGTAATCCAAGCAAGGTTTTGTGTGAATTGATTATAAGTTACTTCATCCTCTGCAACCCAACCGTAAAACGATGGGTGTTCTGATATTGACCTTATTTGTTCGTTTGTCCAAGTTGGTCGAATTAAATTACCATCCTTATCCTTTTTGCTCATTGTTTCATATATGTATGGCATAAGCTTTATCCCACTATCCTTGAATTGTTCGAATATTTCAAACCACTCTTCATAGGTTAGACATGTTTCAGGAATTGACTTATTTCTTGGCGTGTTGAAATAAAGAATATCGATACCCAGTTTCTTCAGGTTGTCAATAAACTCATCTGTAACGACAGCACCCTTGCTCTTATCAAAAATTATATAGGCGCCGATTTCTCCATTCTTGATATTATCTTTATCGAATGGCTCGTTAACATCTTCCTCTTCTTCTATTACATCCACCACTGTTGTACCACTCCCAGGATTTACAGGAGTCTCATTTTCATCACAAACAAATAATGATTTGATTGTTGTAATTACATTGGTAAAAAATGATTTAACTTTTTTAAAAAACTTTTTCATATTATGTATTGTTTATTTATTATTTCTACTAAAAGTGAACTACCCACAAGCTAAAGACTTGTGGGCTTCTGACTTCATTGCTGATTGCCCTTGAAAGGGTCTTACATCTGCTCCATCAGTGTAATCGACAGTTCCTGCCGATATATTGCTTAATCCTTCTTTAAGAATATTAATTGCCGCATTAGCATCTCTGTCAAGTACCTCTCCACAAGAATGACAAACCCATTGCCTATCCTTCAGTTGCAAGTCTTCTTTAACCCAACCACAGCAATGACAAGTTTTTGAAGATGGGTAGTATCTACCTATCTTCACTACTTGTTTGTCATTCATAACTGCTTTATATGTAAGCATTGAAAGGAATGCTCCCCAACTTGCATCAGATATTGACTGAGCAAGTCTGTGGTTTCTTTGCATCCCCTTAACATTTAAGTCTTCACAACAAATTACATCATAGTTTCTTATTAAGTCAGTGCTAATCTTATGTAGTTTGTCAAACCTACAGTTATGAATTTTCTCTTGTATTCTTGCAACCTTTATTCTTTGTCTGTCCCAACTATTACTGCCTTTCTGCTTCCTTGACAAGTGTTTTTGCGCTTTTGCAAGTTCCTTTGAGTAATGCTTGACGAACTTGTTGCTTGAATATCTTTTACCATCACTTGTAATTACCAAGTCTTTCAACCCCAAGTCAATACCAACCTTTGCATTGGTTTTCTGTAAAGGTTCATATGCAACTTGTGTAAGTATGGAAACATAATATTTTCCGCTTGGGGTGACAGAGATTGTCATATTTCTAACATCACCACCTTTGAATGGTCTGTGCTCCACTATCTTAATTCCACCTTTGAACTTTGGTATGTAAATTCTACCATTTTCAACAGAACAATGTTGTGGTATATGGAAACTTCCACCATTCTTCTTTGCCTTAAATCTTGGGAATCTTGCATTACCCCTAAAGAAGTTTGTATATGCAGTTTCAAGATTTCTAAGTGCAAATTGAAGCGTTTGTGAATTGATTTCCTTTAGCCACAAGTATTCTTCTTGTTTTTTTAGTTTGGTAAGTATGCTTGCTTGCACATAGTAATTATCACTTTTACCGCTCTCAGTGTATTGCTGTTTTCTTTCACCAAGAAAGTGATTATAGACAAAGCGAACCGACCCAAAATATTTTGCAAGAATCTGTTCTTGCTCCTCATTTGGGTACATCCTGTATTTATATGTCTTTAAAATCACTTTCATCATTTAAAATATAGTTAAAAACTAATCACTTTTCAATATTAAATATCAAATATTTTACAAAAAGTTACTATTTTTGTAAAAAATATTTTGATTATGGGTTATTTTTCTAAAAATAGGCACAAATTTTACCTAAAATGTCACTTGATATTTGTATGTAAATACAGAAAACAACTACTTGTTTCTGATATTAGAGAATGTGTACTTTCTGCATTCAAAGAAATTGAATCTAAGTGTGATTTTGAAATTGAGATAATGGAAACAGACAAAGACCATATACATCTTCTTATTAACTATCCTCCAAATGTAACTGTCACTTCAATTGTTAGAATATTGAAACAAGTAAGCACAAACAGATTATGGAAAGAGTTTCAACCAACATTAAGAAAACACTTTTGGAAAGAGCATAGTTTTTGGTCTGATGGATATTTTGTGTGTTCCATTGGTGAAGCAAGTCCTGATGCAATCAGAAAGTACATTGAGAATCAAGGTTAATGCAATTCATCCCATTAACTAAAGATTAATGGGTTTTCTTGCATCGGTTTTATAAATAGATTAAATTATTACTCTTTTTTTCTATAATTCTTTTCAAGTCTTTTTGCGATTAGAACATTCTTTAATAACGGTTCACCTTCTGAACCATAGCCAACAACATCACCAGTTATAAGAAACGCCGGCCTGTTGTCATAATGAATAAATCCCTGAAGAACATTCCACCTGCTTTCTGTGAATGGCAATGGCAAACAGATGTGTATCACATCATTCTCGTCAATAATAGCCCTATAACAGCTAACACCCTTTTCCTTACCACTTTCTTCACCGTATGAATATATTGTTGAAAAGCCATCCTCAGGTATTTCGCCAAACCTTATATACAACGGTTTTATGTCTTGTATCTTTACTCTCTTTACCTTATCAATTGGTATTGGTTCATATATCCTTAATTGCCAACAACCTTCTCCGAAACGATTACACCTTGCGCCCTTCTTATATGGGTCATATTCCACCTCCAATAATACATCGCCATAGTTATTAGCCTCTTCTGGATGAACAGCAAGGTATGTACATCTATCCAATTCCTTTATTGGGTTTCCATCACCATCAACAATATACCTTCTGCCAAATAAAATACCTTCTTCTTGGGCTGCCTTCCAATTCTCTTCACTTGTTCCGTGATAAAATATCATTATATTATTTTTTTTTTTCATTGCAAAAGTACTAAAAATATCAAAAATAGAAAAGAAAAATATCAAATTAAGGCATTATTCTGGAAAAATTTTAACTATATGTTGTCTGTTTCATAAATGTTTAGTATCTTTGCACCAGATTTTAAAATTTTTAGAAAAAATATGGAAAAGAAAACAACTAGTTTATACGTGGTTTATCAAAACGTAAGTGGCGTCTTTAATTCTGAGGTTATTGAGATTACTGGAAAGATTAATGTCTTAACAGTAACAAAGGAACTTAGAAAGAAGTTAGATAAATACGACCACGACAATAATGCGATTAACATCATATCATGGCAAGAAGTAGAAGAATTCAGTGCATTTGAAATGAAAGAATATTGGGACAATTATGATGAATGATTTTTTGAATAGTCTAGAAAAAGCAGCAGAGTCATATGCCGATAATGAAGCATCAAAGAGACTTAACCCAAAAGAATGGAATGATTACTTCGTTCAACATTCATTTACCGGTGAAGACATTTATAATGCATTTAAAGCGGGGGCAAAATGGATGAGAGACGAGGTTGCCAGTACCATGCACATTATGGATGAAGAAGACTTTAAAATGGAACATCCAATGACAGAAGATGAAGCGTTTAACATTTTTTAACGTGGATTGTTTTGTAAATTGAGGTATTATATGTAATTTTGCACAAAATATTACGCATAATATAACTTGCAAATGGATTGGAGAGTTACCCAAGTTGGCGAAGGGGAGACACTGCTAACGTCTTAGGCCGGCTAATACCCGACGCGGGGGTTCGAGTCCCTCACTCTCCGCTAAATAATAAAAAGTAATATGAGAAGACAATTCAAATTAAAGGAATATCTTAACAACCCAGATATTAAGGTTGTTGTTGATTATGGTTGGCCAATTGAAATACTATCAACCAAATGTGATGTCAAGAATGATAATGGCCATAAATTTCCGATACTTGCGTTGATACATTCAGAACATGGTGATTTCACACACTTCTATGACAAGGATGGTAAGTATCGTTGTGAAGGTGAATTATACTGTCCAGGGCACGACCTTTGGTTTGACGATGATTATGTTCCACAAAGTAAGGTTGAAGAATTCGTAATAAATAAATTGTCTGGCGTTGAACCAATAGATTATGCTCAGTTTGCAGAAATGGTAAGAGAAATTGCAAAGGATGAAATAATCGATTCTGTTTCCGAAATAGACGTTGATGAACTTATAGACCAAATGCCTATTGAGATTACACCAGAAACAACATTAAGAGAAATCTGTAAAAATGCAATGGGAACTGCACTGATTGTTGCACACGATTTGATAGTAAATGCATAAAGACATATATAGAAAAAAGAACAATATGAAAACATTAGGTGAATTAAGGGTTGGAGACCCAATGTATCTAATTGATTGGGATGGTGGTTTCATTGACGATGTCAATCAATATACCGTTGGTGTCATAGTAGAAATTGCTAGAGGAGAGGTTATCAAATACATTGATGAAAGCGGAAGTCTTCGTGCATTCACATTAGAAAAGGAAAAATATGATATGTTTGAAACCTCTGCATATTATTGTGGGTCCGTTTGTTCTGATAAAGAATTCCTTATGGAATTGTTGAATAAAGATAAAGCAAAGTTTGAAAAAAGACATAACAGCATTCTAAATAAAGTTGATAAAAAAATATGAGTCTGTTTACAAAGAGAAGAAAGGTTGAGAGCGTAAAAAGGGAAAGACGACAAAAACGTCTAAGTGAAGGTTTTGATAAGATAGAAAGGTCCCTCAATAAGATGGTTACTATTATGGAAGACATTTTAAAGGACCACCCCGAATACGAGGAACTGAGTGAGGAAGAGAAAACTAAGATATACATAGAATATTACAAGAAACATGAAAGTTAGAGATTTTATTACAAAATTGCTCCGTTATAATATGGATGCGGAGGTGAAGTTGGACCTGAAATCAAATTGGTACGAACTTGAGGATTTCGAAATGGGTTATGGTGGCCCTGGCTGTGGTGAAGGCTTAAAGCCTGAGGATACCCCGTTTGTAATCATAGAACCGTTAGGACAACCAAAAGAACTTGAAGCATAGTTATGAAACTGATTGAATTGAGAGACATAATTGATACCATCATCAAGGAAAATCCATCTTGGGCTGATTGTGAGAGAATCGGAACTGTAATCAGTAAGGACGAGGATGGCTTCTGTGAAATGGAGCGGATTAAAGATTTTAAGCCAATATGCTGTGATGGACAAGGAATGGTAGCATTTCAAATTGTATTGGAAGACGATTATTATTTTGATTTAGCATGATTACAATAGAAATACCTGAAGTTACATATACTGACAACCCACATGATGGCGGTACGATGCTATCTGATTTGGACAAGTTTTTAATAGGATTCAAGAAGTTGTGTAATATAACAAACATGAATAATGTAACAGTCAATGGCTTCAAAAGTTGCCCAATAATCACAAGACTGAACTTTGACGAAGGTTCATCAGTTGGTATAATGAGATTGTTTGAAGAAATTGGTTTTAAAACTAAAGAATAGATATGACGAAAGAAGAATTGATTAATGTATTCAATTACATTGTCCGTAAATGTGATAAAATCATCAATAACAAAGATTATGAAGCCGATGAATGGACACAGGATAATGTGGAGGATATTGCCGAATTATGCAATCACATATTGGATGGCGACTACGGAGAAATAATTGAAAAATAGTTCAATAATAACCAGATATTGAAAAAATAGATATGACGAAAGAAGAAGCAATAGAGGAATTAGAAAGTCTTTTATATTATTGGACACAAATTAAGTTCTATGATAATAAAAGAGAACAAGAGGCGGTTCAATATGCTATTGATTACTTAAGCGGAAACGAATATTATGGAGAATAAATTAAAAATAATATGAAAGTAATATCAATTGAATATATAGACAGGATTATACCGGATATGTCATGTGGTACAGGCTATTCAGAACCTGATATTTTTGAGGTTACATTTGATGATGGAACAACTGAGAATTTAATGGTTGACATATGGTATCTTCCATTGGAGTTCATAAGAGAGGAATTCATAACCTCTTGGGGAAAAAAATTTGAGTTTGATGTTGATAATCTTGAAGAAGCATTTGAAATGTATGTTGACGAGATTGCAGAAACATCATGCCCATACACTAAAGAAGAAATACTAAGGAAACAGAAAGGAGAATAGACTATGATGACACACGGAGAAGAAATTCCTTACACACAAGAGGAAATAAAAGCAATGGTTAAGACCATAGAGCAACTGAGAAAGGAGAAGAAAGAGTTGTTTGACAAGGCTTGTGATGCTTATTGTGAGGTATGTGGACATTTCCCACATACAGTACCGACACATATTTGCAGAAAAGCGTGTGATTATTATAGTAGTTTTCGTAAAGCAATGAAGGAATAAGTTATGACACGAAAAGAAGAAAGGGAACAAGCATCTTTTGAATATCATTCTAAACCATATTTGGGAGCAATTAAGGATGATTTTGTAAATGGTGCTGAATGGGCTGATGAAACAATGATTGAAAAGGTTTGTGATTGGCTTGAAGATAATATATATGATTATCTCTATATTAATCGAGATTTCAATGAAGCAGACTATAAAAAGGATTTAATAGAAGATTTAAAAAAATCAATGAAAAATTAACATAGTTATTATGAGTACAAATTTTAAAAGATTTCTGCCAATAATTTTTATGGCATTATTATTTATCCTTCAAACAGCAAATTTAATTTGGTGTCTTACCGAACCTACTATTGGCGAAGTAGCTACAGTAATTGCAGCATTTTGTGACGGTTTTCTTTTGGGTTTGTTATTTTGTTCAATTACAGAACTATGATATTAGAAAATAAGAAGATATGACAAAAGAACAAATAGAAAAAAGGGCACTGGAATTGTATCCAATTAAGCCATACCCTGTCCAATGTAAGGATTTTAATAGGGTTGTAACAGTTGACATCAACGAGACACTGAGAAATGCATACATGACTGGATATAATGAAGCATTAGAACATGCCGCAAAAACACTAGCCAAGGAAGCCAGGAAAAGAATATTAGATTCTTTACCAAAGTGGAAAAGGGCTGAATTGGATATCTATAACGACTCTTTGGATTATGTAATTCAAGTCACACACGACGGCGGTGATTATTCAGATTGGGAAGAGTGTATTGTGACAAACAGAGTGAAGAAAGATGAATACTATATAGATATAAGTGATTTGGCGGAATTAGGAAGAGAGGAGGAAAAACAAGATGAAAGAAAGTACATTGAAATTAATTCTAAAGAAGGTTTGGTACAGGCTAATTGAATCAGGAGAGAAGGAAGAGGAATACAGAGAAATAACACCATATTATCTTAATAGGCTTCTTACTGATGCTTGGGGACATAAGATTGACGAGAAATTCGTTATGGATGAACATTTCCTAAAGAAGTTAAAGGTGAGTCTTGATAATCTCGCAAATGGTGATGATTGCTCCTGGTTGCAATATAAACACGATGCGGTTACTTTCTATCTTGGTTATTCATCAAACAGAGAAAGCATGACAAGGATGATTGAAAGTATTACCATTGGAGAAGGTAAAGAGGAATGGGGTGCCGAGAAGGGAAAGGAGTATTTTGTAATAAAACTGAAAAAAATTGGTTAAAAATTTGGTCAATTCAGAAAATTATTGTACCTTTGCAGCAGAAAACAAAAAAGAAATGAAATAAACTTGAACAATAATGTCACAAAGAAAAGAACTTTTAAAGGCATACAATGAGACTTGCGAGGCTGCAAGTAAGTTAACTGCCGCATTAGAATCACTCAGCCAAATTGCGACAGACATATATGGAGAAGAACTTACTGCTGACATATGTGGCGGCTATGAGGTTGAATTTAGGCGTAATTGTGAGCGTGGCTGGTCTGACGACTTTGACTGTATACGCCTTGAATATTTGCTGAATATTCTAAAGGATTAGAAGGTACAAAAAAAAAATAAATGATAATAATATGGAAAGAAGAAACTTTTTGAAAAGAATTGGTCTTGGCGCGTTGTTTGCTACAGCACCATCCATTGTTAAATCTAATGACAATGGTAAAAAGCCTAAGACGTATAGTTTTGACGAGATTTTTTATAGACCATTTGACGGTAACACAGATTTGATATATGTTAAGAACGACAGTTTTCTTGCAAGAAAAATATATTCCATTGAGTCCGGTGTGGACGAGAATTTTAATTCAGAGTTTTCCGTTGGTACATATTATCCTGTAAGGGATGTGCTAATTGAATATAAGGATGAGTATGTTGAGGGTGATTTTAATGGTCTCATATCATATCTTAAAAACAGAAGTAACTTCACAAAACTAATACCATTTGTGAGTGACAGGGTTGGTAAAAGCCCAATGAGATTCATACTGAATAAGAACGGATATATGCAGACAGAATTCCTAAGTCATTTGGTTTATTAAACATAAAACTAAAAAAAAAATAATATGAAACAGGAAATAATTGATTACTTAGATTCATTGAGCAAGGATGACTGTCTTGCGATTATCAAGTATGGTCTTAGGGGTTCCAATGCACCAGAAGATGTAAATGTTGAAGATATTTGGGAAGTGATTGGATGTTTATATATGAGTGATATAGTATGACACAAGAAGAAAAAGAACTATTACTGAAGTACCTTTGTATGGCATTGACTCATGATGTAATTTGTTACTATGATACCAGTGACAAATCTGAAACAATGTTGGGAAGACTTAGTCCAAATACTTTAGAATCATTTATTAGCAATAAACCATTAAATGGTGAAGAAAATCAATGTAAAATATATGATTATAGCGTGACATCAATCAAACCTTATCTTCGTACAATGTCTTCAATGACAAATGTAGAAATAGAAGAATGTGGCTTAATGTTGTGTGGTGAATTATCAACCAAACCAATTGATTGGCTTCTTAGAAAGCATTTTGATTTTATGGGTTTAATTCCAAAAGGCGTTGCTATTGAAGTAACTGAAAGTAATAATCCTTATAAAGAATAAAATTATGACACAAGAAGAATTAATTAAAAGGTTTCCTTTTTTGGGGAAATGTGGCGAATGTACTATTTGCACTTATGTTGATAGTTGTGATAAAATACTTCCTATGTTTACGAAGCCAAATAAATGTGGTGGACCATTTTATAAAAAAGAACAATTATGAAACAAGAAGATAAAGAGCTTTCATTTATAGACATTAGTGGGAGATTACATTATGGTGTTATAGTCAATTATAAAGAAAATGAGTATGACCACCGTAAATGGGAAATTACTAGTCTGCACACTCTTAGTTATAGCAAAAGTGGTAATCTAATAGATACGGATTATGATGGTTGGATTAGTTATGAAGAATATGAAGGGTGTGGTATGTCAACCGGTTCAACACCTTTTCGTTTTGGGGAAGTGCTTCCATATCTCCGCCCAATGTCAAGTATGACAGAGGAAGAAAAAGAAGAGTTACTTATTTATGTTCTTGGTAATAAAAAAGACTGTGAACTATTCTTAATAAATGATGAAGGGGGTATAGAAAGTGTAAATCATAATGTATTTCAATGGATAAATTTTTGTAAAGATACTACGTCACAATACATAGACTGGCTCAACGCTCATCATTTTGATTTTAGAGGTTTAATTGAGAAAGGTTTGGCTATTGAAGTAACAAAAGAAAATAACCCTTATGAAAGAATTGATTAGAAAACTTGGTGAGTATATTAATAATCATCAAACTACTGGAATTGAAGAAAACATTTATTATCTACTTTGTGAAATAGTTTATGGAAAATAAAATTTGCACTTCATTTGAACAATCCAAGAAACTCATAGAGTTAGGGATTGATATTAATACTGCTGATATGAGATATGGCTATATAGCACCTTATGAATACTCTGATAGAATGTTTGAAGGTGGGTATGATGAAGTTCCATATCCAAAAGATTTCTTAATGAAAAATCCTAACTTTTCTGAAAATGATTATGATGGTGAATTTCCAGCTTGGAGTCTTTCTGCTTTGTTGAAATTGATAAAAAGTGAGTTTTATGGGGAAAATATCTATGGTGATACCATAACATACAAGGTTGATTTCCGCAAATACAAATTCACAGATGATGTTGACTTGTATCAAATTGCATATGGCAACATAAAATTTGACGTAGATGGTCAGCATTCATTTAAGGATATGGTTAATACTGGTCAGAAAGAAGACCCGATTGATGCAGCATTTGAAATGGTAGTATGGTTAAAAGAAAACGGAAAAATATAAGAAAAGAAAGAACCAATCCACAATCTGAATGGATGGCAAAGAAATGTCCATATTTTGATGGAATTAATCAATATGAAAAGCCTGTGACAGAATGTATAATGATTATGAAGGATGCTCTTTTATAGAAGATGAAGATGCTATGGCAGGATTTGAAGATATTATCAACGATTATTACGAAGATAAAAGTTTTATGTAAGTATGGCACTCTCTAAAAAAGAAAAAGAATATCTAGATAAGTTAAATGATGAATTATTCTTAGCATTAATATATAGTGTATATAGTGCTAAAGTACCTATCATTGAAAAATGTACTAAAGAAGAATATGATTCTCATCATAAAGAAAATGCAACTTTTGAAGAAATGGTTGAATATTTATTATCTGATGTTCGTTATAGAAGAATACCATATTGGAATAATGGTGGAGGAATCTTAGACCAAATCTCTGGAAAAGAACCTGATGGTTATAGATATGAAAAAATTATTGGATATAAAGATATCTTAATGATGGGTTCTGATATGATAGAATATTGCCAAACTAGAGAATGTATGAAAGATTATTTTAAAGTATAAAACAATATGAAAAATTATTATTTATATCTTTATAAAACTAAAGAAGGAAAGATAGAAATAAATGCATGTGATGGCGTTTTTAGTTCTTTTGCTACTTTTAAAGATAAAGAAGAATTAGATGCATATTGTGATGAAAAAGTAAACTTGTGGTTAAAAAGTAATTGGGGTAATTTTGATGGTTGGAGTTTAAAAGATAGAAATCTTATAGCAAACAAATGGCTTGCTGTTAAAAGTATACAATTTGGCGAATATAAGTTTTATTTTAACTTAGAAAATCTTGAAGATTTATTTCGAAAAGAAGTTAAAGAATTAGCTAAAAATATGGGAATATCTTATAAACTTGAAATAAAAAATTAACTAAACTAGGACAGTTATGACAAGAGAGGAGTAATAAGATGATATACTATATAGGCTTATACAATGATGGACTACATAAGTATAGAGTGTGGAAAATACCATACACTGATACTTCAAGTGGTGATTTTAAAGTGGTTTTTGAAAAAGTAGTTTAATATTATGACACGAAAAGAATAATACTAACGAAATTGGAAATTGGGTAGTTACAACAAGAGTTCATGAATCATTGGCTGGTAAGTTTACAACAGGAAGTAGAGTAAAAATCACAGATATAGGTGAAAGAGGATATAGTATAGAAGATGAAGAAGGAAATAGAGTAGTCGAAATTGGATGGACAATTTAAATTAAAAAATAAGTTATGGAAGCAAAAGATTTACAAATTGGAGATTGGGTGTATAATCACAGAAAGTGGGAATGCCCTATTCTTTCTATTAGAAGAGACTATGATAGTGAGCAATATTATGTCATGGTTATAGCAAGACATTATGGCGAAGAAGAATTTAGAGTTGAAGATTTAAGTCCTATTCCACTCACCCCTGAGATATTGGAGAAGAATGGGTTTATTAAAGAAAATAGACGTTGGACATTAAACGATAAATATACAGGAGATGAAATAATAGCTTTATTTGAAGTTGCGAAAGGTTTTGCTATGCTTACATCAGGTTTGGCTATTGGATTTCAGGAAGTTCATAAACTTCAACATTTACTTAAACTTTATGGAATTGATAAAGAAATAGTATTATAAGAAAAGAGAATAATATGAGTAACAATGTTTTAAAAGCAATGTGTGATGAAATATTGCATGAAATCGAAGATTGCGCCAATATGCTTGAATTGGCTATTTGTGATGAAAGACCTCGTATTAACGAAGAATGGGAAAAAAAGATAATTGAAACGTATAAAATAATCTGTGAATAATATGGACTACGAAGAAAAGTACAATAAACTTGTAGAAGCTGTCAGAGTACTACAAGAAACAAACCATTCGGATGAAGGTATACAAAATTGGGTAAATGATAATGTTCCAGAACTTGCAGAGAGTGAGGATGAGAAGATAAGAAAGTCACTACTATTATATTTGCATGGCCTTGGAGAATTTGAATATCCTGATAAGAAAACCTATAACGATTGGCTTTCTTGGCTTGAAAAGCAGAAAAAAGAAGAAAACAAAAACTGTGATGAAGAGTGTAAGAACGCATATAATGCGGGTTATCTTGATGGTCTTTCATCTTACCAGAAGGGTTATCTTGATGGTCTTTCATCTTACCAGAATGAGTTGGATTATGCTTACAAGTGTGCTGACGAAGTTCAATATAGGAGGGGTTATGAAGATGGCGTTGCTTCCGTTTTGAAAACAACCACCGCCAGGAAGTTCAAGGTCGGTGACAAGATACGTAGTAAGAACGGGTGTTATCATGACGAAGTTGTCGAGGTACGCGAGGATGGTGCGTATAAACTGAGAGACCTTGGTGAATTATACTTACCTGAGAAAGAGTGGGAACTTGATAATTGGAGACCAAGTGGTAAACAGATGGCAGCATTTGAGGTTATGCTCAACAGTGAGAAGAAGCACAACTGGTTCTGTGATGATGTAAGACTATTGATGCAGTCACTTTATGATGACTTAAAATTAGTCAACTACCCACAAACTAAAGATTTGTGGGCTTGCCACTAACCGAGTGCGGTTGTGACGATTGGGTGGTTGACGTCACCCTGCCCACCAGGAACAACAATCCTCCGTCAATCGGAAGACAATTCGAGGTGGGGTGGTTTGCACGAAGTGCAATATTCAACGCCGCGTTCCAATCTGCGTCGAGAACAACACCGTCAGAACAGTAGTATCTACAACCATGACGTTCACCGTCACGTTTGCCACTCCTGCTATCGGTCTGACTCGTCCACGTCGGAGAAACTGTTTGCACGGATTTGCCAATACGTGCTGCCTTCTGCGACAAGCGTTCTTTGAATTTATAAAAAGGTACCTGAGACAACGCATTGTTGTGTCTCTTGCGTTTGAAACCTTCATTTGTCTTTGACGTGTTCGTCTTTATCTTGGACAAGTCCTCCAAAACAAACACTCCAGCGTCACTGGACTTAATAAGGGCGTTCGTTGACCTCTCAATCATGTCCTTGGACATGTTACGTTCTCTTGTATTAACCTTGACAAGATGGCGCTTCGATGACTTTGTTCCCCTTGACTGGAGACAACGTTTAAGGTAACGAATCTTCCTGCGTTCACGCAAATATTCCTTATCCTTAAAAGACTTACCCTCTGAAGTGACAAACAGTCTTTTCATTCCAAGGTCAACGCCAACAGACGTGTCGTTAATGCAAGGCTTATCCATTACCTCGAATGGTATGGAAAGGTAAAGTTCACCATTGCGCAAAAACAGGGTTGGGTCTTTCGGGATGTAAGTGCTGAACAATTCGGAAAGTCTTTCGTAAGTGACGAACTCATAAACACCCCTTTTACCCTTCTCACCATCAGTGAGGCATATGGATGATGTGGTGAGTTTATTGTACAGGCGTTTGTCCAGTGTCATGGACAATCCACTTTTCTTAGGGATGTCTCCGTGGTGTTTGTTGTTCTTTCGTGACTTGTATGCTGAACATACCTCGCACTGAACACGGATTACCTGTTGTGAAGAAAGCAGCGGGAACTGCTGTCTTAGTTTATCGTAACATGTGTTATGTATAACCACTCTGGAGTAAGACAGTTTTTCCGCATCAACGATTGTCGAGCAAAGGTTATATGCCTGTCTTGCTTGCGCAAGCAGGTTTTTCCAATGCATCAACTGTTCGTTGTTTGCTTTGAGTTTCACGTTATAGGACAGTATTGCCATGAGTACCTTTCACTAAGTGATTACATATATAAATATATAATAAAAGTAAAAAAAATAAACAAATTATAAAAAAAAATATAAAATTATTTTGTTATTAAAAAAAATTATAGTACTTTTGCATTGCAATTCCTCCCACGAACTAAAGATTCGTGGGTTTCCTTGCAAAGTTTATGATAACATAAATAAATTAAAAATAATATGAAATAATATGGGAAAGATTGATTTGGATAGACTTATCCTTTGTTTAAGAAAGTCGTGCGAAGGTGTTTCAGGGAGAAATGTCGCAATGCTGAGAGATGGCATTGACAAGCTTCTTTTCGACCAGGCACTTGAATATAAAGATGGGGAGATTGTCTCCATTTTTGAACCAACAAATTTTGGTAACTCACGCTCTACAGAGGAATATGTGAAAGAAGAATGTGATAATGTCAATGAACATTCATGTTTCAAAGTTGGAGATTATGTGGTTTATGAAGGAAATACATACTTTGTATACGACAAGTATTACGAATTTGAAAACTACGAGTGTCTATATTACATTATCATTGACAATGATGGTAATGAGATATGTGTCGACATTGAAGAGTTGGACAAGAATGGTGAACGATGGACAATTAAAAGTGCAAATGATGGTGACTACGTCTACATCAAGGGAACCAGTGGTGATGAGTGGATTGTTGTGATTAAAAACGTGGGTGATAAGGTCAATTGCCATTTCATATACGAAATCGAGGATGATAGGGTGTATGACGGTGAATCGTGGGGTTCCGTCAGTGAAATTGAGATAGCAAGACCGGCTTCCACCAATGATATAAAACTCCTGGATAGCAAGATGGAAGAAACATGCCAAGGTCAAGTTTTTGACGTAAAAAACAAGACAAATTACGAAGACACAACTGAAGAACCTACGGAAAATGAGTTTGACAGGATTGTGGGTTATATGGTTCGTGATTTGGCTGAGAATGCTGACTGCGGGTGGCTTGGTGGAGAGTATAGGTCCACACAGTATTTCGTTGACAGGTATAAGGAGAAACTACGTAATGCAATTTTAAACGAAAATAAGGAGAAATAGTTATGTTAAACATTTTTTTAGGAATAATGTTACTCTATATTCCGTTCAGTGCAAGTTTCTGTTGGGCATATTTGAGTAAGAAGTGTGAGAGTGAGAACTTCTTTGTAAAGGTTTTCTATTATCTAATATCGATTATTACCGGTTGGGCTGTTTTACCAACCATTCTTGGTGAATATCTAGCAAAAAAAGAAGAAAGAGAACTATGAACAAGATTGAGTATCACATTGGTCTCTTGAAGAGAATGGCTGCGGGAACCATCAATGGTAAACCATACGTCATGCTTGATGATGTCGAGTATATCATCAGAAATAGTGGCTTATTTGGGGAAAATGATGAGGAAAGTGAAAAAAAATGACTGAAAAATTTGGTTATTTCAAAGTTTTTTCGTAATTTTGCACCGTGAAACCAAAAAAAGATAAGAAATGAAAAAGGAAATTAAAATTGTCGGTAAGAATTATCCCAAGATTGGTGATACATTCTATTGGAAAGACCTTGATGGTGAGATTCATGAGGATGTCTGTCAACACATAGAAGAAGAGGATAATCCTGATATTGATACCATGTACTATACTCACTATAACAATGGAAGTGGGTCATTTATAGTTGAGGAGGACATTCTTAACCCGCTTGATATGGAGGTTGAAGTCTTCAAGAAGAAGATGTTGAAGGAGACCATAAAGAGGATTGCGGGTAATTTTAATGACGATGTCTTTCGTAATGCCATTTTACCCACACTGAAGAGATTTATGGATGAGGATAAGGCTTACCTGATGCTTGATGTTCTTTCAGACCCTGACGAATACGAGATTTAAACCATTAAATAATTTGAAAATATGATTGACGGAATTTTTGCAATATTTTGTGTCCTTATCGGAGCTTTTTTTACTTTTCTTTTCTCAAGAGAGAACACTAACTGTAATGGCACCTACATAAAGGAAGGTCGTGACAGTGTTGAAACACCAGTATTTGAGGTTTGTAAGATTGAGAAGAGAATTAACAGCAAGTATGAGGACGTTGCCAGGTATTATATCAAGTCTTATTATCTTATAGAGCGTGGCAAGCTTGAATGTAAGGAATTGACGTTCTATGACGAGATTGGTAAATATCAAATCGGAGACGAGTTAGAACTCATAGGTAGTAAGTTTTTAAAAAACAAACTATAACATAAGAAAAAAGGTGGTCATCAATTAACGATAGCCACCTTATTTTTTTTTTACTCCACTTCTTCAACTGTCCAACCCACTGGAATTCCGTTCCACCCAGTTGGCCATTCAACACCAGCTTTCTTAACAAATGTTCCGGTTGGCGAGACATTACCAACCCAAGATAGGAATGGGTTACTAGATAGTGATTGCCCCAAATCTTCAACAAGACACTTAATATAGGTTAGATTAGAACAACTACCAAACATGGTTCTATAACAAGCATCAACTAATGTCATTGCCGGCAATTCTGGCGCTCTTGTTAAAGATGTACATTTTTCAAACATGTGGGCGTAACACCACTCCGCCAATGTTGTTGATGGCAATTCTGGAGCTACCGTGAGTGATGTACAACCACTGAACATATAAACATAACACCCAACACTTAGTTTTTCACAATTTAACCTCTTTGCCTTTGTTAGTGAAGTGCAACCACGAAACATATATCGGTAGCACTCTTGGTCCATTTCAGTTGCTGGGAATTCAGGAGTTTCTATCAACGATGTACATTCTTGGAACATTCCACAATACCCACTAATTGGTACGCTTTTTGCCGGCAATTTTGGTGGTTTTACTAATGAATTACATGCGCGAAATATCATTTGATAGCACGCCCTTGCTAAGTCTGTCGCCGGAAGTTCCGGAGCCTTTGTCAATGACCCACAACCAGAAAACATAAGAACATATGAACCAAATGGTAGTCTTTTTGCTGGTAATTGTGGTGCTTCTGTCAATGATGTGCACCCAGAGAACATTGCCTGATAGCATAACTCATCCAACTCAAGTGCTGGTAGTTTTGGCGCTTTTTTGAGTGAAGGACAAATACAGAACATGTCTTGATAACACCGTGCAGCCATTTCTGTGGCTGGCAATTGTGGTGTTGAAACCAATGATGTGCATCCGCTAAACATATATTCATAACACCTTAACGTTAATGTTGTTGCTGGCAATATTAAGTCAGACGCATTAACAATGTCAGTTCCAGCAAACATTGCGTCAAACTGACAATCATGTAATAATTCATGTTTGTTTGAGAAATCATCCTCATAGCATAATGACATTATATTTCCATAAACATCAACCTTGCAATCGCTTCCAAAGTGGCACTTTGAAACTGTGGTTCCACTTATATCACCAAATGATTGTGCAACCCCCTTGAATAACACCTTATCACCAGCACTGACATTTATTGTAAGCATATCACCTTCAAGGCCTTTTTTGCCAAACAAGCCTCTCCAATCCACAATGTCCTGTTCAACATCATCAATGATTTCATTACCAAGTTCATCATCAGATTCATAATAATACTCTTGTGTGTCCTCTCCACCATCAACAATCTTTGGGGAATAACCACCGTTCTTACCACCCTTAACTATTACAGTAGCTTCTTGCAAAAACTTGTATGGATTTTCTTGTGTCACCCAACTTTCTCCACCATCGGTAGAATAGCTTATTGAGTTTAATAAATTATATTTTATTTTGCTATTAAACACAAAGAATATATTGCCATCTTCCAATGCTTCTATTGTAAGATAATCCTTACTATAATCGTGTGGAGGAACTGGAATTGGTTTCATTAACAATGGAGATTGAATCAAATCACCTGTGCTTTGTCCAGCTTCACTAAAGAATGCTTGCAATTCTGTTCTTTTTTGTGATATTGTCTTTGAAGGTGCAAATTTAATACCCCTTAATTCAGCAGTTGTGATAAATGATTCTGGTCTTTCATAGCCATATGAATCATAACATTTGTCTAACATATACAATATTTTTACAATAAATATCAAAATATTACTATTTTGTGTCGTATTTCAATTCTTTTTAGTATCTTTGCAACGAATTTCAAATGATATGTGGTTATTAACATTTTTTAACTACATTTATTTTGATAATATTATAAAAAGTTATAATTTTGCGTTGAGAAACTAACAAAAAAAGAAAATAATATGGATAAAATGCTGTTGTATGTAGCCATTGCGCTATTTGGGTGTTCAATCATTTCTTGGTTTACATCAATGTACCTTGAAAAGAAGTTAAAGTACACATTATCAATTATAATGTTGTGGATTCAAATATTATGCATGATATTTGCCATTGCATCATTATTCATTTATAAAAACTTCTGACATGTTTATATTTGCATTTTTAGGCTCGATGTTCGGTTTGTCGGCAATTTGCGCTGACATATATTCTGGATACGCAGAAACGAATAATATGTATGAGCAATTAAAAATATCACTATGTGTTGAGTACATTAGCGTTATTGCCATGTTATTTTTTTCTGTTTTGTATGTAACGATTGGGATTAAATAAAAAGAAACATTAAATGGGAACAAATTTTTATGCAAGGGTAATACCCAAAGAACCAGTTAAGAAGAAACTTCACGAATTGATTGATTCAGATGATTTCGTTGGTATTAGGGAGGAAATCGAAGCAAATTATGCGTCATTCAGGCCACATACTATGACTGATGAGCCAATTGGCCAAATACATCTTGGAAAACGCTCTGCCGGATGGAAATTCCTGTGGAACCCAAACATATATATTATAAGGAATGGCCACATGGAGTGGGAGGATGTGGAAAAGGGGTTCAGGCGTGGGCATTTTGTTGATGAACCAGACACCGCATACTATACATACCCTTTGACAAAAGAGGGAATAAAGGCTTTCATTGACAGGGAAGACATTGTGGTGTATGATGAATACGGCACTAAACTTGACAAGGATGAGTTTTTTGAAGAGGCTGTCAATTGGACAACATGGAAAGACTTTAATACAGGAGAGGTTAGGGAAGCCTGGGACTCAAAATCGTATAGTGAATACGAGAAGAAGAATAATCCAAACTATAAAGTATATGGCTGCTCTGGAGAATATGTGGATATGCTCAAGAGAGAGGGCTTTGAGTTAATGGAAGATTGTACAGATTTTTATTCTGACGGACTTAGATTTGCAACAACAACTGAATTTTGTTAGATATGAGGGCGAATAAAACACAAGAATGGCTATGTGATGCCATAAAAGAGAACGTAGACTGGTGGAAGTCAAGCAATGACATAACATCACCAACGCATATGTGTGACATGGAAGAAAGCCTTTTCTCAAGGCTTGAAAACGTGTTAACTGATGATGAGCGAGAGGAATTGAACGAAAAGCTACAAGACTTATATTGGTTTATAAGAAAATATGATAACAACAATAATGAATATTATTAAAAGATTTTTGTGGGTTTTGTTATATATCCCAATTTGGATAATATTTCCTATTATTTCGATTATATTAATATTAATATGCCCAATAATAAGAATGATATATTACATCTGTAGCGGAGAGTGGATAAACATATCAACAATAATTATTATCTATTTCTTCTATGCAGAGGAAATTATTGACATGTTAAAACCAAAAAAATATAAATAATTATGCCAAGTGGATTAACTTACAAAATTAGCAACGGCGAAGATATGTCGTTGAGGGGATTTGCCCTTGCGTGTGTCACACAATTGGGAGCGGGTTATATGGCAACGGAACAGGCTTCAAAGCCAATGCCACTCGATAATGCCCCTGTGCGCAAACCCAGTGATTGCTATGAAAATATGTTGAGGGATTGTGAGGAAAAACTAAAGAAGTGGCTGAACCTCAAGGACAACCTCAATGAAGCTGTAATTATTCAAGATTCGGAAATTGAGGGGCATATTAAGGCCAACGAGGACTATGCCGATAGTCAACGTGAAATTGAAAAACGCTATCTCGATATGAAACGCAGGGTCGAAGAATGGGATGTCCCTGATGAATATAACAGTCTTAAGGAACTTATGCTTAAGCAACTCGATGACAGTATAAAGTTCGATTGCAGTTACAAGGAACCATTATATCACGTTGAACGTATTCCCGTTGAAGAATTTGTACAATCACATATAGACCATGAAATTGAGAATTACGAATACTATAAGAAAGAACTGGATATGGAGAAGAAGCGTGTCGAAGAGTGTAATGCATACATAAAGGGACTATATGATGAACTCGATAAGGTTGAACCATTAAATAAGAATTAAAATGGAAAAGATAACGATTATTGGAGATAAGGAATACGACGAATGGGTTCCAGTGAATAGTATTGATTATGACGCTGAAATAACGGATAACATCCAGATGATTTACTGTGACACGAGGGACTTTGCGATTGGGTTTAATGATGAAGCACCGAAGATTCACAAGAATCCTGATTGTGGTTATGAATATAATCAGAACAAAGGCCTCTCTAAATTATACAATCTCCTTGGGAAGACAAACAGGGAGAAGTACGCCATTGGCAAGAAGGACATCATTAAGTGGCTTGATGAACTTTGCAAGGCTTCTGGTGGTTACGAAAATGATTGGAGATTTCTTACAGCCAATGTAAAGAACTGTAAAAATTGGGAAATTAAGTACATCAGATTTGTGAGGAATAACAACAACCCCGATGAATTCATCGTCTGCAATAACTACCTATTCCCGATTGAATACAGGGAGATTATTTCAAATCTTGATAAGGAAAATTTATGCGTTGAATAATAGAATTATGTTAAAAGAAGAGTTAATGATAGGTGATTTGGTCTATAGACCGGATTGCTATGACACTGTTAAAGAAATACGAGAAAACGGAATTATTGGTGCTGACTCTTTTAGAGGTATTATTGGATTTAACGAATTGAAACCAATTCCTCTCACACCTGAAATATTTGAGAAGAACGGTTGGAAGTGGGATGGAATGTATGCGACAAAAAAGCATGACAACACTATGTATTTCACTTATTATCTTCATGAGGGAATATTGAGGGACTTTTACGACCACAAATCTGGTGAACAAGAATTGATATTCCTTTCACGTCCTGGAATGAGATATGTGCATGACCTACAACATGCGTTAAAGTTATGTGGAATCTATGAAAATTTTGAGTTATGAACGTGAATGAATTAATGATAGGTGACTTTGTTTATCTCCTTAAAAACAAGTCTGAAATTAATGGGTTTTATGTTATTGACCAATGCCCAAGAAAGGTCACATCTGTAAGGAGTGGCGGTGATGTTGATTACATACAGACGGATGATTGTGATGTATTCTATGTAAGTGATTGTTACAGACCGATACCAATAACGCCTGAGATATTGGAGAAGAATGGGTTTGTTTATGATTCGGAAGACAAACTATTTAAAGACATCTATCCAAGAATAAGTATGGTTTATGCTCAATATAGACTTGTTGAGAATGGCTACATAAATTATGGTGAAATGTCTGAAATTAAATATGTTCACGAACTCCAACACGCACTAAAACTTTGTGGAATTGATAAAGAGATAGTATTATGATAAATACAATCAAACAAGTAAGGGTCACTCTTGAAGAAATTGCAGATATTTACAATGAATTTGTGACAGAAGTGCATGAAACTTTCCGTATGGTTTCTGATGCAGAACATACATGTGAAGTACAACAGAGAGGGATAGGCATTAACTTTGATTTCAGAGAAGAGATACACAGGTCTGACGACGAGATAACATACTTTCTCAAGGATGACAAACTTATAGCATTTTTTATCATACGAAGAACAGAGTTCAACAATGCAGAGATAACAATGGTAACAACAGAGGAAAGGAAGTTTAATTTTAAAAAGGAAAAATAATTATGAAACACTACACAACAATAGAACAAAGTAAAAAACTTTTGGAACTTGGATTAAATCCTAAGAGTGCAGATATGACATGGCAAATAGATAGTGATAATATATGGTATCCTATTGTTGGTTTAGATGTGTCAATAGAATATAAATTGTTTAGTTTTAGATACGAATATTCCGTTCCTTGTTGGTCAGTTGGGGCACTGGAAAATCTTATATGGAAAAGTAGTGACGGATGTGTTGATTTGGTTTGCAATGAATTTGGATATTTTATAAGATATGGTAGTTCAAAATGTCATAATGCGACAGGTTTCAATAATACTATTATTGACGCTTGTTTTGAAATGGTATGTTGGCTACTTGAGAATGATTATATAAAGAAAGGAGAATGATATGGAAAACACAAAAAAACGTGAGGTTTCAAAAAACGATTTCCTTGAATCACTTAATTTCTGTAGAAACGCAGAACCATACTACATGGAAGAAATAATGGAGGGCGCTCCTAATGAACCTTGTGCTGTTGCTATGTACACAATACGGGGAAACACATTATTGGGAGAATATGATGGGCATAAATTTTATATGTACATGACAGTTGCGGGTAAATTTGAAAGAGGTATGATGATAAATGATGTAATATATTATGTCAAACTTGGTGATAACAACAAAGTAAAGAAAGGAGAATAATATGGCAAAATACACAAAAGAAAATAGAAAAGACCAAATAAAACATATGAAACCATATATGGGATATAAAGACGAAACAAAGGATTTACGATTATGTTGTGAAAGATGTGAAAAGTACATGGGAGATGAACACGATTTTGGCGAATGTGAGAATTGTCCGATACTTGAATTGTGGTATGAGGTTAAGTGGTGGAGAAATAGGGGCAGTTGGGAAGGATGTCACGACATGAATTATTAACACAATTGTTATACCTTACGGAATCGAATTAAAATAAACCAAAAATAATGCAATTTATAAATTTAACAAATCAAATTTCAAATAAACTATGGGAGCAAATACAATGACACCAACCTTCCAATATGTAGAAGGTGAGATATGGAACGGGATTTACGAAGAACTGCAACTCTTGTCTAAAGAACTTGAAAATGAGGTTCTCAGTGTCTTCAATTGCGGAGGCACAGAATTGACTGTGGATGATATGATGTACCTAAAAGGTCTCAAGAAGTGTATAGCAATCGTTAAGAGAAACAGCGATATCGCATACTCACGTTGTAAACTGTATGAATTGGGAAAAGAGAAGGAAGATGTCTTCGAATATCTGGTCAAATATAAGAGCAAGGAGGAAACAGACAAACCAGTTCAATGGATAGAACCACCTATGCCAACAGAAGATGACTATCTTTCAATGTTTGATAGAAGTTGTGAAGAAGACGATAATACAGAGCTGGTCAATAGAGTTTTCAATACCATCAAAAATAAAGAGGCAGGAAAAGATTAATAAGATTGAAAAATGAAAGCAGTATTACATTTCAACAAGAAAGATAACGGTAAGATAAAAAGAACCATCAAGGTCTTTGATGCCTCTGAGATTGAGGGCATATATCCATCAACACACAGTACAGTAAATGTTATGTTCACTGATGATGAGTTTCTAAGTGGTGTTGATTGCACACATGTGGTATTCTTTGAGGATAACGTTGACATAACTAACTATAAAAAATATATAGAAGGAGAATGATACACTACATTAAACCTGAGATAACCGTAATAAACATATCCGAAGAAAGTATGATATCTTATTCCGGATATAAGGTTAGACCTTGCAATGAGTTGTGTAGGTATTGGCATATATGCAGAGACCGTGAATATGATAAAGAGTGTCCTGATAAGGAATATAAACCTTAAAATATGAAGTGGATTATTTTTGGTGTTATTTTTCTCATTGTGGCATGTGTTGCCGTTGAGATATTTGTTTTACAGTGGTTATGGAATTGGCTTGTTCCACTATTTTGGGCATCAGCACCAATCCTGACATTTTGGCAGGCATTCGGTATCTTAGCCTTACTGAACATAATTGGTGGGGTATTGTTTAAATCAAGTAAATAAAATAAATGGTATGAAGAAGATTTTTATCCTATTGAGTTTATGCATTGCGTTTCTCGCATCATGCAAATGCGAACATCGTGGTGACTGTAATGAGGTTGTCGATGCTAAACAGGACGATATGGATTATATCACTATTCGTCAATATATGTACGATTATAACTACTATAAGATAGTTCTTGAAGGCCATGATTACTATTTCAGGTGTTGGGCCACAAGAAGTGGTTATGGTTCTGATTTAGTGCATAACCCAAACTGCAAGGCCTGTAAAGACTGAGACTTTAACATTTTTTAACAGTAATTATTTGGCTATATCAAGAAATTATTGTAAATTTGCACCATCAAATTAAAAATATGTATACGATGGTAAAAGGATAATTATGACATAGGTTTAACAATAAATAGAAATTATATGGCATCTTATAAACAATTTTACAAAGCCGAGGAATTGGTCGCAAAATACTTTGAAGGCAAGGTAGATAAAGGTGGAAATGACTATAAATACCACCTCTACGATGTTGCAAACAGGGTTGAAAAAGCATATTCTTTTGGCGTAGACAGAGAAAAGTGTATGATTGTCGGGTTACTTCATGATATTCTGGAGGATACTGACTGTACCGTAGAAATACTAAAGGAAAATGGTTTCGACGATGAAATTATTGATGCCATTGTTGCCATTACCAGGAGAAAAGACGAACATTCCTATTTTGATTTCATTAAGAGAGTTAAAACAAATGAAATTGCAAGATTTGTTAAGGTATATGACCTGGAAAACAACATGGACATAAGGAGACTTTCAAAGCTGGAAGAAAAAGACTTGAAGCGTCTTAAAAAGTATTGGTATTGCTGGAAATATCTGCAAGATGAGATTGACGAAGAAACTTGTATTGAAAATATAAAATAATATGAAAGCGGTATTAAGAGACCTTATTAAGGAACAGTGGCTAAGAGAGAGGAATAACGGAACACTGTATTGGACGACGAAGGACGGAAAGAAGATTCCAATTAAGGATATGACAGACGAACACCTCCTCAATGCCATTAACGTGTTGGAGGAATTGAATGAGGCAATGAGCAATGCCGATTATGACTGCCTTTAAACGATTAAAGACTATGCAACATTGGATTTTAAGATGTAAACACTGTAATAGGGAATATACCTATTGTACATACGGCAATGGAGAACAATATGGAACAGAAGAGGGGTGTTCTCAGGATTATTGTGCCGAATGTCAGAAGGCGATTGATGAAGCACTATCAACAATACAAAAGAAATTTGAACCAAGACTTAAAGAGATTGACAATCCTGACTTGTTTCAAATATTCGATGAACTCAAGAAGAAACAAGATGAAAAAATACTTGCGGCACAATGGCCTTCTGTAATAAGACTTGAACCTGAGGAAACTGATTTTGATATTGTCGAGACTTATTATTATAAAAACAATCTTTATAAAGTAAAATATTACAATGACAGACCTGATGATAAACACATATATGCATCATTTGAATATGACCTTATAAATAATAGGTTTACTGACAAGAAGTGGAGATATTCTCATGAAGACTCATATGATATACAACGCAATTGTATGAAAAGTATGTGTCAAATGTTTAAAAGCGTAAAACCAATGAATTTAGCAGAACCGAATGGTGGATTCTTTTATATGGGTTTATGAAAAAGGAAGAAAAACAATTATTATTGAAAGACATCTGTGCGAGGTTGCCTTATGGGGTGTTCCTTAACATTGAACAATATGACGGAACAAACATATATCGGATGTTAAAAGACATAACAGACGCTTATAACCCTGATATTGCAGAAATCTATGTAGATGGTGACGATATGGTAGGAGAATCATTCTATGTAGGTGAAACTATTAAACCTTATCTTCGCTCAATGTCAAGTATGACGGAGGAAGAAGAAAATAAATATAATTCATTAAATGCTTATGAAGGTGGAATTTTTCCACACACAGAAGAAGCGTTTGATTGGCTTAATGCACATCATTTTGATTACAGAGGACTCATTGAAAAAGGTCTTGCTATTGAAGTAACAGAAGAAAATAATCCTTATAAGAATTAAAGTTATGACACAAGAAGAAAAAGATTTGTTGTTAGATTGTGAAAATCTACTAAAGAATTGCAAGGAGTTGGAAAGAGAAATGAAAGCATCTAAAGAAGGTGTTGATTTTCTGATTAATGAGTATAAAACCAATAAGCACTATTTCAGAACCGAACCAGGTAAGGTGACTATTGAAGATGTCATTAAGACTTGTTTTGAATTTGGATGGGCTTCTAAAAGGAATTTTGATTATGACACAAGAAGATAAAGATTTACTATTGAAAGACCTTTGTGCAAGGTTGCCGTATGGGGTTAAGTGTAATGTCCCCATACATAATGAGGTAATGACATTAAGTGGTAAGAGACTTAATTACTTCTGTTTCCATAAAGATGCGTGGGGATTAGATTTTAGCCATGAACTTGAAGTTGTGTTAGACCCCCTAAATGACAGTAAAAATGAATGTATTATTAAACCCTATCTCCGTCCAATGTCAAGTATGACTGAGGAAGAATTAAAAGAATTTCAAGAATTTAGAAACATTACTCCATTAGATTGGCTTCCTCTTGCACATAGTTGGCTTCTTGAACATCATTTTGACTATCGCGGTTTAATTAAGAAAGGATTGGCTCTTAAAGCACCTGATGGAATGTATATAAAGAAAAATAAGATATATGACAGATAATTTCAAACAGATAAGGGAATATATGATAGAGCAGAATATTCCAGAAACCGAAGAAAAGTCTGGTGACCTGTTCTTTTTAGTGTTACTTATTAGGAGAGGAAAAGACTTTCCAGATTTGCCGGCAGCAAACTATACATTCAAATCCTATTACATCGACTCGCTTGAAAAGTTCGATAAGGTAAAGGATGAGATTGTTAAGTGCTGTGACATATTTGGGCTAAGAGCCTATGTGTCGGTAACTGTGAAGTCAAAGAGAGATTTCACAAAGTATTGTTCCCTTAAATTTGCTGAGAATACATTTAAAAATGATTATAAAAAGCCATGGAGAATAGTAGACCATGTATTTGGTAAACTTGGAGGCAAATGCGAAGACAGATGGATTATAGATGTTGATGATTGCGAGGAATATAAAAATTATTTGGAGACCATTCATTCTTGTATTATGGCTTGTGAAAGTAGATTTGACAATCCAATAATAACACACATTAATACAAAATCTGGTATTCATATTATTACACACCCATTTAATCTTCAGAGATTCAACATGCTTTGTAGTCAGCACGGATTCTCCGCACCGGATGTAAAGAAAAATCATATTACACTATTATACGAAAATCTATGACAACTGAATTTATAAAAAAATTAGCAGAAATAAGGGCACAAGAAATTTTTACGCCAGAATACTTTGAAAAAGTAACTGACTCTTGGTATTTTGATGAGAAGTTCAGATTCGAGGAATTACAAGTTCCACCAGATTGGAACGGCCCATCACGACAAGAAGCCGATTTATATATGAAATATCTCGACGAACTATTTGATTCATATAGGGATAAATTCTATGGTGGGCCTCTTGCTCAGGATGCTTATGGTAAATGTATTGACTATGTTGATAGAATTCTGAAAGTAATAGAATATGGTAATAACAAATATCATTTATTTGAAATAGATGATAACACTATACAGAAGATTAAAGATATCGGAAATATATTCGTAAACAAACACAATTCGTTTTGTGAAAAAGAAATATGATTAAACCAACAAGAAACATAATCTGCCTTGACCAAATATCATTTGACGGGTTGATGGATGACAGGGGATGGAATGACTATCTTCCACATAATATAGCAGCAGTATCCATTTGCTCCCCAAATGAGGAATACGAACATTGGTTCAAGACCGACTGCAACAATAAAAAGAAAGAAGACGTATACCATACATCAATCTTTAATCTAGACATTGATGACTGTGGTCCGTTTTGGTTTTTAAACCACGAGGGTGACTGTTATGACAAGGCTTTGGAACTTTTTAAGAAGGGTGACATAAAGCAATCCAACGCATACTTTAGTTACGTGCATATATCAGGACCCGATAACAAGTTCTATACCATGATACACGTGATGGACTATGAGGAGGCATTTGCGCTTGTAGAGTGGATTGAAAGAAGAATCCGAAAAGATGAAACATTCTATATCCATTGTGCAGCGGGTGTCAGCAGAAGCCAGGGTGTTGTAAGGTACATTCTTGATACCTATGGTAATGACTACGACATAAAGACCAATCCACATAATCCATGTATCACACCAAATGTACACGTCGTAATGATGCTGAAGAGAGCATATAGGGAAATATTTAATAATGTAGAGGAAAATTACTTCGATACGAAACTTTTCGACAAAGAAAAATTCGAAGAAAAATGCAAGGGCATCAAACTCAATATTATTGACTAAAATAATTACCAAATATTTGGCCAGTATTTTAAAGAAATATTGGCCTTTTTATTGGTTAAAATACAATGATTTAGAAAACTAAAATTCTACACACTTAATCAAACTAAATAAAAATAATTAATGATAATATTATATAATCCTATAAAATGTATAAATAATTGTAATATGCATAGTTAGTATAGTAGGTATAGTTGGTATAGTATGGGTATAAAACGTTGATAAATAGGCCACTTTTCCTGGTCCATCGTCGAAAAGTATTATAAATTGAAAATATATCGTGAAAAATTGTTTATCTGAATAAATTTTAGTATCTTTGCAGCGAAATTTAAAACTTATAAATAATATGATAGACATTAACAAACTTATTATGGAGTCAATGAAGTCTCACGACAAAGTAGCTTCCGAAACTTACAAACTTTTAAAAGCAAAGATTCTTGAGTTCAAGACACAGCCAAAGGCGCCTGAGTATAATGACGCAGCCGAAATCAGTATCATTAAGAAGATGATTGATGAGAGAAAGAACACAATTGAAATCTACAATCAGAATAATCGACCAGACCTGGCTGATGAAGAATCAAAACAAATGAATGTTCTTGAAACACTGTTGCCAAAGTTGCCCACCGAAACAGATATAAAGAACTACATCAAAGAAAATTATCCTTCTGGTATTGATAAAAAGGCAATGGGTCTTGCAATCAAGGATATTAAACAAAACCTAATTGGCGCAGATGGTAAGATGGTTGCAGATATTGTTAAAAACAACCTTATAAACTTGTAATAATAAGAAACAAGTGTGTGAGCTTGCAATAAATTATCTTGCGAGTTGTGATATTTATATTATATTAAATGGTATTAACATGAAAAAGAAATTAATAAGATTGACAGAATCAGATTTGCATAGAATAATAAGAGAAAGCATCTTTAGGTTGTTTGAAAATCACATCACCTATGATGTATCTGAGGCTGTTTCAGATGCACTGTACAAGCTTGAAAGAGAAATGCCAGATTGGGATAATAAATTTTCGCAAGTAAATGATGATTTCGACACCTATTGTCATGTAGACTATAAACAAAACGGCGACAAAACATTTACTGTAGAGGTGGATTATGACTATGACGATGATGGTATGAACAGTTTCAAGGTTACAGATGAGGATAAAAAAAGATTAAAAGAATTCATAAACAACTTTAAAACAGATAACCAGGAATATAAAAACATCTTAATCGATATTATAGATAATATTGAAGATTATATGGACTATGATGATGTTAGGTATGAGGTAATGGAAGACATCGAAAACACAAACGAAGCTAACAGAGAATACTTTACAGGATACGACAGATATAAAGATGAACATTAAATATTGTTTGATAAATTAAAAGCACCCCAGTTTTGAGGTGCTTTTTTCTTGGTTATTATCAAAAACTTTTTGTTGGTGTTTCTCCACCCCCTTTGTGGTCAAATGAACCTAACGTCAAATCATAATAGAAATCATTCTGTAGGGCATAAGTAAAGAAATCTTCTAATAAAGACTTACAATTATACCCAAGTTCTTCGTCACTATATGAACTATTATTTTCTATAGCGAAAGGTAAATCCACATCAATCATTGAATCACCAGTTTCACCATCCGAATAAATTCTCGAAATTATTTCCAATGCACAAAATGGGTTGCTTATTATAAATTGTACAGCGGTGGTGTAAGAATCTCCGTCATCATATCCTTGTAAAATTCTCAAATAAAACTCACCCTGAGACCACAAATCATACAAAACATCTTGTTCTTTAATATTTTCATCAAACCAACTTGTTGCTCTTTGGTCTCTAAATTCTTCATTATTCCCACAAATTATTTTCAATTTGAAAGCAGCATCACCACACGAATCACATTCAGCTTTACAACTATTTAACTTTGCGTCTATTCTACGCTTTATTGACACAAGATTATGTTGTGCCACATCATATCCATAACTATTTAAACAATTCATATGCTTTTATTTATTTTTACTTATAAATATCAAAATACCTAACAATGACTTTTATTATTAAAAAATATTTTAGTATTTTTGCAACATGAAAAGAGCATTATTAATAGTTGATGTACAAAATGGATTTATTACAGATAAAACAAAGCACATACCAAGCCTTGTTGAAAAGCTGCAATATGACTATGATATTGTGTTTATAACAAGATTCATTAACAAACACAACCCATTGTTCAGAACACTTCTAAATTATAACAAATTGAAACCAGAAGACGAAGAAGATATAAAACTCGCATTCAAACCAAAACAAGATTCAATTATAATCGATAAACACAATTATTCATGCGTTGATGACAACTTCTTAAATCTATTAAAACAAAACAACATCAACAAAATAGATGTGTGCGGAATAGAAACAGACGTGTGTGTGACAAAATGTGCCGTTGATTTGTTTGAGAATGAAATCATGCCCTTTGTCCTGAAAGATTATTGCGCAACAAACAGTGAAATGTATTTTGCAAATGATATTGCATTGGAAATGTTAAAAAGATACATAGGAGAAAAACAAATAATATGAAAAATAATATTAAAGAATGGACTTGCACTTGCATTAAACAATATTACATCAACGACAACGTGTTCTTCCTACAAAGACACGAATACCAGGTTGACATATATCCACTATACTATAAAGTGTACATAAACGGAGATTGGAAATATTATGAATATTTTGATGAGAAAACATTTAATGAATATTTTAAACTAATTGAATTTTAATAATATGTTTATAACCACAATGAGAAACATTTAAAAACTCAAATAATTAACATTTTTTAACCCAAATAATTTGTAAATTAGAAAAAGTTGCCATATCTTTGCAGCAGAAATGAAAAATAAAAAGTGAATAACTATGGAAAAGGAAATTAAAATTACGCCTCCCGAAGGCTTCGAGATTGACAAAGAAAACTCTACTTTTGAGTGCATTAGGTTCAAACCAGTCCAAAATAAAAGGTGGAGGGATGATACAGATAAAATCCTTAGCGGTTATTATATAGACATAAGTTCTAAAATCAGAAGTATTTCAAACCTACAGAATGTTTCTAACGCTTATCATTTCTTTGCAACAGAAAAGCAAGCTAAGTCAGCACTTGCTATGGCAAGAATTAGTCAGATTATGGCTAATGATGAAAGATTTGGTGGTGTTGTTACTGATGACGAATGGAAAATTACAACATATTGTAAAGGAAAATATACAATATATAGGGATGAGAGTAAAATTCTTCGTGGTTTCCACCATACTACCTATCATTTCCTTGCTTTCCATACTGCTGAACAAAGAGACCTGTTCCTCAAGGAGAATGAAGACCTTGTACGAGATTATTTAATGATTGATTAGTTATGGAAGCGAGGATAGTTAAAACAATTGAATATTACGAAGAACCTAAAGCATTTACTAAAGCACTTACAATAACTCATGATGATATGCTTGCTCTTTATGATAGAGAAAGAGCAGAACTTATGAAGTTGTCTAAAGAGGAATTAGTTGAAAAGCTGATTGGAAAAAGAGAAGAAGTTGGAATGACATTTATTTAAAGAAAGGAGAATAAGTTATGAGTAAATGGTTTAGATTTACTGTATATAGAAACAAAGAAAAAAAGAAATTAGTAATTCATTGGAATTGGAATGTACCCCATATCCAACTTGAAACCATTGAATATGCAAAGTCTCCTAATATGCATCAATTAGTGTTTTGCGGAACTGATAATCTATATTGGGTATTCGGTAAAGATTGGAGTGGAAAATATAAGTTCTTTTTCAAGAAAACTAATGACCATTGCACTTGTGCAGGATAAATAAACATTTAAATTATAAATTAATAATCATTAAAAAAAAAAATAATATGAAAAAGGCATCATTTTACAACGAATTAACAAGAAACAAATCACTCTTGTATACAATTAAATACGAGAAAAGCCACCCAGTCATAATGGAAAAAATCGAAAACAATATAATGAATGCTGTAGAAAACGGACAATACATGGCATCAATCGATTTCGACTTTAAGATGATTTCAACATATGACGTACAAATGATTCCAAAGGTACTTGGATACTATGGATTTACAGCAGAATGGGTGAACACAGAACCAACAAATATCGGAATGTTAAACATACACTGGGCATAACATGAAAGAATGGGCATGTATATGCATAAAAACATATTATATCAATAGAAAAAAAGCACCTCAATTAATGGGGTGCTTTTAATGTCTTTATCAATAAACCAACATTAAGCTATACTCCGGCAGACTTAATATGTCCGCCACCACCTATCTGTTCTATTCCACCATCTCCACTTATCCATAAAACCTCACCGGTTATACTGTCTATTTCTAAGGCGTATATTGGATACCCCAATGTTGTATCAAAATATTGATAATACAATGGCGGGAATTGAGGCCTTTCATAAGATGTCCCTGAACTTTGAGACACAAGAGTCCTGTTATATGCGGAAACACTTGTGTTAGACGCTACTAATGCAGAGTATGGCGTTGTGTCTTCTTTTACACCAGCAACACAATCAATTGCTTCTATGTACACGTCACGATTACTTCTAAATTTTCCACAAAGGGCGTCCACATTAAATGTGCAGCCTATAAACACCACCTTTAATGTACCATCCGACACTTTTATGGCTGATGAGTTGGAGCCTATTGAAGTAAATTGAGAATTAAATGTACAATTACGGTATGTTATTGTTAACGAATTATTGATGTCTGGAGAATACCACATCGGAGCATCAAATACACAATTGTTGAACTCAACGTCACAATACATATTTACATACATACCAACAGTTTTTGTTATATGCAAATTATCGTATACAACCTTATCAAAATATGAATTTGTGTATGGCTGTAGCTTCTCCGTATCATACTTTGTATTTTCCAAGAACGGTGTTCCAAAATTCTCTATAATTGTGTCTGACTTTAATGTGTTATTACGACCAACATATGACATTACTGCTGACCCACTCGATTTCTTAAATATAATTAAATTATTAGAAAAATCAACAGAACTTGTCTTTCCACCATTATATTGTGATGATAATTTACCAATATTAATATTTGACGTTATCTCAAATCTATTATTGTATACTTTAGCCTCAGTTAAGTATGTACTTTCAAAACCAATACCTTTAGCGATGTTTCCATACACCTCAATATGCCTCCTTAATGTTCTACCACCATTGATATCATATTCCCCATTCTGGCCAATAAATGTACCAAACGATATAGAACCGCCAAAGTAGTTATTTGCTATTACTATCTCGTGTTGTTTACCAGTGGTTATTCCACATTGACAGTGGTTTTCAACAAATATTAGCCTCTTAGGTGAATATGGAAAGAGTAATTTACCAATACCACCCATTGAAATAAATTTATTTCTTTTGAATGTATATGTTCCACCATTTGTGTCCTCACCATCAAAATGGAAATTAGTTCCTTCAACAAGATATGTGTCAGAACCATTTGTATATGTCTTTTTAAACACATTATCACATATTAACATGTCTCCACCATTCCCAGACATGCCACCAAGGAAATTATCATGAATATAACAATTCCTTATTGTCTGTCTCCCAAGGTCAGCATAACGAATATACATCTTATGTGTGGTAGTGCTTAATTCCTCACCATCAACCGGATTTGGAACATCAACCTCATCAGAACACTGAACCCTAACATACCTTTCATTGTTCTGCAACTGGAAATTACTTAATTGTTCAACCCTTAATATTCTTGATGGCAATTCTTGGTCAGTTGTTTCATAAGTCAAAAGTGTAATATATCTAGTACTATCAATCATATGACTATAACCACTATTATGCCAAAGTGCATAGATTTTATTATCCGCAAGGAATTTAACCCTTTTAGATAATTGTTTGAACTCTTCTTTATACACGCCACTACAATCAATGAAACCAGATATTGTATAAAAATCACTACTTGTTGAATTAACTTTTGTTACTGTCCACCCATCATAGGCATAATAATATCCATAATTTGTAAACGTTCCAGTGTTCTTTCTGTTTGTATTCATGTTCATTGAACTGCTTCTTGATATTTGATATCCACACGTACTAATAGCACTTGCCATGAATTCAGACACATCACACCTTACAATTTCAATGTTGTCACAGAATGGGCCAACACATATACCCCTGGTTCCCTGTTGGTTCTTTTCACCATTTTCAATGTATGACCTTTCTTGCCTATCACCAACACAAACAAGATTCTCTATAACCACATCCGTGCTTGTCACAACACAAAGTAAACTCGCCCTTGAATCATAGACAGTCTCACTATTATATGTGTGGTATTGACTTCTTTGTGTCGAATCAAAACATAATTTGAACGTCGAACCATTAAAATCAAACGTCATACTATTCGCGTCATATATTTGAAGTATTTGATAACAACCACTTGTCGTCTCAACCGGACAGAAACAATATGTACCTTTTGGCACAATAACCTTCGATGAATTTGAATTTATTGCATCCTTGAAAGCAAGATTGAAACCAATCATATTATTATACATGGCATCATATTCACTAGAAGAGTAATGACCATCATCACCCTTTACAATATCACCCTCAGTTATACCATATTTTGAAAGACTAACCACAAACGCAGTGTCACCACCATCAATATAGTCAAAAACCTCCGGCAATGTGTTAACAATACCATCATCTGTTCTACCAATAAGAATTGAATCCAATTCCTCAGCACTCTGTTGAATTTTTTTACTTCTTATAATCATATAATATTCTTTTATTTATAATATAAATATCTTGTCTGTAGTCACAAAAAAAAAAGCGCCACATATAAACGAGGTGCTTTTTTCATTCACTAAATAACCAATCTAAAACAAATGAAGGTTTCCACCATCACTATTCTTAAACAATCTGTCACTATAATATCCGACAGGGTCTAAATTTGGATTTATTGCACCACCCCTTTTATCACCTCTTGGCTTCATTGGGATAAATGGCTTGAAAGGTCTTCTTTCACCTTTCATGCAAACATATTCACCCTTATTCTCAAACTCATACCCACGCTCCTTCAACTCTTCAACAACCTGGTTAATCTCATCAACACTTACATGACAATAAGAATATTCCATTCTTTCTGAATGCGGCGAGAAAAACTCCTTCTCGGTTCCACAACCATAGCCAACCCCAATGTCGTAGCCACCCGCATTGTTCGGGTTATAAAATTCACCGTTAAAAAGAACATCTTTAATCAAACCACTCCTATCAATTGCCTCATTGAGAACCTTATTAATTGATTCCCTTATTACCTTATGTAAATAATTCTCGTTAAGATTCATCACTACCTTCATGTTTAATTAAATTATAACCTAACCAACAGCATTTATTACAACATCATAAAGACCACCATTAAGACCGCAAGTAAAGCCAAATTTCATTTTTTCAGACATAATAAATTGATTTGCCACTACGGTCTGTTGAAAATCATCACCATCTCTAATGAAAGAATAATAAAACACATTTATTCTACACCTTTCAATAATTTCAGTGCCATCAGTAAGGACAAAAATAACTTGTTCAATTTTCCCACTCATTAATTTATCGAAATCATTTTCTGAAATATTAAGTATTTCAACAGCCTGTTCTTTTGTTAGTTCAGTATGTTCACCAACATTTTGTGTGTCTGGGCGTATTTCCAAAACATCTCCACCAGATTGTTTGCTTAAATTATCAATCTTTTTGTCTTGGGCGTTGTCAATTGCCTGTTGTTTCATCTTCAATGACAATAAGCTGTTGTCACCGTCATTGTATCCATAAGAATTTAAAGTGTTCATATTATTTTATATTTTATATTTTTATCTACTATAATAAATATTAAACAATTGTTATATTTATATTAAAATAATAAAGCACATTATGAAGAGAAAACAAATTAGCCTCACAGAAAGTGAGTTAAAAAGAATTGTTAGAAAATCAATTAATAAGGTGATAACAGAAGGCACAACAAGCACAGAGGATTGTGGAAAATGGAATAACCTAAAAGACACTGTTGGTGCAGACGCCATGATTGATGAAATGTATAACTTTCTTAATGAAGACCAAATAAAAGAATTTATCGAACACATGGAAATGGCCTGTGACCTTTATTATGACGAGGAATATCAAGAATATTTCTCAAATAACTAAGTTAATTAAAACGCAAAATAAAAGCACTCCACTAATAAATGGGGTGCTTATTTTTTCGCCATGTGTTATTGCATTAATATAAATCGTCATATCCAGGATTATCAAAATCGTCATATAATTCTATATTATTGAATTCCTCTCTTGACAATTCCCTGGCACTAACAATACAAGACAAATCCCATAAACAGATACAGTCAGAACTATTAGAGTTGGCTTCAAAACAATAACCACCATACCCATTTGATAACAGTTCTTTTATACCATCCTCATCAGGACCATCAAAGTAATCAATCTCATAGCCCAAGACACCATCACAATCATAAATGGAAGCAAGATTCAATTTGTTCATGTCTATTATTACCTCTTCAACCCTGTTTCCATATGTCCTGGCATAACTTATATCATCTGTTAACCAATATAATTCACCATGTTTTGAACCATACTTTGAATTATAACCACGATACCAAACCTCATAACGGCCATTGTTATCGACCAACATATCCTTCATTGACTCATGAATGATATTGCGCAAATCAGAAACACTGAAACTGTACATTAAAAGTTCCCCCACTTAGCCTTTCTTATTAACGTATGCCTCCAACCACCTGGATATTCAATGACAACATCACCAGGCATCAGGCCATTATAATATACACCCCTCTCCTCACTGTATAATGCATCAGGAACAATCTCACCACGAACAACCTTAATGTCACGAGAAAGAATGTCAGAGCCCTTTACATAATCACAAAAAGCCCTGCTCATCGCATCCAATGACTTGTCACTTATATACGGCTGGAAATCCTCCAACACACTCGATATGGATTCCATAATCATATTGCGTAAATCACACTCTGCCAACCTAATCACCTTCTTCATATTTTTTATTATAATTTAATTTAATATATTACTTTTATACAATAAATATATCCGATGTGATATAATTTCAAGAACAATAAAACAAACTATATCAGATATGATATAATTTGTCAGCATAGGTATATAACAAGTATACCTGCGGTGACACGATTTTTGGACTTAAACAATTAAAATTCATACACTTGACTTGTCTCGTTTTGAATAACAAAAATTTCCTTATAACAAGTGACCTGACAACACCCTATTTTTACACCTAACTAACTAAAATATAAGCAATTATAAGAGTAAAATTCATATCTAAAAATTAAAGAAGGCTTAAATTGTTGAATTATAATGACTTATGGTAAAATAAAAGCACCCCAATAAGTAAGGTGCTTGTTTTTTATTATTCAGCCTCTACAGAGAAATAATAAGAATACTCATTATATTCATAGTATTCATATGCTACAGCACAATCGGTATGCTGTTTAGTTATGTCTAGCGGTCTTGAGTTGTAGTATGGGCTAATTGAGTCTCGTCTTGCTTTTCCTTTTTCACATTCTTGTTTTGCCAGGTTATAGGCTAATTTTTTAGCGTCTTCGAAGTTATCGAACTCTTTTATTTCCTCATATGTTCTATTTCCCCGTCTATAGACTGTGAACTTTTCATAATTCCCTATCTTTTCACTAACTATTTTGGCCGGCTCTATAATAACAGGCTCACCAATCTCTTCAGACATCTTAAGGTATAGTTTCTCAAAATCATTAAGCCTGAATTTCTTGTAATTCAACGTGTGATAATAATTGGGATATTGATAACGCTCCTTCCATGTGTAATTCGAAAAATCCATTACAATATTCTCAGTTAACTTCCAAGGCTCACCAAAACTGCAAGCATAAAAACAAAAAAGCCTGCTTGGGCTGTAAAACCATACCCAATTGTCACCATTCGACTTTACTGTATAACCCATCGAACGCAAAGAAGGAGCAATACCATTATGAAACGTGGAACTGCAAGAGGAAACAGCCTTCGCAGCATCTGAATACTCCCTCTCCAATATGGACTTGTACTCAGAACACTTATCCATAATCCCCTCATCACTCTCATTCAATGCCATACGAACAGACTCTCTAATAATCCTGTGCAAATCACCCTCGGTTAGCCTAATCAACTTCTTCATACTATAATACTTATATTTCCTTTATATCTGTCTATAATAAATATCTATATGTGACAATTATTTAAGCCAACTTCTATATCATTACCTAAATTTATTGATTTGGTATTTCTGTATTGGATAAAAGATGCTCTTTATATTGCTCAAAGTTTTTTATACACCATTCAATAACATCACCGAAATAACCAACATATAAAGGACTACCATTAATACAGCCAACACCATATAAAATACCATCATACTTGTAAATGAGAATCCTGTTTATGGCACTTTTATTGTAAAATATAACCTGCCTGTCACAATCATGATAATTACAATATTCTATACCACTCGCCTGAAATAAAATCGAATTACCATAATCAACCCCTCTCAACTTGTCTGTAAAATATTCAGCTTTGTATGCCCAAGAATAACCACTATCCAAATGCTCACCAATACCATAATTCATACTGTAACTATTTAAGGATTCCCTCGACAAACCATTGCTGAAACCATTCTTTATAATGTCAGAACCAATATCACCACTATAACCGTGAACCAACCACTCATCCATTACCAAATCAACATTACATAAACACTTTCGAGCCTTCTCATATAAGGGAATACCATAATCCCCATCCAAATACTCATATAAACTAGACGTATCTAATACACCAGATTCCATAATACATAACAATTATTATCTTATATTATATAAATATAAATGAAACAACCACTGACCAACCACCATATCCATTATTAATCACAATGCAAAAATATTAGAAAATATCTGAATTAAACAAATATTTATATAGAAAATATGTGTTGAATATGAAAAAGAAACTAATTAGATTAACAGAATCACAATTATATAATATCATATCCAATTCAATAAAATGCATATTAAAAGAAAATATATATGACAACGAATTCAATGATATATATAATGAATATATGTCATTCAATGAAAAAAAAGAAAAAGAATATGGAACACCACATTGGTATGTTCCAGGATATGCCAACAATGTGAAACCAGATGACGTCCAAAAACGCAAAGAATTGGAACAAAAATTAAATCAAATAAGCAAACTATGGAATGCCGAGGATGATAAAGAAGAAGATGAAAAAAAAGAAAATAGAATAAAATCAATAAAAGAATGCAATAATATTATTAATCTTGCAATTCAATCATTTGGAATAACAAAAAATATAAGACAGGCTGGCTATATCTTGCCAGATGGAAGATTCTTGAACTTTGGTTCATATGGTTCAAGAGAAACAGACCACAGGGCAATTGAAGGTATATATAAATCAAATAATATTCCAATTTGGAGTGATGAGTATAGATACAATTATGTTGTTGACTTTATGAATCGTGGTGCAATAAGATGTGATGTGAATAATGGCTTGCTAGATATGACACAGGAACCAACACAAGAACAATATAATGCATTAAAAATGTTTGCAAGATATTCAAGTGATATATATCTTGATTTTACTGACAATAAAGGAAATAATATACATTCAATTGAATATGATGACCCTAAGCCACAGAAGCTTGTCATGGATATATATAACTTCTATCATGAAGGAATTAAAGCTTAATGGAATCAAAATTACATATGATTCCATTTTTTTTTCCATAAAATTTGGACATATTAAAAAATTGACGTATATTTGCACTATAAATATGAAAACATTAAAGAAAAATATAAACAATGAAATTAAGCAAAATTAAACTGTGGTGGAATTCATTATTTAAATATAAACTATCTAAAACAGAAAGAAAAGTTTATAATTCTATACTTAATAAAGATGCTATGGGTTATGGCGAATGGTATACCAAAACACATGGAGATGATATTTGCGGACATTGGATTAAAGATATAACAAAAGAAGAAGTAAACTTAATTGATAAAATCCATAAACATTTTTATGGAGAAGATTGGTGGATTTCAACACCAATATCCACAGCACAAGTCTGCGCAGTTATGCTGGAGGATATAAAAGATAAAGTAAAATGAAAATGATTGACCCTGATGAATAATAAATAAATTCCATAATCGTGATATTTATTATTAAAAATACGTATTGAATATGAATAAGAAACAAGTAATTAGGCTCACTGAGTCAGACCTTCATAGAATTGTGAAAGAGTCTGTGAATAGAGTGATTAAAGAAGCTACATTTGACACGCCATATGGAGGCGTTAGTTCCAATCCTTTAAAGCCGACATTTGATGATATTGAAACTCAAAATCGTTTGAAAAATGATACAATCGAAATGTTAGCCAATCTCGATGATAAACAATTTATGAGATATTGGAATAATAGAATGAAATACGATGACCCTGATACAGTTGATGCAATATACCGTGAATACTACAAAAGGCATCAAAACGGTCAATTAACTTTCTAAGCAACCATCAATCCAACCTTAATTTCAGACCATTTACGAACAAGTCCAATTGACTTACCAAACATATAGGAGAAGCGTCCAGAACAGGACGCTTTTTTTGTATTCTAACAGTATTTAGGTCAACTTCTATATCATTTCCAATATTATTGCCCAATCTTTTTATAATTCATATTTTTTTAGTATCTTTGCATAGTAATTTAAAACATCATAATATGACACCAGAAGAAATAAAAGAATTTGTTAATAATCCAATATTGCAATTGGATGGAGAAATATGGAAAGAACATCCCATATATAAAGGATATTATGCTTCAAACCTGGGAAGAATAAAATATTATGATAAGAAACAAAAGAAAGAAAAAATAAAAATACAAATAAAAAATTAAAGGTGAGCCAATTAATGACTCACCTTTTTTAATATCAATTCACACCAGATATACTATTCAATGAATTACTACCACCTTTAATGAATATTGAAGATAAATCACCCCTTTGATGATATACATCCAAACACCTGTTAACCAATACCAACACCTTCTCTGGTTCCAAATCCTCATTATATTCATTGATAATCTTGCATAATGGTTCAATGCCGAAATCACTCCAACCATCACTACCATCTGGCAAACTCATCCAATCATATATTCCCAAATCATCCAATAAGGAATAAACATCACAATGCCACAAAAACCTCTTATTATTATAATCAATCTCAATCTTGCCATGATTATAATCCTTATTGTTATATTTATCAACCATTGAAATTAACAACTTATTGACATTCTTGAACCTTGCAATATTGTCATTCTTTTCAATATTATTAACATCAGATTGATTCATAAATGAAAAATATTCCTGGCCCCTTGAATCAATGGCTTCATTTAATTTCCCATTGTTGCATATGTTATAAACCTCCTTAACATTTAATTCAAGAATAACATCATCACTTGCATTAATATCAATGTATCTGCCATCATTAAACCAAGATTCCAAAAACTCATAACAATCATCAATTGGGAATTGAGAACTGTGACCGCTTATCTCAGTGTTTGCAACCAATATCGCAGTATTACGCATTATAATACCCATCCATTGATATACATAACGAGAAGGAAATTTAACAAGCCTACCATACTTAGAATATTCACATAACGCCTTATAATACATGTTGGGGTCAATTAATGGCAACCAACCCTCCTTACCACTTGGATTGTTGCGAAACTCATTAAATACATATGATACATCATAATCAGATAAATAATCATAAAATATATGATTGTCATTGTATGACTCATTTAATAAACAACCACGAATAATATCCAACTGGGATTCATTTATTATAATACGCATGATGATGATAAAACTAATATAACAATAAATATAAAAACAAAAGAAAACTTATTGACAACGCAAAATTGATAAATAATGGCAATCATATAAAAGTTAACCTAAATAAAAGAAATTACAATAACCATTAAAGATGATAATTACATTGACTATTAATCCACATCATACAATTGGTAAATAATTACATTAGCAATTTGATGATTTTTGGTTAAATAAACTGTCCCCTAATTTTCCTCTCTAACCAATTTACAATTTTTAAGAATATTCAACTTATTTTAATAAAAATTAAATATATTTAACATTGTTATAATATGCGTTAATAATTTATAATGTCAGTTAAATGATGTTAAAAAAGAAGGTTGATGCCTGGATATTAATTAAGTTAGGCATCAACCAGTAAAAAAGAAAGAGAGCAACCTTAAATTAAATAAATCTGGGTTGCTCTCATTAAATATTAATTAATATTATATTATTTCATATAGAATTCACCAGATTGTAGTCTATTATAGAAGTCAGAGTTATCAATATCTTCATAGAGATAAATTTGCCCAGCAATTTCCTTACAGATTAAATTATTCTCATTGAATATTGTATTTCCATATAGAAGGAAGTTATTATTTACTTTAATCCAATTCCAGGGAGTGTCTGGTAATATTTCATCGAAGTAGAATTTAAGATAATCTTTTTCGTCATCGTATCCATTTTCATAAGCATCTTGTATTGCTTGGTCAAGATAATATGTTCCTATGTTATATGATTTAATCATTCCAGGTTCTCCACTATTTCCATCACAATCTTCTTCTTGATACCATTCATCATATAGATTATTATTGGATGTTTGTTCATTGATAAATTTATCTATAGTTTCTTTAATGATTGATTTTAATTTGTAGTTGTTATTCATATTTTCTTTTTTTAATAGATTAATATAAGATTGTTCATCCCAGTATTGTAATTCATCGAAATGTTGCGCAATAACTCTTTTAGCTGTTATTAATGAATTATTCATAACTTGGGTTATGTTTATTGTTAATTTATATTAATAAATATTATCATCCTCATTATCATATAATGAATTATTTTCCTCGTTATTGATATAATCATCTATATCATCATATTCATTTATTTCCTCACAGAAATATTTACATGCTGATTGATTAGGTTGTGTTGGTGTATAGTCCATATCTTTACAGCATAATCCTGAACCGTCACAATCTTCTATGAAGTATGAACAGTCTTTACACATATTGGATGATATAATTCTCATTGTTTAAAGGTTATTTCAATTATAAATATAATCATTAAACCCAAAACATATAAGATAATCAATATATGATTTTACAAATTGAAATCAGATTAATACATTTTGGTTGCAAAATGAAAGTAGTATAAAAATAATCCTGGGGAATTTTCATTTGTGTGTAAGCAAAATCATTGTTTTACTTTACAAAATGTTATTTTAGTGTGATAGATAAAAAAAACAACCCTGTCTATCACAGATGGGGTTGTTTCAAATTATTAACTAAATAACATTAAAAAAAAGAATGTATTATCTATGATACTTAAAAAAGTACCTATAACACCTTATTCATTTTCTTCCTTTTTCCTCTGTGCCTTTAATTATATCCTTGACTTCTTCTCCCATGTTTGTAAAAGCATCCACAACATCAAAAAAAGATTCTGTATATCCTTCTGGTGTTAAACCTGGTTCTGAAGCATTATCAGCACAGAATGCCATGAATGCCGATACAATAATTGCCAACGCACATAATGTTTTCCTGGTATCACCTTCTCCGGTATCTTTATCTGTTGTCACATCTAATATGGCATCATACAATTTGTAGGTAAACTCCCTGTCATAGTTTTCTAGAATGAAAAGTAGTGTTTCCTTGTCTAAATTTCTTCTTCCCATAATTTTAGGTTTTAAATGGTTTATAATATATCTTTGTAATACTTAAAAAAGTACCTATATTCACATTTCGCGGAAGCTAAGGGATTCGAACCCCTGGGACGCTGTTAACGCCCGCTGGTTTTCAAGACCAGTGCAATAGACCAACTCTGCCAAACTTCCTTTCTTTTTCATTGTTGCGGAGGCGGGACTCGAACCACTTAATGCGACTTCTTGCTTATGAGACAAGCGAGATACCAACTTCTCCACTCCGCGATGTTTTAAAAACTGGCTGTTGTGGGAGTTTAACCCACTCGTGTAGTTCTTAATATACACTTTGCTCATTTCCAAGCGTAACGACTGTACTGTATTCGTCAAACAACCAATTTTACAGATATAACAATTTATTAATTAATCACCTTAGTAGGGAAAACCGGACTCGAACCGGCGACCACTACATCCCAAATGTAGCATTCTAGCCAACTGAACTACTTCCCTATAGATATTATTTAAATATTAGTTAATTTTATTTTGTGTGCGCAAGTCGGGACTCGAACCCGAACGGGCATAATGCCCAGCAGATTTTCCTGCTACTCTATGTTACCATAGCCAAACAAACACATTCTGTTGATTTTACGTGCCGAGCTGGTTTTTAACTCCCATCTGATTTCACCCGTCAAAAGAGTTAATGCAGGCCTTTGTTTGTTGTAGTCTGGACTATATCATTACCATATTGAAATTCTTCGAAGTCAGTAAGGTTAGAGCCACTATTAGACTCTAAGGGCTGTGGCTTCAGCCTACTCCAAGGTTTATTTTAACCTTACAAATTTCAACTATAGGCATCTCCTCTATGAGTCTCTACACGTTTATGAATGTATCCTTGGCTAAGGAGTACGGTCCTCAAAGCTTACATTCAATTTAGCACGGTATTATCCTTACACATTATTGGTTAGTGTTGTGGTTCCTCCGCCATACTTAAGCCACACATCATAGATTGCAGGTTTGGAGGGAAGGACTTCCACCGTTTTAGGGAGATTCTAATATGGGATTTCTCGCCATATCACTCTCATTGTCTCTCGAAAGTCTGCCGCGTCTACCATTCCGCCACAAGCGCTTAATAATTATTTCTTATGTCATATTTCAATTAATTTAATCCTGGTTATTGTATCTATTTTTGGTTCTTTATTATTCATGGCCCTGATGTACAGTACTCCTCCGGCATCTACGACTCCTGTTACTGTGCACGTGTATCCATTATCATCTTTAATTTGGTCCCCGATTTTGTATCCATTTCTTCCAAGGACCTCCTCGTGGTACCGGTTAATTAGTTCAGATATCTTATTATTAATAACGTCCCTTTCCGCCAGTAACATGTGATACTGCTCTAGGAATTCTTTCTTTAGCATCATTTATCTTTTCTTTATGACCCACAATACTTAAAAAAGTACGTATAATCATTGTTTGTGGGCTCACTAGGGTTTGAACCTAGGACCTTCAGATTATGAGTCTGCTGCTCTGACCGGCTGAGCTATGAGCCCATTAAAATTTCACTGCAAAGTTACTATTATTTTTGATTATAGACAAATATTTTATTGATTTTTTTTCTTTATTTGTCACATCCGATAAAATTTTCATATGTATCAATTGTCTCATCATATTCTGTATCATCCACGTGGAAGATTGCTCTATATGATTCTCCATCATGTTCATGGGCCAGAAACCTGGCGATGTCACACGCGGTATCCAGGTCATCATAACATGGAATCAAAATCAGGCATATCAACACTGCTTTCACTGTCCGCCCACACTTTATACACTTTCTTCATATTAATTTAAATTTAAGGTCAAACATATATCACCCAGGTACTGAAAAAAGTACCTTTCACCCCACAATGGCTGCGATGATTATTAATATGGCCATTGCTGCCACGCACCACTCACAAAGCTTATAGGACGACTTAATTTCCTCCGGGCTTCTTCCCTGCCAGAACATTGGGTCTCGATATTTAATATTCTTCATTTCTATTTCTCCACATTAAGTATAAGACATATGGCCACGCTACTGTAATGAACACTGCTGCTGTGACCAATAGCAGCACGTACATATTCTGATGCTCCAGGAGCCAGTTAGAGAGTTTGATAGGCAGCACATTTAGGATGTGGTCTCCTGTTACGCCCTCCTCTTCGAGTTCATAGTATACCATAAACGCGAAGTAAAATCCTATCATCAAATATGTTATCCAAAATGTTTCCATAGTTGTTAGTTTTAAGCATAATTATTCATCCAGACCAATTGGGACGAACAGGTCGCTTCCATCGTCATCCTGGAAATGCCTGATATTTTCAGTATACTCATACCCGAACTTCACCCTCTGATAGGTGAATGTATCACCATCCCAGATAGCAGTACTTGTATTTCTACACTTCCCAATATAGGTCTTACCAATAATTAGTTTATTCCTTGGAATTGCACCACACCTTATCAAGTTCGGGATGATGACATTATTATATGTCTCCTTATCGACTATTGGTATATCTGGTATATTGTCAACATCACCATTAAATGGCTTCATAACATTAAAATAATTAATGATATCGTCCATTCTTATTTGTGGATTATTCTTCTCTATTAATCTGTTTTTTAATTCTTGCATTGTGGACATAGTTTCAATTTCCGAGTGCAAAATTATAACAATGCCTCATTTTTACCAAATAGAAACCAAAAAAAATTATGTTAATAAACGTTAATAAAAATGTATAATCTATAGATTATAAATCAATCAAATATTCAAATATACAAGTATTCAAATACTCAAATATTTGCTTATATTATATGGTTAACTTTTATATCCTTCATAGTTACCCAGAGCCAGTCAAAGCAGTTTAGCATTAAGGATAGTTTTTCGATAAATCAACTTTCTCGAACTTAGCATTACAATGAGGCACTTCGCTCCTTCACCTGTCTTTACAGGTAATCTGGTTATAGTTAAACACCAGAAGTTTTACCTTATCAGTCCAAACCCGTCGCTATGAAGTCGTTCGTCGTCAAGTTATCAGGCGTTGCGAACAATTGTTAATTATTACGGACTGACATCCTCAGAATGGCTGATGACTTTTAGCCCAGTTGATTGGCTCCGGAACAAGATGTCAACTGATTGAACTTGTGCGGGTTTATTCCGGTCACTTGTTTACCGCATTTAATATATAATAATTTTAATATAATTATCAAGTTAATTTCAAAATGCTCAATATGGCTTTATTTTTATTTCTATGATATATTATGTCTCTGGATGCATTAAAAGCTCTTACAATCGATTTATGATAGGAAATATGGGGTTTATATTGTATATTGTATCTTTGATATAATATATAATATAATTTTATTTTTAATAGATTTGGGTTTAATGATTAAATCTTAAATTATGTTAAATAATCGTGAAATATTTTGATAATTGAAATAATTGTTATAACTTTGCGCCAGATTTGAAACAAGACAACAAAATTAAATCATTATGGATGAGATTAAGAAGTTAATTAGGAAGTCTGGTAGCAATAAGGTTAAGCTACTTGTGTTGATAGATTTGGGTGATGGGCTTGATTACGATTTGGAAACTTACCCAATAGTTGCTGATGTGATGGAAATCATTGATGGCGATGTTTTCATTTACGATGAGTGTCACGAAGATGAGAATGGTATTGTTGATGCTATGTTCAAGACCAATCTGGGTGATTTGAGCCAAGACATTCAAAAGTCAGCGAAGTTTGCTCTGGAATACACATTATCAATTATTAACAAATAAATAAAAACAATCATGAAAGTAAAAGAAGTTTTTTTGAGTTCGGAAGATTATGCAAGTTTAATTGCGAATTATGTTCGTACCTATTTTCAAGGTAATAGCTACAATCTTCTCACCCCTGCTGCTTATGAGCTTGCTCTGGCTGAATGGATTGGTGGTCTGGAAGATGTGAAGAAAGTGTATAACAACCTTTTCAAAAGGTATGCTGATGATTACAAGAAACTCACCGATTTGGTGATGCAGGTCAATATGCTCTCATGGGCAAACGACACTCTTATGCGTCAAGGTTTTGAGGGAAGAGAAGAATATCTCGAATACTATTCCAATCTTTACTATGAAGCCAGAGATAGTTTCTATGACATTTATAGTGGAAACGAAGAGGCTTGTGATTATTACTTTAACACAACAGATTAAAACTATGGAAAAGAAAGCTTATTTGGTAACTTGTGAGTTTATTACACGAGTTATATTAGACGAGAGTGAAGTTGGTAACGATGATGTTCTGGAACAGATGATTAAGCAAAATCTCATTCACAAAATAGAGAATGATGAAATTCTGGAAAACATCACAGACATGAAAGAAGATACCGAGTGTCCTTACCAGCCAAAGCACATGAAGTATAAGGTTGGTGACGAAGTTAGGGTGAAGATACCAGAGTTCGTAAAGCTGTTCGGGAATGATTGTGTTTGGGTGGTTGACTTTATCAAATCACAATTGGAACACAACCCAAGTGTGTATGTGTGCTATCGGAAAGGTGACAAGTTTAAGTCAATGTTCCAGTTCCTCGAAGAAGATTTGGAATGATTAAAATAAAATCATTATGAAGAAGTATAATTTGTATCAGTTGGTAGCCGATTGTGGCGAAGTCAACGAAGAGAGCGAGAATTACAGGGAAATCTTTTCCAAGTATCAGCGACAGGAAGCCCCGAAAACCCTGTATGGCATAGATGATATGGGAAATGTCCATGTAATCATGTCCAAAGGTTAAAATTTCTTAAAATAATGCAAATTCTGGGTGTGAGATTTGGAAATTAGAAATAATTGTTATAATTTTGCATCCAGAAACAACAAAACAAAACGCAATTATGAAAAAGGAATATGTAGATGTTTGCCCTTTTTGTGGCTCAGAGAATATTGAATGGATGGGTGACGCCTTTGGTGATGAAACCCCATACCATTGTCATGAATGTGACAGGTGGTTTAGTGATGGCAACGACAATTCTGGAAAGAAGAGATTTCAAGTGAGTGTTATCGGTTGCAATGCTGCCACATTCTTCTGCAATTTTGAAGACTATGTAATAGACCAAGTTCCGAGTTACTATGACAACATGGTTTTCACTCTGGAAGCCTCACAAGAGGTTTACGATGCGATAGAAGACCTCAAAGAAGAGGGAATAGAAATCATTAAATAATAATCAATATGAAAGTAGCAATAACTCTGGCATTTGACATAGATAGCGACCTTACAAAAGAACAAGTGATTGACCGACTTGCCATCTTTGATTATAGCAGTCTTTATGAGAGCTTTGATATTCTTGATGAGGTAGCAGAGATTAAGGACATAGAATTAACAGATATTCATTAACAATTAAATTTAATTATTATGGGATTAGACATTTATTTTCACAAATTTAAGAGTAACGATAACGTTCCTCGTGAGATTAACTCTCGTGATGATTGGCAAGTCGTTTACGAAGAGTGCGACAATCAGTCTCGTAAGGCGTTGAAGAAAGCCTATGACAAGTCTGTCAAGGAATTAAGGGCAGCAAGCAAAGAAAATTATGACAAGGTTTACAATCGTGTCATTAAGAGGATTTGCAAGTTCTCAACGTATCCAGAATTCCATTACAAGGAGCTTGGTGTGGATTATGACTATCAGTCTGGCAAGTACACTTATACGTCCGTTCCTGTAACAAAGTTTTTGGAAGTGCGTGATAACATTATTAAAGAACATTACGCACCAGACATTGCTTATTTTAGAAAAGTGAACTTTGTGTACGCTTACTTCTCTAATAAGCTCATTGACGAGGTTGCTTGGGTTGAGCGTGAAGATTTGATTGACCTCATTGACAGGTGTGAAAAGGTCTTGAAAGACAATGACCTTGCCGAAACATTGTTACCAACACAAGATGGTTTCTTCTTTGGCTCGACAGAGTACGGAAAGTGGTACTTCCAAGATGTTAGGGATTGCAAGAAGCAAATGTCCAAGCTCTTGAAAGGTTTGAAAGATGACGAGCTTGTATATGTGGTTATGTCTTGGTAATTAAAGTTCTTTTTTCATAAACTCTTGCGAAAGGGCAATCAATCTAATAAATTGGTTGCTCTTTTTATGTTCAATTATTAAAAAATGTTAATTTGGTGAAGTTTTTTGCCAAAACATTTGGTTATCTCAAAAAATTGTTGTAAATTTGCAGCAGATTTAGAAACAAAACATCATTAACTATTAAATTAAAAGATTATGGGACAATACTACAATCCAGTTATTCTTAAAAAGAATTGGAAAACTGCAAAGCAGCCAGTTTTAATGACACTCTATTCTTGGGATTTCGACAACGGACTTAAACTCATGGAACACTCTTGGGTTGGTAATAGTTTCGTCATGTCTATGATGTATATTCTTAACAAGTTTAAGGGTTTGCGTCTGGCTTGGGTTGGCGACTATGCAGACGATAAGGTTACACGCGCATATCCAAATGGCGTAAGTCTTTATGACAAGGCTAATGAACTCACAGAGAAAGGTGAGGGGCACAAATTATACGAAGAGTTGAAGAAGTCCATACCAGAGTACAAGAAGTTGCCAAACTATCGTTACATCATCAATCGTACAAAGAAAGAGTATGTGCGAGTTCCAGAGTTCGATAGTGAAGTTTGGCAAGTTCATCCCCTGCCCTTGCTTTGCGCAGACGGAAATGGTCGTGGTGGTGGTGATTACTGGGGCAAGTCAAAGTCAGTAGGTAGGTGGGCTTACGATGTAATCGAAGTTTCAAACGACCAGAAAGATATACATGGTTGCAAACTGATTAGACCAGTATTCAAAGAAGATTGATAATTGTTGTTTTGTTGCCCCAGACCGATTTGTTTTTTTGAGGATGTTTGGCTTCGGTCTGGGGTTTTTATAAATTTATAATATATCATAGATATGGAAAAGATTAACATAGAATACAACGGAAAAAGCTACCCATGTGTAGAGGTTGATTTTGAAGACGTTTACAATGACGGAACTGGTCTTAAAACACTTGTTTCCGTAGAAAGTCTTTGGAGAGAACTTGAAGACAGGGTAGATGATGGCGAAGAAGAAGCCACAGAGATTGACAATTCGATTGCTTTTTATCTCCCTGATGATTTTCTGGGCAACAATCCAACTTATGAAGAAGTAGTGGCTGAAATTAAGAGGTGGCTTGCTTGAAATGTTAAAACTTTGTTAAAAAAAGTCATTTTATTTATTCAAAATTTGGAAAATCCAATAAATTGTTATAACTTTGTCCTCGCAAAACAAGTTTAACCAATAAAATTAAAGATTATGGAGTTTATCAAAGTTGGAACAAAGGTAAGGCACACATCTTTTAGTGGTGCTTCTTATGAGGGTGTTGTTACTTGCATTGAATTATGTGAGAACGGCAGTAAGTACGGCAGAAAGGTTAGCAGTATGCCATTAGGACAAGAAGACAGAACATTTAACATAACTCTTGACAATGGTCATTGGTGTTATGGCTATCAAGTTCAATCAATCGTAAAGTAACTTAAAAACAATCCAGATTATGAAAAAGTTTATTATGTTAGAGGTTGCAGTTCAAGTTGATACTGACCTCGAAAATGTGAATGACATCGTTGATAACCTTGAAATCAACATCGAGGGTGATGATGTGGTTGAAGTCACAAGTAGCCAAGTAGAGAACTTTTACAAATTTGATGCGTAATGGACAAGAAGATATTTTTGCTTGACAGGCAACACTATCGCCCAGAGGTGGTTGAAAACCTAACCGAGAAAGACTTGGAAGAATGGGTGGCAGAAAACGACTACGAGAACGATAGTGCTATTATCAAGATTGATGCGAATGGCTACAATTCAGTAGAGGAAGCATTGGAAAATGAGGGACTTTTATTCCCAGAAGACTATTACATTTTTAGTTTCGGATTTTAATAACAAAACAACAATGAAGACAAAAGAAGAATTAAACAAATTGAGCCAAGAAATTGCTCGTGCGACATTTGCCTATCATAATGCGATTGCCGTAAACTTAAAGGAAAGTGGCAAGGAACATAATGTCATTGGTTTTGATGAGGACGAGGGTTTGTACCTCAAACTCCGTGATGATGATAGTGTTGATACCGCCCTCGTTGATAAGGTTCGTTGGAATGAGGAAAAGGGGTATGTTGAATATCACACTTCCGAGTGGAACTACGAAGACGCTGATGATTGGACACACATTGCGTGGCTTGGTGATGATGCCGATTATGTTTACGAAGCAATAGAGTGGTAAGACTATGAAAAAGAATAAACACATTGAAGAATAAACCATAATCTTAATTTTAATTGGAGAGAGGACGATACCACATCCGGGTTGCCCTCTCTTTTTATTATTATAGTAATTCTTAAAATATGTTAAAAATTGAACAAAAATTTGGAGAATTGAAATAATTGTTGTAATTTTGCACCCAGAAACAAAACAACAAGTTTAACACAATTTTTCGATTATGGTTAAGAATCTTTCAAAGAGAGAGTACAAAGCATTGCAGGATGAAATGGCAAAACTGAAAGCAGTTCGTTATTCTGGTTATCAAGACACCTTGAAGAATATCGGAATCAGTTACATTTCCAACGTAGGTCATAGCGCGAAGCTACATCACTCTTATATCAACAAGGTCGCCACATTGGGCATTTATTTGGCTTCCAGTGACCTTTCTGGTTACAATGTATGCCCGAAAGCTGAAATGTGCAGAGAGAATTGTCTGGTTGGCTCTGGTAGGGCTATGATTAGCGCACTGGCTGGAAAGAAAAATGTTATTGCTGCCAGAATAAAGAAGACCAGATTGTTCTTTGCAAATCGTGAAGTCTTTATGAAGCTTCTGGTACACGAGATTGTTCGTGAGAGAGCAAAGGCAGAGAAGAATGGAATGTTCTTTAGCATTCGTCTGAATTGCACATCTGATATTAACCCTGAAAGCTTTGTCCTGAACGGAAAGAACATTCTGGAGATATTCCCTGATGTGGTTTTCTATGACTATAGCAAGGTGCCTAATCGTATTAAGATTGCCAAGAAATATAAGAATTATCATCTAACTTGGAGCATTGACGGAAGTCAGGAGAACCTGAATGTAGGTCTGGACTACCTAAAGAATGGTGGTCATGTAGCTGTGGTTTATGGCAGCGACATCATGCCCACATCTTGGTATGGTTATAAAACGGAAGACGGAGATAGAACCGATTACCGACCTGGAGACATTGAGCCAGTTTGTATGCTAAAGTTCAAGAAAACAGCAAACAATTTCAAGAATGGCAAGTTTATCATGCCAAAGAGTGATTTCATTGTGACGGAGAATAACCCCAATTGTTGTTGGGGTTAATTCTTAAAAAATGTTAAATAATTGCTCAAAATTTGGAAATTAAAAATAATTGTTATACCTTTGCAGCAGATTTCAATAACAAACATTATTAACAAATAGAAAAAAGATTATGGTAAAGTTATTTATGACAATTGTTGAGAACATTGCAAACCGCATTATTCTTGATTTGAGAACAAACCACAATGTCGATTTGGTCTTTGAGGCTTACAACCGCTATTGTGAAGACGAGCGTGATGGTCGTGGTTACATCTTCGACATTGACAACAGGGAACACGTTAAGTGGTTATTCGCTAACGACTGCATTACCGCTGATGATTTGCTTTACATCAAGGGTAGCAAGACAAGCCTCTTTATGACTGATGAGGAAGAGGGGATTGTCCTCATTGACAAGAAAGAAATCAATAACATATTCTTTGGTTCAATCGATAATATTGTCAAGTGTATGCTTCTTTATGCACCCAGAAGTGGGCATGATAGTGAATACACAAAACTCTATGAAGAGTATGTTACTGACGAGTTAGAGGGAACTGAATTTACTGACTATTTAGCATTTTAAGATTATGAAAAGAAAGATTTATATTGTTAATTGGTGTTACAACCATCATGGTCAAATTGATTGTGACTCTAATGCACACGCAACAGAGAAAGCTGCTATGGAAGACATGAGAGAGTGCTACAACCAAGCAATCTTTAACATAACGCCAAACAATAGCGAAAATGAGCTTGACACAAACGATTATTGTGAGATTGAAAAACGTGTAGGGTGTTATTGTGGCTGGTTTGATGTCGAGCGTTATGCTGCTGATAGTTGGGAGCGTTGCGAAGTTGTGGAAAGGGAAATCGAGTTTCCAGATGAGGAAGATAAAGAGCCAGAAGAAGAAGATTTGGAAACTACCAATCTGGAAATGTGGGATGGTGGCTATCGCGATGAAGACCTTGTAGGTTATGAGGTTGTTCTCTGGCCTGACAGCCAAGACCTGATGGAGCTTGATGGCTTCTATGAGAATGCTTATCTTATCAATGACATTGAGGGATTGGAAATGTTCGGTTCTGCTGCTTATGTGGTTGATAAGAATTGGCTTGACAAACAAGATTGTGAAACAATAACAAAATACTAAAACTATGGGAACAAGAAGTAATATCATTATCAAGGTCAAGAAAGAAGACATTGGTAGAGTTGTGAAGTTCAACGCAAGGAAATTGCCTCTAAAGAGATTGGATTGGTCTGTCTATGGTGAGAAGAAAAAGAGAGAGTTCTCACAGCCTGTAACTCTGGAGAACGAATACGTTGGCATCTATTGCCATTGGAATGGCTACCCAGAGGGTGTTGGAAAAGTCCTCAAAGACAAATTCAACACTTATGAGAAAGCTCTGAACCTGATTGCAGGTGGTTGGTGTTCATCTGTCGATTATGAGGGCGTCAGGCATTACGCCAATCGGAATAACGAGGATTGGGAATACATCAAGCCCACCCAGATGAAGAAGCCTGGCGTTGTTGCGGGCTGGACTGAATACGCCTATGTCTTTGACAATGGTGAGTGGTACTATGGCAAGGTGAAGTGTGGTGATGGCGATAAGCCAGATACCATTGGCAAACTGAAAGAGTTGTAATCAATATAATTTCGGCAATGAATTAAGTTTGTTGCCGAAATTATATATTTCTTAAAAAATGTTAAAAAATGAACTAAAATTTGGAAATTACAAAAAATTGTTATAACTTTGCAGAACATTTCAATAACAAATAGTATTAACAATTAAAAATTAGATTTATGGCAACAAAGATTAAGGTATTAAAATTTGACAAGAAGAAACCTATTGATTTGAACGACTGCCCAGAGGCAGGGTGTGAGGTCATTGAGGTTGGTAAGAACAAGTTCACCATGAGGGATTATCGCCCACAAGAGGGGCATGATGATAGTCTTCCTTATGTAGGTATTCTCTGCTGCAATGGAAAGCCATTGTGCAACTGCTTCAACGATGGTTGGGGTGGCGAAACAGAAATGACACCCGTAGGTGTTGCAGAGGGTGCTATTATGAGAAGCATTGCCAACAAGATTAGTGATTTCAAGTGGGTTTATAAGAGCATGGTATTCGACCTTAAACTTGATTTCATTGCCGATGTTCTGGCTCAAACTGAAAACCACAAACTTAAAAACACAATTAAAGGGAGGATTTAATATGCACTTTGCAGGATTGGTGATTTTAACACCAGAGTATATCAAGAATCATTTTGAGCCATTGGAAGAGGCTCTTGAAGAGTATGATGAGGATTTGGAAGTTCCAGAGTACTCTCGCGGAGAAGTAAGCAACTATGACAAGTGTTTCTTTTTGAGACATTCAAACGAGGACATTGTCGATGAGAAGTTCGAGTATAGAATCTATCGTCGCCTGTATAGGAGAGGAAAGATACTACCATTCTATAAGCAGAACGATTGGGTTAATAGGTATCAGTATATTCGTTGCATGGCTAATCAAGACAAGGAATACTTTGTTAGGTGTTTCTTGATTGAATACCCAGAACTCTTTGAAAACTTTGAAAAGGAGTACGAAGAAAAGGGTGATGAATGGAACAGAGGTAAGTGGCGTATCAACCCAGAAAACGGAAAGTGGGAAGAATACTCGACTTACAACCCAAATTCAAAGTGGGATTGGTACGATGAACATGGTCGTTGGAGTGGCTTAATCAAGACATTAGACGGAGATAGTGTTGACAATGCTTTACTCGAAGAAGTCGATTGGGAAAAGACAAACACACCATTCTGCGTTGTTATCGATGGGACTTGGTACGAGAAAGGAGAAATGGGTTCCAACGAAATTCCAGATGATGAGTGGGACAAGAAGTTCCTCGAACTTGTTAAGGGCTTGCCAGAAAATAGTGAAGTTTATAACATAGATTTTCATATCTAAATGTTAAAATTATGTTAAAAAGTGGAATTCGTTTGGTAGTTCCACTTTTTTTTCGTAACTTTGCGCCATCAAACAACTAAAAACATTAAGATTATGGAAAAATTTAAGAAAGTTACAAAGCCAGAAGAGTTTGATTTCTACTCTATTGAACTTGATGGGAATGGTGAAAAGCAGATACACATTCTCGGTTACATCTATCGCAACGATAGCGATGATTTCTGGGAGTTGTTAGAGCCATGTTGGTTTATTGTTCCTCTGGCAGAGTTCATTAAGAACTTGAAAGAGAATGAGGACTATGTGAACGAGCAGTATAGTGAATACAAGCAGTATATCACAGACATGACAGAGGAAGAAATGGTTGACACAATTAACAATTATTTCGGTGGAAACCCACCAGAATATCATCTTGGCTTCTCAGAGATAACTATGGACACTCCTTGTGGGGATTATGTAAATTAAAAACTATATAACAATGAAAAACGAAACGAATAAAGCAATTGTAATTGAGTTAAGTAACGGACAGGAAGTTGAACTCGACGAAACTTGGGTGGTTGACGATTACGATAGTCACCCAGAAGTGGACATCTGGGATTGCGAAACAAACCGACAGATTTCAAGTTTTAGGGGTTCGCTGCCAGACATGGAAGATGAGGACTTTGACATGGACAAGTTCGTCAAATTCGTGGAAGAAGCAATCTGTTGGTAACAAATAAACAGGTTCTTCAAGGAGTTATAACACCAGAAATACTTTAAAAAGTACCCATGAGGTATGTGCGCGTGTGTATATGTGAGAAATAATTTAATTTTAGAATACAATGGAAAAAAAGAAAAGAAAAATAACCTGTGAAGACGCAAAGAAATATCTTAATGACAGGCTTAACCAAGTGAACATTGCAGATGCTCTTTATGAGCTTGTCAAGAGCATTGTCGAACGTCATGTTGAAGACATCTACTGGCTGTATGACATTACAGATGAAGATGATGATGGAGAAGAGGCTTGGTTTGATGAGATAAGAGAAGATTTCATTAAGTCAGCATTCGAGAAAATAAAAGAAGTTAAAGATTAAATTAAATTTATGAAAGTAAAATGTGTTTGTCCACATTGTGGAAATGTTAATTATGTAGATGTTGATGAAGACGCATATAACAACTACATTAACGGTGAACTAATTCAAAGAGCATTCCCAAGCATGGATTGTTCGACTCGTGAATTATTGATGACTGGAATTTGCCCAGATTGTTGGGATATGATATTTTGTGGTGAAGAGGAAGACGACGATTGTTTTTAAGTTAAATTAAAATTAAAATGAAAAAGGTTTACGTATTTTTCAAGGAACAAGTCTATGACTTTGATGTCCTGACACAGGATGTATTTGTGTACGAGAACAAAGAAGACGCAGTTAAAGATTTCAATGCGTTCATTAAGGAAGAAAAGGATTTTGCCGTAGAAGAGGGTTGGGAGATTGAAGAGGGCAACAATTCATTCTCTTCCTATGATAGTGGCTCTTATGCCCAGAATCATACAGAAGCGTGGTTGAAAGAAAAGGAAGTTAAATGATTAAAACCAATTAGCCTATGGAAAATGAAAAGAAGACAATAAGCCAGTTGAAGTTAAAAGTACTCCTGGCTAAATATATCAAGAAGAGAAGTAAAGAACTAAAGACAGAAAACAGGGTTATCATACCAATTGTCGCTGCTGTCGCGGTTAACAATACTGGATTCTTCTTTGGTGAAGAGTGGTATTATGTAGATGGATTTGTTTCGCCAGAAGATTGTATTCAGAAAGCGTTCAATGAGACCGCGTCTAAGGGTGTTTGTTTTAGCTCTAACGGGACTTATTACGTTATGCTGTATGGTAAGCCGTCACCAGAATTTAATCGCCTCACAAGGCTCGTTTACAAATATTCTGGTGTCACATTGAACTGGGATGACGTGAAGACAGAGTACACACACCTGACGCCTGACAAGAATAAATACCTGTGTTATGATGAGCAGCAGTGTAAAATCGCAACAGATTTCATTAAGCAGCACAGGGGACAAAAGGATAAGCTTGCAATAACGCTCCCGGAAGCCGGCGACCTTGTGTTCAGGAGAATGTTAAACATTGCTGTTGTTTCGCCGTCAGGCAATGAAAAGGTATCGAAGAATGTATTGGTTTAATGTTGTTTGAAGTCGAGGTTGTGGTGATACTGCCTCGATTTCTTATTATATAGACTTTAAAAAGTACCCATACGTATGTGTGAGCGGTAATTTCTTAATTTATGTTAAATAATTGCCAGAAATTTGGAAAATTGAAATAATTGTTATAATTTTGCACCAACAAACAACAAAAACTATAATTATGGAAAAGTATTTAGAAAGGTATCACAAAGAGTTGGAAAAGTTTGAGGCTTTCAAAAAGCAATGCCTTAATGAAGTTGTTAATCTCTTCCAGACAATTCAATTAAAACCAATCACAATCGGCAATGGAACATACTACATTTGTGTTCATAATAAAGAGGTTGTTCCTGCCTATCTCGATAGTTTGTCTGGTGAGTTTAGACCAATCTATGACAAAGATGCAACTTATGATTTTGGTTGGGCTGATTTCGACCAAGTTGTAAGACTGCTCGATGTGATAAGAGAAAAGATATTATCAACCAGAAAATGAAACTTACGTAAATCAATTAAAATAATAATATGCAAGAGTACTATTCAATGTTAGAGAAGTTATCGTGGTTATTGCAAAGCCATTACAACACGTTTCATGCGGATTTGATACAGAGAGCTATGACAGATGTTAATGTGTCATTCAAGGACTTTATTCTGGGTTGTGTTGCCATTCATACAAGTGAGCGCGATACTGACGACGATGAATTTGTTCCAGAGCAATTCAAGAACGTTTAACTCTTAAAAAATGTTAAAAAATCGTTCAAGATTTGGTAGTTACAAAAAATTGTTATAACTTTGCCCTTGAAAACAAAACAAGATTATGGAAAAGTTAATTCAAAAGATTTTCAAAGAAAATGATGTCTGGTATGAATATGACATACTTGGAAATCGTGGTGTAGAAATCAATGTTGAATTGGGTGATTGGAAACATGACCATTTGTTCATTGACCACCTTATGAAAGAGAACGGATTTGTTAAGACCGATGAAGTCCTAACTTGGGAAGACGGAAGTGATTGTTATTCTTCAATTCACACATACATTTACAACAAATAACAACAATTAAAATAAAAAAACAATCATTATGGAAAAGATTTATCAAGTTTATGTAGAGGAAAATGGTTATGTTGCAACTGCCATTCCTTGTGCATCATTAGAAGTGGCAAAGAGAGTTCTTAACGAAAAAAGGACAAAGGCTCTGGCTGATTGGTCTTCAAAGAGCAAGAACTATGACATTCGCAAGAATGACGATGAGCATTTCTGCATCGTTGATAGATTTGCTGACGAAAGGTTTGACCTCACCATTGAGTGTGCTGAAATTATTAAGTAACATTTAATATCATAGACTATGGAGTTTGACAAGTACAAAACATTAAAAAAGAGTGGCTTCATTGAGAAGATAGAAATCCGAGTAAGAGGTCAAAGGGGTGTTAGAGAAGTTGAGTGGGCAGAGGGCATTAGAATTGCCCCAGATAGTCTGCCAAACGGAAAGCACGCCTATACAACACGCCATGCAGACAATGGCGATTGGTGTACCCCAGTTGCAATTGCGCCAGAGTGCGACATGATTAGAGTTAATTTTTGTGGCACAATCATTAGTGATGAGCCAATAGAAATTGAAGAAGAAACGAAAATGATGTTTCTCGGTAAAATAGAAGACGAAGATGAATGATAAGCAGAAAGAAATCCTTGAAAAGGAATTCAAGGTGAACGATGAATTTTCAATCACTCGTGGTGATTACGAAAATATGCCATGCCCAATGCTTGCTTTTAATTGGAGTGATGCCAGAATGGAAGAACTTGCCAAGACCATTGCTGCCGAACTCGAAGGCTACAACTACGACGAAACAGGTTCATATCTCCAAGATGAAAAGGAAGACGATTTCTGGAGAGAAATGGAGAACTGCGCAGTACGGCTCGGAATGGAGTACTATGAGGACTTTAGTGATGAACACATGGCACAACTCGATAAGGAGTGGGAAAGTATTAAATAATAAATCATAGATATATGGAGAAAGACAAATTTATTGTGTCGGTGTTAAACTCACTTGGTCTGGGTGTTAATGCCATGATACCAAGAAATGCCGAAATGTTCGCTTCCAGAATGTGCCAGACCATCAACGGCATTGATGTAAAGGTAAAAGCTTCTACGGAAAACGCCCTTGTGCTAACAATCAATGATGGCTTTGATTTGTGCTACGATAAAGATGGGGTTCGTGTCACCAATCTGGCTGTGAATTAAAGTGTTAAATTTGTGTTAAAAAGTGGAATTCGTTTGGTAGTTCCACTTTTTTTTCGTAATTTTGCACCCAGAAACGAAACAACAATAAATTAAAAACAATTATGAAAGTAGAAGAAGCAAGAAATTCACTCATTAAGGATTTGGAAGAATTATACCTTCCAGAGCAAATTAAATTCATTGATGAACGGCTGAAAGAAATTGCAGAAGAAGAAAATCTAACTATGGAAGATTTGGACTATTACTGCACACTAAATTCAAGCGAAATGTTTGCTTGTATTTTTAACTATAAGCCTTTTGACAGAGATTATATTGAAAGCGTATCAAACTAATAAATAAACAAGCACTATGAAGAAGTTAGAAAACATTGAAAGATTGAATGACAATCGTTATTTCCAGACGAAAGACGGAAGTCTTGAATTTCCTCTTAATCTAAACGAAATCAATTATGGCTCTCACATAGACCTATCAAAGAAGGAATATCTGGAAGGAAAGGGTGAAGCCGAGAGTGATTTACCTACGCTCTATGACCTTGTGGAGTCTGGCGAACTGATTGAGAAACTCTATCAAGAGGAAGTGTGTCTTTATACTGATAGATTTCCAAGCAGACCACAATACAAGAAGTGGATGCAGTTCTTCAAGGAGAGAGGCTTTAATGTAACCAGAAAGGCTTTGAAGCACAATTACGAGGCTTGGTATCTGGACAGCAAGAGTGGCTATCGCGATGATAAGAACAACTATCACCTTTTCACCCCATGTGGTTGCAATCCGTTATCGTTTACGGCTACCAGATTAGACGATAAGTTTGATTGGGAAGAAACCTACGGGCATCCATTCCAAGACTAATATCATAGATTTAAATAAGTTAATATTTCGTGTTTAACCCTCTGGTCTGTGAAGATAGGAGGGTTTTTTCTTAAATAATGTTAATTTATTTGGAAATTCCAGAAAATTGTTATAACTTTGTGTCCAGAAAACAATAAAAACAAAAAACTATGTTTACAATTTTATTAAAAAAGGTTATTGATGCAAATGGCAAAGAAAACACATTTGAAAGGTATTTCCACGAGTGGAAGAACGCAGAAAAGGTCATGGATGATGAAGTTAATAACCTTATAAAAGGTGGTGCAAAAATGACCTATGCCATTGACAGGCTTAACCACATGAAAGGGTTTTACGAATACGAAAAAACTCTAACAAAGGAATATGAGGATGGAAAATATACATACATCTATGCCCTCATTGATGCGTATTTCATGGATGAAGAATAAATAATAATATAAAACTATGAATAAACAAGATAAAGTTAAAGCCATTGTTAATGCGCTTAAAAACGACATTTTTGATGTTTGTTTTGATGATGTCGAAATGTTGGAATATGAGGGTAAAGACGGAGTTGTTTATCTGGACAGATTTGATTATATAGACATATCTACCAATCCATGCTCGGTTTATTTCATTGGTGGAACTGATTTCGATAATTTCTTCGTTCCGATAGATAGACTTACGGAAAGGAGTGTTGATGTTCTTTATAATTGTACTTGTAAGTAAATAGGCTATGAGAAAGTTGTTATACATAGATAGTTCTCTCGTATCAAAGATTGCGAGAAGACACAATCCTTATTTTGTTCTGGTTGAAGTTTTGGAGAGGTTGAACTTTGGCAAAGTAAAGGTCGATTGTTATTGGTTCGACATACCATGCGCCTATTATCCAGTTAATTTTCTTGGCACTGACATTGTTGATGAAAAGGACATTAAGGAATTGAATTGGGACAATCTTCTTAATGACTTAACCAACAAGGGATATTCAACAACAAAGTATTGGGTGTGGTGGTTTTTGAGAATGTTCTATGATTATGGAAGTTCAAGCCAATCAATAGGAAGCACAAAAATAGACATATACCATAATCGTGATATAATTGCTACCATTGATTGTAAAGATTTTGATGATTATGGAAAGAAAGTATTGAAAGAAATTGACATTGTACTTGATGATATGATTAAGCACGGAATTGAATGCGAGAATTGTATTAAATTAAAACAAAAGATAAGAACAAAGGAAGTGTCAATGACAACAAAAGAAGAATTGATATTGAAAGGTTATATTAAAGAATAATATCATAGATTATGGTTTATAAGGAAATTGCCAGATACAAGAACGAGAAAGGACATCTTCTCCTTATCACCGAAGATAGAGAGAACAACCTTTATGGTGAATTGTTCTTAGACGGAGAGTACAAGAAAGGAAAGAGTGCTGATGTTGTTAAGACATTCCTCTGGAACAAAGGAGAAGCAAGTGAGTTTAATGTGTGCGAAAGTTTTGGCTTTAAGACAACTTGTCCGTTTTGTGGGGAACAAGATGTAAGCAAAGGAAAACATTATTATTATTGCAACCATTGTGAGAGAATATTCGACCTTGAAGATGTGCATTATGAGGATTTAAGACATAAAATCTCTGCTTATCTCATGGACACGACTGAAGAAGAGCCATTTGAGTTTAATTGCATTGTTGGTCGTGACGAGGCTTTCGGGTTGAGTGAACTTGAATTGCCAGAAGTTACCGGCGCATTCCAAGACGAAGAGGGCATTATCTGGTTTAACATCTATGGGTGCGAAAAACCAATGCATTTTGGTATTATGTCCGAAGATGATTTAAGGAATATTCTTAAAGAAATCCAAAATATTAAAGAATGTTAAAAATTCAACAATAATTTGGAAATATCAGAAAATTGTTATAACTTTGCGGTGTCAAACAATAAAAACAAATAAAACTATGACACGAAAAGAAGAAAAGAATGATTTTATTGCCAACTATCTTGAACAATATAATGGTGATAGTTACGAAGCAAGTGCAGAAAGAGAAGATATAGGTCGTGCTTGTCAAAATGCTATTGATTGGGCAGATAGGACAATGATTGATAAAGTTGTTGAATTGGTTGATAGTGTTAGGATGGATTACTATGCCGACCACGTTGATGAACTTATAGATAAAATAAAAAAACTAATAGAGTTTAACAATAAAAACGAATAAAACTATGACTAAAAGTGAAATCACAAAGCAGTTGAAGAACATGGACTGCGAGATAGCAGAAATTATCTGCGACATCAAGACCATGTCAGATGTATCGCTTAACCAGAGTGTGCTTGTTTTCCTCGTAAAAGAGCCGTCAAATGACGACCTCATCAAGCCAAGTATGCATTGGTATGTGTGCAACAACATTAAGGAACTAACAAGCAAATTCGCATTTAATGACGAGGATGCAAAGTTGAAATTCCAAAATTTGCAGATTGTCAATGTGAAAGAGATTAGAGAGTTTGAAACCGATTTTGCATAAATTAAAAAACATATTGCGCTATGGAAAAATTTGAAAAAACCGCAAACAAATATTTCGAGGTGTTGAAAGAACTCCGTAAAGATTGCGTTGAGTATCTCACACGAAAGTTAAAGGAGAATGGAAACCACATTGAGTGGAATGACATTGACCTTGATTGTTCAATTACTTTGTCTTATGACGGAGGAAACCATCCAGAATACGCATCAAACCTCTACTCGACATTGACTGGTATCGACCTCGATGAGAACGGCAATATCACATTCGATATTGAGGATTGCTCCGAATATGATATTGATGATGTTTCAACAGATGAGCTCTACTATGTGTGCGACTTTTTAGAGGGTGAGTATTTCCCCTATTTGAGTGAAGAAAACAAAGATTAACAATTTCAATTTAGGTTTCGTAATGGCAAGAGCATCCCCTATTATAAAAGAAATAAACGAATAATAATTTACCGCATAATATAAAACATTTTTTGTGACGAACGAAATTAAAACTCAGAGTTGAAGGTTGTTAACAGCCCATATAACTGAGCGACACTTGCAGGGGTTTCGTTTTGCCACAACGAGGGCTTTAGTCAGCAAAATTGCTATTGCCCTCTCTTTTTTTTATGTTTTAACATTATTTAATACCAGAAATTTGGAAATTAGCCAGAATTGTTATAATTTTGCACCCAGAAACAAGTTAAACAATTAGAATAATTTATTATGAAGTTCATTATTGACAATCGCAAAGTTGAGGATTACAACCTTTCAAACAATGAAATGATTGACCTGCTCAATAGTCAATCAACAACTGACGAGGAAAAGGAACAACTGAAAAATCTTATTGTTTCCAGATTTCAATACAACCTTTGTGGATATGCTGGTGAAACCGAAGATGATGTATTTGCTCGTTTCTTTGCCAATTTCGTAAACGGCAGGATGCATAGCAAGAGAAAGGTTGCCGAGAAAATGGCAAATGACCATAGGTATCTCCAGAGTGAAATGTTCAAGGTTTGTCTGGAATACATCAAAGTTCTGGCAGAACATAACGAGAAGGGTCGCTATGATGGCAGAAACGAATTGGCTTGCAAGACATCTGGAAAGATTATTGAATTGCTAAAAGCAGAAAACTATTACATTTGAAAGCGTATTTTAAATTATTATTATTATTATTATTATTATTATTTTGAAGTGCCTTGTCTGTGAAGATAGGGCATTTTTCATATCACAATTGCCCCAGATTGAACGATAATGTTCTGGATGATAGATATGTTGTCTGGGAGAAAAATAATGGCTTAAAACGAAAAATCCCACCTATTCATCACGAACTGGTGGGACAAACTAACCTAAAAACCTAAAAACTATGAAAAACACTACAAATATATCACAATATATAATATCATAGATATATTTTTTCCAGTTCCTTTTTATTTGTTTCCTTAATAATCTTGAACAGATATTTGTGTCCAGTATTCTCACATCTAAATGTATATCTTGTTCTTTTTTGTATTGTTATATTCTTGTCGTTGGCATAGACCTCGTATAGTTTATTTAGAATTTGCTCTGCCTGTGTTTTCTCTTCTCTCGTGTATTGAATTGTTCCGGGAGCCGGAAGCTCCTCGCCAGAATAATTGCCTGGCTTGTCTGCAACATATCTCACAATTTGATACATACTCATCCTTATCTTATATCTATGATAATATATAACATAATCGACTTATAATCCAAATAACTCTTAAAATAAGTTAAAAATTAAGGCAAAATTTGGAATTTAGAAATAATTGTTGTAACTTTGTGCCATCAAACAATAAAAACAATACGACTATGATTAAGTTTACAAAGAAAGAGATGAACGAAATCGTTTCCATTACTTGTTACGGCAGGACTGAAAGGATGACAAGGAGAGCAGGACTTGAAAAGTATAGCGAGGGTGCTTCTGTCTGTGATGGAAGCGAAGCAGAAAGATATTCAAATATCGTAATGCAACTACTTGACGGAGAAACTGAATGTTATGATTTATAATTAAATTAAATAAAATTATGGGAGCAATTATTAGGTGTTTTAACATCACAAAGAGCAAGAGAAAGAATAAAAAAATTCTCGATGATGCATTGTATGAGTTCTTGGAGAATGACGGAACAAAGTTTACCTTTTCCGTTCACAAGTCCAGACCATTGACACTTGCAGTGCGCTATGACAACCTTGTAATTGGTTATCTCTATTTCGAGCAAAAGGAAGAAGCAATCTGGCTCATATTCAAAGATGTCTGGAATAGAGAGTTTGTGGTTGGCTGGGAAGATTACAAGCCATTCGTAATTAGCAAACTTGATGTCAAGTATGCAATTCTTCGACCTTATAAGGAAACTTTTTCTTAAATAGTGTTAAAAAATTTGCATAATCCAGATAATTGTTGTAAATTTGCATCGTCAAAACAGATATAACTATGGAAGAAAAGAAACAAAAACCAAGTGAACAAGCGATTAAGAACTATAACGATGCAATGAATAGGCTTCGCAAACGCTATTATGACGGACACATAGGTAGTGAAGAATATAATAGGCTTGCCGAGTGGGAAAGGAAAAACCTTGAAAGTAATGGTGAGTTATATGCCCGTAACTTGGCAAAGGCATTAACTCCGAGAGAATGTTGGCATTGGAGGTAATAATAATATAAAACAAATAAGATTATGGATTACAATGGATTTAAGAAAGCCTTTATCAAGAAATACGGAAAAGGTGTTGAGGTTAAAGTTCCAGAATATGTTACAACCATTAAGGATTTCCAAGCAGGTAGTGGAAATGTAGCATCAATAAGAGTGAACAAAGACACCAACGAATTAGAATACTATCATAATTGGTGGCATGGTGGTTGGTTTCCTATAAAGGGAAATGAGTACGAAAACCAAGCACTTAAAGCATTAAGTATGCTTATTGACATCGAACCTGTAATAGTAGGTGAGTTGGCTACTGAAATGCACAATGTCCTCAATGATTGTTATGGATACGACCCACTCCATATAGAACGAAACAAGGCAATTCGCAAAATGGTTAAGAAAATATACGATGCTGGATTTGCTGACGGACAAATATCTTAAAAAGAGTTAAAAAATTTGCATAATCCAGAAAATTGTTATAACTTTGTGCCCAGAAAACAATAACAAAAACAATGGCAAAGAAGATATTGAAACATAAGGTGGAGTTTTCTGCCAATGGAAAATACCTGACATTCAGGTTTTCCGATGATGAACTTGCTGCATTGATTGCTTATAGCAAATCTCTTGGTGGCAATGGCAAGTTTGGTTACCTTTATAACTTTTCTGCGTTTGCCCTTTTTGATTATGACATCAAGGGAAGTAAGTGTGCAAGGTTTTACAAGAACTTTAACTACCACGAATTCAGCACAATGATGTGGACTATAATTGAAGATTAAAATGAAAGCAATGATATTATTGTTCAGTTTCATTTCTCTGGTATTGACTGGCAAAATAACCGAAGAAACATTTAATAATAAATAAATCTATGATAACATCATTACAAGTCAAGAAGATATATAACGAAGTTTCGTTAAGTCTTTCCAGAATGGGAAACAATAATCCCAGACCAGGCGAGAAGCAAACATTATATGGTGATGTTCTGGATTGGCTTCGTGATAATCACCCAGAATTGAGGAACGATGATTACGATGATGATTTCGTTGCGAAGTATGTGGCTGGGATGTGTGCGATAAAAAATCACCTTATTTAACATTATTTAAGACCAATTATTTGGAATTTAGCCAGAATTGTCATAACTTTGCACTCGATTTCAAATCAACAATAGTATTAACAATTAAAAACAAAATATGCCAAATTGGGTTTACAACGACATTGCCATTAAGGGCAAGAAGGAGAATGTTCTTAACTTTCTTAACGAAGGATTGAAGAACTCAAAGCTGAAAGAGTGTAAGACACTTGAAGGTGCTTACAACAAGCTATTGAAGCACTCAAAGGTAAGGCTTGCAAATTTCGGTGATTTTAGCAATAAGGTGGTCGGCAAGAAGGAAGGACACCCTGCCAAGATTACCTTCAAGAAAGGCTTAACTCTGGACACATTTAGACCTATGCCAGACACATTCTTCCAATACGACACTACCAACTACGCAAAAGACCTGCCAAACATCGCCAGAGAGCAGGAGAAGGAATATGGCTGCATTGGTTGGCACGATTGGGGTGTTCAGTATCGTGGTACAAAGTGGAATAGTGATATAGATGGCTTTAATTTGTCAGTCAATGGCGATATTGCCCTCATTACATTCCATTGCGATACGGCTTGGTCTTGTCCTTCTGGTTGGCTTCGTTGGGCAAAGGAAACATTCAAGGTCAATGTGTTTATTTCTGCCATTGAGGAAGGCGACAATTTCAATCCATTCTATTGTGAGATTGACGGAGAGGAACACGATTGCTACGATGGTTGTGAAAGACCAAACGAAGATGATTTTGAATGCGAAGATGATTACTACGATGCACTATATGAGTGGCAGGAAGAAAAGCACGAAGAAATGTACTACAATTTCAAGAACTTTGTTCGTGACTACCAGATTGATTGCTAAACTAACAACAAGTGGGGAAGGCTTAAAAACCTTCCTCACATAACCAACAAAACAACTATGAATAAAAAAGTTTATTTGTTTACTGCACAACAAACATACGACTTGGAAGTCCTTGACTTGGTTAAGAAGGTCTTTGAAAAGAAGGAAGATGCAGTCGCTTACCTCAAAAAGTTTATTGATGGTGAAAGAGAGAACATAAAGAATAGTGGGTGGCAGATTGATGAGGATTGCGACACTTGGTTTGTTGCCTTTAAGCCATTCCGATACATCGAAAACCACATCGAAGTTAGTGTAGATGAAATGGAAATAGAGTGATTGTTTTTATTGTTATACTTGTTGCGGAAGGGTTGCCAGATTAACACTCTGGTAGCCCTTCTTTATATAAGCACTTTATAAAGTACCCATACACCTATGCGCACGAAGAAGTGTTAAATTTATGTTAAATAGGAAAATCCTCTTGGAAATTAGAAATAATTGTTATAACTTTGTCCCCAGAAAACAATAAAAACAAATAAAACTATGGGAGATTTAATTATTCTTTTGATTATTGGAGTGTTGACAATATCATTCCACGAAAAGTTTAACGAAACAATAAACAAATAAAACATAATCATCATGGAGATTTATAGAATGAGCGAATTGCTCGAAGAACATAAACAAAAGAGAAGTTTTGAATACTGGGTTTCGCTACAACAAGGCGAAATAATATCCAGAGCATACGACAAGAGAAACACAATAGACAAGAAAGGTCTGGCTTGTGAACTTGGAATTTTTGCAACTCTGGCAAATGCTTATTCCAGATTGAAGAAGTTAAGAAAGAAGTCCGAAGGCTACGATGTCATTATCAAAATTGATAAATATGGCTATCATACATTCGAGTTTTGTTTCCCAGTTACCAGAGAAGAATACGATAAAGCCATCAGCAATAAAGTACAACTATTGAAGAAGTATGGCGGTGGTGGCATTGTAAGGTTCGATGAGTGCCTTTATGATGTCTGCAAAGACAGAATAAACAAAGAATTCAATTTCTTGGAAATGACATATAATAATATCTATGATTATAAGAAGAATTATGTTGCATCAATCCATGTTACAAAATTTCTTAAATAGTGTTAATTTATTTGCATAATCCAAATAATTGTTGTAAATTTGCGGTGTCAAACAACCAAAAACAATAAAAACTATGAAAGAAAGAATTATCTTTAACAACATTAACGTGAACGAGGAAGACTATCAAGACGACTTTCTTGATTGGTGCAACATCAATGGCTATAATACAGAGGAAGAAGACTTGGATGAGTTTGTGCAGGATGAAATGGATAGTTGGCTCGAAGCTGAGCATTGGAACCTTAACAAACCTTGTGGCAACATTCTGGCTATTGCCGATTTAGGTTTCTGGTACGGAAGAAAACAAGGCTGCAAAGTTATCAACACCCAAAAACTTAATGGTATCTTTGATGTCTTGGGAAGCGACTATAACTATTTCAAATTCTATTGTGACAGGTATGATGTAAAGGCAACACTACACCACCATGACGGGACACACTACATCACTTTCCGAGAGATTAAGCCAAATGTAAACATTCAAAGGCTTCTGGACAAAATCTATAATGGCGAGGAAGTAAGCCAGAAAGAGATTACCAGATACACCAAAAGCCTTAAACCTCTGGTAAGCAAAGTCTATGGCTGGTAACAATAATTAAAATAATAATAACATGACAATCAAAGAAATTTTAGAGAATGGCTATGGCATTGATTTTGAAAGCCTACAATTCAACACATTAGATGGTTCTGGTTCAGTAAGGGACATAAAGGATAGCCTTGCAAATAACGAGATTGTGATTGAGCAAGACGACTTTGGTGGGATGAACACAAATGTCTTTGAGCCTATTGACTACGAAATTGATGATATTCAATGCAAGACAACCATATACCTTGAAGAAGAATTTTAAAATAATAAATCTATGAATTACATCGTATCATTTTTCGCAACACCCTTGATTAACTATACAAGGTTGATTGAGCAACAATCCAGACTTGTGTCACCAGAACAGTATTTCAGAAACAAAAGAAGATAAGTAGTAGTGGGGCAACTGACAGCGAAAAGCCCCATTGCATCATTTTTGATTTTCACCAGCCACTCAGCGGAGTGGCAATCGGTCACCCTTGTCTGGGAAGATAGGGGTGACTTTTTTATATTATTATTATTATTATTATTATTATTATTATTATTATTATTATTATATTGGGTGAAATGTTAAAGTTTTGTTAAAAAGGGAAAATCCTTTGGAAATTACATAGAATTGTTGTAAATTTGCGCCATCAAACAACAAAACAACAAAGACTATGTTTTTAAGATTTACAAAAGGAGATTATTCAACCGACAAGGTAAGACAATATAGAAAGTGTGTCTTTCTCGGCAATTCACTTGTCATGGAATATGGCAACAAACTCGTTGGTATTGCAAGACTGCACGAAGAAAGTAACAACTACTTTGACTACGATATTATTGTGGCAAAGAATTGTAGTCTTGGTGCTGAAAAGATTGCACGATATATCAAAGATATGATAGGCAAATCAAATAAGTTTACCGACAACCCATCAACAAAAAGACGCAAGTATTATGTTGAAGAACTTGATTGCGAAGTATTGCCTATTAAGGCTGAAATAAAGTTTTCACTAATTCATTAACCGATATGATAACACAGGAACAAAAAAAGTCGTGGTTTAATAAGTTAGTAACACGACTTAATCCAAAAGAAGATATTTTCTTCAAGTATAATGTTGTTGATTGTGAACACATGGGCGACATAGAACACGAAGAAAGCTATGTTCAAAAGACAATAACACCATTCAACGGAGAAGTGGTGAACACCTATTGGGATGGAAATGATTGCGGAGAAGCATGGATTGAAGCAAAAATACCATTCAATGAGGAAAACCTTTTCAAGCTAATTGAACATGGCGAATTCTATGATTTTCACAATAAACTACATTGGTAAACAATAAAAAAAAATAAATCACTATGAAAACTATTCTTGAAGAACTACAAGAGATTGCAAAGCAATGCAAGACAAGCGAAGAATTTACCGGAAGAGCAAAAACCTATCTTCGTGAAGTTAAGGGCATCAAGCAGGACATTATGACCGATAGTGCAATAAGGGACATATTCAGGGAAACTGCACACAAAATTGAAGTTGATAAGTGTTGGGAGAAGTACGACAACACAATTAAGCCAATGCTCAAAAAGAGAGCAGACTGCAAAAAACTATGGTATGAGTGTTGGATTGACCTTAATGAGTGTTGGGAAGAAAAATGGTTTGCATCATTCCGTTATATGTCCGACAAAGACATTGTTGAAGTCTGCGCCAAGTATCTCAACGACCAAGAAAGGTTCTATGACTCGCCTGACTACTATGATATGTTAGATAGAATGGTAAAGGATGTGAAGTGGGAGAGTGAAGAATAATCTTAAATAATGTTAAGAAATTTGCATATTACAAATAATTGTCGTAAATTTGCAGATGAAAAGAAGAAACAACAAGTTTAACACATTAAAAACAAAATTATGAAAAAGACTATTGAAAATGTTATTCAAGTCCTTTCTCTGCGTGAGAATGAGAATTGTAAGTTTAACATCTATAACGAAGATGTAACCGACATTCAAGTTGCATTTGAAAATACAAGCATTCCTTTGGTGTATGATGTTCGTGGCATCCTTTCTTGCTTCTTCACAAACGCACAACAAATAACACACATTGACAACTTTTTCGGATTTACTGAAATCTTCCTTTCATACGGAAACTTTATCAAAGGAAAGGTGGATTTGGAAATGTTGAAACTATACATACCAAACAACAAATTTAATGAATTAAAGAAAATCAAATAACAATGAAAGCAAAGCCAAAAGAAATCCGTAAATACCTTATCAAGGAACAAGGTTACGAGGAAGAAGTTGTTAATGCAATGGACAACAAAGAACTAACAGAATTGTGGAACTATTATCACGAAGATTTATGAAAAAGAAATACACCTTGCACATCTACTGGGAAGACGGACAAACTATTGAATGCCGTTACTTTTGGAGCTGGAAAGAAGCAAAGGCTTATGCTAAACAAAACGGAGTTGAAAACTATAAGATAGACTAATATGACAAACCTAACATCATTCATAAGGAAGTGGCACAATAAAGTGCTGGAAGACTGGGGCTGCTCGGTATCAAAAGAGTTTCATTCGTTTCAAGTGGCTTTTATCAATCAAATAAGAAAGATTGCAGCCAACAACGGGGCAGAAGTTGTTAAGGCTTCTTATGGTCACTACGATATGTCTTGCTTCATCAAGAAAGGAGAAAACTATCTTTATCTTAGTTATAGCAATGGTCTTGATAGGCTCGGAAGAACTCATGTCATTCTTAAAGGTTATAATATAGGTCTGCTCCCTCCAATACTGGTGAGGACTGCAAAAGATGCAAACGACTATCATGGTGGTACAAATCATTTCTGCCAGTTCAATGAATGCGAAGAATTGATAGTACAACTATTCAATAACTTTGAATTGAAGTTTTAATTTACCAGAAGAATACGAAGTTATATAATGTCTTTTTCACAACACCCAGATTTGGGTAATATCAATCGGCTACCACCAGAAAGGTAGCCTTTTTTATGTCATTTTGTAATCCCCAGATTGCAAATCATATAAAGTTTCATTTTAATCTAAAAGAAAGTTTGTATAAATTAAAATAAAATTGTAACTTTGCACCAGATTTCAAAATCAAACATAAGTTTAACATTTTAATTATTAGTTATGGCACACAACATTGAAATCAGAGAAGGTATTGCAAGTTTCGCAGAGAACGGCAAGAAGCAGAGGGCATGGCATGGTCTTGGTGATGATAGTCAAGTTTTTGATAGACCTATGTTTGTGGCAGAAGCATTGAAGGCTTGTCATGCTGATTATAGGGTAGAAAAACGACCAATAATTCCAATCGTAAATGATATGGCTCTATTTGAAGGAATTAACCTTAGTGGCGAAGAAGTTGAAGGTCTTGCAATTCCAAACCTTTGCTGCACCATGCGTATGGATAGAAAAGAAGTGCTTGGCTTTGTTGGTCCAGATTATGGTGTAGTTCAAAACGAAGACGCATTTAAGTTTATTGACACACTTTGCTCTGGAATGGATACCGATAGAAAGGATAGACCAGTAATTGAAGCGTGTGGTGTTCTTGGTCGTGGAGAAAGAATTTTTATCACTTGCAAATTTCCAGAAGATATTATTCTTAACTCAAAGAATGATGATAGAATAGAAAGGTATATTGTCTTCACAACAAGCCATGACGGATATGGCGCAGTTACTTGCCTTTCAACCTATGTTAGAGTAGTTTGCAATAACACACTTAATTATGCCTTAGAAAATAATACTGGCAAAAAGATTTGGAAGCACACAAAAAATGTTATGAATAGGCTTGACCTAATGAACCAACAAAATGCTGTTATGGCCTATGAAGCACTTGGCTGCGAAAAACTATATCAAGATTTCTTTAAGGCTGATTTGGAAAGGCTTCGCTCACTCAAAATTACCAAAAAGCAAGTTATGGACATCGTGGCAAAGACTGCATTAGATGATGAAGTTTTTAAGGTTTATAAAAAGGTCGGAACGATTGAACATGAGGACATCAGCACACGCAGCAGAAACAAATATAACAAAATACTGCAATATATTCACGAAGGTGTCGGACAAGAATACTTGCAAAGTGGTACTGGCTTGTGGCTTATAAACGGCATTACATCATTCTTCCAGAACGAAGCCAACTATAAGGACAACGAAGTGAAGTTCAAGGACATTGTGGATGGCAAGGTAGCAACTAAGGTACAAAATGCCTATAAACTAATTGTATAACAACACAACACAACACACGAAGCCGTATGCCAAAAGGTGTACGGCTTTTTTTGTACCAGAAATGCCCCAGATTGAAAGATAATGCTTCTGGTGGATAGATTATACATCTGGATGAATACAACGCGCCAGAACGCAAATAAATCTGGTTTAATGACACATCCAGAATATGCTTACCAGAATGCCAGAGCCAGAAGCCTTATTATCTATGATATAATAATAAAATAAAAGCCATCAATACTCTCTGGTATCAATGGCTCTATATACACTTAATAAAGTACCTATTAGTCTATTATAGCCTTTTAATGCCTTTCAATTCTTCCAGAAGGTAATCTCTGCCCTCCCTATTGATTAAGCCAGCATTGTGCAAGCACCGGATGCGCTTTTCGCAACCTTTCTTTGTCCCGGATGTGAACTCATCACCTTGAATACGATATACGAAACCGGTTGAGGTCTTATGACCATAAACATAGATATACATAGTCTTTGATATTATATTATTAAATCCAGAATAGCCTTGCCACCGACCTTAAAGGTCAATGGCAAGATAGTTTCCACCTCGTTCACCCGTTCTGCGGTTATAAATGTCCTCAATACGAGCATTGTGATAGCCGAGAGAACGGCAATACCTTGCGAAATCTTCCGCGTAGTCGCGACAATAGCGAGTTGTATAGACATGAATGTGCCTTTCACCCCTCTTGATTTGTCTTTCAACTTCGTTCACGAGTTCGGGGTTTGGCTTAAACTCCTTTGTGTAAGCCTTTGCTTCTTCTGCTGAAATCATTGCTTTGTGTTTTAGGTTGTTACTTGTTGTTTTGAAACTCGCTGCAAAATTATAACAATTATTTGAATTATCAAAGCATTTAGCCATATAAATTTGCTTGTTGTGCCGTTTTGTAAACTCCGAAATAGCAAAATGAACACCTTAAGCCAGATTATTAAACAATAATCAATAATAATGTACGCGCATATTATATTATTATTATACACACTTAATTTGGCTATATTAAGACAGAATAAGAAAACACCTATTTTGGTGCATTTATAAGTTATTTTATGCCTATTTTGTAATCTCTACATTGCAAAACAACACTTTTAGCATACAAAAATAGCGATTTTTTTGGAAATATCGGAAAATTGTCGTAATTTTGCAGTGTCAAACAAAAAGACAAGCGATAGCAAAGGTCGCTAACCTTTCTCCCCACGCAAGGGTTTTGCGAGTTGCTTAAAACCTATACAACTATGAAGAGCAACAACAAATTCAACGAGAGTGTAAACGCAGTAGTTATTAACTCATCTATTCTTGCAGCCAACGCAATCGGTTGTGGCGAGTTTGCCCACATTGAATATGACGGCATCGAGAAACTCCCCAAAAAGTTAGGTATTGTGGGCGAGGTTACAAAGCACGCAGAGGGGTGCGTTCAGATGCGCTATTCATACGAGAGCGCAGTAAACAATCGTCTTGAAAAGCAAGGCGATGAGCGCACCTTTGTTGCGCAAGGTCTGCCCTTTGGCGAGTGGTTTATTCCAAATCTGCTTATCGCCCATAAGGGAGAAATGTTCCTCCGTTGCTACACCTTTAAGGGTGGCAGCATTGAAACAACCTACAAGGTAAACGGCAGAGAAGCAACGGCAGAGGAAACTGCCCTTATCAAGGCTTACAAGGCGCAGCGCAGCGCAAACGGCTCTAACACTCAGAGCGCAGAGGGGCTGACCGAAAATCAAGTGCGCCCGATGTCCATCAAGGTCGCTAACCTCATTGCCCTTGATTGTGGCTCATACCACTATCGTAGGAGTGCTGAAAGCCTCGCAGAGGCAAACGCAGCAGCCGAAAGCGCAGCAAGTGCAAAGTAATTGCCACAACATCAACGAGGGGTGCGACACAAAGCACCCCTTTTTTTTGCCCTTAAAACGGCTCGTATTCGCATTTAATGTCCTTTGTGGCACTACTGGCTGGCAGACAAATTATCGTGGCTTATATGGCGTTTTTTATTTGGTCATTTGGCTAACAGACTGCAATAAATTGTATATGCATAATTATTATTGTCTTTTGAATAAAAATGCATTAAGATTATTTAACATTTTTTAACATTCCGGGGAGGGTGTACGGGACTACCCCCACCACCGTAACGGGTGGGGCGGGGAGTGTGGGGTGTCATCAATTTTTCGGGGGACTGTTACGTAAATAAATTTTCCCAAAAAATTTTCAGATTTCATAGGTGCATTTTCCCCGAAAAATTTTTCAGATTTCATAAATACATTTTCCCCTCAAAGAATTCAGGTTTCCAAAAAAAAATTTTCCAAGAATTTTTCCAGAAATAAGATTTAGCTTTGATATAGTCTCATTTTCAAAAAAATTTTCCAGAAAAAATTTCAAAAATTGAAGAAGTGGTTTTATGTAATTGTTTTTTGTTTATTTTTCAAGAAATTGTTTAAATACAATTAAGGTACTATTTATAAGAAAGTAGATAAATAATAGATGTTATATTACAGAACGTATTTAGACAAGTGTGCGACGATAGTTCGTGGTAGCAAGTTGAATACTGGTTTCAATCCTGTATCTGAGTTGGTATATGGTAGGAACTTATCCAGGTTTTTGTTTCATTTTGATGAGAAGAAGATAGGTGTATTGATTAATGATGGTGTTTTGCCTGACATTAGCAAATTGCGTCACGTATTAAAGATTAAGAATGCCAGTTCGTTGGATTTTTCTGAGTTGCACAAGGTATATGGTAGTCAGATTGATGGTGGTGAGAAGAGACGTGCCACGTCGTTTGATTTGATATTCTTTTTGATACCTGAGTTATGGGATGGTGGAAAGGGTTTTGATTACACGATGAATTGTTTCACCATGGATTATTATGATAAGGCTGTATTTGAGATTGACAAATACATATCTGAGGATGGTGTAAGTTGGTATCAGTCTGTAAACGGCAAGCCATGGGCTGATGATATTGAATATATCAGGAGTGTTGATGGTCTTGTTACGTTTCTTATCAAGTCTGACAAGAGTGTTGTAAGTGACAGTGGTGATGAAGTTGTATTCACATATTGTTGTGATTGTGGTGGTGGTTTATTTGCTGATAGTGGTTTGGTATTTAAGCCAACATTTGGTACATTAGACAATCCGTTAGAGGTGAGTGATGCAATTTATTTCAGCAAGAGTGGTAAGGTTTGCAGGACTCAGTCTGATATTGAGCAATATGGAAAATATGCTATGGTAAAGGTAAAGACTCCGAGCAATGATAGTGGTTTATTTTCAAAGATGAGTTTTGTTTGCGAATACACGATAGATGGTAGGATTTACAAATCGAATCCATATACGATTGTATCGAAGCCATATAGTGAGACGAGTATGATTCCAGTTAAGGAAGATGGTATTTATTCAACCGAGACGTTAGAGAAGCAACTGGAGTTATATGACAAAGGTGAAGAAAGTATAGTGATTGGCAAGCAGCATTTTGATGTTGGTTGTGAGGACATAAGTGTTGACATTACTGATGTATTCAACAAGTTCATAACTGGTGAATATGAGAATTACGGTATTGGCGTTGCATTCTCCCCAAGATATGAAGATATGGGTGGTTGTGATGAGAATTATGTTGGTTTATTAACAAACAGGACGAATTCATTCTTTGAGCCATATGTTGAGACGGTTTATTTGGATTCTGTAAAGGATGACAGGCAGAACTTTGTTCTTGGCAGATTAAACAGGTTATATCTGTATGCAAATATTGGTGGTGATTTGGTTAATTTGGACCAATTGCCAACGTGTACGGTTGATGGTGTTGAATATGAGGTCAAGCATGGTGGAAAGGGGATTTATTATATTGAGATAAAGTTACCTGCGAATGCATTTAGTGCGCCCACGATGCTTTATGATGTATGGGATGGTATAGTATACCAGGGTGAGGTATTAAGTCCTGTAGAGCTTGAATTTACCACAAAGCCGGCGTCTTCATATTTCCAGATTGGTAGTAGTATGCCAGAGAAGTCAACATTTACTCCGACGGTTTATGGAATTAACGACAGTGAAGAGATAAAGCGTGGTGATTTAAGGAAGGTATGTTTTATATTCAAGAAGGATTATGCAAAGAATACCGCGATGGTTATTGATGGTGTTGATGCCAGGTTATATGTAATGGATGGCACGGCAGAGGTTGATGTTATTCCTTATTTGGAGACGAACAGGGCGTTCACTGACACATACATAATGATTGACACCTCAATGTTAATACCAAACACTTATTATATGGATGTAAGGGTTAAATATGGCATGGAGATGATTGAGCATCATGACATACTTCATTTCACGATTGTTAATGAGGAAAACAACAAATATGCTTAAATATCATTTAATTAGGATATTGATGAATAAAGACACTAGGGTTAATGCGCTCTAGTGTTTTTTTTATAATTATATAAATTTTTTTATATGGCGAAAAAGAAAAAAAGTGATGTTGATTATGAGCAGTTGGGCATTTCTGCGAATGACCTTTATGCTGTTAAGACGAATTCAATTGTTGAATCTATCAAAGTTGATTTAAAGCCAAAAACGGAAAACCAGAAGGTTTATTGGAAGTATTTGAGGGACACAAACAAGGAGATTGTTATATGTGGTGGTGCTCCTGGTTGTGGAAAGAGTTACCTAAGTATTGCTTATGCGCTTAAGGCGTTAAAGGAGGGTGTATATGACAATGTGAAGATATTGATACCAACCGTAGAGGCTTCTAGTGCATTGAAGATAGGATTGCTTCCTGGGACGATTGATGAAAAGGTTATGCCATGGTGTGAGAGTGTGACATATATTGTTAATAAGATATTGAAGAATAGTGGTGTTAATGAGCCTGGTAGAATAGCGAAGTCTTTGATAGATAGTGGTAAGATAAGTTTTGAAATAATGTCATATATAAGGGGAAGGAATTTTGATAACACATTATTGCTTCTTGAGGAATCGGAGAATTTATCGCCTGGTGAGATGTTATTGGCTATAACGAGGTGTGGTGAAAACAGCAAGATTGTAATATCTGGTGATTCGAGGCAATGTGACAGGAAATATAATTCAAACACATCTGGTCTTGAACATGCAATAGAAAAACTTGAGGGTATGGAAGAAGTTGGTATAGTAAATTTTAAAGAAGAGGATGTTGTTAGGAATGATATAATAACAAAGATACTTAAGGTGTGGTAATATAATTGCATTATTTATTATAATTTTAATATAATCCATTGTTTAGGTCAATTATTTTTAGTACTTTTGCAATGGATTTTTTATATATACTAAAATTAAATGGAGAATAATTCGTACTTAACAGCAATTACAAGAACAAAACTATCTGCGCCCAGCAAGTACCTCTTAAATAATAATATGATTATTGGAAATGTTTTGGACTATGGGTGTGGAAAGGGGTTCGATGTTAAATTTCTTAAGTGTTATGGCATTGACGTTTGTGGATATGACCCATATTATTTCCCAGACAAACCAATCGGAAAGTACGATACAATAATATGCAATTACGTAATAAACGTGGTTGAAAAAGATAAAGAGGCCAATATTATCAATGAAATATCAGACCTTCTATCGAATAATGGCGTTGCATATATAGCCGTCAGAAGAGACGTTAAAAACGAGGGATATAGAAAACATGGAAGTGGTATAACATATCAAAGAAATGTTAATTTAAATCTTGACAAATTAGTAGAAAATAATAATTATTGCATTTATATTATGAGGAAATCATGAAAAAACTTTATTTAGTTACAACAACAATGTGGAACGGAACGATTCCAATGGGTTCTTTTTCGTGTGCCGTAACGACAAACGAGATTGCTGAGAAGGCAAAGAAGGCTGTTGATGAAGCGAATAAAAGCGCAACAATGGATTCTTCAACGAAAGTTCAGGAAATAACGTTATACGAAAGCGAAGAAGAGGTTCCAATTTTAAACAAGAACGAAGAGCACCCTGAATGAGTGCTCTTTTTATTTTTTAAGTGGTTTCCAGCCTCTTTTGGCCATTCTAGCAAAGTTTGCTCTTGCCCTTGTCTTCTTGTTTTTTGAATGTAGCAGTTCTGATGTTGATTTTCCAGTTCTCTTCTTTGTTGCTGTGAATTTGCCTTTATTTTCTGGTTTTATGTTGATTCCAGAATCTTCTGACAATACTTTGTTAATTTCCTCTTTAACTATCATTTTTATAGATTCGTCAACAACATTGCCATCGTCATCAAATAATTTCCCTTGTATCCATCCTCGTTTTGCCCAATAATCTTCGAAGTCTTTTTGTTGTTTTGCTTTTTTCTCCATTTCTTTTTTTTCTTTTCTTTCTTCTGCTCTTTTTTGTTTTTCCCAGTCAGACATTTTCTTTCTTTTTTTCTTAATGACTTCCGGTTCTCCACCGAACATATCGAGTTGTTTTATGATTTCTTCTCTCACTATTCTATCAAGTTTATCCATATTGTTATTGTTTATATATAAATATTTTAAGTGAATAAAAAAAACCCCACCCGATAAATCAGGTGAGGTAATATGTGAAAGTGTTTAATGACTGTTGTCAGTTTTCGATGGCCATAACAACAAAATTCAGACCAAAAACAAGAACCACCAACGAGCTCGAAAGCTAAAGCGAAACAAACTATCAACCGAAGTTTTTAAGATAGCATGTAAAGAGTTCAAAAAGTTCCCCGTTGATGCCAATTACTGTTTCGCAAGTGTTGGAATTTAACCAACGTTTCCTGGTGGTAACCAGGCGGACTAATCCCTATCCTAACTCGCAATCTACTAAGTCTTATTTTAAAAGTAATCGACCACCAAAATCCGGCACAAGCGATGGTATCACGCATCCGTGAACGTCACATAAGTCGCGCCAGCATTAAGGCACCATAACATATTTGCTACTTCATTAGTTGCGCGTCATTCGGCTTTTCTCCAAACACTCTTGCGATAAAGTCTTGTATCACTGGGATATCATAGATACCGTTAGATGTAAGACCGACAACAAGACCGGTTGCGGTAAGTGTAAGCCAAGCTGGTTCAGCAACGTTAATCATTCCGAGGAAGTATCCGCCAACGGTGAAGACGACACTTACTACCCAAGCAACAACCTGACGCCAAACCTTGTTAGTGTGTAACTTTCCATTGATTGCACCAGCAACCATTGTTGCAACAACACCTAGTGAGGTTGCAGTAGCCCAGAAATTCTCTGTGAAAAAATTCAAAATTGAACTCATTTGTTTGTAATTTTTTTAATTAATTATTTTTTTTTAAAAATGGCCGGTAGTACCACCGAAGTGGCAACCACCAGCCACAACCTTGCCATATGGGGTTATTTTTTCTTTCCAGTTGATACCACTTTATTATAAATATCTAATAAAGCATTTGGAATTATAATTTTTAGAGAAGAAATTCTTTTCAACTCATTTGCTTTCCAAGTGGAATATGCGTTGAATACCTCTTTTGTGGCATCTTTATATTCCTTGCATTCCTGTTCATATTTTTTATTTTTCTCAATATCGTCATTTGTGACTCTTGACTTGATTTCGGATTTGAGTTGATTCAACTCACTTTGATATGCGGAATGCTTTTGTTGGAGGGCATAGAATGTGTCTTCAATCTTTTCCTTGGATATTGATGGAGAGTAGGTGTATATAAGCGTGTCGAGGCCGCTTCCGCTTGTTCTGCGGGGGTTCTGGAGCTTATCATAATAAACCTTTCTTGCTAGGTCAATAGCACCGCCCTTGTGGACGAATTGGCCGATTGTAGCTGCTTGTGCTTCGAGGTAATAATACCTGTTACGTTTCTTTATATCAAAGTCAGCAACAACCTCATCTTCTGTTAAGGTATTCTCTCTAACCGGAATCTTTGGTAATTCTATAGAATTGTCCTTAGCATACTGTTCGATGGTGTAGTTATTGGTCTCTTTTACCAACCTCTGTTGGGCAGCAATTGCTTCACGAAGCCATGCGCACAAAGCTTTAAGGTTGCCAATCTTTTCAAGTTTTTGTTCAACGTCTGACAAATCTGAAATGCCATATGACAGGTCTTTTGTTTTTTCCCCGTCGATGGTTTCAATTTTTTCGTCAACAAAAGTCATATGAGACAATGACGTTTCATCGTCAGTATAAGACAGTTTTGCAAAGTTAGCAACTTCATTTGCTTTTGTGAGGGTTATCCCACCTTCTCCAAAAAATACCAAGTCTTTCTCCATATAGTTTTTCTTTTTTTTTTTACATATTAGAATGGCAAGTCATCAGACTCCTCTTCAACCTTTTCTGGCGACTTTTTGGTCTTAAGTGCTCCGGTTGACATCTTTGCGTTTCTTTCGTCCTTGTCTGTCTTTTCGTCTGTCTGTCCTTCCTGTTTAGTTCCTGTTGAAACGAACTCGATAGAATCTGCCCAAACACGTGTATCAACGCCAGGCTCTCCAGTCTTTGACAGATATGGACTAACACGTTCGTTACCGGTTACATAAATCATCTTACCCTTTGTGAGGTATTGTGCGAGATTCCTGAATCTGTTTGCGTCTGCACTCACATTTACCCAGCGTGTTGACTTTTCCTTACCATTTGTGTCGTCAACCGCAACTCTACAACTGTAGAACTCTGTACTTCCTGTACTAACTTTTTCGACATCCGCTCCAAGACGTCCAATAAAAATTGATTTTACCATAATAATTAAAATTTTTAAATTTATACTATATTTTTTAACCTTGTTTTCAAAATTCGGTGCAAAGATACTAGAAAAAAATGATATAGAAAAAATTATTGGTAAAAATTTTCAATATATTTTTTATCTTTGCTTAAAATCCACCCATTATCTACCATTTCATATATAATATCATCTGGAATTTCAGATTTACTTAATTCTAATAGGTTTATTTTAGAGTAGTATTCGAGACCACTTTCTTTTATACCAGAATCAACATTTACATATCTCATGATATCAACCATTGATGACATTTCTGGTGGGTTATCTTTCTTTTTTGATTTACTGAATAGTGTTATCAGTTGATTTGTTGTTAACATATGTGTTTAATATGAAATTCGGCGCAAAGGTACTAAAAAGATTCTAAATATTAAACAAATTCAGAAAATATTTTTGAGAAAATTTATAATATTTATTATCTGGGGTTGAAAGTTACCCCAAAATTCTTTCTTTTTTCTTCTTTTCTTTTTTTTTTCTCTCCTGATTGCTGCCTGTGAAGGTCGTATCAGGAGTTTTTTATAAAAAAAAATGAGTAGCCATTTTCGTGACCACTCATTCAGTTTTATTATTTTTCTTCGCATTTTACATGTTTGATTGTGCAAAACCTGTCATTGGAACGAACTTCTCACCAATTTCTTTTTCTGCAATTTCAATCATTTTTTGTTGGTCAACAGGGAAGCCATTTTTACCAGACAACTCCAACTTATCATTGATGTAGTAATATGACGTTCCATTTACACTTGCACTTATTGCCAATATTGCTGAGAAGTTTAATGTATTGGCCCTAAATTTCTTCTCAAGTTCTGCTTTTGCTTTCATGTATGCTTCTATCTCTTCTGGGCTTAATGCTTCTCTAATCTCCTTTTCTGGCTGTGGTGGTGTGTATGGTTTTTTCATTGCTTTTATCGCTTCTTCTGGTATTTCGCCAACAATATGCCCATCAACATCAACCTGGTACAAAGTACTATCCAACGTCTTTTTGGTTGCAACATTAAAATCCTTCGACAAATTTCCATTCTGGTTTGCTTGTGCTCCGCCAATGTCCATTCTTTGATTATGATTGTCGCCAAGAACACCGTCTCTTTCACGAGCAATATTATAGCTCATTCTAAGGTTGTGCAAGGCATCAGCGTGCTTACCGTAAGCCTTATCAAAATTTGACTTTGTTGTCCAATTAACCTCGAACCTCTCAACACACATAACACTTCCAATTGGGTTTGGTGTTGAATTTTTTACATCGTCAACATTGTAATTGGTAAGGGCTTTGTGCCAATCTGATTCACCATATTTTTCTCTTGTTTTGTCTAACATTGCATTAACGTCATCCGGTCTCCACGTTCCAGTTCTCTTTGTTTTATATACCGGCTCAGCCTTTGCGTAAACAATAGTGGCAAATAAACCACCATTACCTTTCTCGTCCTGCTGGTCCAATATATCAACAATTTCATTTCTTGTAACAGCTTTCTTGGTGACACTTGCATCGTTTATGTGTCTTTCCTCGTTTAACATTCCTTGCCTTGCGGTCATCGGCTTTTCCATGCGCTCCATCAACGAACGCATCTTTGCAATTTCAATATTAACTTTATTCATTTTATTGTGTATTATTATATTATCTAACAAATTCTAATGGGGAATGTGCACCCAAATCAACGCCACCAATATCAATTGAATTATCATCAACATCACCAGTGATTTCTCCAACAAACTTATCAATTGTAGCTTCAATTATTTTATTTATTTTCCCTTCGTTTATTGTGTTATCATTCCTTTTCATGTTTTCAAATACAAATTCTTCATTAGTTTCGTAATCATCAAGATTATTTATCCATGGATTATCACCAACATGCCAAAAACGCCAAGTTCTCATTATCCTTTTATATCCAGCATTAAATAACATTTCAATTAACTCAGGGTCTTCAGATGTTACAATAGACTTTGCCTTGCCATAACCATTACCATCTCTATAATAATTAACTATTTGCTTGAAAACATTAATATTACCTCTTGAAGTAATCGTCATCTGAACATCGCCATCTTTCTTAAATACAAATATAACAAACGCATTTATCTTCTTGTTGGCAATTCTCCTGTCTTTCTTGTCCTGCATCTCCTTGTCAAGTTGATAACCACTCATCACTTCCGCACTGGCAAGCCTCTGGACAGTAAACATTCCATTAGACCTGGATGAGACCATAGCAGAAATCCTCCTGAAATTAACACCGTGTGCTTGCTTTGGACATATTCCAAACATGTAATCATAATAATGGCACATCTCATGGACCAATGTCTCTTGTAATGACTTTTCAGTACCACTGTAATGACCAT